>ENA-OQJO01000066-OQJO01000066.1-human-gut-metagenome-genome-assembly--contig:-NODE-66-length-13464-cov-3.792532_pt1 | contig 13464 bp, 10 predicted proteins | sample MGYA00242613_ERZ504780 | MGnify/ENA primary metagenome ERZ504780 (study PRJEB26092, sample SAMD00036368) | human gut metagenome | host: Homo sapiens | study: EMG produced TPA metagenomics assembly of...
GGTGCAGGTCGTTGCAGTTCTCGACAGATGTATTTCCTGAACAAGTGGGCTTCCGTGCTGTCCAATTGATAAGACAAAGCGATGATGATTGTGAGCGGATAAAGTGGAGCATAACCTTTTAACTGCCCATTTATGAATACTTCCACCTCCCCTGTATTCCTTTCTTCGGGATACAGGGAAGAGACTTTTATTAGTAGTTGTAGACAATGGTTGAGTTTCCTCCATATTACACCAAAGAAATCTACCAGTTCACTCTCCGTCATAGCGATTTCACCTTTGCCTTTGCGAATGATTTGCATATTGTCACCCCATTCGAAATAGCTGCGGTCTCTTTTAGTTTGATGATGATTGACATTCATACGATTTCCTCCTTTGTTTCTTTTTCTGTCTGATGTTTCCTTATCAGTCTGTCCATGTCCTCCGAAATCTTGTTATCCGTTACCTGTGCATATATCTGCGTGCTTGATATGGAAGTGTGCCCCATCATTTTGGCAATGCTTTCGATGGTATTCCTGCACCTAACTCATCGTCGTCGTACCTGTGTGCCTTGCCATATGGTAGGATAATCGCTCTCTGATACCGCAAGCCTTTCCCACGATATCTATCTTTGCATTCATCACACTACGGCTGCAATTAGTTCGGAAAATAAAGCTGTTGTCTTTGTCTTTCACTGTTTGCCTTTCTTTATTCATTGGTTGTTCTTCCTTACATTGATTGATGATGGCCTCCGCTATCGGGTGCAGGGGCACAATAAACTCCACCTTTGTCTTCTGCCTTTCTTTACGGATATATTTCTGTCCGTCTGCTGCCGTTTGGACGTGTCCAAATTGCAAATGTTCCATATCAGCAATAGCCAAGCCTGTAAAGCATGAGAAGATAAACATCCGTCTTGCTTGTTCTGCTTCCTTATCAATTACTCTCAATGCCATGAGTTTGGTAATATCGCTCTTTTGCAGAAAGCGTATCTTCTGTTCCGCTTTCTCATACTTGACATTCTCAAAAGGATTACAGCGAATGAGTCTCTGGCTGACCGCACGATACATCAATCTACTCAACCAACAAAGATAACGATTCATGGTTGCTGTTGCCAAACCTCGTTTCTTCAGATAGAAGCGGTATTCTTCAAATAAGTCTTCCGTTATTGTGGCTATGGCTATATCCGTCATTCCCTTATCCTTTACAAACTCTGTAAGTAACTTGTCTGAATAGAGAAGATTCTGATAAGTCCCCTCTGCCCTTGATTTGCCCACGCACTCTTTAACGGATTGCAGTTCGGCTTTGCTAATGGCAAGAAGTGTTGTCGGTATGGTGGCTACTCCCTGCAAACGGTTTTTAAGTAGTTCCACGCTTACCACTCCGTCCTTTATCAATATCTCCTGATAGGTCTTTTCTACAAGTTCTTTGAACTCGCCAATTCTTTGATTGGTCTTCTTGTCGGTTGTCAGTCCTTGTTTGCTGTTCCACTCGGAGGATTTGCACTGCTCGCCTGTGGTAATGGCGGAACTCTTTCCGTCTATGGTGATACGGCAGAGAATGGCGGTATTGCCGTCTGCCTTTGTCTTCTGTCTGTTGATATAGAATAATATCTTGAATGTACTTCTCATTGTCTTGTTGTTTTAATTTCTGGAATGGATGTATAAGAATATACAAAGTATAGAGATCAGATAGCCAACTGCATATCTTCGGTGAAAGAAAGGAAACGGTTAAACTCCTCAAAGAGTTTCTGCGGCGTAACCTTCGCATACCGTTCGGTCATACTTACGTTCGTATGTCCCAGCATCTTGCTCACCGTTTCGATAGGAACGCCCTGTTCCAAGGTGATAAGCGTGGCAAAGGTATGCCTTGCAGTGTGCGAGGTAAAGGGAAAAGAAATGCCTGCCCGTAATCGCAAGGCTTTAAGACAGGACTGATAAGTGGGATATTTTATGAAAGGCAGTAGTGCTTTCCTTTCATCGCTGTACATTTTCTCAATTAACCGAACAGTTTCCGGCAATAACTTGATACGACAAAGTACGCCCGTCTTCTGTCGGTTGAACTTTAACCAAAGGCTACCATTATCATCACGGACAAGATGCTTCTTGCTTAGTTCCATCAAATCACAATAGGCTGCACCGGTATAACAGGCGAAGAGAAACACATCACGAGCGGTTTCCATTTCCTCTTCCAACTCATCAAAGCAGATTGCCTTCAACTTGTCCAACGCTTCTTGGTCAAGTGCCTTGGGTACTTTCTTGTCTCCCCGTTCTATATGGACTTTGTCAAACAGAAGCGTATCAGCCAGCCCCTCACGATAAGCCAGCCTGCAGACAGTCTTCAAATCTGCTGCAACTCTGAAAAATGTGCTTTGCTGATGACCGAGTTCGCCAAGACAGAATGCTTGCAATTCGTAAATGAAGTTTTCTGTCAACTGTGAGAAAGCCAAGTCCGAAACATGGTATTTCTTCTGAATGAACTCCTGTAATCGTTTCCGAGTGGAATGATAGGCGGACATAGAGTCCCTCTTAATGTCTATACCGATATGGCTTTCTTTCTCCTTGATGAGTATATCCAACCTTTCGATGAGCCTGCATCGTGCCTGCACGCTGCCTTGAAACAGTTCCTTTACATCGGTTGCATCAAATGGCTGTCCTTTGGCAATCAACGATTGATAGGCAGACTGAATGGAAAGTAACAGGTTCTCCAATCTTCCGTTAATCTCCACCGCCTCACGGCTCTTGCCGTCCATCCTGCTCTCACGGGGATTCCATAAATCGGGGTTGCAGGAAAGTTTACAACTGAACTGCGCAATACTCCTTCCAAGTGTTATCCGCCCCATAATCGGGGCTTTCCCCAACTTGTCCAAACCGCTCTTTTTAAGGTAGAGCAACACCTTCATCTTTTCTTGTTTCATACGCTTTAATATTTGTGGGCAAAATTACCCGAATTAAAGCGTTCCTCACATACGCAGAAAACTGCCGACCAAAGCAACAGCCACACGAGCGAAAATAATTCAGTTACCGAATACTGCACCATCGTTACCAACATCAAAACAAGGTAACACTCTGGTAACTGAACTTCTGCCTAAATCTGCATGTTTCTGCCCTTTACAAACAGAGCAACATCATGCTAATTTGTGCATTCCCTCCTCATTATCAGTTAGTTTACATCAACTTCGATATTTCTTCATTTTCAGTGATTAGTCACATTACGATTGTTTGCCCGGATTATCGGGAAGATTAGCGCACTTACAATCCTCCAATATATTAACTACAAAAATGAAAAGCCTATTGGCAGAGTTAAATATGAGCTATTTTAATTCCGCCAACAGGTATATATGTTTTTATGTGACGAAACAAATATACTATAAAACAAATTGAAAATGATTCTTTTGAGTGCTAATGTGTTTAAAAAACGGGAGTTATTGTAATGAGATATCTTTTGCCTCTGTTTGAGTGTGAGTATTGAAACAATGATGCTTAAAACAAAATATTATAGGAAAAAAAGATTTATTTTATAATAATAATTGTATATTTTGGTGATGAGTTTACCTTATATTAATAAACGGCAAATTATTATATATTGATTTTATTTATTGGGATATGAAGACAACGTTTTTATGGAGTGTATGTATTTTCTTGTTATGCCTGCTCGGTTTGAACGGGTGCAGCAGTGACACAGACGAACCGGCAACTGAAGTTTACCATCTCTCGTTCGAGAAAGATTATTACGAATGTCCTTTGATAGGGACCAAGAGTATCATGGTACGAGGGGGAAACAGAGATTATGACGTGGAAGTGGCGAATCCTGAAATTATGGAGGTAACAGTCGATTTGTCGAGTCCGGTCGGGATGGGCAGCCTGCGTATAGCTCCCAGACAAAAAGGGAAAACAATGGTTACGGTGAAAGATAATGTTACCCATGAAACCGTTAGTCTGGAAATAAAGATAGTAGACGCTTATCTGAATCTTTTGGTAGCCAATCCGGTACATGAACCTTACGCTCAGGGTGATGAACTTTTCCTGATAAATAATGAGGATAGAGATTTCTATTTGTACGACGAAAACTGGCAGCTGCGTGATAGTGGCAGCTATAAGTTTTATGTCGACGGTGAAACTCCTTTTCTGGAACTGACGTTTGCAAAGGGTACGGACGGGAAAAAGATCCGTCTGTACGATATATCTTTGACAAACCAGCAGATGTTTGCTGTAATAAAGTCGTTGCTGGGATGGGACTGGAGAGAGTATATGAACGGTGGGGCAGTCACTCGGGAAGTGTCGCCTATTGTCATGCACGCTACGGATACTGAAACCGGTGTCGACTGCTATTTTATGGTCCAAACACACAGTATGCCCGAACATGTGCTCGACTGAATTGTAATTCCTGAGTTTTTCGATATTCCCCTTGCCATGCCGACCGGATGGTGAGGGGTAATTTTTTTTCATCTTGGGCGAGATATTATTCCGCCTTTTTTTATGGACCGGAAGGTGAAAATACAATGTGTCAGCATGAATACCTTGTTTTGTGCTGCTATCGGACGCGCTGGCAATACAGCAACAACTAAGTTGGTTGTTACTAGATTTACAGCAGAAGAAGGTCAGGTGGTTGAAAACTTGACTTTGGACATGACAGCATTGGCATTTGATGGTGATGAACTTGCTGCACATTTGGGCCTAGATGATTTGAAAGGCAGACCGATTTTGTTCAATAACATCGAAACTAACGGTACTTATACACTTACTTATCCGGTAACAGTTGAAGAATTGGCCGATTTGAGAAAGCAAGTTGAAGAGCAAAATCCGGGTGAAGAAATTACTGATGAAACTCTCTATGCTGTAATTTTGAATGCTTTTGCTGATTATAGCTCTCCAGATAGACAGTCATTGTGGCTTGCTTCAGAAGGTAGTTGGGTAGTGCTTAGTATGACAATTGATGAGGCTCAAAAGAATTCTAAAGTTGGATCAGTTGATCTTGAAGTAAATGAAAGTACTTACTCACCAGTTGAAGAAATTGACAAGTATTTGGATTTGAATACTTCGAAAGTTCTGTTTAAGAAAGCTGGTAACCTCGATGTTAAAGCTGCCGCAGCTGCTGTCAAGAAGTACTTGGATAAGAAGTATACATTTAAGACTTCTATCGAGTCTCAGTCAATGATTAAATCAATGAAAAAATAATCTTTTGGGATATTACTTGCATGGCTTTGTCCGGAATGTTTCTGGACAAAGTTCATAAGAGGAGATAAGGAAAACGTTCCGTCAGGCTTATAAGGCTTGGCGGAACGTTCTTTTTTATGTACTCATAGGTATACAGGTCGTGAGAAAAGATCTGTAATAGTTTCTTCACACGAATCACACGGTTTCTTTACATCGCGTTTATGTGGGTGTAATACCCGGCTTTTACTTTTGTTGCGTCAATTTAGAAACACTTAACTAAAGAATATGATGACAACAAAATTTAAACGGTTCTTATTGTTTTTTATGGTCTTGCTGCTTTCGGCAGGACAAGTGATGGCTCAGGACAACCGGGCTGTCATTTCGGGTATTGTAACCGATGAAACCGGAATGGGGGTTATCGGAGCTGCTATTCAGGTAAAGAATGAATCAACCGGATTTAATACCGGTTCTATTACAAATGAGAATGGTGAATATACCATCAAGCAGTTACCGCTGGGTGGACCATACAGTATAACGGTAACTTACGTAGGCTATGGCGATCAGAAGAAAACTGGATATACACTGAATCAGGGAGATTTGCTCCGACTGGATTTTCAGTTGAAAGAAGAGAGTGTAGTGATGGAGGCGGTAGAAGTAGTTGCAAATTCATTGAAGAATACTATTGCCACTACCGGAGCTGCTACTTCCGTTACGGAACGCGACCTGGCAAAGCTTCCTGTAAACGGACGTAACTTTACTTCGCTGGTAGATCTTTCTCCACTTAGTACCGGCTCCAGCCTGTCAGGACAGCTTGCATCGTCTACCAACTATACCATCGACGGTATGACGGCAAAGAATCCGACTTCGGGAGGTAGTACGACAAGCCGAAACGGTGTGCCGTATGCTATTTCTATGGAGGCTATCCGTGAGTTTAAGGTGGTAACCAATCAGTACGATGTGACCAACGGACGTGCCGGAGGTGGTACGGTGAGTACAGTTACCAAGTCGGGTACCAATACGCTGACCGGTAGCGCGTTTACTTTTGCCCGTGCCAACTGGTTGTCCAGTCCGTATGATATCCGCGGAAACAAGCGCGACAATGACTTCTCTACTTATCAGTTTGGTGCTTCACTGGGAGGCGCGCTGGTAAAAGACCGTGCTCACTTCTTCATTGCATGGGATCATCAGGCAGACTCTCGTCCGCTGTATATTGCCGATATCCAGAGTGCTGCCGATGAAAAACGTTATAGTCTGACCACAGACGTACGCGACCGTTTCTTACAAATTGCACGCGATAAATATGGAGTATCATCCAATCCTCAGTTTGGTGCTTTCGATAAGAAGCAAAGCACTGATGCCGTATTTGCCCGTTTAGACTGGCAGATCAATGCTACCAATCTTTTGACGTTTACAGATAACTTTGTAAACGATATGAATAATCTGGGATTGGGGGACAATACCTCTATCTGTCTGTACGAAACTTATGGTAATGTACATTCGCTGAACAACAGTGCCATGGCTACCTTGCGTTCGGTAGCAGGTCCGAAAGGAACCAATGAACTGAAGTTGCAGCACCTTTATACGCTGGAAGAATCTATGCCTGGCGATGAGTTGCCTTCTTCCAATATTCCCCGAGCTGTTGTCAGCAATGTAGAATCTCAGATTGACGGTAAGACGGCTACTACCAGCATTCAGTTGGGAGGACAGCGCTATTGCCCTGAAAACTTCTACAATCATGTGCTTCAGCTTGTCGATAATTTCTACTACAATACAAACAAAATCAATTATACGTTTGGAGTAGACATGATGTATACACACATGAACTCACGCTATGGTAGTGAAACGAACGGACGTTTCTACTTCAACGGACTGGACGCTTTCGACAATCTGGAACCGTACCGTTATGTTCGTGAACTGTATCTTACTCCCGACGACCGTGTGAAACAAAACATTCTGAATGCCGGTGCTTATGCACAGTTGCAGACTAAGCTTTTCCCGGGATTTGAACTGATTGCCGGCTTGCGTCTGGATAATGCTACTTATTTCAACAAGGGTACGTTCAATCAGACTGTATACGATGAATTGGGATTGAGAACAGACAATGGCTTGTCTACTTTCCAGGTTCAGCCGCGTTTGCAGTTTACCTGGGATATCAATGACAAACATAAAGATATCATCCGTGCCGGTGCTGGTATCTTTGCTTCCGATATCAACAACTATGCCATGATCAACAACATGGTGTTCGACGGTACACGTACTGCTTCGCTGGATATTACACTTGACAAAACAGCTTCCAACTATCAGGAAATGCTGAACCTCATCCGTCCGGATTTCCCTTCGTACCGCAAGGATCCGTCTACAGCACCGGGAGCCGGACTTTTCAATAATCCGAATGTGGAAAAACTTTCTACCATTAACATGAATGGTGCTGACTGTAAGGTGCCGGTTATTTATAAGGCTAACCTCTCGTATACACATTTCTTCAGCGACCGTCTGAAAATGAGTGTAGCCGGATATATGACACTGGGACGCAACAACTATATGTATGTAGACCGTAACATGGTGGATGAACCGTACTTCCGTATCGCTTCCGAAGGAAACCGTGGAGTGTATGTCCCTGCAAATACTATCGACGATAAGGGGGTAGCCGACTGGAAAGAGAGCAGAAAGAGCGACAAGGTAGGACGTGTGCTCGAAATGGTAAGTGAAGGTAAGGTTAATCAGTTTGCTTTCGTTATCGATGGTACATGGCGTTATTTCAAGGATGGAGAACTTTCATTCAGCTATACATGGAACGATACAAAAGACAATACTTCTTACAACGGTAACGTGGCAAACTCGGCTACACTTTCTCAGATGGTTGTAGACGATCCGCGTGATTTGAGCCAGATGAGCTATTCAAGCAATCAGTTCCGTCATAAAGTGGTAGTATATGGTACAGCTCCTACTTTCTGGGGAATCAGTGTGGGGGCACGCTTCTCAGGTATCGGCGGTACACGCTATTCACTCATCGTAGGTGGAAATGTGAACGGTGACTTTGTAGATTCAAATGATTTGGCTTATATTTACGATCCGAACGATCCGAATACTCCGCAGTATCTGAAAGACGGTATTAACAATATTCTTTCTAATCCGGATGTAGAGGAAAGTACAAAAGATTATATTCGCAAGAGTTTCGGAAAGGTAGCCGAACGTAACGGTGGAGTAAACGGATTCTACGGTACACTCGACTTGCGTCTGGCTAAGAAATTCCAGTTCTACAAGAAACACAGTCTGGAACTCTCGGTCGATATATTCAACGTACTGAATATGCTGAACAAGGACTGGGGGGCAGGACATAACTTGGGAGCTCAGAAGATTTATACCATCAAGAGCTTCGATAAGGAGAAAAAAGAGTATGTATACAATGTCAATGCAAATACCGGTGTGTCTAGTCTGAACGGTACTCCTTATCAGGTTCAGATCGGGTTGAGATATGCGTTCTGATAAACAAACTGAAAATAAATAACGATGATTATGAAAACAAGAAATTTACTGATGGCTTGTGCCTGTGCACTCTTTACACTGGCAGGTCAGGCTCAGACACAGGTGATCGCTCACCGCGGATTCTGGAAAGCAGAAGGTTCGGCACAGAATTCTATTGCAGGATTGAAAAAAGCTGCCGAAGCTAAAGTGTATGGTTCTGAATTTGACGTACAGCTCACAGCCGACGGAGTGGTGGTAGTAAACCACGATGATGCGATAGACGGACTGGTTATCGGTGAAACGGCTTACGATAAGCTGAAGGACCTGAAACTGAAGAACGGTGAGAAACTTCCTACGCTTGCCGATTATCTGGAAGCCGGAAAGAAATTGCCGGATGTACAGCTGATTCTGGAAATCAAGCCTCATAAAACAAAGGCACAGGAAGACCAGATTGCAGAAACTACTGTAAAGATGGTAAAGGAATACGGATTGGAAAAGCAGGTGGAATATATCTCATTCAGCATGAATATCTGTGAGCAGCTTGCTCGTCTTACTCCCAAATCGGAAATCGCTTACCTGAAGAGTGACATCGCTCCCAAGGACGTAAAGGCAAAGGGTGCTAATGGCATAGACTATCACTATAAAGCATTCGAAAAACATCCGGAATGGGTGAAAGAGGCTCACGAACTGGGCATGAAGGTTAATGTCTGGACTGTGAACAATGAGAAAGACATGAAAAAGATGATAGACCTGAATGTAGATTATATCACGACCGACCAACCTTTGGAAGCTGCTGCTCTGGTGGCAGGAAAGTAATGGCGGAAGCATGGATTGCTCCGATTGTAACCGATTCTAAATAATATTATCACACACAGGAAATAGGGATGTAACATGACATCCCTATTTTTGTATCGTCAAAATAGTAGGCACGATATCGAGTTTCCGAAATATACACAACAAAAATGCCGCAGGTCGTACGTGGAGTATCGCCTGCGGCTCTCTTTTTATATAGACGTATATCGTTTCGGGTTGTATTACAGCGTAAGTGGAATACCCCGGTAGAAATCGAGTATCTTGGTGCGGAACAGGTAGTCGTATTTGGCCTGAAGACGGTCGGAAACGGCTTTCATCCAGGCCGTACGCGATTCGTTGTACTCCGTAGCGTTTGCCTTGCCGTTGGTGTACTTCTCTTTCATCAGCAGGAAGGAAGCCTGTGCCGCTTCGTCGGCTGTAAGGCTGCTGTGATACTGGGTTTCGGCGTTTACGGCATTGTAGTATGCCTGCTGTATTTCTTTGTAGAGGTTCTTTTTACTTTCCTCCAGTTGCCAGTAGTATGTATGTTGCTGGATACGGGCACTGCGTACGCGGTTACGGGTTTCAAAACGGTTGAAGATAGGAACGCTGAGCGAGAAACCGATATACTGGCTGAAGTTGTCGCGCAACTGTGAACCGAAATTACCGTTCTCCATGCCCGATACATTATAGAAATTGGTACTGATACCTGCTCCGAAGCTGAGTTGCGGATAATAGGCTCCCTTAGCCATGCGGATGCTCTTTTCTGCTCCCTCCAGCCGGTACTGTGCTGCCTTGACGGAAGGTTTGGTCAGAACCGCTTCGGCATATACCTCGGCCGGTGATGTCTGTATCTTGAGGCCGGCAATGGAGTCGGTAGCCGGTGATACGATAGCGAAATCATCGGGAGAGGGAAGCTCCAGCAGCTGGCTCAGGTCGAGCAGCGAAAGACACCGGTTGTTTTCCGCCTGTACGGCTGATAGTTCGTCTTGTGCCACACGAGCCTTGGCTTCATACCACTCGGCTTGCGAAGCCTTTTCCGTTTTTGTAGAAAGCTGTTTTCTGCTCCAGCATTTCCTTGCTCAGCGCAAGCTGTTCGTTGGCTACTTTCACCAGTTCTTCATTGAAAAGCACTTGCAGGTAGGCCGAAGCTACCTGTATGCTGATATCTTCTTTGGCTTTGTTCAGGTCTTCCATAGCCGCTTGCAGATTCAGTTTCGAGAGTGCTACGTTGTTTATTTTCTGAAGTCCGCTGAACAGTGGAATGCTGGTGCTCAGGTTCAGTCCCGTATTTTGGGTGTTGAGGCTCTGATAGGTATTGTCTGCCTGAAGACTCCGGCCGAAATTGAATGAGTGCGATGCGCTTCCGTTCAAGTCGGGCAGGAAGCTGTTTTTGGCTGTGCTCAACTCTACTTTACTCTGCTCGCGCTGGGCTTCCTGTAGCTTGATGGTCAGATTGTTTGCAATGGCATGGTCGATACATTGCTTCAAGTCCCATTTCTGCTGGGCATAAGCCGGCATTGTGACAACGGAAGCTATGATAAATAATTGTTTCAGTTTCATGATTGCATAAAGATTAGTCTTCGTGTTTCAGTCCGCGGACAAGTTCGCCGGCACTGACACCTTGTTTGATTTCCATTTTGATTCCGTCGCTGATACCGGTCTTGACAGCACGGCGTACGAACTTCTGTAGCGGAACACTGTCGGTCAGTACGTAGACAAAGGCAGAATCTCCCGAAAATTCCAGTGTGCTTTCCGGTACAGCCAACACATTATCTGCACGCTGAAGCTCCATTTCGGCATTGGCACTGTAGCCCGAACGGATGGTGACACTGTCGGGAACGGTAATGGCTGCCTTGATTTCAAACTGGTTGGCTCCGTTGTTTTCTACGCTCTTGGGCGAGATATATTCCAGTATGGCATCGAATTTCATGTTCTGCAAGGCTCCCAGAGTGATTTTTACGGGGATTCCCTCATGGATATGTCCTACTTCTGTTTCGTCTACGTTGCCACGGAAAATCAGGTCGCTCATATCGGCTACAGTAGCGATGGTCGTACCGTCATTGAATGTGTTACTCATGATAACCGAGTTTCCTACCTTGACAGGTACGTCCAGTATCAGACCGTCGATGGTAGAACGGATAAGAGTGCTGCTGAACGAAGCACTGTTTTTGGTGATACCTTCTTTTACAATCTCCAGATTATCTTTGGCTGCCTGAATCTCTTCACGTGCCTGACGGGCAGCCAGCAGTGTCTTTTCGTATTCCTCGTTGCTTACCAGCTTATCGTTGTAAAGCTTTTCCATACGTGTCAGGTCGGTTTCTGCCTGACGTCCGTTCATTTCTGCCAGGCGGACACGGCTTTCGGCAGAGTTCAGTTGTCCCAGTTCGGGGATAACCTTTACTTTGGCTATGACTTCACCTTTCTTTACTTTCTCGCCCGCTTCTTTGTATACTTCGGCAATGATACCCGAAATCTGCGGCTTGATCTGTACCTCGTCGCGCGGTTCAATCTTTCCCGTTGCTACGGTAGTCTGTACCAGATTGGTGGTTTCTACTTTCTGAATGTCGTACTTCGTGTCTTTAGGCTGTGACTTCTGATACAGGAAAACGAATGTTCCTATAAATATCAGTGCGATGAGCACCAATATGCCTATTTTGATATACTTCTTCATATAAATTGGTTTATGTTTTTATTTCTTCATTACTAACAGCAGGTAAGCGTTTATTCGTCGCGTATCGCCTCTATCGGTTTGATAGCCATGGCACGGTAAGCAGGTATCAGTCCTGCAAGCAGTCCCAGAACAACGAGCAGGATGCAAGCTCCGACAGCCTGCCAGAAACTGATAAGGAAATGTGCCGGAAGTCCCGGTTCTGAAGTGGCCGTTTCTACGATGTTGAGCAGGAAGACGGCAAACGATATGCCCGCCATACCGGCCAGCGTAGTAAGTACCATACTTTCCAGCAGAATCTGTTGCAGAATGTCGTCGGGACGTGCACCGATGGCGCGGCGGATACCGATTTCAGTTGTCCGTTCCTTGACGGTTATCATCATGATATTGCTGACTCCGATGGCTCCGGCGAGCAGTGTACCCAGTCCTACGAGCCATCCCAGCATCCGGATGCCCGTAAACAGGTTGTCCATCATGCTGAACATTGCTTCCGCATTTACACGGATGACTGCCTGTTCGTCGTCGGGATGAATGGCGTGTGCCAGCTTGATGGTACGTTCCACATCCTTTTCCACCTGACTGATGGAATATCCTTTCTTGGCTGTATATCCCAGCATGTCGATTTGCTTGCCACGGTTATAGTTCTGCTGCATGGTGGTGAACGGGATAACCACCGAGGTTTCCGACTGTCCGTTGACCGACATGTTACCTGTAGCCTCGTTTACGCCTACTACACGGTAATAGATGCCATTTATCTCGATGAATTGTCCGCACGGATTGTCTTTCTTGGGAAAGAGCGTTTCGTAGATACGCTTCCCGATGACGCACACCTTCCGGCGGTCGCGTATGTCGGTTTCGTTCAGCGAACGTCCCATACGGATAATCGGTTCTTCTATCTTGTCGTATTCCGGATAAAGTCCTTTCAGGGTTCCCGACAGCGTGTATTCCTCGCGTACGATATTTACTCCCCATTGTGCGATGGTGGCAGTCACCACATCGATGCCTGGCACAGAGTTGCGTATGCGTTCCACATCCTGATTTTCCATGTTCCACCACCTTCCCTGCTGAAAACCCTTGTAGGCTTTCGAGGTCTTGTTTGTCGCCATAAAGCCGGAATTGGTGGCGAATCCCTGAAACTGGCGTGAAAGCATGTCCTGCATACCCTGAGCTCCGCCCATGAGGGCAACCAGCATGAATATTCCCCAAAAGATACCGAAGGCAGTAAGCACGCTTCGTATCTTGTTACGTGTAATGGTAAGGAGGATTTCCTCCCAGGTGTCAAAATCTACTCTTCTCATGTCAGTCTGCTCTTAATGCTTCAATAGGACGGATACGGGCTGCCTTACGTGCCGGAAAGAGTCCGGCAAGCGTGCCGGCGATTATCAGTGTGAGTGTGGCCTGAACAGC
>ENA-OQJO01000068-OQJO01000068.1-human-gut-metagenome-genome-assembly--contig:-NODE-68-length-13371-cov-1.939671_pt1 | contig 13371 bp, 12 predicted proteins | sample MGYA00242613_ERZ504780 | MGnify/ENA primary metagenome ERZ504780 (study PRJEB26092, sample SAMD00036368) | human gut metagenome | host: Homo sapiens | study: EMG produced TPA metagenomics assembly of...
GCGGTCTTGAATGCGAGCCCGCAATGATCTCCATTACGGCAAACGCGCTGGTTAACGACCGTGTCGATCGCACAGGTGAGGACGCCGAAACAATCGCGCAAGCCGCTTGGGAAAATGCCTGCAAACTTTTTCAAAAATAGTTCTTGCGTTCGCGGTGGCGCTCCGTTATTCTAATTCCTGCACGCGGGCGTGGCGGAATTGGCAGACGCGTACGGTTCAGGTCCGTATGGGGGCAACCCCATGAAGGTTCAAGTCCTTTCGCCCGCACCATTAAATGAAAGAGCTCCCAGCAATGGGGGCTTTTTTGTATGCACGATCTCCTTGGACGGTATCCTAATGGCAACGTGTGCCTATCAGAGGAGAGACCATGCTGTTGTCCGTATCATTGCCGCCTTACGAGCCTTTTGATTCCCATCATCATTTTGTTGCTGCTGCTTCCCAACGCCTGCTATGTCGTTGAACAACAGCATGCCGTGATCATCGAGCGTCTGGGCAAGTTTAACCGCATCGTCAACGCGGGCTTCCACATGAAGGTGCCCGTGATCGACCGCAAAGCCGCCACGGTGAGTCTGCGCACCATGAAAAACGGTTTTGGTATCGACGTTAAGACCCAGGATAATGTGACCATCGGCCTCGAGGTCTCTGCTCAGTACCACGTGAGCTATGACATGGGTGCTGGCCCGGCAGATTCGGGTATCTACAAGAGCTACTACATGCTGCAGGAGCCCGTCGACCAGATGCGTGACTTCATCACCGACGCCCTGCGCTCTTCGATTCCCGTCTACACACTCGATGAGGTCTTTGCCAAGAAGGATGACATCGCCAAGGACGTCAACGCTACCGTTTCCGAGCAGATGGCCGCCTACGGCTTCACCCTCGTGTCGACGCTCATCACCAAAATCGCACTGCCGACCGAGGTCGAGAACTCCATGAACGACATCAACGCCGCCCAGCGCAAGCGCGCTGCGGCACAGGAGCTCGCCGAGGCCGACCGCATCAAGCGCGTCACCGAGGCGACCGCCGAGGCCGAGGCTATGGAAAAGGCGGGCGAGGGCATCGCCAACCAGCGCAAGGCCATTGCACTGGGTATCAAAGATTCGCTCGAGATCATCCAGGAGACGGGTGTCGGCAATGACGAGGCCAACCAACTGTTCATGTTTACGCAGTGGTCCGAGATGATGACGGAGTTCGCTCGCACGGGTAAAACCTCGACGGTCGTGCTGCCGAGCGACTTTTCGCAGTCGGCCTCTATGTTCGAGCAGATGCTGGCTGCCGGTAAGGTTCAGAACGAGTCAAAGGAGTAGGCACGCGTGAAATACACCGTCGTTTGTGTTGGCAAGCTCAAAGAGCGCTTTTGGAAGGACGCGTGCGCTGAGTACACCAAGCGCCTAGGCGCCTATGCCAAGGTGGATATCCGCGAGGTGGCCGATATCGACCCGGCTAAGGCGGGCGGCGTGGATGCCGCGCGCGACAAGGAGGGGGCGGCAATTCTTGCTGCATTGCCGTCTCGAGCGCATGTGATCCTGCTGGCTATCGAGGGCAAGGAGCGTTCGAGTGAGGAGCTCTCGGCGAGGCTCGACGATCTTATGCTGCGAGGCAGCAGCGACATCGCCTTTGTGATTGGCGGTTCGGACGGCGTGAGCGATGAGGTGCGCGCCCGCGCCGACGAGATGCTCAGCTTTGGACGCATTACCTTGCCGCATAACTTGGCGCGCGTGGTGCTGCTGGAGCAAATCTACCGCGCCTGCAAGATCAGCCGTGGCGAGCCGTATCACAAATAGGTCGGCAATACGAAACAATGGCGTGGGACAATAGCTTTCGTTTTGAAGAGCGTGTCTGAGAGGACTATGAGATATGAAGATTGGATTTGTCGGTTTTTGGCAATATGGCGAGCGCTATGGCCGATGGCTGGATCGCTGCCGGTGTAGCTGCGAGCGACATGTGCGCCTGCGCGGGTCGCTACGACGCACTGGTTGAGCGCTGCGAGGCGCGCGGCATGGTCGCCTGCCACGATGCCGCCGAGGTTGTCGCCGCATCCGATATCGTGGTCGCTGCGGTCAAACCGTACATGATCGAGAAGGTATTCGCCCCGCTCAAGGATGCTCTTGCCAAAAAGGTCGTTCTGTCGGTTGCCTGGACCTGGGACAGTGCCAAGTGGGAGCAGGTCCTGCCGGGCGTCGCGCATATCTCGACGGTGCCCAACACACCGGTTTCGGTGGGCGAGGGCGTCATCGCTTGCGAGAAGGCTTCCACGCTTAGTGATGAGCAGAGCGCAGTGGTGCTTGATCTGCTTGGCAAGCTCGGTGCGGTGGTCGAACTCGATACGAGCCTGCTGTTTGTGGGCGGCACGGTGGGTGGTTGCGCTCCGGCATTTGTCGCTATGGCAATCGAGGCCCTGGGCGATGCGGCGGTCAAGCACGGTATCCCGCGTGCCGATGCCTATCGCATTGTGAGCCAGATGGTGCTAGGTACGGCAAAGTTGCAGCTTTCAACTGGTCAGCATCCTGCGGCGATGAAGGATGCCGTATGCTCGCCCGGTGGCGCCACCATCAAGGGCGTCGTTGCGCTCGAGGATGCCGGCATGCGCAGTGCCCTGGTCAAGGCAATCGACGCAACTCTCCAGTAAAACCTGCCATTTAGGGACAGGTTAATTTCGGCGGGTTTTTCCTGCGGTTTTGTCGTGTGTGCGAAAAGCGCCCCGCAACTGGCTCAATTCCAGTTGCGGGGCGCTTGCGTTTGCCCAGATAAAACAGACCAAATAAACCTGCCCTTTTTGGCAGGTTAGTCCCAGAAGCTGTCTTCCTCATCCTCGGACTTGGGTCCGCGGTCGACGTACATCTTATGGGTACGCTTCTCCATTACAAAGGCAAGAATCGCAAATAACAGGATGCCGCCGGCGAAAAGGATGGCAAAACCGGTGCGGGTGCCAAACAAAAAGGAAAAAACTGCGTCCATTGGGTGCCTTCTTGCGTAGTTGAGTTGGGTCGTAAACGCTCATAAGTATATACTTGCCCATACATGTACAAGGTTGCAACCTAAATGGAATGTATATCGCCGGAGGATCTAATGCTTGATATCAAGTTTGTTCGCGAGAACCCCGATGCCATCGATGTCGCCATGGCTAACCGCCAGACGTCTTGGGATCGCGAGAAGTTCTTTGAGCTCGACGACGAGCGCCGTGCCGTCATCACCGAGGTCGAGGAGCTCCAGGCTACGCGTAATGCCGAGTCCAAGAAGATCGGCGCCCTGATGAAGGAGGGCAAGAAGGACGAGGCCGAGGCTGCCAAGGAGGCCGTGCGCGCCGTCAACGAGAAGATTGACGGTCTGGCCGAGCGTCGTACCGCCCTCGAGCAGGAGCAGTACGACTTCATGGCTCACCTGCCCAACATTCCTTGCGAGGCCACGCCGTACGGTAAGGACGAGGACGAGAACATCGAGCGTCGCCGCTGGGGCACCCCGCGCGAGTTCGACTTCGACTTTAAGCCGCACTGGGATCTGGGCACCGATCTGGACATCCTCGACTTCGAGCGTGGCAACAAGCTCTCCGGCAGCCGCTTTACCGTTCTCGGTGGCGCCGGCGCCCGCCTGGAGCGTGCCCTTATCAACTTCTTCCTCGATACGCACACCAGCCGTGGCTTCAAGGAGTGGTGGCCGCCTATCGTCGTCAAGCGTCAGACTATGTTCGGCACGGGCCAGCTGCCCAAGTTCGAGGACGACGCCTATCATGTCTCGGGCGACAACTTCCTGATCCCCACCGCCGAGGTCGTGCTCACCAATCTGCACGCCGGCGAGGTCCTCGATGCCGACACCCTGCCGCGCCGCTACACCGCCTTCACCCCCTGCTTCCGCGAGGAGGCCGGTTCCGCCGGTCGCGACACCCGCGGCATCATCCGTCAGCACGAGTTCGACAAGGTCGAGATGGTCAAGTTCGCTAAGCCGGAGGAGTCCGACGAGGAGCTCGAGACCATGACCGCCGAGGCCGAGTACCTGCTGCAGCAGCTGGGCCTTCCGTATCGCGTGATTAGCCTGTGCACCGGCGACTTGGGCTTCTCTGCCCGTCAGACCTACGACGTCGAGGTTTGGCTGCCGAGCTACAACGCCTACAAGGAGATCAGCTCCTGCTCCAACTGCGGTGACTTCCAGGCTCGCCGCGCCAACATCAAGTATCGCGACCCCGAGAACTTCAAGGGTTCGCGCTACCTGCACACTCTCAACGGTTCCGGCTTGCCGGCCGGCCGCACCATGGCCGCTATTCTGGAGAACTACCAGAACGCCGACGGCACCATCACGATCCCCGAGGTCTTGCGTCCTTACATGGGCGGTCTCGAGAAGATCGAGCCGGTCGCGTAAATTGGCTGCATAGGGGATATGCAAGGGCGCTCCTTCGGGGGCGCCCTATTTCGTGCGCAGGTCCATACCATGCCGTGCGGACAGCTCAATAGAAAACACACGAACAACTGTTCTGTATACAGCCATCTACCTGCTATGCTTTTGCTAAATAGAGCGAGAGAAAGGGGACGCGATGGAGCTGTTTGATGATCGGGTGGTTTTGTTTGAGAGCGACGAGGGCGGGGAGTACCTGCTTGTAACGTGTGAGCCGTCTGGCATGGGTGGCCTGGTGGTTCGACAGACGAGCGAGGGTCCGTTGACACAATGGTGCTTTGAGGAGTCGCCGCATGTGGTCGAGTACCTTTGTGACGCACGAGGGACTTGTGGCGCTGGAGCACTTCTATGGAGTTGGGACTTCCAACCAGGTCGCGCGCATGCTGAGCATCTCGTTTGCCGATTATGATTGTGCCCAGCGGGTGAGATCGCTCCTGAGGGAACTTGACGCTAAGTTCGACGTGATCGAAAAGCCAATCGATCGTACGGGGAACGGCGGTATATGCGGAGCAGCATGACAAAACTGCGTTCCACAAAAAAGTTTGAGATTGTGCTTGACTCCAATAAGCTAAAGTGGTTTTATATGTCTTGTGCTGCGGCGTTACCTCAGCTGGATAGAGGGTCTGACTACGAATCAGAACGTCATAGGTTCGAATCCTATACGCCGCACCATTTGAGATTAAAGCTCCCGGCAACGGGGGCTTTTCTTTTACGTAAGCACTGCATGGATTCGAACCTCGGTCGGAGGCGCGGGCGTCAAGAAAACGCGGAGCGTTTTTAGCGAGCGGGCGAGCACGCCGGCAGGCGGGCGAAGCCGGTGCGGATCCGCGCAGCGGATGCGCGGAATCCTATACGCCGCACCAATTGAACTTGAAGCCTCCGGCAACGGGGGCTTTTCTTTTAGGCGGACGCCGCATGGGTTCGAGCCTCGGTCAAAGGGGACTATTTCTCATCGACTCGTGTAAGATTTCGAGTATGCGCCTCGGTGAGCCCGTGGCGCGCTCTTTCTTTAGACGACCGATTAGGGTGATATTTCGTGGCAGAGCGTCCGACATACAAGCTCAGGTTTCTTGATCCCAAAAAGCGCTTTCCGGCCATGCCCGAGCAGCCTGCGGGACGCTCGTATGGCGTGGTTTGGAAGCTCTTTGGCGAGGACCCGCATGAATCATGCTATGTCGTCGAATTCGTCGGCAAAAGCCATGTGTCGCTTTTGGGCTACGTGAGCGTTTCGGGTGAGGTCTATAAGGTGGACCGTCCCGTTAACGAAGTATCGCTGCCCGACGATCCCGACATGCAGCTGATTCTTGACGAGTCCGATTCCAACATCGGTGAGATTGCAGTCAGGGGTACCGATGGGACGATGCGCTCCCGGGCGCGAGTCATCGGCTCTCCCGAAGGCACCATGCGCGAACAATCCGATCGCGAGACGTGGAATTCGACGCGCAGCCTTCGCTACGGCGAGTTCATGGCCTCGATGTTCTTGCGTTACGTGATATTCGCCGATTCTGAAAACGCTGTCTCAGACACGGCAGGCGGCGACGGCCTCGACGAGGGTATGAAAAATGCCGTCGACAAAATCAAACTTGTAAAACTCCCCGAGCCGGTTGAGGTACTGCTGGGTTTTGATTCCACGCCGCTGCCCGATGCAATCGAAACGTTGCTCTACCGCATTGACCATACGGATAATCCAAGTGGCATTGAGCGCTATGCCGCCGCCCTTATGAGCGAAATTGACTTGCCCCGCCTGCGCACCATCGCCGCCAAGTCCGAGATGAGCCTGGCTCGCATCGATCGCTCAAAGCTGTTCTATCTCAATTTTGATCGTAGTCTGCTAGACCAGGACGAGATTGACACGCTGCTCGCCATCGAGTGTCGTCTCAACCGCCTCTCCGGCATCTTTGAGCGCATCGGGGCTGGATTGGCCCCTGCGGCATCCTCGCCGAGCCTTGAGGGCTGCGCGCTCTTTGATGCGTGGCATATCGCCAAGACGACCAACGATGTTCCCCGACTGCTCGATACGGCCTCGAGCGATAACCCGTGGGGCAAACCGGGTACGGTGGCTTGCCAGCCGGGCGGCGAGTGGGACGTGCGCACCCGTTTTGCGCGAATCGTTGAGGCGCTCAACGTGGTCACGCGGCTCGACTATACCTATCGGGCAAACGTTGCCGAGGGGATTATGCTCGTTCGGTTTGGGCAGTCTGTCGTTGATGCCATGCCGCAACGCGAATACGACGCTCAAGATGACGCCTGGCGCGAGCTGGACGAGGACACGCGCGCGATCTGGGCCGCGGAGCACGATGCGCGCGTGGCACTCACGCTTGCGGCAGCGTGTTTTGCCGCGGGCACCTGCATCACGCGCTGCTACGTGCAGATTGCTGCTCCCGACGGTGAGCAGGGCGAGCGTGTTGTCGCAACGTATTTCTTTGAGCGCGCGGCCTATCTGGCCGATTGCGTGCCTGTCGCCAAGGATCTTGAGAGCATGGACATGGACGATATGCCGTGCAAGCGTGTGCTTGAGGCGTATGAGTCAACCGCTCCGGAGACGATTGAGCCTGCGGAGGTTCATGCTCGTCCGCGTGATGACCATCGCACGCTGCCGCCGGCGCTGCGCGATCTGCTGCTTGCCGATACGGCTGACGAGTTGGAGGTCATGGAAGAGGACGACGACCCATACGTGGCCCGTGTTGTTGAATTGCGCGAGCAGGCAAAAGTCGACCGTACAGGTGCTTTTGAAGGCTTTTCCCGTCTTGTCGAGGAGTTGGAGGCTAAGTGCGCTGTCGCCGAGCTTTTGGCGACAGGTCCGGTTCAAACGCAGTTTTGCGATAACCAGCTGGTACGCATGGTGCTACCGGTGTTGGAAGAAGACCGCTCTGTGCGAATCCTTCGTGCGCCCGATGCGCTGTACTTTGCCCAGCACGAGATCTGCAGCTTTTACGCCGAGCAAGAGGACTTTGAACGAGCGCTGCCCGAGGTGCGCCATCTTTACGATCTGGCGCGCTCGTCCATGCAATCGCACTTTGCGCTCATCAACGTGCTTGCGCGTCTGGAGCGCTTTGACGAGATTATCGAGGTGGCGCGCCACGGCCTACGTATTGCCAGCGATCGTTCTGCAATTGGCTACCTGTTCTATCGCTTGGCGTTTGCCTATTGGAATTGCGATCAGCTCGACCTGGCGCTGGCTTGTTACCGTCTGGTGCCGCGCGGCGAGGAGTCGGGCAGCAGCGCGCTGGAAGAAATGCAGGGCCTTATGAATGAGATGGGCGTCAGCGAGCCTCCGACGTTCGAGGAGGCGGTCGAGACCATCCGCAAGGCTGGACTCGAGCTGCCGCCAGTGTCCGCCGTGACGAATCAGCTGGCAGATGCCGCTGTGCAACTGGTCGACAACGGCTTCTTTTTCCTGGCACGCGGTTGCATCTTCCAAATGTGGCGCACCATGGGCAACGACGAGCTCGGCTCCCTTAACCGTTCGCTGGGGTAGGCGAAGCTTCCAAGGAGGAAAGGATGCTAGGCAATTAGAAAATTTCCTCTTGCCCATCCTTGGCTGTTTGGTTACTATAGAACGGCTGTTACGGAGAGCTGACCGAGAGGCCGAAGGTGCTCGCCTGCTAAGCGAGTATGCCCCAAAAGGGCATCTGGGGTTCGAATCCCCAGCTCTCCGCCAGTACGAATTTGAAGAAGGGTCCCATTTGGGCCCTTTTTTGTGCGGAGAAAGGAGGCTGGGGATTCGAACCCGAGAGGGCACGGGCGTTAAGCAAACGCGAGAGCGTTTGTAGCCCGTGGGCGAAAAGCCGTCAGGCTTTGAAGCCGGAGGGCATGCGTAGCATGCCCGGACATCCCCAGCTCTCCGCCAGTTTAACTTTAAAGAAGGGTCCCATTTGGGGCCCTTTTTTAATTAGAAGAATGTTAGCTGGGGATTCGAACCCTCAAAAAAGAGGCATCCTTTCGGACGCCTCCTTTCAGTGGACTTATTATTCTTGCGCCCTACACCTCGGGTGCCTTGGCTACGGTCTCGCTCTCTGCCGCAAGTGGGCGGTTGTCGATGCGGCGGCCCAGGCGGTCGAGCTTCACAAGGAGCCACTCAATGGGATTCGGCCCCGAGCCTTCCTCGTCGGCAACCAAATCCACGACGGCAATCTTGGTGCCGTCCTGCTTGAGCGTAACGCTGCCCACCTTGTCGCCCACATGCACCGTGCCCGAAAGATCGTCGTAGCTAACCTTTTCGGTCACCTCGCCGGCAAGGGAAAACACGGTCGCTTGCGCCGTGGGGTCGGCGAGCGTGGCGTCGATCGTCTTGTCCGTCCAATCTGTCTGGCTAATGCGTGCCATAAGCGGGTTGCCGTTGGCGGTCTTTTCCTGCGTGTTGGCGATCGCGACCGTGACCTTGTGGCCGTAGTACCAATTGGCAAGGGTTGCGGTATCGGTAAAGCGCTGGTCGGTGGTGGTGGAGTTCAAAACGACGGTGTAGATCTCGTCGCCGTCGCGGTTGTAGGCGCTCGTAAAGCAATAGCCCGCGTCGTCGGTGGTGCCGGTCTTGCCGCCGATGTTGCCATCTTGGCCCAGCAAATAGTTATGCGTGTCCATGGAATGCGAATGGTCGGTGCCGTCGGCGCCCGTGACCTCGATCCAGGAATCCTCGCTCGCTACGACCTCGCGGATCGTGTCGTTTTTCATGGCCTCCTGCATCATCAGCGCCACGTCATGTGCGGTTGAGTGCATATCGCCAGCCCACTCATCAAAGTCCAGACCATGCGGGTTTTCAAAAAGCGTACCGGTACAGCCGAGCTTCTTAGCGCGCTCGTTCATGGCCTTCACAAAGGTGGCCTCGGCGTCTTTGGTCTTAGGGTCGATCTTCTTGCCCACATATTCGGCGAGCACGATGGCGGCGTCGTTGCCCGAGGGAATCATCAGGCCGCGCAGCGCCTGCTCCACGGTAAGCTTGTCGCCTTCGAGCAAGCCGGCGGTCGAATTGCCCACGGTGGCTGCAGCGTTGCTCACCGTGACCTTCTCGTCCATCTTGCAATTCTCGACGGTTAGGATTGCGGTCATGACCTTGGTGATCGAGGCAATTTTGACCTGCTCATCGGCGCCGCGCCCATAGTAGACGGTGCCGTCTTTGCCCATGACGAGGGCATTGGTCGCATCGATATCGGGCAGGTTTTCGGCCGTGATGCCGCGCGCATCGGCGGTTTTGCCGCAAACATTAGTCGGTCGTAAGCACTTGGGCGCCGGCGACGTGGGCACGCCAGCGGCAAGGGCGATAGCGCAGACAAAGCCGGCGGCAAGCTGGGCTGAGCGCTTTGTCAAAAGAGGTGAGGGACTTCACGGATTTCGCTTTCGACGGGATGGTCTCTTCTGGAACAAGAGTATATCGTTTGCCGGCGTCGGCGATCATCGCGTGCGTGCGTGGCCCACATCCGCGCCCGAACGGGCACAAGGGTGCTTAAGGCCGACTTAATCACCCACGCTTGTTGTGTGTGACGGGCGCCCCCTCGGGCATAATGGAGCGCGAGAGGAGCACGCATGAACGAGCGCATTTTGGTAGTTGATGACGAAAAGGCCATCGCCGACTTGGTTGGTATCTACCTTACAAAAGAGGGCTTTGATGTCCAGATTGCCTATAGCGGGGCCGATGCTGCCAAGGCAATCTTGGAGCAGGAGTTCGATCTGGCGCTGCTGGATGTCATGCTGCCCGATATCGATGGCTTTGAGCTGCTGCGTACGATCCGTTCCAGCCATACCTATCCCGTGATCATGCTGACGGCGCGCGATGCCCAGCAAGACAAGATCGAGGGCCTTTCGCTTGGCGCGGACGATTACGTGGTTAAGCCGTTTCGTCCTCTGGAGCTCATCGCGCGCGTGCACGCTCAGCTTCGCCGCTACACCAGCTACGGTAGCCGCGCACAGGCGGCCGAGTCGCCGACCCTCCAGCTCGACGGCTTGGAGATCAACCGCGATGCTCGTTCCGTGACAGTGGACGGTTCACCGGTTCGCCTCACGCCCACCGAGTATTCAATCTTGCTGTATCTGGTCGAGCATCGCGGCAGCGTGGTGGCCGTGGAGGACCTGTTCCGCGCGGTGTGGAACGAGGACTTTATGCCCGGCTCCAACAATACGGTGATGGTGCATATTCGCCACTTGCGTGAAAAGATCGGCGACGACGCACAAAAGCCACGCTTTATCAAAAACGTCTGGGGCGTCGGCTACATCATCGAATAACGCTTTTCGCTTGTGAGGATCTTGATATGACAAAAGACGATAGGCAAGCGTTCGAGGTGCCCGATCGGCTCTTTGAATACGTGAGGTCGGTCGTCGACAACCGCGCGCTTGCAACGGTGCTGCTCTTTTTGCTGAGCCTGCTGCTGATTGGCATCGACAACATCGTCGGAATCTTGGCGGTGCTGCTTGTCGGCTTTTTGCTGATCGATCGATTTGAGATCGTGTGCCGCTGCGTGGTGATTGGCGGCGCCGCGTGGGCCATGACGTTGGCGATTGGCGCCATGGCGCTCGGCGGCATCGAAGGGCCGGTGCTGTTCGATGCCGGCTTTGTATTCAACATGCTTGGCTTTGTGCTGGCGCTTGCAGCGTGCGTGCTGTTCTTGTGTGGCCGCGCCCTGTACTACCAGGGCTACGAGCAGGGCGAGCAGCATGCCGATTGTGTGCTGGCCGCTCGTATTCAAGATCGCCTGATCGATCACCCCGACACCTGGGATAACATCGACGGCGACTTCTTGGAGGTCGAGGGCGCCCTTAACCGCGTGCGTGACCGTGAGCGCAAAGGTGCAGCAAGCTCTGCGTGACGAGTCGCATCGCAAGGACGATTTGGTCACGTACTTGGCACATGACCTACGCACCCCGCTTGCCAGTGTGGTGGGCTATCTTTCGCTGCTGCAAGAGGCTCCCGAGCTGCCGGTTGAGCAACGTGCGCACTTTACGGGCGTGGCGCTCGACAAGGCGCACCGGCTCGATACGCTCATCGAAGAGTTCTTCGATATCACGCGTTTTGACTTCCACGATATCGTGCTCACGCGCGGCTATGTTGATCTGGGGTTGCTGCTGGCTCAGGTGACTGACGAGTTCTATCCCATCCTCAACGAGCAGCATAAGGAAGTCCAAGTTGATATTCGCGAGGACCTGACGGTGCTCGTGGATGGCGACAAAATGGCTCGCGTGTTCAACAACATCATGAAAAACGCTATTGCCTATAGCTATGAGGGCTCGACCATCACGATCGAGGCCAGACGCCGGGACGGCGGTGGCGTGCGCGTGCGCTTTATCAATCAGGGCGATCCCATCCCTGCGGCTAAGCTCAAGGTGATCTTTGAGAAGTTCTATCGCTTGGATGCGGCGCGTGCGACCAATCGCGGCGGCGCTGGACTGGGGCTTGCCATCGCCAAGGAGATCGTATGCGCGCACGGCGGTACCGTTGCATGTGAATCGACGCCCGAACACACGATATTCACCATCGAGCTGCCCGCCGCATAGCCAGTGTGCCCTTACAAACACTTGACAATGCGCTCACGTGCATATGAGCCGCGATTCCTACTATCGATACTGCTGAATTGATATCGATGTGGAGGTATGCGGTATGACGGCTGCTGCGGCTGTGGAGCCCACGGAGCTTGAAGAACTCATGAAAGCGCAGGCCGAGGCCGCGCACGAGCGCGAGGTTGGGGATGCGACTCGCCCCACGGCAGAGGATCTTGCCGCCTCGCCGACGCGCATCGATGTCGAGGGCCTCGACCTGTTCTATGGCGACCATCATGCGCTCAAGGACGTGAATATCAAGATCCGCGACAAGCAGATCACCTCGTTCATCGGGCCTTCGGGCTGCGGAAAGTCCACGTTGCTGCGCTGCTTTAACCGCATGAACGACGGCATCAAGGATTGCCGCATCGAGGGCAAGATTGCGCTCGATGGTCAAGATATCCTGGGCGATTACGACATCTGCCGTTTGCGCCAGCGCGTGGGCATGGTGTTCCAGCGCCCCAACCCGTTTCCCATGAGCATCTACGACAACGTCGCCTATGGGCCGCGCGGCATGGGCGTGCGCGATCGCGCTGTGCTGGATGGGCTGGTCGAGGATTCCCTTCGTCGCGCTGCGCTATGGGATGAGGTCAAGGACAAGCTCAAGGAGTCGGGCCTGGGCTTTCGGGTGGACAGCAGCAGCGCCTGTGCATCGCCCGCGCACTTGCCGTGCAGCCCGACATTCTGCTGATGGACGAGCCGACCTCGGCACTCGACCCTGTGTCGACGCTGGTGGTGGAGCAGCTGGCCTGCGAGCTCAAAGAGACCTGCACGCTCGTGGTCGTTACGCACAATATGCAGCAGGCGGCGCGTATCTCCGATTCGGTCGCATTCTTTTTGCTGGGTGAGCTGGTGGAGCACGCGCCCACCGCGCAACTCTTCAAGAATCCGACCGATCCGCGCACGGCGGATTATTTGACGGGGCGTTTTGGCTGATACCATCTAGTAAAGGTACCTTTAGGGTTAAGATGCGGTCATGCCGGCCGCAAAGGGGTTCAACATGATCTATTACGTCGAGGACGATGACAACATCAGGGATTTGACGGTTTATGCGCTGCGCAAGCAGGGGATTGAGGCCGAAGGCTTTTCGTGCGACGGTGAGTTTAAGGCTGCCGTGGCGCGACGGGTACCCGATGCCGTCCTGCTCGACATCATGCTGCCCGATACCGATGGCTTGGCGATTATGCGTCGACTGCGTGCCGATCGCCTGACGGCGACGGTGCCCATCATGATGCTTACCGCCAAGGATACCGAGCTCGACAAGGTGATGGCGCTCGATGGCGGTGCCGACGATTACCTGACTAAGCCGTTTTCGCTCATGGAGCTCGCCAGCCGCTGCCGCGCACTGCTGCGTCGCGGCGGCATGGTCAAACAGGCAAGCGATGTGCTCAGCGTGGGCGACATTGTGCTCTCGCCCAGCCATCGCGAGGTGACTGTTGCCGGCGAGTCGCTTAAGCTCACCCT
>ENA-OQJO01000069-OQJO01000069.1-human-gut-metagenome-genome-assembly--contig:-NODE-69-length-13257-cov-2.192079_pt1 | contig 13257 bp, 16 predicted proteins | sample MGYA00242613_ERZ504780 | MGnify/ENA primary metagenome ERZ504780 (study PRJEB26092, sample SAMD00036368) | human gut metagenome | host: Homo sapiens | study: EMG produced TPA metagenomics assembly of...
GCCCAGTCATGGCAACACCCTATCGTTCCTCCATTCCCCCGCCACGTCAGCTACGACCTGACTTTGTTCGGCTCCTGGCGAAAGAAAGCAGTGGCCCATGAGGGCAGTAGTGGCCAGGTACCCGCACCCGGCACTTACAACGTGTTCGGTTTCAGCTTTGCACCCATGTACAACTTCGGCTATAAATTCCGCGCCGGTGTGGCGTTGGACGGCGTATACGACCACAGTGCGAACATGAAAGAATCGTACGAAGAAGAGAACGGCTTCTATACTCCGCCCGCCAAGAAGCAGATGGCATTGGGCTTATCCGCCCGCGGAGAATTTGTCATGCCTTACTTCACGGTAGGTATCGGTCTGGGAGCCAATGTTCTGCACGGCGGCGGCGACATGAAGTCTTTCTATCAGATTCTTGCCCTGAAAATAGACGTAACACGCAATTCGTATCTCCATATAGGATATAACCTCCGGGAATTTCATGAGCCCAATTATCTGATGTTGGGTATCGGCTATCGGTTCAATAACAAACGCCCCAAGCTGTTCTGAACAATAAAGAGGAGGCTATTTATATAGATTCTTTTATTTCATCTGCAAGCACATATTACCAAGTGCCACGCGCATATCATCTACTATAGTATTATTGTTAAGGGAAACAAAGTGTTCGCCATAATGAAACAACTTGTTCTATTAAGGGAAACACTTTGTTCGCTATAGGGAAACGGGGGTCTTTCATATCAAGAGCTTATAAAGAAAAAGCTCTGCAAATCAATGATTCACAGAGCTTAATCGAGTACTCGAAGCGGGACTTGAACCCGCACAGCCGCAATGGCCAAGGGATTTTAAGTCCCTCGTGTCTACCGATTCCACCATTCGAGCAGCCTTTCAAAGAAGAGCGGAAAACGAGACTCGAACTCGCGACCCTAACCTTGGCAAGGTTATGCTCTACCAACTGAGCTATTTCCGCGTTTACGGGTGCAAATGTAGGGAGTTTTATAATAAGCTCCAAACATTTCTCCCGTTTTCTTTACAAAAAAATATATTTTATCGACCTAAAAGGCTTTTTTCAGCTTGTTCTACTGCTGAGAAGTTAAACCCTTTCGATATTTCTTCCATTAAACCGACTATTTTATCATTGCATAAATTACCTATACTTCCGGCATGGGTATGATGCACCTGTTTGTTATGAGTAAATTTGCCAGCTTCAATATCCAATCCTACTTTCTTATAAGCATCACGGAAAGGCATACCTTCTGCTGCCAGACGGTTAACTTCTTCCACACTGAATATATACAGATATTTATCATCGTCCAATATATGCTCATTTACCTTTATCTTATCCATAATGTAAGCAGACATACGCAGACAATCTTTCAATTCTTCGAATGCGGGAAGGAAAACCTCTTTGATAATTTGCAAATCACGGAAATATCCGGAAGGAAGATTATTCATTATCATCATAATCTGCTGAGGGAGTGACTGCAACTTATTACATTTTGCACGAGTCAACTCAAATACATCCGGATTCTTTTTATGGGGCATAATGCTGGAGCCTGTGGTACATTCGTCGGGGAGCTTCACAAAGCCAAAGTTCTGGCTGCTGAACATACAAGCATCAAAAGCCATTTTCGAAATGGTTCCGGCGATAGAGGCCAATGCAAATGCCACATTACGTTCCATCTTTCCACGTCCCATCTGAGCATAAACCACATTATAATTCATTGAGTCGAATCCCAAAAGGCGGGTCGTCATTTCGCGATCGAGCGGAAAAGATGAACCATAACCGGCTGCTGAACCTAAAGGATTGCGGTTACACATTTTATATGCTGCCTGCAAAAACATCATGTCGTCAACCAGGCTCTCGGCATAAGCACCAAACCACAAGCCAAATGAAGAAGGCATAGCTATCTGCAAATGGGTATACCCCGGCATCAATACATCTTTATATTTATTACTCTGAGAAATCAATACATGGAACAAATCTTCCACAGCCTCAGCAATCTGCTTAAGTTGCTCGCGAGTAAAGAGTTTCAAATCGACCAGTACCTGATCATTTCGCGAGCGCCCGCTATGTATCTTTTTTCCAACATCTCCCAACTTGCGAGTCAGCATCAGCTCTACTTGTGAATGTACATCTTCTATTCCGTCTTCGATGACAAACTCGCCACGTTCGGCAGAAGCGTAAATATTCTTCAGTTCTGCCAATAGAACCTGCAACTCATCTGCCGACAACAGACCAATACTTTCAAGCATAGTAATATGAGCCATCGAACCTAAAACATCATGCTTAGCCAGATAAAGGTCCAGCTCACGGTCTTTTCCTACGGTAAAACGGTCTATTTCCTCATTTACCTGAACGCTTTTTTCCCAAAGTTTCTGAGCCATAGTTCTATTTTTAATAAGGTATCATAGCTAACATATCCGCCAGTCTTTCTACTCCTTCCTGCAACGGTTTAGAAATCATAGCTTTCATAAACATATTCACTTCGGCACGAATGGTGACCTTAATTTTAGCCTCTGCTTCTGTTACCGGAAGTATTTGTATCCATAAATTCAATGGAACAGGAGTTTTGTCACCTTCGAACTTAACACACTTCATCGGTTCACGTTCGATGATGCGCAATGTCAAATTGATACCTTGTACTTTTAATGTTAATGAATCACGGTCGAAAGACAAGTCCTCTATTTTACCACCCAACTTATCTTTCATCATATCCAGACGGTCGCGCACTGATTCCAGATTGCTTAAATCCGACAATTTATTATATACCCGCTCTTGGCTATAAGGTATATGTTTTACTGTGCTTTCAAATTGTACCATAATCTTTTATAAAAAAAGAGCACGGATTACACAGAAAACACGGTTTGCTGACAAAAACCGTGCACTCCGTGTAATCCGTGCTCAGTATAATTATTTAATTTCAATTATTTTCCAGTCCAGTGTGCAGGATCTTCTCTCCAAGCCTGAAGAACCGGTATATCCTGTTCGTCAATATAATCAGTCTTCAAAGCTGCATCCAACACTGCATTGTAGTTAGTCAATGTAACCAGCTCTACTTTTGCATTCTTGAATGCTTCTGCTGATACATCGAAACCGTAAGTGAACGAAGCTACCATACCGATAACATCGCATCCATTACGACGAATAGCATCAACAGCCTTCAAGCTGCTGCCACCTGTAGAAATCAAATCTTCTACTACAACAACTTTCATACCCGGACGAAGTTCACCTTCAATCAAGTTTTCGAGTCCATGATCTTTTGGACTTGAACGTACATATACAAACGGGAGGTTCAATTCTTCTGCCACCAAAGCACCCTGAGCGATAGCTCCTGTTGCTACGCCGGCAATAGCGTCTACCTCACCAAACTTTTCAAGAATAACGCGGCAAAGCTCCAACTTCACGAAATTACGTAATGCTGGATAAGACAAAGTCTTGCGGTTGTCGCAATAAACAGGCGATTTCCAACCAGAAGCCCAAGTAAACGGGTTAGCCGGCTGAATCTTTACGGCTTTTACTTTCAGCAATTTTTCTGCAAATAATCTTTCCAAAGCTTTCATAACCTTAATATATCTGATAAACGTTGGTGCAAAATTATGTAAATCCTACGTGATTAGGAAATATATGTGTATCTTTTTTAGTTAAAGAAATCATTTTGTTTATCGGGCCCATGCCAAAGTCAACACACTAATCTTTATATTTTCCACTCCAAGCAGTGCGTCGGCACAAGCTACCAGCGTAGCTCCTGTAGTAAGAACATCATCAACCAGCAAAATATGTTTATCATGCAAGTTTGCAGCATGGGGTGTAGACAAAAACAGCCGGTCTACATTTTGCCAACGTGCATAACCGCTTTTGTGGGTTTGAGTCGCATTATTACGAGAGCGCACTACTGCATCTGTACAGAGAGGGATACCCGTTACACGTGATATACCCCGCGCCAGAAGCTCACTTTGGTTATATCCTCGCTGACGCAATCGGGGAAGAGAACAAAGGAACCGGAAGCAGATAATCTATTCCTTACAAAAAAGCCGGAATCACACAATTCTCCAGCCATATATTCACCCATCCTGCAACAAAGTTTTTTCCGCGCATGATATTTCATGGCATATAAAATCTGAGCTACATCTCCTCCTTTTGCATAATAAAAAAGTGAAGAAGCACGAACAACCGGAAAACGTCCCCAAAAGCATTTCTCCATTTCATTGCCTGAAGTATTACCTAAATGCGTATATGGTAATGACGAAAAACAGGATATACAAAGTCCGTCTTCGCTTTGCAAGAGTTTCTTCCCACACGACAGGCATAAGCGAGGAAAAAGGAAATCCCGTATGTCAGTCCATAAATTCATCAGGATCTTTCTGTTTAATATAGCGCAACACCTCATCTACTGTAAACCCTCTGCCTACAGCAAAACGAATAAGTTTTGTATTGCGTTCGTATTCGTTTTTCCCCGAAACAGTTTTACTCTTCTGACGCAACAGTTCTTTCAAGTTCTCACAGTATTCGGTTTCGTCTATTTCATCCAGACCTGCAGCAATATCTTCCGAAGAAAGTTGCTTCTGACGAAGTGCCTGAGCAATTTTCATCCTACCCCAACGCGCAAACCGATATTTATCGCAAACAAAAGCTTTACAAAAGCGCTGAGTATCCAGATAACGTTCTTTTTTCAAATGCTCCAGAATATGTTCTGTCACTACATCATCGGCTCCCCAAAGATTCAACTTAGATATTACTTCAGAAGGGCAATGTTCGGCCGTTGAGCAATATGCTTCGGCTTTATATTTCAATTCATCTTCGGTATATCCTTTCATGGTCTGAATGCTTTTATCATACGGTCGTTGCCAAACATATCTTTTCTTAATTCTACAGATTGATACCCCATCCCTTCAAGCAACTGCACTGTTTCTTTGCCATATGCCCGATTAATCTCATAATACAAAGTACCACCTGAAACTAAAATGTCACAACCTACTTCTGCTATCCGTCGGTAGAATAAGAGCGGATCACTATCCGGAACAAACAAAGCCAGTTCAGGCTCCCAATCCAATACGTTTCGCTCCATCCCGCTACGTTCTTTCTCTGTAATATACGGAGGATTGCTCACCAGAACATCGACATGAATATCCGGTAACGCAGTATCGAATATATCGACTTGAGCCAAAGTGATATCAACCTGGTTGAGAAGTTTATTCCGCCGAGCAATATCCAATGCTTTTTCTGACACGTCCCATGAAGTTATTTTACTGTCTTTTAATTTTTTGCCCAATACGATAGGAATACAGCCACTACCCGTTCCTACATCCAAAATCCGTACTCCGGCTTTATCTGTGTAATCCGAGATAATCCAGTCTATCAGTTCAGCAGTTTCGGGCCGGGGGATTAAGGCTCCAGGAGCCACTTCAAAAGGTAATCCACAAAAATCGACCTTACCCAATATGTATTGTAAAGGTTCATATCGTTTCAGGCGGGAAAGAATATCTTCCAGCCTGTCACACTCGTTCTTAGAAAAATTCATATCTTTGCCCGCATAGAGTTCCGTGGTGGACAGACAAAATACATCTGTCAATATCCACTTTGCTAATGCCGCTGTTTCCTCTTCCGGGTAAACTCCTGCAAGCGTCTGCCTGATGTAAGTATAAATAGGATGCATAGGTACAAATGTAAGAATAAAAAACAAACCGAATATGACAAAAGATGAAAAATATATCCGCCGCTGCATACAACTGGCGCGTAACGGGATGTGCAATGCTGCACCAAATCCAATGGTAGGAGCCGTAATTGTCTGCAACGATCATATTATCGGTGAAGGTTACCACGTACGTTGCGGAGAAGGCCATGCCGAAGTCAACGCAATCCGTTCTGTAAAAGATGAGAGTTTGCTTAAAAAGTCTACCATCTATGTCAGTCTGGAACCATGCTCTCACTATGGGAAAACACCTCCTTGTGCCGATTTAATCATAAGTAAAGGTATTCCTCGTGTAGTAGTAGGATGCGTCGATCCTTTTTCACTTGTTTCAGGCAGAGGTATACAGAAATTAAGAGATGCCGGAATTGAAGTGACAGTCGGAGTTCTGGAGAATGAATGTCGGGCATTAATAAAACGTTTCGTAACTTTCAATATCCAGAAACGCCCATACATAACATTAAAATGGGCAGAATCGGCAGACGGATTTATTGATGTGAATCGTGAAAGCGGCCAGCCTGTTATACTTTCTACTCCAATAACATCCATGTATGTACATAAGCAACGGGCAGAACATCAAGCTATCCTGGTCGGACGTAAAACAGCCTTACTGGATAACCCTTCACTCACAACACGCAACTGGTATGGTAAAAATCCTATCCGACTGGTTATAGATAAAGAGCTGACTCTGCCTTTGAACTTAAAATTATTCGACGGTAAGACCCCGACATGGGTATTTACAGCTTTAGAAAAAGAATCGACGACAAATATTATTTACTACAAACTGGATTTCAATCAGAATATTCTGCCACAAATATTACAAATATTATACGAAAACAAACTTCAGTCATTACTCGTAGAAGGAGGAAGTCAACTCTTGCAATCGTTTATTGACGAAGAAATATGGGATGAAATTTATATAGAATACTCTGAAGCACTACTCCATAAAGGAGTAAAACACCCTGTTGTTCCTGCAGGATATGGCAAACAGGTTTTGTCAAGAGATAAAAACACCATCATTCATTATGAAAAATAAGCACAAAAATATGCCAATTCACAGATAAAAAAGTTACGCTTATCCATAATTTTATATAAAACTTGATATAAAGTTCCTATTCGAAAAAAAACTTTCTACTTTTGCAACTTGTAATCAAAGACAATTTTATAAATGAAAATAAAGTTTTTACCCATACTGCTAGTTAGCTTACTCGTCACGATGTCTGCAATGACTTCATGTCTGGACAATGATATTGAGCAGGTTACTTATAGTTCTGAAACAAGCATTACTTCATTCTCACTTGGTACACTGCATGTCAAGAGAGTTGGAAAAGACTCGAAAGGAGAAGATTCTACATATACGGATACCATTTCCATGGCAAATTATCCTTTCACCATCAATCAGGCTATGAGAACCATTGAGAATAAAGATTCACTTCCTGTTGGAACTGATATCTCAAGAGTGCTCACAAAAATCACAGCTGACACTGATTATATTCTGTATGGTAAAATCGATTCAGAAGGAGCTGAAGCCAAAGATACTCTCTGGACTTCAAGCGATTCTATCAACTTTGCATTTGCTCCAACAGAAGGACTTTCCTTCAAAGTTTTGGCTTATAGCGGCGTAATGGGTAAGGCTTATCGTGTAAAATCAATGTTCACAATCAGGAACCTGACTCTTTACAATGGACAAAAGAACCCATCGGAGCAGGATTTACTTCCGGCACTTTAATCAAGCAAAAAGCAGTTTATGCCAATGATAAGATTTATGTATCGGAACTACACAGAATGGCAAACAGGTAGTTGAATACACGTCTGTTTCAAACGGAACGCCTGGAACATCATGGACAACAATTAATTTGCCTGATGCTACAGTATACTTACTCTGCAACACTTTGCCAAGGTAATATTTACTTCCTCGTAGAACAGGTTTTGTATAAACTGACAGATAATGGTTACGAAGCGTCTTCGGTTTCTAATTTGTCTCAACTTATTGCTGGCATAGACAATCTGTTATATGCACGCACTGCCAAAGATGAATCGTATGTATATGATGTACAAGCCAATAGTGGAACAACAGAAAATTATAATATAACAGATTTTCCTAGCAAAGGTACAAGAACGTTATCGGTAAATATTCCGGTTTCTTACAATACCAGCCTGACCCGTGCTGTCGTTATGGGATATAATACAGAAAAAGCAGATGGTTCTGGTATCGTTTCTACACGCCTGACAAACGATAATACATGGAGTACTTATAATTATGAAGAAGCAGACACCTTCAGATGTCCGAATATTGTTGATCCTTCATTGATTTATTATAACAAGAAGCTATATGTATTCGGCGGTGAAATTACAAGTAAAGATTATACAGACTATAAGAATCCGTTCAGTACACTCTTCTGTTCTACAGATAACGGTCTGACATGGGAAACCGTTAAAGAAGATATGACATTTGCTACAGAAGGTACATCTTTCGTAGAATTGTATAACAGAGGAAAAGTTAAGGGTGAAGGAAGTTATTCGTGTGTTGTTGACAAAGATAACTTTATTTGGATAATCTGGAACAACGGATACATGAGTAGAGGACGAATTAACCATTTTGGATTCCTTCCTAAATGGGAATAATACATTTATAATCCAAAAGCTATGCTATATAAAGACCAAGTGGATAAGACACGAATCCCCGCCCACATCGCCATCATCATGGATGGAAACGGGCGATGGGCAAAACAGCGAGGACTAGTTCGTTCGCTCGGACATCAGGCGGGTGCAGAAACTGTTCATGTCATTGCAGAAGAAGCATCAAATCTGGGAGTAAAATATCTCACACTTTATACTTTTTCTACCGAGAACTGGAATCGCCCAGCAGACGAAGTAGCAGCATTAATGAGTCTTCTGATAGATTCTATCGAAGAAGAAACCTTTATGAAAAACAATATCAGTTTCCGTATTATTGGAGAAACTGAAAAATTACCAGCCGATGTACTGAATCGTCTGAATCAATGTGTACAACGAACCTCAAAAAACACCGGTATGTGTCTGGTATTGGCATTGAGTTATTCTTCAAAATGGGAAATAACCAAGGCAGTCAAAGAAATATCAGAGAAGGTGGCTTGTGGAGAACTGAATATAAATGATATAACCGATCAAACGGTCAGCCAATATCTGGCAACCAACTTTATGCCTGATCCCGACCTGCTGATACGGACAGGGGGAGAAATCCGCCTCAGCAACTATATGCTATGGCAATGTGCCTATTCCGAACTTTATTTTTGCGATACATTCTGGCCTGACTTCAAGGAAGAAGAATTATGTAAAGCAATCTGTGATTATCAACGAAGAGAACGCCGATTTGGCAAAACAAGTGAACAAATATTGAAGTAAAAAATGCGATACTGTCTTTCTATCATTCTATTGGCTTTGGCTTGCATTTTCAGCTATTCAACTGTTAATGCACAAGAAAATAACAAAACAGAAAACGACCAGCCGGTAATTTTGTATAATGGAACACCCAAAAAGTATGAAATTGCCGACATAAAAGTTACAGATATTGAAAACTACGAAGATTATGTCTTGATTGGAATCTCAGGACTTGCCGTAGGACAGACAATCACTGTACCGGGTGATGACATTACCAGTGCTATCAAACGCTACTGGCGTCACGGGTTATTCTCTGATGTTAAAATCACAGCAGAAAAAATAGAAGACAATAAAATCTATCTGTATATCCATTTGTCTTTACGCCCACGTATTACTGATATCCGATTCCACGGAGTAAAGAAAAGCGAACGTGAAGACTTGCAGGCAAAATTGGGTATGGCAAAAGGAAGCCAGGTTACTCCTAACCTGATAGACCGTGCAAAGATCATTATCAAAAGACATTTCGATGATAAAGGTTTCAAAAACGCAGAAATCAATATTGTAGAAAGCGAAGATCCTGCAAACAAGGAACAGGTATATGTTGATGTAAACATCGATAAGAAAGATAAAGTAAAAGTCCACAAGATTACAATCGATGGCAACAGTGTACTGACAGACAAGAAATTGAAGCGCGTTATGAAAAAGACCAATGAAAAAGGAAAACTGGTACAACTTATTCCGTGCCAAGAAGTTCATCGATGAAAGATACCAAGAAGACAAGCAGAAGATCATAGACAAATATAATGAGCTGGGATATCGTGATGCAATTATCGAGATAGACAGCGTTACTCCCTATGATGAAAAGACAGTAGATGTCTACATGAAGATTTATGAAGGTAACAAATATTATCTGCGAGATATTACATGGGTAGGTAATACAGTTTATCCTTCAGACCTCCTGAATGAACAACTTCGAATGAAGCGAGGAGATGTATACAACCAGAAACTGTTGAACGACCGTATCAGTAACGATGAAGATGCTATCGGTAACAATTATTACAACCGTGGTTACGTATTCTATCACCTTGATCCGGTAGAAGTAAATATCGACGGTGACTCTATCGACTTGGAAATGCGTATCGTAGAAGGTCCTCAGGCAAGTATCAGTCATGTACGTATCAACGGTAACGACCGGTTGTATGAAAATGTAGTCCGCCGTGAACTTCGTACCCGTCCGGGAGACTTGTTCAGTAAAGAAGCTCTTGAACGTTCTTACCGTGAAATTGCACAGATGGGACACTTCAATCCGGAAAACATCAAACCAGATGTTCAGCCAAATTACGAAAATGGAACGGTTGATATTAACTGGGGACTTGAATCAAAAGCAAACGACCAGGTAGAATTCTCAGCTGGTTGGGGACAAACAGGTATTATTGGTAAATTGAGTTTGAAGTTTACAAACTTCTCATTTGCAAACTTGTTCCGCAAGAATGATAACTTCCGTGGATTCCTTCCACAAGGTGACGGTCAGACATTGACCATCAGTGGACAAACCAACGGACAGTACTACCAGTCATACAGTATATCATTCCTTGATCCCTGGTTTGGTGGAAAACGTCCTAATTCATTGTCTGTATCAGCATTCTACTCTGTACAGACAGACGTCAGCAGTCAGTATTACAACTCTGCATATATGAACAACTACTATAACTACTTAAGTGGATATGGAAACTACTATGGTGGTTATTATGACAATTACGAATCATATTACGACCCTGACAAGTCTATCAAGATGTTCGGATTGTCATTAGGGTTGGGGTAAACGTCTACGCTGGCCGGACGACTACTTTACATTAATGGCAGAATTATCTTACCAGCGATTCATGTTGAAAGACTGGAGCTATCTGTATATCATGCTGAACAACGGACAGTACATGAATACCGGTAACTGTAACAGCTTAAGCCTGAACCTGACATTATCACGTAACTCAACCGATAACCCGATATTCCCGCGTTACGGTTCTGAATTCAGCGCTTCTTTGCAGATTACTCCGCCTTACTCACTGTTCAGTAAGAAAGATTATTCTACTTATGGAAAGAATAATTATGATGAAGCAGCCAGCATGTATAAGTGGATTGAATACCACAAATGGAAATTCAAAGCAAAAACTTATACAGCCCTGATGGATATCCAGAAATGTCCGGTTATCATGACACGTACAGAGTTTGGTATTCTGGGACACTTCAACAAATACAAACGCTCACCGTTTGAAACATTCTATGTAGGTGGTGACGGTATGACAGGATATAGTTACAACTACGCTTCAGAAACAATCGCATTGCGTGGTTACGAAAACGGATCTTTAACTCCGTATGGTAGTGAAGGTTATGCATACATCCGCCTGGGAGCTGAATTACGTTATCCGTTGATGTTGGAAAATTCAACAAGTATCTATGCTTTGGGATTTGTAGAAGCAGGTAACGCCTGGAATGATGTAAGTAACTTCAACCCGTTCCAGTTGAAACGTTCTGCCGGAGTAGGTGTACGTATCTTCCTGCCGATGATTGGTATGATGGGTATTGACTGGGCTTATGGTTTCGATAAGATCAACGGTTCTACTCAATATAGCGGAAGCCAGTTCCACTTCATCATCGGACAAGAGTTCTAATACAGACAAACCAATTTAATGAAGAATAGAAGAATGAGAAATGAAGAATCCAAAGCCATGGCTAACAGCCAGTTCTTCATTTATCATTCTTCATTACATTTAAAAACAACATTGCTTATGAAAAAGTTTACTTTCTAGCAGCATTGCTCGTGTGCAGTATAGCAGCACAAGCTCAGCGATTTGCTTTGGTAGATATGGAGTATATCCTGAAACAAATCCCTGCCTATGAACAAGCAAACCAGCAAATGGAAAGCCTGTCAAAACAATGGCAAAGTGAAGTAGAAGCTAAAGCTCAAGAAGCGAAAACAATGTATGATGAGTATCAGAAAAACGCTTCTAACTTATCAGCTACTCAAAAAACCGCACAAGAAAATGCCATTATCGCCAAGAAAAAGAAGCAGCAGATTTACGGAAAAAGTATTTTGGTCCCGAAGGTGAAGGCATGAAAAAACGTCAGGAACTGATTACTCCTATTCAGGATGCCATATACAATGCTATTAAAGATATTGCAACACAGAAAAATTATGATGCAGTAATCGACCGGGCATCAGCACAAAGCATGATTTTTGCTTCTCCACGTATAGACATCAGCAACGAAGTGCTCGCTAAATTAGGATATTCAAATTAATTTTATACTTTTGCAAAGTCTAAGAAAGACAGCAAATAAAAAACGGAAATAAATTAATAACAAATAGAAATAATAAGATTATGTTGAAAAAAATTGCTTTATTACTTTTACTTATCGCTCCTATGAGCGTATTCGCACAGAAGTTCGCACACTTCAAGTCTATGGACATTATCCCTGTAATGCCAGAATATACAAAAGCTCAGACAGACATTCAGGCATTGCAGAAACAGTATGAAGACGAAATCAAACGTGCTTCTGATGAATTCAACAAAAAGTTTAGCTGAATATCAACAAGAACAGAAAACTACTTCCACAAAATATCCAGGAACGTCGTCAGAAAGAATTACAAGAACTGTCTGACAAAGGAATGCAGTTCCAGCAAGATGCACAGCAGCAGTTGCAAAAAGCTTATGCAGATATGATGGAACCTATCTATAAGAAACTGGAAGATGCAGTAAAAGCAATCGGTGCAGCTGGTGGTTATACTTATGTGTTCGACCTGAACCGTACAGATATTCCTTACATCAACGACACTATGTCTAAGGACGTTACAAATGATATCAAACAAAATTAGGTATCAGCCTGACAGCTGTTCCTGCAGCAGCACCAGCAGCAGCTCCTGCTCAATAAGAAATACGTTTTCAACGTAACAAAATAAAGTTGTCATTGGCTCTCACCTCCAGCCAAAAGGGTGAGGTCAATGACAATTATTTTTTCACACTTAATCAAGTCATATCCATGCTTTCTGCCACAGGACCAATCGGAGTATTTGATTCCGGATATGGAGGGCTGACAATCCTTGATAAAATCCGTGAATTACTGCCTCAGTACGATTATATCTATCTGGGGGACAATGCCCGCACCCCATACGGAACAAGATCATTCGAAGTTGTTTATGAGTTTACGCTGCAAGCTGTAC
>ENA-OQJO01000072-OQJO01000072.1-human-gut-metagenome-genome-assembly--contig:-NODE-72-length-12874-cov-3.023849_pt1 | contig 12874 bp, 15 predicted proteins | sample MGYA00242613_ERZ504780 | MGnify/ENA primary metagenome ERZ504780 (study PRJEB26092, sample SAMD00036368) | human gut metagenome | host: Homo sapiens | study: EMG produced TPA metagenomics assembly of...
CAGCAGTTTCCTTGAAGAAGATCCTCGGGATGGTTTATTGGGAGATAATGCTTATTCTACACTGCCGGCTCTCTATCGGAATTGTGTAGCATCGCTTTATAACTGTGTAGGCAGTTATAAAGATAGTGAAGGATTGCAGGGAACAGGGAGAGGTATCTATGACCTGAATACTTTTACGACCGATGAGGCTATTATGCCCACCCGTGGAGGTGACTGGTATGATGGTGGATTCTGGCAAGGACTCTACCTGCATCAGTGGGGAGTAAATAGCGATGCCATATTGAATACTTGGGAGTACTTGTTCCAGAGTATTAAGCTATGTAATTATTCGTTGGAGCAGATTGAACATTTCTCAGCGACACATACTGATAAAGAACTTCCGGCTTATAAGGCAGAGGTACGTGCCCTTCGTGCTATGTTTTATTATTATGCGATGGATTTATTCGGACGCATTCCTCTGCTTGTTACTTCCGATGCGGCCGGTGCGGAAATGAAACAGGCAGAGCGTGATAAGATTTTTACTTTTATCGTAAATGAATTGCAGGAGGCTGTCCTTTCCTGAGCGAAGAGAAAAGTAATATTCCTGGTGAATATTATGGCAGAATGACAAAGCCTGTTGCTTATTTTCTGTTGGCTAAGCTGATGCTGAATGCTGAAGTATATATGGATTCCGACTGGACAGATGGTGTCTTTCCGGATGGCAGAAAAATCTTCTTTACTGTAAACGGAGAAAATCTCAATGCTTGGAAAGCTGCACAATATTACTGTACACAGATTTCTCAGATGGGTTATCAGTTAGAAAAAGATTATTCTTCAAATTTTGCCATATTCAATGAGTCTTCTCAGGAAAATATTTTTGTAATACCGATGAGCAAGACTTTATACACCAACCAGATGCAATATTTGTTCCGCTCCCGTCACTATAATCATGCAAAGACCTATGGATTAGGAGGTGAAAATGGTTCAAGTGCAACGCTTGAGGTTTTGCAGACTTTTGGGTATGGCACAGACAAAGTTGATCCTCGTTTCGATTACTGCTATTTCGCCGATGAGGTGTACGATTTACAGGGAAATCCTATTCTGCTCGACGACGGCACTCCGCTGGTATATTATCCAGAGGCAATAGCCCTCGATGTTTCCAATTCGGTATATGAACAAACAGCTGGAGCACGTATGAAGAAATATGAAGTGGATAATACAGCATTAAAAGATGGAAAGTTGATGGATAATGATATTGTCTTGTTCCGTATGCTGACGTGTTGCTGATGATGAGTGAGGCCAAAGTGAGAAATACGAAATGGAACAGGAGAATTGAATGAAGTCCGTGGCAGAGTAGGAGCTTCGTATCGTGAAGCAACTCTTGAAAACTTGCTGGATGAAAGGCAGATGGAGCTGGCGTGGGTAAGGCTGGAGGCGTCAGGACTTGATTTCGTTTCCGTCAACTTCACTCGTCCGTATAGCTTCCGTCACAGCTTCCCGGTGAAGAAACGGTATACAACTGTTTTCCCGATACCTGAAAAGGTAATAGTGATGAATGGGGTACTGAAACAAAATCCGGGGTATTGACAAATTATTTTATTGGATATTCCTTTTGGGGATTTTTTGTTGTTCTTTGCATTGATTATAAGTTGTTTACGTGGTCTTGGACCTGCCTTTGAAAAAGTATATGTTCTTTTCCCGAAGATATCTCGATATTTTCGGGAAAAGATGCTGAAGAATTTATACTTTTTTGAGGGAATGTTATTAAGACTATGCTGTTGTTTTTCTTTTGTAATAAAAAATCTTCGTGGATCAGTGTTTTTTCGTTTTCGCATGTCGTCCGGATGAAATAACTTCTTGAGCTGATTCCGCCCGATTCTGATAGAATGTTTTTTCAAGGAAAATAATAGGATAAAACGCAGAATAAAGCGAATTTGAGCATTCTCACTGACGGTCAGAGAGTTTGGCTTCTGGTGGCACGGAATGACATAAGGACGTAAAAACGGATTTAGGCGGATTGCAGTAAGAGATGCACTTCCAAACCATTACCCGACACCAATTGCACATTTAACGCTAACAGGCTCTATTTCTGCGTTCTGCGTAGGTTTACATTCTGCCCTTACAACTCCCATAAACTAATTTTGCACCAAACAAAAAGAAATGATTATGCGGAGCACTTTCAAGACAGTCTTCTATGTAAACGGAAGCAAGGAAAAGAACGGAATTGTCCCCATCATGGGACGGGTTACAATCAACGGGACTATCGCACAGTTCAGTTGCAAACAGCACATTTCAAAGGAACTTTGGGATGCCAAAGGCAACAGGGCGAAAGGAAAGAGCCGTGAGGCGGTGGCAGTAAACTACGCCCTTGATAATATCAAGGCGCAGATAACGAAACACTACCAGCGGCTTTCCGACCGTGAGGCGTTTGTCACGGCAGAAATGGTGCGCAATGCCTACCAAGGCATCGGCACGGAGTATGAGACATTGTTGCGTGCCTTTGACAAGGAGAACGAGGCGTTTGCCAAACGGGTGGGCAAAGACCGCTCCAAGCGCACGTACCAAAAGTACCTGACCGTCCGCAAATACGTGGCAGAGTTCATAACAAGGCACTACAAGCGGACGGACATGGCGATGAACGAACTGACGGAGGATTTCATCCGTGACTACTGCCTGTACCTGCGAAACGAGGTCGGGCTGGCGCAGTCATCCGTGTGGATATACTCCATACCGTTGAAACACATCGTCACCACGGCGCACTACAACGGCAAGATACCGAGAAACCCGTTTGCGATGTACCACGTTGACCCCGACCACAAGGAACGTGGCTTTCTGACGGAGAATGAAATTCAAGCATTAAGTGCAATCAAGCTGGACAATCCCAACTTTGCATTGGCAAGGGATTTGTTCCTGTTCGGTTGTTGGACGGGCATCTCGTTCACGGACATCAAGAACCTGACCACTGACAACATTGTTGAAATGAACGGCACACCATGGATTGTGTCGAAACGCCAAAAGACGGGCGTACCGTTCCAAATCAAGCTGATGGACATCCCTATGCAGATAATCAGGCGTTACGAGCCGTTCAGAAGAGACAAGCGGCTTTTCAATATCGGCTCGCTTGACATGGTGAACAAGCGCATCAAGGCCGTGGCGAAGAAATGCGGGATAGAAAAGCCGATTTCATTCCACCTGAGCCGCCACTCCTTCGCTGTCTTGGCTCTCAATTACGGTATGCCGATAGAAAGCGTGAGCAAGATTTTGGGGCATACCAATATCACCACAACGCAAATTTACGCGCGTGCGCCCAGAATGGTCGCTTAATAAATACTTCTTTAGCAGGAAGTTAGGATTGGGTTCGATATAGTCCTATCGTCAATCAGTTTATCCAAAAGGGAAACCCGATGGAGAGTGTAGCATACTGATTAAAGCTCCAAGTCCACTAATAGTCAGGTGGCGACTGAGGGGCAAGACGAAAAGACATACATAAGGATGAAGCCTTGATTGGTTGAATGATAGTTCAGTGGTACCAAATCTTGCAACAACGGAAGACTATTATACATACGTTGTTTCATAGTACTCTGCCTATTTTGTGCGTTAGTGCAGAGCATAAAGAACCGACTATGACACAGCCGCAATAAGCGGACAAGAACGAAAGTCGCATCCGACAGTATGTCGTGCTAATAGTTATTAAGAGAACTAACTGGGGATTACCTAAGTCGGAACGCTGGAACAAACAGCTATAAAGAAAGCTTTTGAATATCCGATATGGTAACGGAACTTCCGTAGTAGTCCGAGCAGGGGAAAGCCTTGTACATGGCGAAGGGAAGTAGTCTGTAACTTTAATACAAACAACGGAAAACGTGAGAGACGTATGAGAAATCCAGAGCAAGTATTAAACATTTTAGCTGGACACAGCAATGAGCCCGAGTATAAATACGAAAGGCTTTACCGTATTCTATTCAATGAACAGATGTTCTTTGTCGCCTACCAACGTATGTATGCAAAGCCGGGCAACATGACACCCGGCACAGATGGCAAAACTGAGGATGAGATGAGCATTGATAGGATAAACAAACTCATAGAGAGTATAAAGGATGAGACTTATAGTCCCAATCCTGCAAAGAGAACTTACATTCCGAAAAAGAATGGGAAGATGCGTCCGCTAGGAATACCGTCTTTTGAAGACAAATTGGTTCAAGAGGTAGTAAGAATGGTGCTTGAAGCCATATATGAGGGACACTTTGAGTGGACATCGCACGGTTTCAGACCAAACCGAAGCTGCCACACAGCACTGAAAAGTCTACAAAACAATTTCAACGGTGCAAAATGGTTCATCGAGGGAGATATAAAAGGCTTCTTTGACAACATAGACCATAATGTGCTGATAGAAATAATGAAAGGCAGAATAGCAGACGACAGATTTCTTCGTCTGATACGGAAATTCCTCAATGCAGGGTACATGGAAGAGTGGCAATTCAACAAGACTTATTCAGGGACACCGCAAGGTGGTATCATAAGCCCTATTTTGGCAAACATATACCTAGACAAGTTCGATAAGTACATGGATGAATATGCCAACAAATTCAATAAAGGGACAGCAAGAAGCCGCAACAAGGATATTTGCAAACTCAACAGCAGAGTACACTACCTAAAACGTAGGATAAATGAAGTAGAGGATGTAAACGTAAGAACAAGGATGGTAGAAGAACTGCACGAAAAGCAGAAGCTGATACTTACAATGCCAAGTGGCAATGATATGGATGTAAACTTTCGCAGGTTGAAATACGTGCGCTATGCCGATGATTTCCTTATCGGAGTTATCGGAACGAAAAACGAATGTGAGAGAATCAAAGCAGACATCACCAAGTTTATGCAGGAAAAGTTAAGGCTGGAGATGTCACAGGAAAAGACTTTGATTACAAATGCACAAGACAGCGCAAAATTTTTGGGTTACGAAATATATGTCCGTAAAGACTATGCCACAAAGAGAAACAGTAACGGAACAGTGCGCAGATACTTCAACGGGAATGTGATACTTAAGGCTGATATTACCCGTTCCGCTGCATTTTCTTGTTTGTCTGTTTCTTTTGCGCCGTTCTGCATCGTTTTACGTATCAAGGTTTTAGCCGTCCTTCCGTAGCTTTGTGCCCATGTTTGATCCGCTTGCCGACAAGGCGTCGGCAGCACTAAAATCTTATTGAAAACATGGAGAAAAAAGAAGAATTCATCCGAGTAGGCACCACGCTCTACAAGATTGTGGACCAGCCCCGCATCGACGGCGGCTATGTGAGGAAGCGCATCGCATGGAACTCCGAGACCCTGCGGCAGGACTACGGCAAGGACTACATGGCGGGCATCCCCAAGTATGACGGCTTCTGCACCGTACCCGACCATGTGGACTACAAGCCCGTAGTCGGCAAGTTCCTCAACTTATATGAGCCGATAAGCCACCGACCGCAGGAGGGGGATTTCCCCTGCATCCGCTCGTTGGTGGAACACATCTTCGGCGAACAGTACGAGCAGGGCATGGACTACCTGCAACTGCTCTACCTCTATCCCATTCAGAAGCAACCCATCCTGTTGCTCGTGTCCGAAGAAAGGAATACGGGCAAGAGCACGTTCCTGAACTTTCTGAAAGCCATCTACCAAAACAACGTGACGTTCAACACCAACGAGGACTTCCGCAGCCAGTTCAATTCCGACTGGGCGGGCAAACTGCTCATCATGGTGGACGAGGTGCTGCTTAACCGCCGTGAGGACAGCGAGCGGTTGAAGAACCTAAGTACCACGTTATCCTACAAGGTGGAGGCGAAAGGCAAAGACCGTGACGAGATAGGCTTCTTTGCCAAGTTCGTGCTTTGCTCCAACAACGAGCACCTGCCCGTCATCATCGACGCAGGGGAAACACGCTATTGGGTGCGGAAGATTGTGCCGCTCAAGAGTGACGACACTGACTTCCTGCAAAAGCTAGAAAACGGAAATACCCGTCTTTTCTCCATTTCCTGCAACACAGGCAGCTATCCACCGGGAAAGAAAGTCGTATGTGGTTCAACCCGAAGCTGCTGGAAACGGATGCCCTGCGGAAGATAATCCGAAGCAACCGCAACAGGTTGGAGATTGAGATGGCTGAACTGTTGCTCGACATCATGGCAAGTGTCGGCGTTGAATCTGTCTCGTTCTGTCTGAATGATATTGTTCCGTTGCTCGTCTGCTCGCAAGTCAAGGTGGAGAAGTCGCAGGTTCGGAAAGTGGTGCAGGAGTGCTGGAAGCTGACACCTGCATCCAACTCGCTTTCCTACACCACCTACCAATACGACTACAACCGTGAATGTCTTTACTCACCCGTAAGGAGGATTGGACGCTACTACACACGGTAAGCAAAGCGCAATTGGAAACACTCTGATATTTTGATGAAATGATGAAAGCATATATAAACATAAAGAATAACAGCAACTTACATACTCATCAAACGCTCAACAAAAGTATTTGGCTGATGAAAAGAGAAAGCGGACGCAGCCCCATACATCACTTTTCTTTTGGCGAGCGGTTTGATGAAAAGATGTTGAGAGAACATCCATCTGGTGGTCAGTGTGTTATGTTATCCATTCATCATTTCATCAGATTTTCACCCCTCATCAAGTCCAACGGGAAAGCAACAGAGGTGAACACCGCCATCCGCAGGCTGGTCGGACGGACTTCCATCCTGCCGACCGACAGGGGAAAGCCGATGTTACAAGCGAAAAGAGAACAGCATCCGAAAACCGCCGACACCGCCGCAGGCTTTTGGAAAACAAAAAGCCATAGCTCATTAGGGCGTTTTCTTCACGCACCGCTTCGCTCATGCTAAAAACACCCCAATGAGCCAACGGGGTTACACCCCTCTGGACACCCCCGTTTGCCCGTGCGGTACGAACCGCAGACAGACGGATACCGACAAGCAAGTTTGTAGAACCTAACAAAACAAGAAACGAACATGGGATACATAAGCATCCAAATCAACAAGGCGAAAGGGTCGGCTGACACGGGCGCATCCGACCACATCGAACGCAAGACCACGCCCAAGAACGCAGACCCTACACGCACCCATCTCAACCGTGAGCTGGTGCAATTCCCCGACGGTGTGGCAGACCGCACCGAGGCGATAAACCACCGCATCCGCACGGCTGGCATCAGGCGGAAGATAACACCCGACCAAGTACGGGCAATCCGCATCGTGCTTTCGGGCACGCACGAGGACATGGTGAGGGTGCAGGACGAGGCAGGCTGGACGAATGGTGCGGTGACAACCTGCAATGGCTGCACCGCACGTTCGGAAAAGAGAACACCGTTTCGGCAGTGCTGCACATGGACGAGCACGCACCGCACATCCACGCCACGGTAGTGCCGATAGTGACGGGCGAGCGCAGGAAAGCGAAGAAGCAGGCGGAGGGCAGACGCACCTACCGCAAGAAATCCAACGCCGTGCGCCTGTGCGCCGATGACCTGCTGACACGTGAGAAGCTGGTAGCCTACCACGACAGCTACGCCGCAACAATGGCGAAATACGGCTTGCAGCGTGGCATCCGTGGTTCGGAGGCACGGCACACCACCACCGCCCAATATTACCGTGACCTGAAACGGCAGACGGGAGAGCTTGAAACCAATGTCCGGCAGTTGCAGACCGAACACCAACGGCAGCTTATGGAACTGCAAGTCAAGCACCGCAGGGAGATGTCGGACAAGGAAGCGGAACACCAAAAGGAAGTGTCATTCTTGAAATCCATCATCCAAAAAGCCAAGAAATGGTTTCCGCTGTTCCAAGAGTTGGTGTACATGGAGAAGTTCTGCCTCAAAGTCGGCTTCAACGAGCGGCAGACCGCCACGCTTATCAGCGGCAAGCCGTTGTTCTACGAGGGTGAACTCTACTCGGAGGAACACAGGCGGAAGTTCACGACCGAAAGGGCGGGCTTCCAAGTGGTGAAAGACCCAATAGACAAATCCAAACTTGCACTTGCCATTAACGGGCAACCGATTGGCGAATGGTTCAAGGAACAATTCGATAGGCTATTCTCGTCCATTAGGAGGACTGTCGAGCCGCTTAGGAGAGGCAAGGGCATGGGATTATAAACAATGCCAACGGGAGGGTAGCAAGTTTGTGTTTTGGGCAGACCAAAACCGCTTGCCGCTCTCCCCCGTTAATCAGCAATTTGTATTATATTACCATTTCACCGGTTCGTCCAAAATCACGCCATCGGTAGCATCTTCTGCGGTGAACGTGTTGCCACGATACTGTACGCAGAGCATTACAAGCGAAGCCGTTCCGTTGTTGCGTACGCTGCGTTTTCCGTTGGGAGCCACGCGCACTATGCTGCCTTCTTCAACGGGAAACACCTGTCCGTCCACCTGGAACTCGCCCTTTCCTGCAAGGAAGAAGTAAAGCTCCTCGTGGTTCTTATGGGTGTGGAGGAAGCCCGTTTCCGTGTTGGGTTGGAACATCTGGAAGGAAAATTCACTGCCCGTTGCCTGAAGTGCCGCACCTCCGAACACCTTTCCCGGAATCTTCACTTCGGGTGAAAGTTCTATCACATACTCACTCAGTTCACTTAGCTTGCCAACGCTTATTACACTGAAATTTTCGGCTGCTGCTATTTTTTTGATTTCTTTCATCTCTGCAATTTTTATAGGGCTTATAATTTGATGGTTTCTCCGTCTTCCGGGATAATCAGGCGGTTCATGTCCGCTCCGTGATGCCACGCTTCGTTGCGCAAGATTTCACGGGTGGTCTGGCAATGGTCAATAGCATCCATGTGGACGGCTATCAGCTTGATATGCGTGGGCAGTTCATCCAACATTTGCATTACCTCAGCTTCATCTGGGATGATGCAGCCGTCCACTTTGGAAAACTCCGGAAAGACTGCACCGCCGCTGTTCACCACGATGTAGTCGGGATTGAACCGTTCCACCGTTTCGCGGATGCACGCTTCCCATTTGCAATCGCCCATAATATAAACCGTAGGACAGTCCTCTGATGTCAGGACATAGCCCGACACAGGTCCCATTATCTCGCCAATCTTGCCGAAACCGTGATGACCGCTTACACGATGGATGGTCATTCCACCCATTGTTGTCTTGTCTTCGATTACTTCCACCCGTGTGAAGCCATCCTGTTCCACCGTCGCCTTGTCCTGCGGTTGGGTATAATAAAGGATGTCCTTCGACAGATGCCGCTTTACTGTTTCATCGTAATGGTCGGGGTGAATGTGCGTTGCAATACAAAGTTCACCCCTTCTGTTATCTCACTGACGGGCATTACGAGATACACACGGGGACTTTTATACACACCAAGTGCCGACTGGATGGTTCCCTTGTCGGCAAAGAACGGGTCAACAAGGATGTTGTGTCCTGCATAATTGATTCTCAAAGTGGCATTGCGCACCAAGCGGATAGTCGTTGTCTTTTTCATCATTCTACTATTTTTAATTGTTTTATCGTTTACGGTTGCAAAGTTCGGAAGAATCTTCCCGTGACTCTATGCCTTAAACATGGGAATATGTACCATTTTGATAAAGTTCATTCTTCAATTCTTGGAGCGTCACGGCTATGTCGCCTGCCAGTCCGATGGACTTGTGGACAATGGCATCGGGAATGTACAATTCCGATGCCAAGTTCAGCGTGATGTAGATAGCATGAGGCTCGCTATTTGCCAGTTGCATCAAGGGCTGTTTGATAAGTAGATTGTACCGACCGATACCCAACTCAAAGATAACTACGTTCCTATTATGATAACGCCGAAGGAATTCGTTTGCCTGACAACTTTTATCCTTAAGTGGGCGGTGTTCCAATAAATCTTCGAAAGTACCTTCTACCTCAAAGACCTTTTCCGCATCGAAGCCGGACAGTTCCAGATGCGTATCGGCATTCGAAGTAAGGATAAAGTAATCCCTATGATTCACAACGGCAAGCAGGTCTTTCATCACCTGCGAGGGACGGTACTCTTTGACCCAGTGCTGCACAAGGCATTGCAGAAACTCTGCCCGTACGTTTTCCGTAGGGTAGTGAAAGAAACAACCTTCAATGACATTCCGTATGCCATACTGCTGTTGGAAATCCCCAAACTGGCAACGGAACATCTCGTTGTTGGCAAAGACGTGATAGCCTTCAGCGATAGAAAGCCCGTTGCTGGCTCCTATCAGCAGGGCATCGGCCCGGACGATGGCCTGGGCAGCTTGTTGTATTTCGTTCATGACCTTTATGCTAAGGGTTTCCAATAGATATAGGTCATGTAATCTGCTTCCTCGGTAGAGTAATGCGTATCACGATACCGGGAAGCCAAGGCAAAACCGTGGGCAGGATAATAATCGTGGTCGCACGAAGTGTCTGTCCATAGGAACATCCGTTTAGTGCCCATTGCGCTGAACTCCTGCATCATTGCGCGTAGCAGTTCCCTGCCGCATCCCTTCTGTATGCTAATGAATAGGGAGAGTTTTACGTCGCCATCGCCCATTTGCGCGATGGTGTTCCGGTCGGCTTCGTCCATATAGTCGTTGAGCCGTTCCAGCAACTCCTTCTCCTGCGGGTTCATCGTCTTGCATTGCTCGCCGACCCATACGGACAGGTCTGCCATCTTGCCTTTCCGTGTGCCGAAGATGATGCCTTTCACTTCTCCGTTACAGGTGATTTTGAATGCCAAATCCTCGTCCGTGTAATTATGACGGACGATACATTCTGCAATGCAACGGATGTATTCAGCCCGGAACTCATCGTAATATCCGTGCCAAGTTTGCCGTGCCATGCTTATTGCAGCATTCATATCTTTTTCTGAAAACTTTGTTATCTCCATAGTCATTTATATTATTTTAATAAATACGTGAGGGATTGAATGCTTCCTTTGCATTAAATTCTTTCATGCCTGCCGTGGACTTGCCAAGCAGTTTCTCAACGTAACGGCAATATCATCACTGATGGCAAGACTTTTCTTCGCAATCTCTTTCGGCACAATGGCGTGTTGCGGATTGACGGTGGCATAAAAGGCATCGGGGAACTGATAAGTCATGTTCATAAACGGTTCCTTAATGAACATCGGGGTCATCATACCTACACCGAGTTCGAGGAACAGTACCTTGCGCCGTGAGTTGGCACGCAGGAAATCGAGGTACCTTTTCATTTCGCGCTGATAGTATTCACCTTCAAGGAATGTGTGCGAGCGTACCCACGGAGCCAGTTCTTCGCCGCAATGCGGGCAACGGGGAATCAGTTCGTCAGGCAATACATCTTCCACAATCTTATCGCTTAACTCGAAAACTTTCTCCTTATTATAATATATTTCATCGTGACACGGACGGCTGCATTGCCAGTAACGGTTATCTCCTTGAATCCGAGTAATCTTTTCATCCGGGAATACCCGGAAAAACTGTGCATCCTGATTGGTTGTGGCTATATAATAATTTTTTCCTTGAAGAAGTTTTGCCAAATCTTTGTAAGTTTCACCTGTATAACACTCATAAATATAACGGGTGGCACGTAACATGCTTGCCCAAAGTTCTCCGCGGCTGAGACGCCTGTCATAAAATAAGTCGAAATAATTATGGATATTATATTTCTCAGCCAATCCTCCTGCCAACATTTTATAGACGTCATCATCTTGATAATAAAAAACGAATCCGGAAGCGGCAGACATTCCCGATGCACCGCCCACTACAATGGCATCAGCTTCGTCTATTTTCTTCTTTAACAAGTCTATTTTTTCTTTTGCAACCATATCGTATGTTTCCATTTTTCCGGTTACAAAGTTCAGTAATATCATTCAATAGTTTTATGCCAAAAAATTGCAAATATATGCCATCTTGATAAATAAAAACATTACTTTTGCACAAACGGCAAGCGTATGAAAGAGATTATCAACCCCGAAAAGTTGGTCAGCGTTCCGTTCAGCAAGACGGATTGCGGTGTGGATTTTTACATCAATACCGCTACAAATAAGGATATTGGCTCCGTGCTGACCGAATACAGGAGGTTCAAGACGGACTTCTTCAGCTTCTACTTCTTTCGCAAAGCAAATGGTTACCTGTTGCTGAACTTTCGCAAGATAGAATTGCACGACGGCATGGTGCTGCTTCTCTCGCCACACCAGCAACAGGAGTGGCACGTGGACGAACCGGCATTGGACTACACCTTCCTCATCTTCCGAGAAGACTTCATGCGTACATTCATCACCGACAAATTCTTCGTCTATCGCCTGCTGTATTATTATCAGACCGATACGCCACCTTACCTATATGCCTCGCCTGAGGAATTGGCAGAGTATATGCGCCTGCTCGGGAAGATAAAACAAGAACTGCTGCATCCCCTTGCCGACACATACAATCTCATCGTGTCCGTGCTTTATTACCTCTTGCTGATTATCAATCGGGCCTACGCCGCCGCCTACCGCTTGCCCGTAGAAATCGCGAAGAACAATTATGCCTTTCAGTTCAAGGATTTGCTGGAGCAGCATATCCGTACCCTGCAACGGGTGCAGGAATACGCTGACAAGCTTCATATTAGCCGCATCACGCTGAATGCTTCCGTCATGGCACAATTCGGAGTGTCTGCCACCCATTTGCTGAAACAGCGCCTGCTGGAAGAATTAAAAAACGAATTTCTGTTTTCCAACCGTACCGTCAGCCAACTGGCAGATGATTTCCATTTCTCCGACCCCAGCCACCTGATGCGTTTCTTCAAACAACAGACGGGAAAGACGTTCACGCAATTTTTACAGGATTACCAAAATGGTATTTACGAATAAGGCACGGCTCTTTCATTTAAGCTTAGATAAAGGCACATAATTCCCCCACCCACTTCTTATGGGAAGTAGGGATTTTGTTATGATTGATACCCAAAACGTTACGAATCCTCTGAAATTACAAATTATCTC
>ENA-OQJO01000073-OQJO01000073.1-human-gut-metagenome-genome-assembly--contig:-NODE-73-length-12846-cov-1.814294_pt1 | contig 12846 bp, 15 predicted proteins | sample MGYA00242613_ERZ504780 | MGnify/ENA primary metagenome ERZ504780 (study PRJEB26092, sample SAMD00036368) | human gut metagenome | host: Homo sapiens | study: EMG produced TPA metagenomics assembly of...
GCTGATGGCGGATTTTCTGGCAGCATACCCGGAAAACACCGCGGCGCAGCGGGAAAATACGTTTCTCCAGAACCGATAACAGACGGAGGAAGTTGGATTGTTTGATTTAAGAGAAGAACAGGAGCGCGTGATTCTGGTCGGCGTACAGGAAAACGGCGGCGCAAACGCAGAAGAATCGCTCGACGAGCTGGCGGAACTGGCCAGCACCGCCGGTGCGAAGGTGGAGGGCCGCCTGGTGCAGGTGCGAGAGGCCATTCATCCGGGAACGTACATCGGAAAAGGAAAATTAGAGGAATTGAAAATTCTGGTGCGCGCCTGCGATGCGACGGGCATCATCTGCGACGATGAGCTCTCCTCGATCCAGTTAAAAGGGCTGGAGGAAGCACTGGAATGCAAGATCATGGACCGTACGCTTTTGATCCTGGATATCTTTGCGGCGCGCGCCGTGAGCAGCGAGGGTAAAATCCAGGTTGAGCTGGCCCAGTTAAAGTACCGTGCGTCCCGACTTTCCGGCCTTGGCACATCGCTTTCCCGTCTCGGCGGCGGAATCGGTACGAGAGGACCGGGAGAGAAAAAGCTGGAAACCGACCGGCGCCTGATCCGCACGCGTATTACGCAGTTAAAACGTGAGCTTGAGGAAGTACGCCAGCACAGAGAGCTCCTTCGTGAAGGCAGAAAACGTTCCAAAATCCCGGTAGCGGCGCTCGTAGGCTATACGTCAGCGGGAAAGAGCAGTCTTTTAAATGCACTGACAGGATCGAAAATTCTGGCAGATGCAATGCTGTTTTCCACGCTGGATACGACGACGCGGTCACTGACCCTTCCGGATGGACAGGAAATCCTGCTGACCGATACGGTTGGATTTATCAATAAGCTGCCACATCATCTGATCGATGCATTCCGCAGTACGCTGGAGGAAGCACGGTATGCCGACTATATTCTCCACGTTGTGGATACGTCAAATCCGCAGATGGAGCTGCAGATGCAGGTCGTGTACGATACGCTGCGGGAACTGAAAGTTGAGGACAAAAAGATCGTCACCCTGCTGAACAAGCAGGATAAGCTTCTCGACCCGGTGGTTGTAAAAGATTTCCGGGCAGACGCGAGCCTTGCGGTCTCTGCCAAAACAGGACAGGGACTCGAAGACCTCAAAAATTTACTCTCCTCGTGGATGATGGAGGGAAAAATCTATATCGAGCGCCTCTATCCGTACGATAAGGCGGGAACGATTTCACTGATCCGCGGATACGGAATTCTGCTCGAAGAAGAATATCTGCCGGAAGGCATCCGCGTAAAAGCCTATGTACCGAAGGATATCTATCCGAGGGTATAGAGGTATGGCAAGCGGGCTTAAAAACGGCAGTACATCCCTTTAAGCGCCGTACAGCGCCGAAAAATGGAAGGGACAGAACATAAGTAAAAGTACCATATCTAGTGATGTTAGAAAATTTCACACTAGATATGGTACTTTTTACTATTGACGGGAGAAACATGCTCTGCTATCATATGGTTCAGACACTGCAAAGAGTGGAACCTTAAAAAGGCCTTGCAGAAACGGTTGAATTAACAGGAGGGATTCCATGTTTCAGGTAGAAAAGAGAGACGGAACGATGCAGAGTTCCAGATGAAAAAGATTACCGATGCGATTGGAAAAGCATTCGGCGCAAAAGATATGCAGTTCAGCGATGACATGCTTCAGATGCTGGCACTGCGCGTAACAGCGGACTTTCAGTCCAAGATCAAAGACGGAAAAATTTCAGTGGAGGCAATTCAGGACAGCGTGGAGAACGTGCTGATCCAGTGCGGCTACGCAGAAGTGGCAAAAGCTTACATTCTGTACCGCAAGCAGAGGGAAAAAATCCGCAACATGAAATCGACGATCGTAGACTACAAAGAGATCGTGGACAGCTACGTAAAAGTAGAGGACTGGCGTGTCAAAGAGAATTCGACCGTAACGTATTCTGTCGGCGGTCTGATCTTAAGCAATTCCGGCGCGATCACAGCCAACTACTGGTTATCAGAGATTTATGATGACGAGATCGCCGAGGCACACCGCAACGCGGATATTCACATCCACGACCTGTCGATGCTGACCGGCTACTGTGCAGGATGGTCGTTAAAACAGCTCATCAAAGAAGGACTTGGCGGCATCAACGGAAAGATTACTTCTTCTCCGGCAAGACATCTTTCGGTTCTGTGCAACCAGATGGTCAACTTCCTCGGCATTATGCAGAACGAGTGGGCAGGTGCGCAGGCATTTTCTTCATTTGATACGTATCTGGCGCCGTTCGTCAAAGTGGACAACTTAAGCTACGGCGAAGTGAAGAAGTGCATCGAGGCGTTTATCTACGGCGTCAACACACCGAGCCGCTGGGGAAGCCAGGCACCGTTCTCCAACATCACACTCGACTGGACCGTACCGGATGACCTCGCGGAGCTTCCGGCGATCGTCGGCGGTAAGGAGATGGACTTCAAGTACAAAGACTGTAAAAAAGAGATGGATATGGTCAACAAAGCGTTCATCGAGACGATGATCGAGGGAGATGCCAACGGAAGAGGCTTCCAGTACCCGATCCCGACCTACTCCATCACATCCGATTTTGACTGGTCCGATACGGAGAATAACCGTCTGCTGTTCGAAATGACTGCAAAATACGGTACCCCGTACTTCTCCAACTACATCAACAGCGATATGAAACCAAGCGACGTGCGCTCCATGTGCTGCCGTCTCCGCCTGGATCTGCGTGAGCTTCGAAAGAAAACCGGCGGATTCTTCGGTTCCGGCGAGAGCACCGGATCGGTCGGCGTTGTCACCATCAATATGCCGCGTATCGCATATCAGTCCAAAGATGAGAAAGAGTTCTACCGCCGTCTCGATCATATGATGGATATTGCCGCACGTTCGTTAAAGACGAAACGTGAGGTCATTACCCGTCTCCTGGATGAGGGACTGTATCCATATACGAAACGGTACCTTGGAACGTTTGAGAACCACTTCTCAACCATCGGTCTGATCGGTATGAACGAGGCCGGCTTAAATGCCGCATGGCTCGGAAAGGGTCTGGAGGATCCGAAGACACAGCAGTTTACGAAAGAAGTTCTGAACCATATGAGAGAGCGTCTTTCTGATTACCAGGAGGAGTACGGCGATCTGTACAACCTTGAGGCAACTCCGGCGGAGTCGACCGCATACCGTCTGGCAAAACACGACCGTGCAAAATGGCCGGATATCAAGACCGCAGGCCATGAGGGAGATACCCCGTACTACACCAACAGCTCCCATCTGCCGGTGGACTATACCGAGGATATTTTCTCTGCGCTTGATATTCAGGATGATCTGCAGACGCTGTACACCTCGGGAACTGTATTCCATGCGTTCCTTGGCGAAAAACTGCCGGACTGGAAAGCAGCAGCTTCCCTTGTGCGGAAGATTGCAGAGAACTACAAACTGCCGTACTACACGCTGTCCCCGACGTATTCTGTTTGTGCGAACGACGGCTATCTCGCCGGCGAGCATTTTACATGTCCGATCTGTGGAAAAGAGGCAGAGGTTTACAGCCGTATCACGGGATATTATCGTCCGGTCAAGAACTGGAACGACGGAAAACGCCAGGAGTACAAGAACAGAACTGTATATGATATCATCCACTCCAAATCGCCGGAGCAGAAAATGAAATCGTACGGCGCAGCAGAGAAACTGGCAGAGCAGGCCGCTGGAAAAGAAGAGCCGAAAGCCGCTGCAGCAGCAGATAAAATCGAGGAAGACGGCATGTACCTGTTCACGACAAGCACCTGCCCGAACTGCAAAATGGACAAAAAGAAATGCTCGCCGAGGAGCAGTATGAGGTGATCGACGCAGAGCGTCACCCGGATCTTGCCGCACAGTACGGCATCATGCAGGCACCGACTCTTCTCGTTGTGGAGGACGGCCAGGCGCAGAAGATTGTGAATGCTTCCAATATCCAGAAATATGTGGATGAATATCTCTCCTAAATCTGTGCGCATATAGTTGCAGGAAAGAACAAACAGAGTTATAATAGGAAAAAGTGATACCCTCGCCCGGGCATCCCGGGTGGGGGTATTATTATGGCGCTGAGCACAGCAGAAATCGGCCCGGTGGACCGGTTTCACTTACAGAAGGGAGAAAAATTATGGGATACAGCCAGGACACAATCTGTGTACAGGGAGGATGGCAGCCGAAAAACGGTGAGCCGCGTGTACTTCCGATTTACCAGAGCACAACATTCAAATATGCAACCAGCGAGGAAATGGGAAAACTGTTCGATCTGGAGGAAGAGGGATATTTCTATTCCCGTCTGCAGAACCCGACGAACGACGTCGTAGCACAGAAAATCTGCGATCTGGAGGGCGGCGTGGCAGCCATGCTCACATCTTCCGGCCAGGCGGCAACGATGCTTGCTGTTACCAACATCTGTGAGGCAGGCGACCACGTTGTCTGCGCGGCAAGGTTTATGGAGGAACCTCCAACCTGCTCGCCGTTACCTTAAAACGATTCGGCATCGAGACTACCCTCGTGGACCAGGATGCGCCGGCAGATGAGCTGGAAAAAGCATTCCAGCCGAACACCAAAGCTGTCTTTGCCGAGACGATTTCCAACCCGGCAGGTGTTGTACTTGACATTGACAAGTTTGTTAAACTTGCACATGAGCACGGCGTTCCGATGATCTGCGACAACACCTTTGCAACCCCGATCAACTGCCGTCCGTTCGAGTTCGGTGTAGATATTGTCACCCATTCCACCACAAAATACATGGACGGCCATGCAATGGCGCTCGGTGGAGCGATTGTCGATTCCGGAACTTCGACTGGGATGCGCATGCAGACAAATTCCCGGGCCTTACTACACCGGACGAATCGTACCACGGCGTGATTTATACGCAGAAATTCGGTAAAAAAGCGTATATCACAAAAGCAACCGCGCAGCTGATGCGTGATATGGGAGCGTGCCAGTCCCCGCAGAATGCATTCCTGACGAATGTCGGTCTGGAGACCCTGCACCTGCGCGTGGAGCGCCACTGCAGAAATGCCGAGAAAGTGGCAGAGTTCCTGAAAAATCATCCGAAGGTAGCGTGGGTTGAGTACGCAGGCCTTGCAGACAGCAAATACCATGCACTGGCAGAAAAATATATGCCGAACGGAACGTGCGGCGTTCTCTGCTTCGGACCGAAGGGCGGAAGAGACGGTGCGATGCGTTTTACGAACGGCCTGAAAATGGTAGCAATTGTAACACACGTTGCCGATGCAAGAAGCTGCGTTCTGCACCCGGCAAGCCATACCCACCGCCAGCTGAACGATCAGCAGCTCATCGAAGCCGGTGTTCTGCCGGATCTGATCCGTCTGTCGGTCGGCATTGAGGATGTGAACGATATCATTGCAGACCTTGATCAGGCGCTTGCGAACGTATAAAGATACAAAAAACAGGATGTGAAAAGGAGCGTATTGGTAAAATGGAAGAAATGGCAAAGAAACGCGTAAAAGATTCTGAGACAGAGCAGTCGTATCTTCTGATGCACCGCCATATCAACGGCTATGGCCGTCTGTTCGGCGGCCAGCTGGTCGCGTGGATCGATGAGCTTGCCGGTCTGGTGGGACGCCGCCACTGCGGCCACGAAATCACCACCGCGTGCATCGACAATCTGAACTTCAAGCATCCTGCTTTTCTGAACGACACCGTCGTACTGGTCGGAAGGGTGACGTATGTCGGACGCACTTCAATGGAGGTGCGCGTCGACACGTACGTGGAAGAGCTTGCGACCGGCATTCGGAAAATGATCAACCGTGCCTACGTGGTGATGGTGGCCATCGACGAGAACGGCCGCGCACTTCCCGTCCCGGGCCTGATTCTGGAATCCCCGGAGCAGGAGGCCGAGTGGGAGGGCGGAAAACGCCGCTATGAACTGCGAAAAGAGCGTCACAGAGAGGGGTTCTAAGTTGACGTTCACCCACACATTTGCAGAATCCACCGGGGCGTTTACCGGAGCTGTCTTCGTGCATTCTGAAAATTTCAATTTAAAAAAATCCCGACCGTGTCCCTTGACAGGCGGGATTTTCCATGTTTAAGGTAAAGGCAGTTATACGACTGACGGAAGTGGAAATGACCACAGGGAGTATAGCGTGAGAAGAGGCCGACCGTCTGGGCAGAAGAATGCTTGGGGAGTGGGTCTGTTTTTTTATTCCAAAACAGAAAATCCCATTCCAGCCACCTTGAAAAGGAGAACAGAAGATGAAAAAAGTATCACTGGAACAGGAATTAAAAGGAAATGCATATCCAGGAAGAGGAATTGTGATCGGCAGATCCAAAGACGGCACAAAAGCCGTTGCCGGATACTTTATTATGGGCAGAAGCCAGAACAGCCGCAACCGTGTCTTTGTTGAGGAGGGTGAGGGAATCCGCACACAGGCGTTTGATCCGTCGAAGCTGGAAGATCCGAGCCTGATCATCTACGCACCAGTACGCGTTCTGGGAAATGATACGATCGTAACAAACGGAGACCAGACCGATACCGTATACGAAGGACTGGAGCAGGGAAAAACGTTTGAGGTATCCCTTCGAAGCAGAGAGTTTGAGCCGGATGCACCGAACTACACTCCTCGTATTTCCGGTGTGATGCACGTAGAGAACGGAACGTACGGCTACCAGATGTCGATCTTAAAGAGCAACAACGGCGATCCGTCCCAGTGCAACCGCTACACCTTCTCCTATGATAACTGTGTAGCAGGGGAAGGCCATTTCATCCACACCTACATGCACGACGGCAATCCGCTGCCAAGCTTTGAGGGTGAGCCAAAACTGGTCGAGATTCCGGATGACATCGATGCTTTCACCGAACTGCTCTGGAGCAGCTTAAACGAGGACAACAAGGTGTCCCTCTTCACACGCTATATCGACATTGCAACCGGCAAGTATGAGACAAGAATCGTGAATAAAAATAAATAAGAAATCGAGTGTTTTGCGAAAGGAGAAAATCATGAAAGAATTAGCGTTAAAATACGGATGCAACCCGAACCAGAAACCTTCCAGAATTTACATGGATGATGACAGGGATCTTCCGATCGAAGTATTAAGCGGCCGTCCGGGCTATATCAATTTTCTGGATGCCTTCAATGGCTGGCAGCTGGTACGTGAGCTGAAAGCAGCCACCGGTCTTCCGGCAGCAACTTCCTTCAAGCACGTTTCCCCGGCAGGTGCAGCCGTAGGTCTTCCGCTGGACGAGATCCTGCGTAAAATTTACTGGGTAGACGATATGGGAGAGCTTTCTCCGTTAGCATGCGCTTATGCAAGAGCCAGAGGCGCAGACCGTATGTCTTCTTTCGGCGACTTTATCGCACTTTCTGATGTCTGCGACAAAGACACCGCATCTCTGATCAAACGTGAGGTTTCTGACGGTGTCATCGCTCCGGGATTTACCGATGAAGCACTGGAAATCTTGAAAGCAAAGAAAAAAGGTAACTACTGCGTCATCAAAATCGACGAGAATTACCGTCCGGCTCCGCTCGAGCACAAACAGGTCTTCGGCATTACCTTTGAGCAGGGCCGCCAGGAGCTGCCGATCGACGATGAGCTGCTCTCCAACGTGGTAACCGAGAACAAAGAGATTCCGGAAGCAGCAAAACGCGATCTGAAGATTGCACTGATTACCTTAAAATATACCCAGTCCAACTCCGTATGCTTCGTCAAAGACGGTCAGGCCATCGGTGTCGGCGCAGGCCAGCAGTCCCGTGTGCACTGCACCCGTCTTGCCGGACAGAAAGCCGACAACTGGTTCCTGCGTCAGTGCCCGAAGGTGCTGGATCTGCAGTTCGTAGACGGCATCCGCCGCGCAGACCGTGACAATGCGATCGACGTTTACATCGGCGAGGAGTACATGGATGTTCTCGCAGACGGCGCATGGGAGAAGATCTTCAAAGTAAAACCGGAAGTCTTCACAAGAGAAGAGAAACGTGCATGGCTCGACCAGATGAAGGGCGTAACCTTAGGTTCCGATGCCTTCTTCCCGTTCAGCGACAACATCGAGCGCGCACACAAGAGCGGCGTCCAGTACATCGCAGAGCCGGGCGGATCGGTTCGTGATGACGCTGTCATCGAGTGCTGCAACAAGTACAACATGGCGATGGCATTTACAGGAATCCGTCTGTTCCATCACTAAAAAGAAATGCGTTTTATATTTATATAAGAAGAAAGAATCCGGTCTCTGGGCGGCCGGATTCTTTCTTTTTTTCGCACATGTATCATCAAAGAGAGAGTAGCACTTTCTGAAGAATAAAAAATAAGCAGGAAGAGGGCGGTACCGCCCTTTTTCTGTCGAAAACCCCTGTTCTTTTTCGGAAAAGTGTGATAAAATACCCCATGGGCGTATCTTTTGCCCGCTGCAAAAAGGAGGATGAGAAATATGCGGCAGATGGAATTTAAAATGGAGCGACAGGGACTTCTCGAGGAAGGCCAGGAAGTCAACGTGACAGAAAGCGCACTGCCTACCTCCTATTATTATACGATTACCCCGGCAGTGGCCATGAGCAGGAATTATCAGGCGTATGAGAGGCTGCAGTCCCGGAAGGGAATCGTAAAAGAAGTAAAAGAGACACCGAGAGGATTCTATACGGTAGTGGAGTTTGATGAAGATGAGCCGACCTGACGAGACAAAAATGAGCACCCGGTGGTGCATCCGATTCCGCCGGTTTACCGCGCCGATTCCCGGATTCTGATTCTCGGCAGTTTCCGTCCGTAAAATCCAGGGAGACCGGATTTTTTTACGGCCATCCGCAGAACCGTTTCTGGAAAGTGACGGCAGCCGTGTGCGGGGAAGAGGTGCCGCAGACCGTGGAAGAGAAGAAGGCGTTTCTGCTCCGGAATCATATCGCTGTCTGGGATGTGATCGCGTCCTGCGTCATCACAGGCTCGAGCGATGCGAGCATCCGCGATGTTGTGCCGAATCCGCTGCAGGACATTCTGGAATGCGCCGACATCCGGCAGATTTACTGCAACGGGGCGACCGCGTGGAAGTATTACCGGAAGTACCAGGAGAAGCAGCTGGGACGGGAAGCGGTTCGTCTTCCGTCGACGAGTCCCGCGAACGCCGCATGGTCTGTGGAGCGGCTGCTTGGCGAGTGGAGCCAGTGCGGAGAAGTCTTACGAAACGGAGAGTGACAGGATGAAAAAAGAGTACGAGACCGTCTGGGAGATTTTTAATGAGTGTGCCAATAATCAGATGCGGGACGTCTTTTTCGACGAGATCGAGACGGATGACCCGGAGGCGTATATCCGTCAGAAATTTCCGGACAAAAACTTAAAATATGAAAAAACGGTGGAAGCGGACGGATCTCTGGTCTTTGACATTGAGACCTCCGGCATCCGCCAGCGGTTTACGTTTACAGAAATCTGAATCGCGCAGAAAATACCAGAAAAGCGGAGAAAAAAACGATGAGTGAAGAAAAACACACGCATGTGCATGTGCTGGAAGACGGCACCGTGATCGAGCATTCCCACGATCACGCCCACGGGCACCATCATACAAATACAAAAGCAGTCTTAAACCGCCTCTCCCGCGCGATCGGACACATGGAGTCGATCAAGCGGATGGTAGAGGAAGGCCGGGACTGCACTGAGGTTCTGATCCAGCTGTCTGCCGTGAAGGCGGCCATTAACAATACAGGAAAAATTATCCTGGAGGATCACATTGAACATTGCATCGTCGATGCAGTCGAGCATGGGGACACAAAAGCGATTCAGGAGCTGAATAAGGCGATCGACCGCTTTGTCAAATAAGCAAGAAAAACAAGAAAAGAGGAAAGAAACATGGCAAAAGAATGCAGCAATTCGAGCTGTTCCAAAGAAAGCTGCGAAGGATGTCCAAGCAAAGCAGGACAGGGCAAACCGGATTTTCATATTGATCTGAATGCCGATTCTTCGATCAAACATGTCATTGGCGTTGTCAGCGGCAAGGGCGGTGTTGGTAAATCCATGGTAACCGCATCTCTGGCAAACCAGAAAGCAAAAGAGGGCTACAAGGTTGGTATCCTCGATGCCGATATCACAGGACCGTCCATCCCGAAAATGTATGGCCTGAAAGGACCTGCAAACGTAGATGACAAGGGCGTTTACCCGGCAGTTGCAGCAAACGGCGTAAAGGTAATGTCCATCAACCTCCTGCTTCCGGGCGAGGAAGAGCCGGTCATCTGGAGAGGACCTGTCATCGCAGGCACCGTAAAACAGTTCTGGACCGACGTCATCTGGGGCGACCTGGACTATCTCTTCGTCGATATGCCGCCAGGAACCGGTGATGTTCCGCTGACCGTTTTCCAGTCTCTTCCGGTAGACGGCGTAGTGATCGTATCTTCCCCGCAGGATCTGGTGCGCATGATCGTCATGAAAGCCTACAAGATGGCACAGATGATGAGCGTTCCGGTGCTCGGTATCGTAGAGAACTACAGCTACCTCGTATGTCCGGACTGCGGCAAAAAGCTGTCCATTTTCGGCGAAAGCCACATCGACGAGATCGCAGCCGAGATCGGCGTGCCGGTTCTCGGCAAAATGCCGATTCATCCGGAGTTTGCCGAGCTGGTGGACGAAGGAAGATTTGCAGAAGTGGATAACACCGATATTGCAAAGATCAACATCTAATCATTAAATATAGAAGCAAGTAATGGCATGAAAAACTCGTTTTTCCTTGATTTTTACAAGGAAAAGCGGGTTTTTTTGACAAGATTTTTACGTTTCTTTTGGCAAAAACTATTTTATTTTAAACGGATTTTGTGTAACCGGTTACACACGACTGCGCAAATGAGACAAAAAGCGACAAATATGAAGGGTTAATGAGAAAAACTTGCATAAAAAACATGCATAATATGGCAAAAACAAGGAAATAAATTCAATATTGACATTTAAAGAGAAAAAGTGCATAATCTACCTCAACGATAGGAAAACAAACAGCTATTGATTAAGAAAGAGGTGAATCGTATGTCACACTGCGTAGTAAGACTCAATGGAACTGAGGAAGTAGAGGAGTTTGTAAAAGCAGCTTCCAAATGTGATTTTGATATTGACATTTTTTACAACCGCGTTATTATTGATGCAAAATCCATTCTTGGCATCCTCAGCATGGATCTGAACCGTGATCTCACCGTACACTGCTATGGTGACAGCCCGGCATTCAATAAAACCCTGCAGAAATTTGCTGTAGCATAAATTTTATTAAGGGAACGAAAAAAAAATTACAGCCTGCGCCGCCAGCGAGAGTAGAGACAGAATTTGCGCAGGGGACTTTCTGAAGAAAAACTAATCACACGAGACACATAACTTCAGAGAGAAAAAAGGAGACTGTTGCGGCAGTCTTCCTTTTTCTTGTATAATGATAACTATTCAGAGCCATGCGAAATTATGGAAGAAAAAATTGCGAATCATGCTTGCATGAATGAGCGGTTTTTTCTGGAATTTCATATGGCGAGAAGCCACATCGAGATGCAGCGCAGCGGAATCGAGATGGGGCTCTGAATAGTCTGGTTAGAAAAGGAGCGGGCTAGTGGAAGAGAAGAAGAAAGAGATCCGGATTTCCGTGCGGAATCTGGTGGAGTTTATTCTGCGCAGCGGGGATCTGGACAACTCGTCGGGCGGTTTTGGCGAGCGGGATGCCATGCAGGCGGGAACGCGGGTGCATCAGCAGATTCAGAAAAAACGGGGCGCCGATTACCGTGCGGAGGTTCCGCTGGTTCACGAAAAAGAATATGAGCATTTCATCCTGCGCGTCGAGGGAAGAGCAGACGGCATGTACGAGGACGGAACCACGACCGTGATCGAGGAGATCAAGGGAACGTACCGTGACCTCGAAACGATGGAAGAGCCGGTTCCGGTACATCTGGCACAGGCGAAGTGCTACGCTTACATCTACGGCCTTCAGAACCGCAAAGAGGAGATGGGCGTGCTGATGACGTACACCCTGCTCTCCTCCGAGGAGGAAGGCCTTCTGCGCCCGCTCACCAAAGAAGAGGTAAAGCCGGAGCACTCCAACTGGCGCATCCGCCATTTTCTGCAGACGTACAAGCTCCCGGAACTGGAGCAGTGGTTCGATGAGCTACTCGACGCCTGGTTTATCTGGGCGGAATTCCAGTACCAGTGGCAGAAAGCGCGAGATGCATCAATGCAGCACCTCGAATTCCCCTTCCCGTACCGGAAAGGCCAGCGGGAACTGGTGAGCGGCGTCTACCGCACCATTCTGCGGAAAAAAGAACTCTTCGTCCAGGCGCCGACCGGCATCGGAAAAACAATGTCCACGGTCTTTCCGGCCATCCGCGCAATCGGAGAGGGCTGCGGCGACCGTCTTTTTTATCTGACTGCGAAAACCATCACCCGTACCCGTGGCAGAGGAGGCGGTCTCCATTCTAAAAGAGAAGGGACTGCAGTTCAAAGCAATCACGCTGACCGCAAAAGAAAAAATGTGCATCCTCGATGAGCCCGAATGCGATCCGATCCACTGCCCGCGCGCGAAAGGTCATTTTGACCGGATCAACGCGGCGGTGTACGAGATGCTGACGGAATGTGATTCCTACACAAGAGAGGAAGTCCTGCGCCAGGCGGAAAAATGGAACGTCTGCCCGCACGAGCTCCAGTTTGATGTGGCTTCGTGGGTGGACGGTGTGATCTGCGATTACAACTATGCGTTTGATCCGACCTCGAAATTAAAACGCTTTTTCGCAGAAGGAACGAAGGGTGACTACATCTTTCTGATCGACGAGGCGCACAACCTGGTCGAGCGGGGCCGCGATATGTTCAGTGCCACGCTCGTCAAAGAGGAGATTTTAAAGGTCCGCCAGCTCCTCCGCCCGTATGCACCG
>ENA-OQJO01000074-OQJO01000074.1-human-gut-metagenome-genome-assembly--contig:-NODE-74-length-12832-cov-1.995671_pt1 | contig 12832 bp, 14 predicted proteins | sample MGYA00242613_ERZ504780 | MGnify/ENA primary metagenome ERZ504780 (study PRJEB26092, sample SAMD00036368) | human gut metagenome | host: Homo sapiens | study: EMG produced TPA metagenomics assembly of...
CTTAATATCCTTGAGAGCATCTGGGTAGAAAGCGACTTCGTACCCACTCATTCAAACTCGACCTCATCCATCTGATCGAGTTCGTCCTGGCTCACACCCAGCTCTTCCATAACATCAGACAGGGAAACAAGCGCATCGTCACCTGTCGCAGCCACTCTCTTAAGCGCCAACGTTAACAAGGCGAGGTCCTCCTCCGCTTGCTTCGCTTCCCTGTATTCATCGGGTGTCACAATCACAAATGCTGGCTTGTTGTGTTTGAGGACCACAACAGGATTGTCGTCCCCAACCTTCGAAAAGGCAGCCGAGCCCTTACCGTGGCTGAAATCGCTAATTGGAACAAGGTTGTCGAGCATCTGCAAGGCAGGCATACATACCTCCTAAAAATGAATTCTTTTTCGAATTCATTTTATCATTTCTTTTTTGCTATATTGTGCCGCGCAACAGAAACAACCTTTTAGGATACGAATCCGAGCTTAGAATGACTGTTGGCCCTCGCACCGCCCTTGCCTCTTTTATTACGTCAAGTGGTATACAGCGAAGCAAAATGGCAATCTAAAGCACGCGGCATTCGCCTCGCATCGCTACAAAAAACAAAACTGCTCCCCACCCACTCGGGCAAGGAGCAAGCCTCATTTTTATAATCAGACCGAGAACCACAAACGCAGAAACACAGGCGACTTCAGTCCCTTATCGCCGAGAGACGTTATTGTGCAGCCATTTCTTTAAGCTTCTCGGCCATCAACAAACACACGTCTTCCGATTGCGGGTACACGCCAAAATGATCGAAAAAACCATGGTCACACCCGGCATATTCGATGACCTCAACATCGATTCCTGAAGACCGTAATTTTGTAGCCCATTTTTCATCGGGGATACGAAGCGGATCGTATTCGGATGTCACGATAGTCACCGGGGAGAAATCAGTGCAGTCCTCAAGCATTAGCGCAGAAATCAACGGGTCATGAGGAGACATTTTTCCGTGTGCGCAAAGTTCGACCATCGGACCGTCCGAATCGCGAAGATGGTCGATGCGAAAACGCGCAACGTCCTCCTGATCGGCTATCGCAGGAAAATCCTCATATCCCTCGCCCTGTTCGCCCGCAAGGTCGACTTCAGGATAGATTTCGAAGGCATGGGCTACAGCTCCAGCACCCCTGAGCTGAACACACGCATTAGTAAGGCTTCCTCCCGCGGAGTCGCCGGCGACCATTATTTTATGAGGATCGATTCCGAGATCCGCGGCATGCTCGCGCACATAATCAAGAGCAAGAACGCAATCCTCGATCTGCCCCGGAAATGCCGTCTCCGGCGCCAAGCGGTATTCCGGATAAACCACCACTGCACCAGACTTTTCGGCGATGAACTCGAGCTGATGTTCAAATTGCAGAACATTCCCCGCCATAAACGCGCCGCCGTGCAGGTAAACAAGCGCCGGACTTGCCTCCTTATGATTTGGTGGCGTCCAGACGAATAAATCTATATAGCGATCGGCCGCCTCCATGAGGATCTCATCGCGCTGAACCTCACCATCGAGTAGGCGGTATGTCGGCTTATCCGGGCGATGACGCATTCCAATAAGGCTCGTCCAGCTCGGAGACATGCTAACATTCCGCATCTTCTTGCGGGATACCTCGAGAATTCGTGGGTCAAGCACATGCTCTCTTTCATCATCAGGAACCGGACGAATTTGAACCTCGAGCCCTCTCTTCTCGGTTATAAACGAGCGACTGGAAATGGCACCAATCAACGCCTCGTCGTATTGTCTACCCATCTTAAATCCCCTCTCGGCAATAACGCCAAATCGATATTTCCATAACTTTTGAGATAACGGCTTATGATGTCCTCAGTTGTCGTATATCTATGTACTAAAGAAACTGAAAACCAAGGGGTCCACCATGCCTGCAGCAAAAGACGAGTTCACTCAGCCAGAACTTCTCTATCAGACCGTTGAAAACGACATCCTCAAGAAAATAGTTTCTGGCGAACTCCCCGGCGGCAGTCAGATTCCCACCGAAACCGAGCTTTGCAAGCAATACAAAGTAAGCAGGATCACCGTAAGACGCGCCGTACAGAATCTCATTGACCAAAGCTTGCTCTACCGCCTGCGAGGCAAGGGAACATTCGTAAACCCATCGAAGCTCACCCTGAAACGAGGAACAAGCACCATTTTCAATTTGAGCGCCGACCCCCAATACGGCGATAAAACTACCAAGTCCATCTTGGAAACAGGCTTAATCAAGGCTGATGCCCACATTGCACGGGAGCTCAAAATTGACAACGGAACCGTAGTGCAACGAGTTGCGCGCTTGGTTTATATCGAAAATGCCCCCTGCGCCATCGACACCGTTTATGCAACGCAGAGCACTCTACCCGGACTGCTGGAGCTTCTCACAGACAATGCCAGTCTTTTTCGACCTGATCGCCAACCATTACAGCATCGCAACCGGTATTGAGAAGCTCAAAATCACCGCAGGAATAGCGGGGCTCCAAGAAGCAAGCCTTCTCGGTTATATCGTTGGAGCCCCCGTGAGCGTTGTCGAGCACGTCACATATGCCTGCGATGAGATGCCGCTCCACTATTCAAAAACCGTTTGGCGAGCAGACGCATCGTCCTTCGAGTTCAGCATCTCAAAAGATGGACGCCTTCTCTAGCCCAAAATCCCCAGGACGCCGAGCACAATACCAGCAGCGAGAATGCCCACAATCTGCCAAATTATTTTGACCTGTTTCTTATTGCAAAGACACATGATTCCGAACGCGCAGAGCGGCAAAAGAGCCGGGAATATCCCGTCGAGCGTTTCCTGCAACTTAAACGCGGTGTCGCCGAAGTTAAGAGCGAGCGGAGTGGTAACTGCAACGGTGGTCGCTACCATTCCACCAACTACCATTAGTCCCACAATCGCCAGGCCGGACGTAACTTTGCGCATTACATCAGAATCGTTCAGCTTTGAAATCATGCCACTGCCAAGCGAATAACCATACTGAAGCCCAAACCAGCGGATCAGGATCGTTGGGACATATAAGAAGCAGGAACAGGATTGGGCCGAGCAGACTGCCCGAAAGGCAAAGTCCCGTCACAACGCCCGTCGCAATCATGCGAAGCGTACTGGCGATCAGCGAATCTCCAATACCGGAAAGCGGAGCCATAAGCGATGCTTTCATGGCGTTAATTGAGGCGGCGTCAAAGTCCTGATTGTTGGCGTTCTCCTCCTCCATGGAGGCCACAATGCCGGCGACCAGAGGATTAAACGTAACTTGAATATTGTAGAACTCAAGATGACGCTTATATGCCTCGATCCGATCTTCGGGCTTATCGTATAACCGCTTGATTACCGGAATCATGTCGTAGCAGAAACCAACGTTCATTTGTCGGTCAAAGCTCCACATGATGTTGAGTGGAAAGCTACGCCAAAATAACGCCTTTAAGTCTTTCTTGGTTATTCTCTTATCGGTCGATTTATTTGACTCCGGCGAGAGCTCAAGAACATCATTAGAATTCGTTGTCATCGTCAACCTCCTTAGCGACCGCCGCACTGGCAGGCATAAAAATGTGAGCCATATTGAGGATCCCAATCAGGATCAGCGAAAACGCCACGATACCGATCGTCGGAATATTTAGATAGGCACTCAGCAAGAAGCCTCCAAAGAATAGGAAGCTCAGCTCCTTGGTGGACAGGATTGACATAAGCTGCGCAAATCCAAGCGCGGGCAGAATACCCGTTGCGATCGTAAGCCCATTCGTAAGCCAATCAGGGATGGCGTCAATCAGCGCCTGAACAGCATCATTTCCAACGTAAAAAGCCACGCCGCAAATCAAGCCAAGCGCAATGATGTAGAGAATTCCATTGGTCCACATAGCGGCTGCAATCGTTTTGGGGTCGTCCTTTTCGGCACCACGATCAGCCCAGACAGCCATAGGAGGCGTAACAACGCTATACATAAGGCTGTCAAACATGCCGGCAAGCACCGCAGTGGGCATAGCAATAGTCAGAGCGGTCTCGGGACCCGCACCCATAGTAATCGCAAAGGCTGTTCCCAAAACTGAACCAACAATTACGTTGGGCGGCACGGCAGCACCAACCTGCCAGACCCCCATAAACGCGAGTTCGAGCTGGAAACCAACAATAACGCCAGTCGGAATATCACCCAAAAAAATACCGACAATCGCTCCGAGGACAATCGGACGCTCGACCATCGCGGTACCGAGCAAATAATCCGATTGACCTATAGCAGCAGCAAGACCAACCAGAAAAGCCTGAAGCAGCATATTTCTCTCTCTTCCTACAAATCAAAACTTGTTACGATGCGTTTTTTCTCACTAGCAACCTGCCTTACCTCGAACTCGATTCCATCAGCCATGGCTTTCTTAATTTCATTAATATCGGATTGGGAAAGGCGCACAGCAGGGCCAAGCTCCTTTACGCTATCCCCAACGGTCGAGCGCCGCCTAAATTCACAGACGTTATTTTTGGACACGCACGCGCAACTTCACAGGCGTCATGTACATTTCCCGTAACAACAATTAGCTCGTATTTATCCACCGCGCTTCCGTTAAGGGCCACGATGGAATCTTCTACACTTTTGACAACCAATTTGGCATCAGCGGGTTTTGCAATTCGCAGCGCTTGAATTCGCTCTTTGCTTGCGGCTACTCATCTGAAACCACAAGAATAGCGTTTGCTTTAAGCGCTGGATACCAAGAGAACACGGTCTGCCCATGCACTAACCGGCTATCGACGCGGCACAGTTTAATCATTTTGCCCCTTTCTCGACTTGAACGCAGACAATCATCCTTGACTGCTTATGGCATATTACGTCATATGACGTAATATGCCATTACACAATATCTTGAACGGTTGAATATCACCGCTAAATGGTATTTATCTCTAGAAACAGGGGGAGGTGCAATCCGTCTAGACACAGTGCGTCGGGGGCGGGCTGGGTTTTTATCTTCGCTCCCCTTGCTTCGCAAAGTCGCTCAGCTAAATAACCCAGCCCGCCGCGGGACACCCTGCGACCTACCGGATATTGCCATGACGTACGTTGGCTGATTTGGTTTGGAATGGGAGGTTGACGAGGCTGAAAGTCCCTCCTATATAACGTGGGCGCCGTCGTTCGAATGAACGACGGCGCCCGCACTCATTTTCTATTCAGCCCTAGTCATCGCGCAAAGCCCCTTCGGCAGCACACGGTGCTATTGAATCACCGCAGGCCGGGGCGGGAGGCGGTCCTTTCTCTCGGAAAACTTCGCGAAGCCCAGTTTCCGAGAGAAAGTGTCCGGCTGCCGCCCCGGCCGGCCAGGTCAACTACACCGTGTGCTGCGGCAGGTCCTGCAGGGCGATGACGTCCATGCCCATGTCGTTGGCGCTGCCGTGACCCTGCTGGTCCTCGCGCACGGCCTCGATGGCACTCACGTACGTGTTGGCGGCAGACATCGCGGTCACGCAGGTCACGCCGCGGCGCACGGCCTCGGTGCGCAGCAGATAACCGTCGCCACGCGAGCCCGGGCCGTATGGCGTATTAATGATCACCGCAATCTTGCCATCGGCGATGAGGTCGCCGATGTTGGGACGCTCGCCGTCGTGCGGGCCGCTGATCTTCTCCACAACCTCGCAGGTCACGTTGCCGCCGCGCAGCACGCGCGCCGTGCCCTCGGTGGAGCAGATGTCAAAGCCCAGGTAACGCAGGATACGCGCGACCGAAAGGATGTGGCGCTTGTCGCGGTCGCACACGCTGATGAATACCTTGCCGGCGCTCGGGTCGGGCAGCCTGTAGTCGATCGCCAGCTGCGTCTTGGCGTATGCCTCGGGATAGCTCTTAGCGATACCCATGACCTCGCCCGTCGACTTCATCTCGGGCCCCAGGATAACGTCGGCGCCCGGGAAACGGCCCCAGGGCATAACGGCTCCTTCATGCAGAACCAGTCCAGCTGACGCTCGTCGCTCGGCAGGCCCAGGCTCGCGATGGAATCGCCTGCCATGATACGCGCCGCGCACTTGGCCAGCGGCACGCCGGTGGCCTTGGAGATAAACGGCACGGTACGGCTGGCACGCGGGTTGGCCTCGATCACATAGACGGTCTCGCCCTTAATGGCGTACTGCACGTTGACCAGGCCGCGTACGCCCAGCGCCAGTCGCGATGCGGCGCGTGGTCTCGCGGAGCTTCGCCTGCAGGCTCTCGCTAAAGCTGAACGGCGGAATGCAGGTCGCAGAGTCGCCGGAGTGAATACCGGCCTCCTCGATATGCTCCAGAATGCCGCCGATGTAGACCTCTTCGCCATCGCACAGGGCGTCGACATCGGACTCGATCGCGCCCTCCAAGAAGCGGTCCAGATACACCGGGTAGTCGGGGCTAATGCGCGCAGCCTCGGCCATGTAATCGCGCAGATGCTCGGCATCGTAGGCGATCATCATGCCGCGGCCGCCCAGCACGTAGCTCGGACGCACCAGCAGCGGGTAGCCAATATGCGCGGCCACGGCCTCGGCCTCCTCAAACGAGGTTGCCTGGCCCGCCGGCGGATACATAATGCCCAGCTTGTCGAGCAGGGCGGCAAAGCGCTCGCGGTCCTCGGCAAAGTCGATGGCATCGGGCTTGGTGCCCATGATGTTCACGCCGCTCTCCTCGAGCATGCGCGCCAGCTTAAGCGGAGTCTGGCCGCCGAGCGTCACCACGACGCCGTCGGGTCGCTCAACATCGATGACATCCATGACGTCCTCGTAGGTGAGCGGCTCAAAGTACAGACGGTCGGACGTGTCGTAGTCGGTCGAAACGGTCTCGGGATTGCAGTTGACCATGATGGTCTCGAAGCCGCGGGCCGCCAGCGCATAGCTCGCGTGCACGCAGCAGTAATCGAACTCGATACCCTGGCCAATGCGGTTGGGGCCGGCGCCCAGGATCATCGCCTTGGGCTTGTCCGCCGGCGTGGTCTCGTCGGGAGCCACGCACTTCTTGGCATCCGGGCTCGTGCGGTAGATGTTCTCGTACGTCTTGTAGTGGTACTCCGTGGCGCTCGAGAACTCCGCAGCGCAGGTATCGACCGTCTTCATGCTGGGAACCACGCCCAGACCCTTGCGATAGGCGCGCACAAAGCGCTCGTCCGAGCCGGTCAGCGCAGCGATCTCGGCATCGCTCGTGCCGTACTGCTTGAGCAGGCGCATCGCGTCGGCGTCGATATCCTCCACACGCAGGCCGCGGATGCTCTCCTGAACCTGCACCATGTCGTTGATGCGGTTGAGGTACCACGGGTCGATGCCGCAGATGGCATGGATGCGAGCGATGTCCCAGCCACGGCGCAGGGCCTCGACCACAAAGAAGATGCGGTGCTCGGTCGGCGTGGCCACGGCTTGAGCGAGCTCATCGTCGCTCAGCTTATCGGCACCCTCCTTGCCACCGGCGCAGATACCCTGGTGACCGTCCTCCAGCGAGCGCATGGCTTTGCCGAAGGCCTCCTCAAAGGTGCGGCCAATCGCCATGATCTCGCCCACGGCCTTCATGCGCGTGGTGAGCGTGGGGTCGGTACCCTTGAACTTCTCGAAGGCAAAGCGCGGCACCTTGACCACACAGTAGTCGATTGTGGGCTCAAAACAGGCGGGCGTAGCCTTGGTGATGTCGTTAACGATCTCGTCGAGCGTATAGCCCACGGCCAGGCGCGCGGCAGCCTTGGCGATGGGGAAACCTGTGGCCTTGGAAGCGAGGGCGGACGAGCGGCTCACGCGCGGGTTCATCTCGATGACGATCAGGCGGCCGGTGTTGGGGTTCACGGCAAACTGTACGTTGGAACCACCGGTCTCGACACCGATCTTCTCCAAGATGGCGAGCGAGGCCACGCGCATGCGCTGATACTCAAGGTCGGAGAGCGTCTGCGCCGGCGCCACGGTGATGGAGTCGCCGGTGTGCACGCCCATGGGGTCGAGGTTCTCGATGGAGCACACGATGATGCCGTTGCCGGCGTGGTCGCGCATGACCTCCATCTCATACTCTTTCCAACCCTCGATGGACTCCTCGACCAGCACCTCGTGGGCGGGCGAGAGTTCAAGGCCCTGGCTCACGATGGAGACGAGCTCCTCGTGGGTATGCGCGATGCCGCCGCCGGCGCCACCGAGGGTAAAGCTCGGACGCAGCACGCAGGGATAGCCCACGCGCTCGGCGATGGCCTCGGCGTCAGCCACGCTATAGGCATAGCCCGAGCGCGCGACCTCCAGGCCGATCTCGGCCATGGCCTCATTAAAGAGCCTGCGGTCCTCGCCGCGCTCGATAGCGGCCAGGTCGCAGCCGATCATCTCGACGCCGTACTTGTCGAGCATGCCGTCCTTTGCCAGCTCGACGGCGGCGTTCAGACCGGTCTGGCCGCCCAGCGTGGGCAGCAGCGCGTCCGGGCGCTCTTTCTTGATTACGCGCTCGATAAACTCGGCGGTGATGGGCTCGACATAGGTACGATCGGCAAGACCCGGGTCGGTCATGATGGTCGCCGGGTTGGAGTTGACCAGGATGACCTCAAAGCCATCCTCCTTGAGCACCTTGCAGGCCTGGGCGCCGGAGTAGTCGAACTCGCAGGCCTGGCCGATAACGATGGGGCCCGAACCAATGACGAGGATGCGCTTGATGTCAGTACGTTTAGGCATATTAGTTCTCCTCGGTCTCAGCGGTCTCGGACTCAGCAAAGTTCCAGCCGGCAAGGCGGTCCTTCGCGGTGTCGATATCCAGGTAGTTCTCCTCGCCGTCCATGAGTCGCGTAAAGGCGGTAAAGAGATAGTGGGCATCGGTGGGGCCAGGCGAGGCCTCGGGGTGGTACTGGACCGAGAAGCACGGGGCGTCGAGCAGCTGGATGCCCTCGGCGGTGCCGTCGTTGAGGTTCACATGCGTCAGGCGAATGCGACCAAAGCGCTCGTTCATCACGACCGGCGCGATTCCGCGGCGCACCCAGACGCGCAGATCTCCATCGGCCGCATGCTCGGTCTCGCCGCCGGAAAGCTCGGGGACAAGCTTGCCCAAGCTGGGGAACAGCAGGCCAAAGCCATGGTTTTGCGCGGTGATCTCCACACGGCGGCTTACCAGGTTCATGACCGGCTGGTTGCCACCGCGGTGACCGAACTTAAGCTTTTCCATCTGAGCGCCGCAGGCCAGGCTGATCATCTGGTGACCAAGACAAATACCAAAGACCGGCACCTTGCCGATCAGCTGCTGCACCTGCTCGTAGGTCTCCACCACGGCGTCGGGGTCGCCGGGACCATTGGCAAAAAGACACCGTCGGGATTCATGTCGAGCACCTCACTCGCGGGCGTATCCCACGGCACGACGGTAAGGTCGCAGCCGGCGCGGACCAGACCCTCCAGAATGCCGCGCTTCACACCGCAGTCGTAGGCGACCACTTTGTGACGGGCAGGAGCGGCAGCCGTAAGCGCAAAGTCATGCGTGGCAGGCAGGTCGGCGGCCACAAACTCGTGAGTACGGGGCAACTTACGGTCTTGACCAGGTTCTCGCCTACCAGCGTGGGCGCAGCGGCCAGACGCTCGGCAAGCTCGTCGACGTCGAAGATCTCGGTCGAAATAATGCCCATCTTGGAACCATTGTCGCGCAGGTGGCGCACCAGGGCGCGAGTGTCGACACCCTCGATAGCGACGATGCCGTGAGCGCGCAGGTACTCCGGCACGCTGACGGCCGAGCGCCAGTTAGAAGGCGTGGCGCACATGTCGCGAACGATCATGCCGCGCATGGCCGGAGCGCTCGCAGGGCGCACAGCGTCGCCGGGGAAGGCCGACTGGACGTCGGTCTCGTCGATACCGTAGTTGCCGATCTGCGGATAGGTCATGGTTACGATTTGGCCGGCATAACTCGGGTCGGTCATGACCTCAAAGTAGCCCTCGAGCGAGGTGTTGAAGCAGACTTCGCCGGTCGCGGTGCCCTCAGCGCCGCATGCACGTCCATAAAAAAATGGTCCCATCCTCAAGATACAGGATGCAGGGACCGCAGGTGCCCTTGCTGGTTTTGGCCAGCATACGCTGGCAAAGCTCGCTAGGCGCGAAGGTGCGGGCGGCAGCGCCCGCGGTATGGTTGTTCGCCATAATTCTCCTTCCCGGTCTCACAGGACCGGCTTAAAGGTGTGTAGTTAGGCCTCGCGGTATTGTAACCGCAAGCATGCCTCATGGCGTTAATTTCATCGAAATGTTTACGAAATGATAATTATGACTTTCTATGCATAATGTTTTTTAATCCCGTCCCAAAAAATCATCCCGCGGGGCTTGTGGCTCACGCGGGATGATGGCGTCTTATTTTTTCTTGTCCTGCTCCAGCAGTTCGGACGGTGTGCGATCGGGCTTGCCGCCGCGGAAAATCTCGCGGCCATGCAGACGATGCTCCAGATCGCGCTCGGCCTTTTCCTCGTCAATCTTGGTCTGGCTCACCACCGGGTCCTCAATCAACGACGACACCGAGTTCACCTGCTTCTGAATGCGCTCGGCGATGGTGTCGTCCATACTCACGATGCGCATCTTCCAGTCGATACTCGTGGCGTTGGATGAGCTCTTGGTCCACACGAACGTCAAAATGGCGCTCTGGTGGCCGCGCGCGGGGAACATGCCAAAGAAGGAATCGTGCTGAATGTTGCTATCCTCGTCGATATAGGCGTGAACGTTATACACCACGCGGTCGATCTTATCGTTGAGCAACGCGTTGGTCGCAAGCGCCGCGGCCTGGATCTGCCCGTTGGACAGCAGCTCGAGCTCGTTGGCAGACGATGTGTCCAACACCGTCACCTCGACCGTGCCCGTGCGTTCATCGGCTTCATCGACGGTAAAATCGAGCGGGAACTGCGTAAAGCCGTTACCCCACTCAAGGCCACCCTTGAGCGCGGTCGAAACGGTATCGACCGAAACGCTCTCGGACAGGTTGGCGGTGTTCAGACGACGCATCACGCCGTAGCCAATCTGCATGCCCACGATCAGCACCAAAATACCGATGACCACGGCCATCGCGGTCTTCGTAATGGTATGGCTCACCTGCGAGCCCGAAGGATCGTCCTCGGACAGCGGGTCGATATGTTTTGCCTGGCTCGCGCGGTCCTCGCTGCGCAGCTGCGCTAGCGCCGCTTTGTCACCGCGCTTGGCCGCAGCCTCCTTCTCACGCATGCGCTCGGTACGCTTTTTGGCGAGCGTGGGATCCAAGACACCGGATGCATCGATTTCGGAGAATAACTCCGTCACTTCTTCCGGAGTCAAAGGGTTCTTGTCAGCCATAAACTTCCTGTCATATCAATCAGTCGAGCTCGTGCGCACGCGCACCTTCGAACTGCATTCGATAGTAACGGGCATAGGTGCCGCCACGGGCGAGAAGCTCCTCGTGCGTGCCACGCTCCACAACGCGACCATGCTCAACGGTCGCAATCTCATCGGCGTGCTTAATGGTCGAGAGACGATGGGCGATGATGATCGTGGTGCGGCCGCGTGCCAGCTCTTCGAGCGACTCCTGCACCGCCTCCTCGCTCTCGTTATCCAAAGCACTCGTCGCCTCATCCAAAATAAGGATCTTGGGGTTCTTGAGAAACACGCGCGCGATGGCAACGCGCTGCTTCTGTCCGCCCGAAAGACGGCTGCCGCGCTCGCCCACCACGGTGTCGTAGCCCTGCGGAAGCGACTCGATAAAGGCATCGATGTTGGCGCGACGGGCGGCCTCGGCGATCTCTTCCGCCGTAGCGCCCGGCTTGCCGTAGGCGATGTTCTCGCCAATCGTACCGTCAAACAGATAGACATCCTGCTGCACCAGGCCGATGGCGCGGCGCAGGCTCTGCTGCGTCACATCGCGCACGTCCTGACCGTCGATGCTAATGGATCCGGTAGCCACGTCATAAAAGCGCGGCAGCAGCGAACAGGTCGTGGACTTGCCGCCGCCCGAAGGGCCAACCAAAGCGATGGTCTGCCCGGGCTTGATGGACAGGTCCATATGGTCGATAACGGGACGCTCGTCGGCATAGCCCTCGCCCAGCTCAACGTCCTCGTAGTTAAAGCACACGTCGTGATACTCCACGGCGCCGGCAGTCACCTGCAGATCAGTGGCGCCCGGCTTGTCCTGGATATCCGGCGCGGTCGAGAGCACCTCGTCCATACGCTTAAAGCCGGCGATAGCCTTCTGATACGTTTCGGCCGAATTGACGAGCGTCTCAAGCGGCGTGCAGAACAGCGAAATATAGAGTGCAAAGGTCGCCATATCGACCGCCTGTAGCTGTCCCTGGGCGACCAGCCAGCCGCCCAGCAGCACCACGATCACATAGAGCACACCCGAGAGCAGGCCATACGTCGCGGTATAGACGCCCATGGCGTGATACATGTTCTCCTTGGACGAAAGATAGCGATTGTTGGAGGCGCGGAACTTGAAGCGTTCGGTCTCCTCGTTGGCAAAGCTCTTGACCACGCGCATGCCCGCCAGCGAATCCTGCAGCTGCGCATTGATGCCGCTGATCTTTTTGCGGTTGTCGCTAAAGACCTCGCGCATACGCATGTTTTGCCAAAACATGATGACCGCAAACGCCGCCGTCACCACGGCCATGGCGAGCGCCAGCACCGGGGCGATGGTAAAGAGGATCACAAACGAGCCGATAATCTCGATGCCGCAGATGATGATCCACTCGGGCACGTGGTGCGCCGCCTCGCAGATATCGAACAGGTCGTTGACCACGCGGCTCATCATGTCGCCCGAGCTGTTGCGGTCGAAGTACGCAAAGCTGAAGCGCTCATACTGGTCGAACAGGTCCTCGCGCATCTTGGACTCCATGCGCGCGCCCATCACGTGGCCCCAATAGCTCACAAAATAGCGGCAGGCGCAGCGGACGGCATACATCAGC
>ENA-OQJO01000076-OQJO01000076.1-human-gut-metagenome-genome-assembly--contig:-NODE-76-length-12733-cov-2.211090_pt1 | contig 12733 bp, 17 predicted proteins | sample MGYA00242613_ERZ504780 | MGnify/ENA primary metagenome ERZ504780 (study PRJEB26092, sample SAMD00036368) | human gut metagenome | host: Homo sapiens | study: EMG produced TPA metagenomics assembly of...
GGGCGAATACTCGCCCCTTATCAAGCGGCTGGGCGGACAGGTCATCGAGATCGCCCCGGACAGCCCCCACCACATCAATCCGATGGACATTGACCTGAGCTTTGACGAGGAAAACCCGATGGCGCTGAAAGCCGACTTTATCCTGTCGCTGATGGAGCTGATCGTTGGCGGCAAGGATGGCTTGCAGCCGGTGGAGCGGACCGTCATTGACCGCTGTGTACGCCAGATGTACCGGGAACATTTGCAGGACCCGGAAACAAGCAAAATGCCGACCCTCCAAACCCTGTATGACCTGCTCTGTTCCCAGCCGGAGGGCGAGGCGGTACGGCTGGCAACTGCCCTTGAAATCTATGTGTCGGGTTCCCTTAATGTGTTCAACCATGAAACCAATGTGGACCTGAACCGCCGTCTGGTATGCCTTGACTTAAAAAAGCTGGGGGCCGGACTTCGGACGATTGCCATGCTCATTATGCAGGACTTGGTAAACTCGCAGGTGTCCATGAATTTCCTCCGCGGTATCGCTACATGGTGCTACTTCGACGAATTTCATGTGCTGCTCCGTGACCGTCTGACGGCAAGCTATTGTGTGGCAATCTGGAAAATGCTGCGAAAAAAAGGGTGCGTTCCGAGTGCTTTAACGCAGAACGTAAAGGATTTTCTGGCAAGCCCGGAGATTGAGAACATCTTTGAAAACTCAGACTTCCTTGTGCTGCTCTCGCAGGCACAGGGGGACCGGCAGATTTTAGCCAAACAGCTTGGGATCAGCCCCCACCAGCTTTCCTATGTGACCCATACCAATTCCGGCGAAGGGCTGCTGTTCTTCGGGAATACCACCATCCCGTTTGTTGACCGCTTCCCGCAGAATACCGAGCTGTACGCCATTATGACCACCCGCCCGGAGGACAAAAAACAGGAAAATGAACCGGGCATAACACACTTCGGGCCATGCTGGCCCGAGGTTTGGAAAGGAGGGATACATCATCGGAAAGAAACCGGACAAACGGAATTTTCAAAGGCCGGGGCCGACGGAGGATACCGGGAGCAATCGCCCCGGACCGGCTGAACGGGAAGGGCCTTCCCCCGCACCGTCCCGACGCCTGCGGTTTGAGGACGAGGATACCGGGCAGGACAGTCCTTCGGGCCACGATGGCCCGAAGTCCAAAAGCGGCAAGTTTCAAGAGGACAGCCGGAAAAGCCGTCCCTCTGACCGCATGAGGCAGGAGGATGAAGCGGGCGGGCCGCAGGATACCGGCAAGGCACAGGAGCCGGAGGGCTCCGCCGAGAAGGCCGGGAGCAAAAAGGATAAGTACCAGAAAGCACAGGCAAAAGCGGAACACGCCGGGGAAAAGCTGGGAAAGGCTCGGGAGAAACTGGACAAGACCGAGGCAAAACGGGCAGCGAAGAAACCGCCGGGGCTTGCGAAGAAAGCTGTCCGGGGAGCCCGCACCGAAGCATGGTTTTATCTCCACAACAAAATCCACGAAGTTGAGCATGAAAATGTGGGTGTGGAAGGAGCCCATAAGTCGGAACTTGTGGCCGAGGCCGGAGCCCGGAAACTGACCCGGTATGCCAAACGGAGATACCGGGAGCACCCGGCCCGGAAGGTGGCAAAGTGGGAACGGAAGGACATAAAAGCCCGGGCCAATATGGATTTTCAGAAGATGGCCTCCGAGCACCCGGAACTTGCCAGCAATCCGCTTTCCCGTGTGCAGCAGAAATGGAAACTGAAACGCCGGTATTCCAAAGAAGCAAAGGCGGCTGCAAACAGGGTGCAAAGGCCGCAAGAAAACCGCTGCCGCTTCGGGAACTGCGACCCGTCGGGCGGCGCAGTTTGTGACCCGTCATCCCGTGGCGGTGCTGGTCCTGCTCCTGCTGTTGCTGCTCTGTTTTCTTGTGTCGGCGGTAAGCTCCATCTTTCCCACGCTTGGCAGCGGCCTTGCCAGTGCGTTATCCGGCACCTCCTACGCCTCGGAGGATACGGACCTGCTGGGCGTGGACGAGGACTATACGGCGCTGGAAAACGAGCTGGCGCAGACGGTAGCGAACATTGAAAGCACCCATCCCGGCTATGACGAGTACCGCTATTCCGTGGACGAGATCGGCCATAACCCCTATGAGCTGGCGTCCTATCTCTCGGCAAAGTACCATGTGTATTTCCGGGAACAGGTGCAGGACGAACTGCGGGAGATCTTCGAGGCACAGTATGAGCTGACCTTGACGGAGGAAGTCGAGATACGCTACCGCACCGAAACCAGCACCGACCCGGAGACCGGGGAAACCACCACCGAGGAAGTCCCCTATGAGTATTACATTCTCAATGTGACCCTCACAAACAAGACGCTGCCCGCCGTGATCCTGCCGAGGCTTAACGAACAGCAACGGGAAATCTACACCGTTATGCAGCAGCTCAAAGGCAACAAACCCTATCTGTGGGAAGGGATTTACAACGGCGGCGAAGATACCGGCCCCAGCTATGAGATACCCGGCGAGGCGCTGGATGACCCGGCTTTTGCGGCGCTCATGGAAGAAGCCACAAAGTACATCGGCTGGCCCTATGTGTGGGGCGGCTCCAGCCCGTCCACCTCCTTTGACTGTTCGGGCTTTGTCTGCTGGGTGTACACGGCCAGCGGCGTCCACAACCTGCCCCGTACCACGGCGCAGGGCATTTACAACCAGTGTGCTATCATTTCTCCCTCCGAGGCAAAGCCCGGCGACATTATCTTTTTCACGGGAACCTATGACAGCCCCGGCCCTGTATCCCATGTGGGGATTTTATGTGGGCGACGGGATGATGCTCCATTGTGGTTCGCCCATCCAATACGCAAACATCAATTCAAGCTACTGGCAGACACATTTCTATGCCTTCGGGCGTTTGTGAGCCAGAGGAAAGGAGTCCTTGCATGAACAAAATCGACAAGCTCGATAAGGAACTGAAAAAAGCCCGGGAGAAGGCCGACGAATGGCAGGCCAAAATCCGGGAGCTGGAAAAGCAGAAACAGGAGGAAGAAAACAGCCAGATCGTGCAGGCGGTGCGCTCCCTTAAACTGACGCCCGCCCAGCTTATGGCTTTTCTGAATGACCCCAAAAACAGCCTTACCGCTTCGGGCCATACTGACCCGAAGCCGGAGGCACCCGAAAAGGAGGACACAGCCCATGAAGAAAACTAAATTTCGCAGGCTGGCGGCGATGGCTGCCAGCCTTTTGTGTTGCCTGATCTTTACAGTCCCGGCTTATGCACAGAGCAGCGAGCCGCAGCCGGAGACAGCTCCCTCCCCGGCAGAAACCGAAGCAGAGCCGGAAACCCAGAACCCCTTTACCACGGACGGGACGGGAACCGTGGTGGACAACGCCACCGACGAGGATGGAAAGGAGTTCTACACCATCACCACAGCAGACGAGAGCGTGTTTTATCTGGTGATCGACAAACAGAAAACCAGCGAGAACGTCTATTTCCTCAATACCGTTACCACAGACGACCTTCTGCCTCTTGCCGAACAGGGTAAGGAACCGCCCAAAGAAGTGACCCCGGAGCCAGAGCCAAAGCCCACCGAACCGGTGGAGGAAGTACCGGAACCCGAGCCGGAGAAAAAGGACAGCCCCCCTTCTCTCTCTGCTCCTGATCGGTGCGGTGGTGCTGGCCGGCGGTGGAATTGGTTACTATTTCAAGATTTACAAGCCGAAGCATGAAGCCCCGGATTTGGAAGATGATTACTGCGAATATGAGGACGGGGAGCTGGAGGAGATCGCAGAGGAACCCGAGGACGAAGATACCCCGCCGTGGGAGGAAGATACGGAGGAATGAGAATGAATTTTACAAGCAGCCCTTTTGAACGAATGATGAAGGAAGTACCGCACCCCGGCTGGGACAATGACGACCCTTGTAAGGGATGCCGTTATTACAAGGAGTGCAAAGGAAAGAAAAAACAGTGCCGGAAGAAGTTCCGGGCGCTGATCGTGGAGCCCCGCCCTTCGGGCCATCGTGGCCCGAAGTCTTAAATGGACGCCCGGGAGCTGACCCGTGACGAGAAGAAGAAAATCCGCACTCTGGTCACGGGGATGTGCGCCAACTATGACCGGGAAAGCGGCCTGTGCCTTCCTCTGGACTGTGCCTGTTATATGCTGCACAAGTGCTGGACAGGGGCGTACTGCCGTTACTTCCGTGAGGCTGTCCTGCCCCTTGACCCGGAGCTTCAAGCGGCGCTGACAACGGAAGGCATCTCCCCGGAGTTGCGGGCCTGTGCGGTCTGCGGAAAGGCATTTTTGCCCGAGGGGCGTCAAGCCTACTGCTCCGACGCCTGCAAGGCCGAAGGGAACCGACGGAAAAGCCGGGAACGCATGAGGAAAATGCGGGAGAAAAGGCCGGGCGGCTGTTACGATTTGCCGCCTCCAAAGGCTTGACATTCCGGGCTTTTTTGAGGGTGTTTCCGGGGTGGGAATATCTTATTACATTCCTCCCCGGTCTGCCCTCTTATTTCGTAACATCCAGCACTTCGGGTCATGTTGACCCGAGGCACAGAAAGGAGGGATCTCTTGGAGACAGTACAAGGATATGTGATTTTGAAAGCTGCCACCTTTGAAACCGGACACGGCTTTGCGCTGGGGCATAATCCGGGAGCGCCGAGCCCCTTTGTGACCTGGCAGTTTACCGAGGGGGAAAACGGCCATCGGGATTACTACTGGGGCCGCTATGGAACCAGTCAGGCGTGGGCGCAGCGGGACTTTGACCGCCGGGTGGACGACTATCAGCAGTTTTACCATGCGGCGGTCAAGCATACCGAGCTGGGACCGGAGGGCGTTTACCGCTATTATTCCACCCAGCGGCCCGTGGACATAGGAACTTACCCGAAGCCGCCGGATAACCAGCCTCTTTCCATTGTCAACTACGATGACGACAGGCGGCGTCCTGTGGCAGACGGCAGGCTGATGGCATGGGGCGAACTGACCTATGCAAAACCGCTGACCGAAAAGCAGATGGAGGATTATGAACTGAAACCAGCACCGGGCAATCCTGACCGGGTGCGCCCATCCATTACCGCCCGGCTTAAAGAAGGAACCAGAGGGCAGAAACCCCCGAAGGAGCCCGGCCAGAAGCGGAGCCATAAAAACCATGAGGAACGATAAAGGAGGAACGCCATGCACGAAAAAGACAACTATCTGAAAACCGCCGAGCTCTCCACAGAGCAGAACTGCAACATGATCGACGGCGTACCCAACAACACGCCCATCCCGCCCACGCCCCCGGAGTTGGACGCAAAACCGCTTGATAAGGTAAAGGAGCCCAAAGAGCGCCGGAAAGGCCGGGAGCTGGAACGCTGATGGAGAACCGCAAGCGGAATGTCCATCTGCACGTCATGGTAACGCCGGACGAGCTGGCAGCCATCCATGAACGGATGGCTGAGGCGGGCATTTCCAACGCCGGGGCTTATGTACGGAAAATGGCTCTGAATGGGTATATCCTGCACATCGACCTTGCGCCCGTAAAAGAGCTGATCTCTCTGCAACGGCGCTGTTCTAACAATCTCAATCAGGTTGCCATACACGCACATACCTATGGCGTGTACCCGGAGGAAATCGACGGATTGAAGCGGGACTATGAAAAGCTGTGGGGCGAGGTGTCAAAGGTGCTGCGGGAGCTTTCCGAGCTGGTGGCAAAGTAAGACGAGGGCGGCAGGCTTCCGTTGTGGGGCTTGCCGCCCTGCTCTTTTTTTACCACTTCGGGCCAGTATGACCCAAAAGTTTGGGACAGGATTTACTAATCTTTCGCAACATTTATGTCCCCGGGCAGGCATGATAAAATAGAGGTAGGAAGGATAGATAAAGGAGGTTTTGAAGATGAAGATACTGCTGAAAATATTGGTTGCTCCCTTTGCTTTAGCGTTGTCCCTTCTGGCGGCTCTGCTGGTGTTCCTGTTTGATATTTGTGCCGTCCTGCTGACGATTGCCTCTGTGATCCTGGCGGTGCTGGGTGTCGCTCTCTTTTTCACGCCGACGCCCATAGGCGGGATTGTATTTCTGTTTCTTGCCTTCCTTCTTTCGCCGTATGGACTGCAAGCGGCGGCGGGCTCCCTTCTTTGGGCGCTGGACGGAGGCAAATCCGCTCTGTACCGGTTTCTGGCAAGTTAAGCAGCCTCGGGCCATACTGGCCCGAAGTCGGGGCGGTCTGAATGGGCCGCCCCTTTCTCATGGAAAGGAGGAATGATTTTTGGCTACCACAACTTTGTTACAGCGCCATGCGGGCGAAGGCGAAACGATTGCCGAGGCTATCCGGGATTGTCTGGACTATGGCAAGGACCCGGAGAAAACAGAAAGCGGAAAGTATATCTCCGCTTATGAATGTGATCCGGCCACCGTGGCGGACGAGTTCCTTTTGGCAAAGGCCAGCTATGCCGCTATGACGGGCCGGGAACAGAAGAAAGAAAATAATGTGCTGTGCTATCAGATACGACAATCCTTCTATCCGGGCGAGATCACCCCGAAGGAGGCGAACCGTATCGGCTATGAGCTGGCTATGCGCTGGACAAAGGGGCGGCACGCTTTTATCGTTACCACGCACACCGATAAGCAGCACATCCATTGTCACATTTATTACAACTCCACCACCCTTGACTGCACTCGGAAATTCCGAAATTTTTGGGGCTCCAGCTTCGCCCTTCGGCGGCTCTCTGACAGGCTGTGCCTTGAAAACGGGCTGTCCATCGTGGAGAACCCGAAGCCCCGGAGCAAGGGCAAGTATCGGAACTATGGAGAGTGGCAGAAAGACCGGAAAGGGCCGCTTTCCTATCAGGACAGGCTGCGCCTTGCCATTGATACTGCGTTGGCGGAACGCCCCGCTGATCTGGACGAATTTCTCAATTTGATGAAGCGGGCCGGGTATGAGGTCAAGACGGTTCGGGGCGGCGGTATCAGCTTCCGGCTGACCGGGCAGGGACAGGAACGCTTCACCCGTCTGCGTGCCTCCACGCTGGGGGACGGCTACGACTTGCAAGATGTTCTGTCCGCCATTGAGGGCAAAGAAAAACGCCCCGGGCGCTCGGAGCGGAAAATCAGTCTGGCGGTGGATATTCAAGCAAAGCTGGCTGCCGGTAAGGGGCCGGGATATGAACGCTGGGCGAAGGTATTTAACATTAAGCAGATGGCCGCCGCTCTTGCCTATATACAGGACAATAACCTGACCGATTATGAGCAGTTGGCGAAGAAAGCCACCGAGGCGGCAGACCGTTTCCATGTTATTTCCGAACAGGTCAAGCAGACGGAACAGGCCATGAAAACCAATGCCGGGCTAAAGGCCGCAACGGTTCAGTATGCCAAAACCCGCCCAGTCTTTGAGCAGTATAAGGCGACGAAGTACAGCCGGAAATTCCTTGCGGAGCATGAGGCCGACCTTGAACTGTACCGGGCTGCACAAGCGGAAATGCGCTCTCTGCTGGGCGGGGCGAAGCTCCCCAAAATGGATGTGCTGAAGGAAGAAGGCCGTAAGCTCACAGCAAAGAAAAAACAGCTCTATGGAGAATATCAAAAGGCACGACGGGATATGCAGGAGATCGTCACGATCAAAGCGAACATTGACACTCTGATGGGCTACACCGAACCGGGAAGAAAGCAGGAAAAGGAGCGTTAAGGTTATGAAAACAAGGAGCAAAGCGACGCTGACACTTCGGGCCATGTTGGCCCGAAGATACGGGTTTGGGGCGAGCCCCAACAAGCCGCCTTTGTGCCACTTGTGGCCACAGAGGCATTGCTTGCCACTTAGCGGCAGCCCCTAAAATGGCGCAAAAAAACAGAGGCCCTTATTCTGGAACCTCCGTTTCTCTGGCTTTCTTAATGCCCTCGGCTGTGGCTTCTATCACGACAAGCTCTTTTTCATTCATGGAGTTTAGAAGCACATCAATGTGCTTTCTGCAAGAGCTTGACCTTGCCCCTCCGTCCGCATGAATAAACTGGTCAACTGAAACGTCAAACATGGTAATGAGTTTAACAAAAAGGTCGAAGCTGGGATACTGACCTTTGTTCTCAATATTCATAATGGTACGGGAGTCACGGTCTACTAATTCCGCAACATAGGCTTGTGTCCAGCCCTTTTCTTCTCTGGCTCTTTTGAGCGCTGCCCCGAGGCCGTGAAAGTCAAACCTTCTTTCATCTTGGTTCATTCTCATATCACCCTATATCATTCTACATTTCTGGTTGAATTATGAGAATGTAATGAGATTTTACATTAAGTAGTATTTTGTTTCGCATCCATGTAGGCTCTAACTTGTATTATTCGAGGTAGAGAACTATAATATATCCTGTGGAGGTGCGAAATGGACTATATGACATTGAAAGAGGCCGCCGAAAAGTGGGGCGTGACACCTCGTAGAGTAAATTATTATTGTGCCGGAGGGCGTAGTCCCCGGTGCTGTAAAAATGGCTGGTGTTTGGCTGATCCCTAAAACTGCGGAGAAGCCGATTGATGGTCGAACAAAACAAGGAAAGGTAAAAAAGTATGAGTAATATATTACTTCTTGAAGATGATCTAAGCCTGATTAACGGGCTTTCTTTTGCTTTCAAAAAGCAGGGATTTGAATTAAATATCGCCAGAACGCTCAAAGAAGCGGAGGAATTGTGGACAGACGGAAAATATGATTTGTTGGTGTTGGACGTATCTCTGCCAGATGGGTCTGGCTTTGAATTTTGCAAAAGAGTTCGACTTAAATCAAAGGTGCCAATTATTTTTCTGACGGCTTCGGATGAGGAAACAAGTATTATTATGGGGCTGGATATTGGAGGTGATGACTATATCACAAAACCGTTCAAACTGGGGGTTCTCGTTTCAAGGATTAACGCCTTACTTCGACGTGCAAATTCTTTTCAAGCAGCAGACACAGAATTGCAGTCGAATGGCATCAAAGTTCTTTTGCTGCAAGGACAGGTTTTCAAAAATGGGGAGCTGTTGGATTTGACTGCCGCGGAATACAAGCTACTGTGCTTGTTTATGAGAAACCCAAGCATGGTGCTGACAAAGGGACAAATTTTAGATAAGCTATGGGATTGCGACGGGAATTATATCGACAGTAGTACCCTTACGGTCTATATGCGTCGGCTTCGTATGAAGATCGAGGATAATCCAAGTGAACCACAAATGCTCCTGACTGTTCGAGGTATGGGATATAAATGGAATATTATCGGGTGAGGTGCAGAATGAAGATACTGGCAAATAAAGAAATCAAAAATCTATTTCTTTCGCTTTCACTGGTTTTTGGGGTTACATTTCTCTTAGCCGAGGTTTTTCTATGGCTGTCATATCGACGGCTTTCTCTGTTATTGCTAATCCTTTTTCTATTGGCTGGCGGTGCTGTATGGGCAGTCTGCTTTGTATATTTTAATCGGCAAAATCAGATCATGGAGCAGGCGATATTACAAATCAATGCGTATCTTGATGGTGATCGCAATGCCCGTATTGAATGTGACAATGAGGGCGAATTGTACCGACTGCTTCATTCCATCAATTCTTTAGCGGCAGTGTTAAATGCCCATGCAGATAACGAGTTACGAGAGAAAGAGTTTTTGAAAAATACAATCTCCGACATTTCACACCAACTGAAAACACCGCTGGCAGCACTCAATATTTATAACGGACTCCTTCAAGACGAGGATATAGAAGTGTCCTCCGTGAAAGAATTTGCGGGTTTGTCTGAGCAGGAACTTGACCGTATCGAAACACTGGTGACAAAGTCTGCTCAAGATTACAAGATTGGATGCCGGAGCCATTGTCTTGGAAAAGAACGCAGAAAATGTTGCAGATATGATGCGGGATATTGAACTGCATTTTGCATATAGAGCCAGACAGGAAAAGAAAGAAATCATTCTGTCTGGCTCGGATCATCTTTCTCTTTTTTGTGATCGTGATTGGTTGAATGAGGCAATCGACAATATTGTGAAAAATGCGTTTGACCATACAGAAAGTGGTGCAACAATTCGTGTTGCGTGGAAGGAGTTGCCGTCTGGTGTCCAAATTGTGATAACGGATAATGGATGCGGCATCCACCCAGAGGATATACATCACATCTTCAAGCGGTTTTATCGCAGTCGTTTTTCTAAGGGATACACAGGGGATCGGGCTTGGCCTGCCGTTGGCAAAAGCGATTATCGAAGCTCATGGGGGCCTAATAGAAGTGGAAAGTGAATTAGGAATTGGAACGAGTTTTATAATGAACTTCCCAATTCCTACAAAATTGTAGGCTGGTTGTAGGGCTACAGTAATATTAGGGTGCTATTCTTTCAATCGTAGACAGGAAATGAAGTTTACCTGTCTACATCGCAAGAACATAAGAAAGAGGTGTTTGCACTATGAATTTATTAGAGGTCAAGAATATTTGTAAGACCTATGGCAGCGGTGAAACTGCTGTAAAAGCGCTTAGGAATGTTAGCTTTTCTGTTCCTAAGGGAGAATATGTGGCAATCGTCGGAGAATCTGGTTCGGGTAAAAGCACACTGCTGAATATGATCGGTGCGCTGGATATGCCAACTTCGGGAAAGGTGCTGATTGATGGTAAGGACATTTTTTCCATGAATGACCGAAAACTGACGGTATTTCGCCGGAGGAATATCGGCTTTATCTTTCAGGCGTTTAACCTTATCCCGGAGTTGACGGTGGAACAAAATATTATTTTTCCGCTGTTGTTGGATTATCAAAAGCCGGATAAGAGATATTTGGAGGAACTGCTGACGGTTTTGAATTTGAAAGATCGTCGTAATCATTTACCCAGTCAGCTTTCCGGCGGTCAACAGCAGAGAGTGGCGATTGGCCGCGCATTGATTACCCGTCCTTCTCTGATTCTGGCAGACGAGCCAACAGGAAATTTGGACTCACAAAACAGCAGTGAGGTCATAGCATTGCTCAAAGAAACATCGAAAAAATACGAGCAGACCATCATTATGATTACCCACAACCGCAGTATTGCGCAAACGGCAGACCGGGTATTACAGGTATCAGATGGCACTTTGACTGATTTTGGGAGGTGCCGTGAATGAAAAGCTATCTTAGTCTCATTCCCATCTCCGCAAAGGTGCGCAAGCGGCAAAATCGTATGACTGTCTTGTGTATTATCATTTCGGTGTTTCTTGTCACAGCTATTTTCAGTGTTGCTGACATGATGATACGAACAGAAAGCGATTTTATGATAAGTAACCATGGAAACTGGCACATTGCAATAAAAATATTTCACAGAACAATGCGGATGAAATCAGTAATCGTTCAGATGTTACAGCAGTTGGTGTAGCTTCTCAATTTAATTTTGAAGGAGAACACCGTACCGAGTCAACGAAAACGAACTGTTTGTATGGCACCGATGAAGTCTATATTACTCAGATTTCAAATGGAATTGTAGAAGGAACATTTCCGGCAAATGATGAGGAAGTTATGCTTACACCTAATTCTGTAACTGCTTTAGGAGTACAGCTTGGGGATAGTGTAACCTTACATACCCCTGCTGGAGATCGGACATTTACAATCTCTGGCTTTGGCACAGATGATGAAAGCTATTATAACAATCAGACTTATTTGATAGGCTCTTATCTGACACAAAGTGCATTTACTTCTGTTATGGCACAAAACGGAGTAACAAACAATGAGTTGACTTATTATGTGCAGTTTGAAAGTGCAGCGAAAGCGGCAAATGCAATAACAGAACTACAGACACAGTACCAATTATCCGATGGGAGTATTTCTGAAAATACCGGCGTTATGGGCATGGCTGGGCAAAGCAACAATACAGCGATGCAGAGTATGTACGGATTGGCAGCAATTCTATTTGTTTTAGTGTTGTTGGCAGGAATATTGATGATTTCTGGCAGTATGAATAGCATCATTGCGCAACGAACTCAATTTTTTGGAATGTTGCGTTGCATTGGTGCAAGTCGTCAACAAATTATCCGCTTTGTCCGTTTGGAGGCATTGAACTGGTGTAAAACCGCGGTACCTATTGGAGTGGTTTTTGGAACAATAATTAGTTGGATTATTTGTGCCACACTTCATTATGGAATTGGTGGAGAATTTTCTACAACGCCAGTCTTTCAGATCAGCCCTGTTGGACTTATCAGTGGTGTAGTTGTTGGAGTGGTAACAGTATTTTTAGCAGCACAATCCCCAGCAAAGCGGGCTGCTAAAGTTTCACCCATATCTGCGGTTTCTGGCAATGTAGATAATAAATCTTCTGTTAAACACGCTATCAAGTTTAGCTTAGGAAAAATTGATAATTCACTTGGCATACATCATGCGGTTGAAAAAAGAAAAACTGGTTTCTGATGACGGCTTCCTTTGCACTGACTATTATGCTGGTTTTTTCTTTTTCTGTAATTTTAGATTTTGCAAAGCAACTTGTTCCATCGTTGAGTGTCACATCAGCCGATATAGCATTATCCAGTTATGCAAATAAAATGGATATTGAGCGCAGCCTGGTCGATGAAATCAAAAAAATAAGATGGGGTTGCAAATGCTTATGGAAGTAGCTATGTAGAAAACATTCCTGCAACATCTTCAAGAGCAGGAATAGACCATATCAATATTGTTTCTTATGATGATACACTTCTAGATTACTCAAAAGGTAGTATTGCTCAGGGATCATTAGATACAGTTTACGGGAACAGTAACAAAGTGGCAACCGTATTTAATAGAAACAATTCCTTGCACATCGGTGATACCATCCAGTTTGCAGGCGAAGAAGTTGAGATTACTTGCGCTCTATCACAAGGGTTA
>ENA-OQJO01000077-OQJO01000077.1-human-gut-metagenome-genome-assembly--contig:-NODE-77-length-12697-cov-3.271917_pt1 | contig 12697 bp, 13 predicted proteins | sample MGYA00242613_ERZ504780 | MGnify/ENA primary metagenome ERZ504780 (study PRJEB26092, sample SAMD00036368) | human gut metagenome | host: Homo sapiens | study: EMG produced TPA metagenomics assembly of...
AGCCAACAGCATACGTGCTTTCACGGTACGTTCTATCGGTCCCGGACGCTTTCATCCGGCCGAAAACGCAGCCTACTCGTACGTAGACGAAACGGGAGATATCAAGCTGGAAGCCAACTGGAGTATCGCTTCCGCTATTTTCTCCAACCTTTTCGGAGGTAATCTGAACGGAGCATTATTTCTCGATGCCGGAAACGTATGGCTGATGCGGAAAGACGAAGCACGTCCTGATGAGCAGTTTACGTTCAACAAGTTCTTCGACAATATTGCATTGGGAACGGGTCTGGGTATCCGATACGACTTGTCTTTCCTTGTACTTCGCCTCGACTGGGGAGTAGCCCTGCACGTACCTTACGAAACAGGAATCTCCAAATACTACAATATACCGAACTTCAAGGACGGAATGGGTATCCACTTCGCAATCGGTTATCCGTTCTAAAATTAGAACAAACTATATGCAGAATACAGGAAAACCCACTGAATTCTGAAACAATATCCCCAACTTGCTAAATAAGTTGGGGATATTGTTCTTTTATTAACAAAATGTAATATAAATACCTAATTAAAGATAATAGAATTCATAATCTGCCATTCATGACGAGCATCAAGCACAAGCACTCCGGCTGAACTTAAATCGATAGGCTCATCTTCACCATAATTCTGCGATTGACTCTTTTCCCCCATCGTATACAAACGATTACGTACAATACTAAAACAAGTTTCTGTATCAATATTATCGAGTTCGGTAATCACAGTACGTCCGTTCTCTCCATCAGGCAACGATACCAATGTACGGTCTTCACCTGCAGTTTCGTAATTACGTAAAATAATATCCCAATACTTTATCACCCTTCCTTCCGCATCAAGCATCTGCATTTGGAAAGTAGGTATTCCTTCTTCCACATCTCGCTGCGTCATAACAACCGAAACCCAAAAGCTATCACCGAACACCGTACCCCTCGGTAATGAAATCGTCCCCTTAGGATAGGATTCCTCATCAGTCTGCCAATTCGTATCGGCACTATCCAAATAACCATCGTCATTCATATCCAAGGGTAATAGCACGTTCTCCGTATTGCCAGGAAACCACTTGCACAAGTCAATCTCATACACAGAAAACGCATCGTTCACTGCTGATTCTGCCAAAGCACAATCATAGTCCGTACGCGGATTCATACCATTTATCACATTATCCTTATGAAAATCGAAAGCATCGTCCACACTTCTGAATCCTCCGAAGATAATAGTCTGATTACGTTTGGTCGCAACTAGCCGCAGCTTAGCCACACTACTGCCGTTTACCTGCACCGGCACACGGGTAAAATAGCCGAACGTACCCGCTACCTGCCGGCGAGCTACCATCAGTCCATGCTGTGCCTCTGCTTCAGCACTCAGTTTGGAAAGAATCACTCCATTTTCCACCCAAAAAATTTCTGCACCTGCAAAAACTTCTTCAGCATACCCTCCATTAGGGACAGTTACGGTTTCAGTCTGATTGTAATAATCCCCTACTTCTACACCTTTAAACGGCTCATAGCCTCCGTAAGTTCCGCTTTGGTAACCAATTACATATGCCATGTAATTCTTTCCTTCCTCCAGACACTCACTGCCGGTAAGTGTAATTGTGACATATCGTCCCTGTCCGTCTTCAGTACTCCAGGGATAACTTGCTTTGTTATCCGGATTACTCCAGTTTTCAATCGTCTTTTTTATATACCACCTTTTGCCGGGCTCTGATACTCCACAATCAGTATACTGAGCTTGTCGAACGTCTGCGTAGGTGTAACGCTCGAAATAGGACGGCGTGATGTGACAGTAGCCGGATTCACCCCTTCTCCACCTTCAAAAAGCTCGCCCACACTTTCTACCGCTACAGTAAACGTCTGCTGCAGTGGCTTCCCATTCTGTCCTTCTGCATCAAGCGACGACGAATCGCTGCAGGCAGAAAGAAGCATCAGGACGATGCCTGACATATAAATCAATCTAGTATATTTCATAAGTTAATCATCCAATTAAGAAACTTCATACCCTTGTAACTACCTTACACAGTGCCAATTGTTATTGCAACACGCCAGAACAGTCTATAGGTTTTGACGGAATCCCCAGACAATAAAAATGATTTGCCTCAATCGGGAAAAGATACTTGTCGAGGTCGTCGATAATACCTGTGCCTATATCAGTTTCGTCTTCGAAATCAAGCCCGTCGCTATTTTGCCAAGGCTTTATCAACCGTACCTTTTTGCTGGAACCTACAATACCGGTCATGGAGGTAGTAACAAACTCCGCTACAAGCGTATAGTCGTACAGCTCCCTGTCTGGGATATTGACAGGCAGCATAAATGCCGTCAGGGAACATTTGTAAGCATAATCAGAAACGACTCCCGTACTAGATCCCGGAAGATATAAATCATCCTCTGTAAAGGTCTTATCCATCAGCACCCTGCCCTCTTCGTTGAAAGAAACATTCCCATAAGGGCTGGTAATGAAATCTGTAATTATCTTATCCGTTTCACTTTCTTGGGGGGCACTGGGCAATAGTTTCACTTGTGTATTCTGCGAATTATAAAGCAATATTCTCACGCGCTCTACTTCCTTTGGAATCTGATTCAGGCAAACCTGCAGACCTGCGACCCTGCGCCACAAATTAATCTCACCAATATTCTTGTCACTCTCCGATGCTGGCTTGAAATCTACGTACCCTGTAAAGAATTCCGAATGTGCCATATCAGTCGGAGTTTTACCCTCTTGAAGTGTAATCGGATCAGTCAGCTTACTGCCTGTCCGAATAGACTCTGGCAATCCATAGGTAAGAATAGAGTTCCAGCCATCATAATCTTGCATGATATCTTCCGATTCAGCTCCATCTACACCTACCGCTACCAGCCGGTAAGTTTTTCCGACCGTAAATGTATAAGCAAACGTATACCACATTTCTGCCGTTTCATTCGGAAGATTATTAGCTCCAAAGTATTCTCTCCACCCCACATTAAAGCGGGCTTTACACTCACCATCGGTCCCAGCTTCGTCCATTTCGTAAATATAGAGATATACATCCGTAACGTGCTGCACACCACGAATATTATTTCCATAATCTCTATCATAAACCGGCAAGGAAGTACGGGTCTGCAAGTCACTCTGAGCCGCAATGGTAACCGTTACTCCCTCAACAGTCTGTACCGGTTCATTCTCCTTGCTGCATGAGGCTCCCAACAGGAGGAAGCCACACACAGTCAGGGCATAAAATACAGCATGTATGAATTGTTTCATTTTCATAACCTACTTTCCTTTCATTCTTTTACGAGATAGAAACGTCCGTCATTACTCTTCATCGCACCTGCATTTACTGTAAGCGAAGTACCATCCAGCAGGTAGCGCTTTCCTGTCTGCTTGTCAACCAGTGTCCATCCCTTCCAGTTGCTGCCATAGTCCAAAGTGAATTCTGTCTGTTGCGAACCGTCCTTTACCATGAATCCTAAACCCACACGAGTTGCATTACTCATTTTCTGAATATCAAGCGCACGCTTGTCGGCTACGGTATACACCTTTACCTTCGGCATAAAGTCCTCGTCAATCAGTGAAACAATATCCTCCTTCGCATTGTATGCATCCGATGCTCCGGCACTGTGAAGCAGCGAACAAGAACTTACAGAGTTACCCGATACAGCCGAGATTTTCATTTCGCCTGCTGTCGGAACAGAAGCACTGCGGGAACTTCTGGTTGCGGTACTTGCAGAAGGCTGTACAAACATATTCGAGGTATAAGTTATATTAACATTGTCTGAAGCATAATCTCCTGACACCTCTACATAAAATGCCTGCAACGGTGCAATGGTGTTGCTCTGTTCTCCAGCTACATCAAAGCTTAAATCTCCGTTTTCACCTAAGGAAATTCTGACCAATCCCTCTTCTCCTCCGAAAATATTTTCAGAATCTATGATACGGATAGCCTGAACAGACTGTTTATTTCTGTCAGGAATGTCTTTATATCCAGATAACTCATAAACGGATTGCCTGCCACAAAATAGGTAGCTCCCTGTTCTTCATTCCGCAATTCAAAAGTAAATGAACTACCTGCATTCTCCGGATTAAATCCAATCACTTCATAAGCAAATTTTCCATTCATATTTCTTGCCCCTTCCGGCAAAGTTTCTTTTTTAACCCATCCGCCGGAAAGCGTATAATAATTGTACTCGGTATATGCTTTCGGGAAACGAAGACGATAAGAAGTCCCCCAATCATTTCCAACCATCATCTTGATGCCCTGTGCCTGCTCGTACGGCTGAGCCACGGCATTGAATGTACGGCTCCAGTCGACAGTGGCAGCTACAGTACCGTTAGTACCAGAAGTTGCAGTTGTAACCGCACGACTGTACATCTTCTGGCGTACTACCGGATTGTGTCGCACTTCACGATAAGTAGCCCCATTCAGCGGAGTAAAGTATGCCGGCATCTCAGGCGAAACAAACATATCGCCCGTAACCATGCCGTGAAGTGGAGTAGAAATCATATGATACATACCGCTTTGTACTTCCATTTCCACGTATGCACAGTCATACTCCAGATATTGTGTATTGAGTACAGCAGCTCCCGGTTCGAAATGAATATTCGCACAATAGTTACCGCCATAGAATTTATCTACACTACCCCAAGCATTCAAGTTCGGATAACGTGTGGCTCCTGCAGGAATCACCACATTAGTACATCCCCAAGGAGAACCGTCCGTCCAGTTGTTCCAGTTGTTCCAGTCGGTATCTGACGCATTTCTCTTCCAGGTAGTCTTCAGCGGATGTACCTGAGCACGCAGCCCGTTGTAAGTAGACAATCCCGAAATAGAATAATCGCCTACCGGCAATGACAATTCAAAGAAATAGCCATTGTTATCCTGCTGCAATGCAGCCTCCTGTTCTATCTTCTGTCCGTTGCCGTTATACGGATAGCAGGTAAATGTAAGTTCAGTACCTAATAGCTCAGGTTTAGCATCGACAGAGATACGTACATTACCCAAATAGGTTGTTTCATCCACACAAACATGTTCGGTTATACCCCTGTATACAATGTCGATTTCTCCTTGAACTTCAAGCTCTTCCGCACAGTCGGGAATACCATTCCCGTTGGCATCCGGACGGATATAGAAACCCGACAGCCAGACTGTTTCGAGCGCATCTGCCAATGAAGGGAACGAAATACGTACTTCATTGTAATCCTGTAAAGGAGTAACCTCCATATAAGCCAGTCCGGCATCGCTTATCACCTCGATGGAAGCCAATCCGCTGGAAGTAGACTCACTTGCTACCGCCTGTCCACCATTGTATGCTGCTATTGTCACATTCTGAAGAACAGACGCATTCAGCACATATCCCGGCGTACGGAGTATGGCACCCAGCGGCTGTCCGCCTCTGATGGAATTAAAATTTTACAGCCACGGTAGAACGGCTTATCAGACTGACTCCAGCTACAATAGAAGCCGCTGTCTGCTGACTGTTGTCGATTACGTACGACAGGTTGTTCGTGGTAGCCCCCACACTTGCCACCGGCGAAGATTTTGTTTCCGCATAGTTGATAGTCGCCCCATGCTTCTGCGCCGTAATCATTTCCATACAAGCCTCCGATGTCCCTGCATACTCTTCGCAAGTAACAGGTTCGTAGAAAGCATAATACAGACGGAAGGTATTCAAATTGACATTCAGCAAGCCTGCAGTCCAAAGCTCCACCTGATCGAATGTCCGATCTGTTTCCACATAAAAGCGCAACTTGCTTCCGTCGTTTCCTACCAGTCCCACTCCTACCGCGTCATTTTCTGCCGTCAGTCCGGAAAACACTTCTTCACCATCTTTATACAGTCTGATAAAGAAAAACTTCAAGACATCGGCACCCAGCAGCTGATTATTTGTCTGCATCACAAATCCCACGCGGGTCTTTCCTCCTTGCGGAGCAATGTCTTGAGAAGAATGTACACCAGCCAGACTGCCAAACTGAATCAAGCTCAATACATTGGTAGCTTCTGCATAATTAGTATAATCACCATCAACCAGATTCTGGCGGTTGTTTATCTTATTGAACAAAGAAATACCTCCCTGTGATCCACTAGATTCAACCACTGTATATTGTCCCTCATTTCCAGAAGTATTAATCATCATCGTATTACAACCCGCCACAGCTTCTTTTTTATTGCGATGAATCACCGCATACGACCATGAAGTTTCTTTTTCTTCTCGGGTATATACAGCCTTTACTACATAGTCACCATTTACTGTCATGCCGGTCATGTGGTTGCCCGATATAGAAGGAGATGTAGCTCCGCTGGGCCAACTAATAAGTGAATAGATTACAGTACCTTCCGATGGTGTCGGGAGGTTGTAATAATCGGTAGAAATGGTATCATTGCCAATGGTAAAATAAGAGGATACGTCTATCTCTACCGGGTCGCGGGAGTAGGCGTAATGAACTTTCACTGCTGATAACAAATTAATACCAGAAGGTAAATCAAGTTCCAATCTTCGGGTATCCTTTTTTGTTAATATCATGCTAAACTCTCTTGCGCCTCCTACTAAAGCAGATACTCCGATACCACTTTCCGTATTAATGCTTTGAGGATTATTATCACCTGTGTCATAGGCATTTAATTTAGTAGTTCCTAAAGAAATAGAAGCTAATCCACCTCCAGTTGTATAATATCCTACTTCTGAACCAACGGGTATCGTCGCTCCAAAATCTACACGACATGTGAGTCCACCACCCAATAGTCCGCTTATAAGTTCACATACCGGTCCATCAATTAGACTCTCGTTTACTAAATCTCCTTTCGACAAAGGATGTAGTGGTCTTTCCTGCTCAGCGTAAGGATATTCATGTTTTTCTGCCGCTATCTTTTTAGGATTCTCCCCCACAAACGCATAGTAGAATTCCAGTCCACTAAGTACTTCGACATCGATGGAAGCACAACCGATGCGTACCTCATCAAAAGGTCTAGTAGTAGTAAATGAAATTTCACTTAATCCTCCGGATACATTCAAGAGATTTAAGTTTAGTAACTGAAAAATTTTCACCACTTCCTAATGTAGAGGAACCGTCTTGTTCTTCGCCTTTTAAATAAGTCTTTACCCAAAAGCCTTTCAGTACATCCAAGCTGAGCAGCCCACCCGGATCTTTATACAAGAATCCGACCTTAATGACATTAGAAGAATCGTAGTAAACACGATTGACATCTTTTACAGACAAAATTGGAAGCCCTGCATTTACCTCTGCCAATCCCTTCAGACTAACAAAGTTATCTAAGTTCTTGTCTACCAAATATTCCAACTTATTATCCGAGTTACTTAAAACGCCTACCAAATTCTTGGTTATCTGGTTGATTACTCTTCCTTCACCCACCAAAGGGACACGACAATTGGGCTTGTATGTAGCACCGTAGGTAGCATCCTGTACCACATCAAGTCCCGAGGTACTTGCAGCCTCAGCACGTGTTCCGCCTTGTTCGAAAGATTGCACCGAGGGAAGTAAATCCTCATCGCGGCATGAATAAAATACAACTGTCAGCAGTGCAGCCAGAAACAGCGGCACCGATGCAGACCATTCTTTCCGGCTATTCGACAGGCGGAAAGAAAACTCCTTTGTCTGGATGTCTGGAAAAATACGCTCATTATCTTTAAATTTTATAGTTTTTACAATATTTCTTCACTTCCCCGTCGTGCATAAAACGGTACTACCTGACTGCGGTTTTACGCGATTCTTTCTCTGAATAATGACGGAAAGCTGCCTGGCTTTTGCCTTCGGAATAATCATGAAAGACAGGCAGTCTTCCGGCTCCGATTCGTATCGTTCATGAGAAATCTCACTGTTGCCGGCGTCTTGCAGAAGAGCTTTTTGTTACTTGACTTCGGAAATTCAAAAAACAGGGTAAAATAGTATTGCCTGAAAATCAGGCAATACTATTTGATTTATCATTCTGAAAATTAATCCAATTCCATTCCGTGAATCACTTCCCAGTTATCGTTTACTTTCAATACAAGTTCTTGCTTGTTGTTCAATGATTCTGGTTTGTCATTTGGATTTTCTGGATCTGGATCAGGATCAACACCCGGCTGTTCGGGATCTGCTTCATCATTCATTCTGGTACCAATACCATACAAGTGGTTACGTACGAGGCTGTAGGTGTTTGCAGATGTATCTGTAATAGTACTATCCCAATTACTATTCCAGTATGTAATTGCCTGATTCAACTGAACATCAGTTGAACCCAGATTCACTTTCCAGCTTCTAAGCGAATCTCCATTTCCTTTGTCAATTGCAAAGTCAAAGTCTGTTTTCCATCTACATGTGCAAACGGGATAACAAATTCACCACCAAAAGCAGAACCTTTCTGGAAAGTAGGATATGTACCAGCTGCAGGGCTGCTACTAGGTCTACATGGATTTTTCCAGTTTTCACCCGCATCAATCAAATTATCACCGTCCTCATCCTTAATAGCAGTAAACCATTTATTCAAATCAATAGTGCTAATCACATAAGTTTCACTTCCAGATTTGCCATTGGTACCGTTTACTACATATTTTACATTAGCATTACCAGAACCATTTCCAGTAAGATCAAAGCTATTGAAATTACCAAGAACCAATGACTGATTCTGAGCACTTGCAACCAGTTTCAGATACTTGGCACCTTCCATAAAAGGAATATCTTTAACGTAGGCAAAAGCACCTGCTACCTGACGGTTCAGTACTACCGGTTCCTTGAAACCTTTTCCCTTTCAACAGTCAATTCCATCTGTCCGGCAAAGATTTCTTCACCTGCAGTACTACATGGCAACACCATGTTTTCGTTGAAAGCACTTTCTTTTGTAACATTTGTGACATTAGTCAAAGTATAAGCACTGCTATTGCTATAACCTACCGCATAAATCTTATAAGCACCGGCAGCAAGTTTATCTGCACCCTTCAGTTCAATAGTAGTCTGCCGACCGTGACCACCAGTAGTATATACAGTTGAACCATCAGTATTCCAATTAGAGATTTCTTTTACATATACTACCTTCTTACCAGTATTATCACAAATCCACAGCTTTACATTCTGAATGTCCTGTTTAGCCTCAGCACTATACAACGGACGTCCGGCACGGGTAGCCAGTCCGTCGCCACCATTTTCCACCTGAAGTGTGATAATCTGAGCACCGTCAGCTACACTCTCTACACCATTTCCGTCTTGCACATAGACAACTTCCTTGTCGCAAGAGTTGAACGACAATGACGCCATCAAAGCCATTCCCAATAAGTAATTTTTCTTCATACTTAAAAATTTAAACTATAAATAATAACATTATCAATAATCGGTCAATCAATCCAGTTCCATACCGTGCAGTAACTCCCAGTTATCGTTTACCCGAAGGTAAATCTCGAAGTCGCCCTCACCGCTTCCGCCTTCGTCTACATACACATACTTCAGGATGGTAATCTCGTTACGCCCCATGGTGATGTTTATGTCCTGTGGCTCCAGCGTAGGATAATAAGCAGCTCTGCCCTGACTTCCGGCTGCCGATTTGTCGATAAACATCACACTCAGCGTAGAACCTTCGTACGACGGCGACGGACACATCAGGGTTTCGCTCTTTATTTCACTGCGTATCTCCTGCCAGTCGAGCTCGGTATGTATATCGGTCAGACTAGAATAATGGAAACCATTGTCTACAAAATTGTAAATATCCTGTATATCCTTGGTGGAGAAGTCGATGTTATCGGGGATTCCCTCCGCCTTGATAAGCAAGTTGCCCTTGGTACGCTCCATGGCAAGCGAATGTTCTTCGTTGCCGTAACGATAGTCGAACGTAGCACTTGCCAGATAGATGTCGTTTGCCGCCGCACCCACAGCTTCCATTTCTGCCGTAGTAGCATCTTCTCCCAGCGGTTCATCGCTCTTCATGTTTCCCCATACGGTAAGAGTATATTTTCCATACGGCAGCGACTCGGGAAGAGTGATAAGCTGAGTCTGATTATCGTTGTCTACCAGCGTATTTTTCTGCTCTGCCACTACCTTTCCTTCGGCATCGTGTACAATGTAATATAGCGTGCTCACGTAATCGCGAAACGGCAGGTTTTCTGCCTTGCGCTCCATCAGTCCCAGCTTCACGGCATCGTCGATGTTGAAGTAATTCTTATCTTTTACTGTAAGCGTAACCTGCAGCGGCGGACAGGGAGGAATGGAGTCGCGTATGCAACTGCTCCACAGAAGACACACAGCCACCGGCAATACATACAATATCTTTATTCCTTTACTCATAGTCTTTTCCTTCTGTCAATGCTTGAAATGCCGGTGTCGTAAGGTAAGGAGGAAATCCGGCTCTGTTTGCATTCGTCCTTTAATCGGCTGTCGGGCAGCGCATGTTCCAGACGGGCTGCTACCTCGTCTGCCTCTTTCTGCATACGTGCAGCCACCAGCGCACGTACGTATTCTGCCAGCGGAGTGTGGTCTTCGCAGCGATCCATAATGGAAGCCGCATGCTGTGTATCGCCAACACTGAGCGATACAACCGCCGCATTCACGTCTTCGTACCCTTGCATCAGCGTGTATGCCTCTTGCAGCTTTCTTTCCTGTGCCTTAAGCAATGCCAGGTTGTAGCGCGCCTGAGGCAGTTCGGTATTGGTCTGAAGCAGCTCAATAGCTTTTTCGTTGTTTCCCTTATATACATATACGGCTGCCTTGGTATTCAGCACCTCGGGTGAATATTCTTTCAACCCGTTGAGCACAGCTTCTGCCTCGTTTGCCTTGTCTTCACGCAGCAGAAGTACCGCCAGATTATTGGCTGCCACCTGCGACTGCGGGAAGTAGTGCAGAATGGTACGGTATACCTCCTTCTTCTCTTCGGGAGTCTTCTTCAGGGTCGATACGCGCAACAGCTCTTCTTCATTGAAGGCATCGGGACGCTTGCCGTACATGTCGAGCAGTTCGGCATCGGTAGTGAAACTCTTCAGTGTATATGTATATACGTATTCTACCTTGCGGTCTTTCTGCAAGTAATTGTTTTTGATGTCGTTCCAGCAAGACAGACGGCGGATATAGTGTTCTGCCACATCGTCGTTCTCGGCATTATACTTATCTAATATTTCTCTTACCTTCAGCGAGTCGGGGTGTCCGTCGGCAATCATTGCCTGCAGCACCGGCATCCAGCCTTCGGGACGGGAACCGACACTGAAACGTGAAGCCTGCGACGCACTGATATGAAGCTGGTCTACCAGCCAGTTTTTGGCAGAATTGGCACGGTTGCGCGACAAGGTAGTATTGAAAGCATACGAACCGTCAGCCGATGCCATACCGTAAATGCTTACCCTGTTCAGTGTGGCAAGCGAGTCTGTCACGATTTTCTGCAGCGTAGCAAGCATACGGTTCATCTCGTTGCGGTTATCACCCAGCGAGAGGTTGATGTCGTAACGGTTTATCACGAACTGCAACAAAGCTTCTCCTCTGCCTTCCATAACCTTGGGACGGATAACAAACTCTGGCTCAATCCAGTTCAGTTGAAGCGATTTCTTGGGTTCTATCAGCGTAGGGATATTGTTGATGTAAGCAATATCTACGGTATCGGCAATACCACACTCACCACATCCGTCGGTAGAAAGTACGGCCACAATGCGTCCGCCGTCAATATCGGCAGGCACGGCTACCCGTTCGGAATAGGTTACATCGTACTCCTTGCGGTTGTTTACCTTGCGTGCGACATTTGCCAGTGTATCAACATAGCCGTCGAGAAGTACACGGCGGTTCATTTTCTTACTATAGATAGGAGCATCGAACACCATAGGAGTGTATTCTGCCAGCATAGAGTCTTTTTGCAGCAACTGCGGAACAACAATGAGGCGGGTACGACCTGTAAAGGCCTTTTCCGGAATGTGAATATTCACATCCACACCCACAGTAGACATGCTGTCGGGAGTAAGCGTACGCACCGGTGTTACCGCAACTTTCTTATTCATACCCGATGATGCACAGCCGGCTACTCCAAGCCACAAGCATCCAGCCCAGATTAAATATGTATATCTGAATTTCATATTGCAAACGTTTAAAAGATATAAGAAACCGATACAGCCAATTTTGTAAGCCCCCAATAATTTTTGGTCTTGTCTTCATGGCACTTACTGCAAGGAATGCGGGGACTCTCCTTATACCACAGGCGAGCGTATCCGGCACCAATCAGCGCTTCCAGGTTCCAGTGCGACGACAATATCCAGTTGTACCCATAGGTTACTCCCCCTCCGGCCAAGTAACCGTCGTATCGCTTATCACTGAAACCTCCATAATATTGTGCTCCATGCAAGTGAATTCCTACAAAATGACCTTCAAAACTCTCGCAGAACCAGTATCTCAATTCTGGTTGCACAAGCCAGAAACGCATTTTTCTGTCATCCTTAAACGTCCAAGGATTGTATGCCAGCTGCCAGTCGGTAGTAAACTTCCGGCTCAGACCAACTTCAATACTGGCATTAGGAGTGGTAGTTCCCCAATAAAGCATATTTGTCTTCAAAGCTACGTTTTGAGCATTTCCGTTTCCTCCGAAACACAGAAAGGCACATAGAAAGAATAATTTTCTATATTTCCGTATCATCTACACTATCATTTTATTTTTTTGCTAAAGGTAAACAGCAACGGAAATACAAAAAATTACAAATTCACGTCAAAATAATTACAATTTACAATCACCCTATAATTCTAG
>ENA-OQJO01000079-OQJO01000079.1-human-gut-metagenome-genome-assembly--contig:-NODE-79-length-12630-cov-24.774454_pt1 | contig 12630 bp, 15 predicted proteins | sample MGYA00242613_ERZ504780 | MGnify/ENA primary metagenome ERZ504780 (study PRJEB26092, sample SAMD00036368) | human gut metagenome | host: Homo sapiens | study: EMG produced TPA metagenomics assembly of...
CATTTAACAAACAAATAAAAGAAAGGACAAAGAAAAATAATAAAATCAAACAACAAAGACAATGGTCTTTTTATGACCCTGCATTTAATACCATTATTTTGGTAATAGACACTACTGGGACATAGACATACTAAATAAAGAAAAATTACTCATTCTACGATAGATATGGGGAATTTGGAGAAATAGGAAATGTCCAGAGAATATGTCACACTTAAACCATACTCCAAATAAATTTTTCCTCAACAACTAACAAGGTGGTTTTTTTTATATCCTCAAGATAGATTTCCTGAAGAAGTTCGTCCTTGCTCGTTACCTCATAACGGCACAAGGCTTCCCCAGTTTCCATATTGAACCAGTCCGCAACACGGTCTTTTACGGACATATACCATGTATAGACACCATCCTCCACATTCAGACCTTCCACGTTCAATTCCAAATCCTCGTCCCGGAACTCGTTCAACGCTTCATCACCTATCATTTCCCGGAATTTGCCGAAACTGCTCATACGCTGCATACCGTGCATGGCAGTATATATCACGTCTAATGCCTGATAGTTGATTTCCACTTTCTCTATCTTCGTTTTCTTCCCCTTCTGTTTCTTTGATTTCGTTACAGAAACAGAAGCCTTTGAAGAATACTTGAAAAGCTCCAGTGCGCTGTTCTCCAAGTCCTGAACCTTGACATACTTTTGAAAACGCGAATCTGATTCAGTGCCCTGCAGCTTCTTCCATTGAGCCACTATGTACCTGGCAGCTTCCAACGAATCCACTATCACATGAAAATGATAATGGAAAGAATATACCCCCTTCTTCTTATCCTTCACATGATAGGTACACTCCTTCTTCATCACACCGGAACATCCCAAGTTCTGGAACTTCTTCTTTGATCTGATGCCGGAAGACCATATCTTGTTGTTCTTTCTTATAAAGGCACGAAGCTCGTCCGCATTGTCTGTTATACAGTTCCGGCACGTAAGGGTAACAAAATAGAAATCCCTTCCCTCCCTCTGCAAGAACTTCATGATAGGAAGAAACTTCTCCACATTCTGTGCCGTTTGAATACGCTGACAGATAGGACAAAAAGGTCTGTGGCAATAATGTGAATGGGCTTTTCCACCCTCCACAATATAAGAACTGGAACAATAATGGGACTCTTCATAAGCCTTGATTAGCTTGCTTTCCGGGTTTTTTTCCGCAAGTTTCCAGCTTACATTATGAGCTATGATTTTAGCCTTAGCCTTTTTTTTAAGACTTTCTTCACCCTTTTTTATCGGGTTTTCTTTGGATATGGTTTTATTTGTAGTATCTTTGTCCATGTAAAAAAATTTAGTGGCTTTTGTTTAGAATCCGCCCTGCCAAGAAACGAACCTAAACAATCGCCGGTTAAAAAAATATGAAGCCCCGAGTTTACCGCCCGGGGCTTCGTGTTTGTAACTCTCCTCCAAAAGTAAGTAAAAGCTGCCAAACAGCCAAATATCAAAAGAAAAACATTCAATTTCCAATAAGAAAGAATCTATTTCACTATATTTACAACATCTTTGAAGGACACAAGAGAGTGTCCGCACATATGAAATAAAAACCCTCCGATGCGAATCGCAGGGTTATTTTTTTATCCCAAAAAAGAAATTACTACGAAACTTTCTGATTTATCAAGTATGGGGGTTCACCCCCATTCCCCCCACCATTCGGATCTGCCGAAGAATGTTTCCATACTTTCGGAAAAATAGCTATATTTGCCGTACCCAAACAGCAGCACACTGCGATATGCGGAGAGAGCTGCAAAATAAAAAGCCACTGGAGTGAATTGACGGAAGTTCCGACATCTCCAGCGGCTTGATTTCTTTAAATCATATGATTTGTTTTGAGCCATTTTCTTCCTTTCGGCGTCAAGAACCAAAGAAGAAACAACGCACATGGTATTCCAACCATACCCAAGATAATTAAGCTTCCCATTATTTACCCTCCTTTTTATTTGTCAAAATTAAACCTAATAATAACAGAATAGCTGCGACAGTTCCGCTAAGCGCATAGATAAGCCATCGCATATCCTCCAAATCCTTGACAAGTGATGCTACAAAAACACCTGTCAAAAAATACTTGGAAACGTCTATCAGATAGTTTCCCAACTTTTCTTTCCACATAGTGCAAATATATTAAAATTAATCGGTTTTACGTGTACATACCCCCTCCCGTCCCCAAGGGGGAAGCACCCAAACAGCAAACTCCTGCTCTGTCGTAGAGTGTTGCCCGTTACTGGGAGCTATCGTCAAACAAGTGCATCTGCCTTTTGTCATCATCATTCCTGGTACGTTCCGCAATCCGTTCCCTCTCATGCTGGACAAGACGTTCTATGATGTTTATAGCCTGCAACCGCTCTCCGACAGTGGTGCGCTCCTTTATATATTTTTTCATTTCATCGTTATTCATCCAGTCTACATATATGTCTATCATGGAGAGAATGTACTTCTTCAGACAGGAAGGGACACGCATGACAACCGTCCCATATCCGCTCAGCGGTTTGCGTCCGGCTCCTTCACGTTTGCCACCCCTCTTTGATTTCGTTACGCTTTCAGTACTCATAAACCCACCTCCTTTCTTACATAAATCCAGTTGCCGGAAAAATCCTTCATGCAAATAAAAGGACACGTGCCGGAACGGTAAGCCATACACGATGTATCACACTCCAACGTACACACCCTGCCTATTATCTTGCAGCCATGTCCGATTTCTGACACTTCGGAATCACTCTTGACGAACACCTCACCGTCAATATCCACCGCATAATAAATGTTATTGCACTCCATAACTCATTGATTTATGTTACGAAATCAAAAATACGAAATAGTTGATTACGTTACAAAAATCAAGTGTTAAAAATTGAATAGCGTTACAATAATCAAAAAATAGTTTTTTTGATTTTGTTACAGAAACCAAAAGCCACCAACGAAAAGAAAAATACCCATGCAAATGGCTGCACTCGTCGGGAGTGTTGGTACACCCCCTTGCCGTGCCGGTGCTCCCCGACCGATGAGTTTTTGTGCCATGCGGTATCTAAGAAAAGCCTGAGAGGTTCCTGAAAACTTCCTGAGAACTCAAACAATTTCACACCGCTTGCAAATGCCGTCCGAATGGCTTAACTTTGCAAAAGGTTATAGCACACTACAACCCCTAAAGGGGTTGTGTGCGAGGGGACACCCCTCGACCCCGGTGCAAGTCGGCACTCCGTACCGACTTGCCGTGAAGTACAGAAACCCAAATCTCATACAGTATGGCAAAGACAAGCATCAACGTAAGAGCCTGCAACATCGGCAGCGCGGAACGGCACAACCTCCGAAGTAAGGAACTGGACTACATTCGCCCGGAGCTGACCCACCGTAACGAACAATGGGTAGAGCGTTCCATACCGGAAGTACATCAGGACATCGCAGAGAAGTATAAGGCGACAACCGGACAAGGACTGCAAAAGAAGGCAACACCAATCCGGGAGGGGGTTGTCGTGATCCAAGAGGACACGACCATCGGTCAGCTCCTGGAACTGGCGGACAGACTGGAGCAACGCTTCGGGGTACACACGTTCCAAATCTACACCCACAAGGACGAGGGCGCATCCATATGGAACGGACTGGAGAACGAGTGGAAACCGAACTACCATGCGCACATGATATTCGACTGGACGGACGGACACACCGGAAAGACAATAAAACTCAACCAGCACGACATGGCAGAAATGCAGACCATAACGGCAAAGTGCCTGGGCATGGAACGTGGTGTTTCATCCGACCGGAAACACCTCTCCGCAATCCAGTACAAGAACCAGGCAGAAGCCGAAAAGGCAGCCCAGCTCCAAAAGGAGTGCCGGGAACTGGAGCAAACCAAACAAGAGGGAATAGAACAAGTAGGCAAAGTCCGTGAGGAACTTGAACAGACAAAAGGAAAGCTGAAGGAAGTAAGGACAGACATCAAGGTTCAGAAGCTGAAGGGAGCCGCAGCCGACACCGGGGCAGCCCTGATGAAAGCCGGAACAACCGTTTTTGATGCCACCACAAGCCTTTTCAATGCCGGAAAGGTAAAACGGCAGGAGCTGGAAATAAAAGGACTGAAATCCGAAAACTACACGCTCCAGACAAAGGTTCAGAACCTCGAGGGACATATCAGAACCGCAAACACGGAACTGGCAAGGGAAAGAGAAACACACCGCATGGCAATCAGGAACGGGGAAGCCCGGATGAAAGCCATTACCGAAATGTTCCCGAGTATGGAAAACGCAAAGGAGAACATCGAGGAACTCCGGTCAATGGGAATAGAGAACAGCGATATCCGGCAGCTCCTTACCGGAAAGGAAATAAGCTACACCGGGAACCTATACGATAGGGAAAGAAAAAAATCCTATCCGGTCAAGAACATAAAAATAGATATAGCAAAGAGCCGGAACGGAATCACCACCATCTGGATGAACGATACCCATTTCAAAACCTTCTTCCGGGAACTTTGGAACAAACTGCAAAAGGTATTAGGTCTTGATATTAGTAGAGGATTACATCTATAAAAAAGAAGGGGAGCATAAAAAAATACTCCCCTTCTTCATATGAATAAATAAACTATTATTTACTAAAACGGCAAGTAGCTATTGTACCATAACTTGGTGTACTTCCTTTAGCCTTAAATTCCCAATTATATTGCCCATTTTCCAAAGCATCGTAATAAGCTGTCCATGTAAACGATGTATTAAACAAAGAACCAGTTCCACTAAACGCAACACTTTCAGGAGTTGTTGTATTGTCATCTGGATTAACCTTTGCATTAGGACTAAGAATTTGGAAAAAATAATATCCAGTCACAAATGGGTCTTTCTCAACAGTCATACGAATTGTCCTACTTGGGTCTTTAAAAGGAGTTGTAGTTTGTTCACTACCACCATACACCATCAATGTTGAAGGTATAGTCCTCGAAGAAACCGCTGTTCCCTCTGATTTTTCAAAGCCAAACTTTGCGTTTCTTAAATTCTTAACAATTGTTTTCCCATTCACAGAAAAAACCATATAAGCAACTTTAGGGTCTGAAACCGCTTCCTCTACTTGTTCATTCAAAGCCTGCAAATCCTTCTTACACTTCTCCAAATTTACAGGACTTACATTTTGAAGAGCTTGCCAATCTGAATCAGAAACATACGACAAAGCCCTTGTTTTCTTGTTTTCATTAATATAGTACTCATTCGTAGCTTCATTCACATCAATAAAACGAGATAAGACTTCCATGTCTGTTTGAGTATCACTAACAGATGCAGTCGTTAAATCATCTTCATTGGAGCATGAGGTTACAGCCATACCAGCAAATAACGCACAAGCAAAAAAACAAAACTTTCTTCATAATAGTACCTCCTATTTTCTTTATAAAACACTCAAAATTAATAATAAAATCCGTACTTTTGTAAAGTATTCATTGACTTTTTTCACTACTGTCCACTAAAAATGGACAAGGTTAAAAATTAAATAAATTCGGTTCACTTGAATCATATCGGTCTTTGATATTTTTGAAATTCGATTTGTCAAACAAGTCACAGAGATGTGTTTTGTCGGTTAGAGAAATTCCGAGGATTTGGAGAACTTCATAGATGCTGCGTTCTAATTTCATATCGTGTTGGACTATTGCTACTAGGCAGTAAGTGATTATCGCACAATAGATTTGTATGCGTACAGCGTTTTCCGATGTTCCCCAAAACTTCTTAATTCTGAGATGTTGTTTTATCCATTTGAAGAATAGTTCAACACTCCATCTGTTTCGATAAAGCGATGATATTAACTCCGCAGATGCATTAAGATTATTCGTCAGAAAGATGTATCGTGTACCGTCTTCAGGATTCTCAACGATGAGTTTTCTAAGTTCTTCGGGGTACTCCTTAGAACTTTTATAAACCGTAAAGCATCCGATTACATCCGAAACTACACCTTCCGGCAATCTTCGTTTCCAGGTTTTAGGCTTGATCCGTACATTTGTTTTGGCTCGTACAACGAAGAAAGCGCCTATACGATTTATTGTATTAAGGTTGCTGAAATCGTTATACCCTCGGTCGAATATGTAATACGCTCCTGATTCGTATGGAATCTCAGACATAGCCTTTGAATCGTGAATATTGGCAGATGTAATATGCACAAATGCAGGTACTTCCGCTTCAATATCGTAGAGCGTATGCAACTTTATTCCGCCTTTATGTTTGCGAAATTTAGCCCACTCAAACACTGACAGGCACAGATCAATCGTTGTAGAGTCAAATGCATAAACATGACCGTCAAGTTCGAATATTTTATTGATTCTACGCTTGCGAGCCTCGGCAATCATGAATGTTGCGTACTCTTCGAAGATGCGGTAGTTACGTTGCTCATTAGCCTTACTAAGATTGCTTCGAGTTACAGACTTCCCGATTCCGAGATGGTAAAGTTTTCCAGCATGAGCTTCCATAGCCACAATCAAGTCTCTAAGACTCTCTCGATTGGATAGCTGACCGAACATCATCGTAAGTAGTTGATTCCAACAGGTATAGCTCTTGATATATTTGTCGCCTTCATACTTCTTTATGAGATAGTTGAAGTGATTACGATCAAGAAATCGGGTTAATTGAGCAAAAACGAACTTGTCTTTATGCATAACGGTCTGATTAATACCGCAAAAGTAAATTCAAATCCGTTGACTCCCAAAACACTTATAACAAATTGAATTTCAATTATTTCAAAGAACTTCTATGATTTTTTAGTGGACACTAATGACATTAAATCATGGATTAGCCCCAGAAGACCGCCAGACAACATATCCTGCCCCTATCACACTTGGAAAAAACGTATGGGTTGGATCCAACTCTACCATTCTACAAGGTGTTACCATAGGTGACAATGCGGTAATAGCAGCAGGTGCGGTAGTAACAAAAGATGTTCCCGAAAATACGATTGTGGGAGGTGTACCAGCCCGTATCATCCGAAAAATCTAATTCACCTATAAGCTATTCCCATAATTGCATAAGATTTGTTTCTCCCCAATACCAATGAGTATATCCGGCTATAACATTCTTATATCTGTACAAAGGGGTGTTGACTTCAGAACCATAAGCATCGTACAATTGCGCTACCGAATGCAAAACGTCAGAAGATGTTATCATGGAAAAATGGAATTCATGCCCACGAAGCAACACACCTTTGTATTTCATTTCCCGATAGCCTAAATTAAGAGAAGGATGCTCTATCGTGCAGTCTATGGGTAAAATACCTGCCATATCATATATCTTACCTTTTTTGACGGTAAGCGTACGTGCCAGATACATCATTCCACCACATTCTGCAAATATTTTTCCTCCACGTTCTGCATAAGTCCGCAACTGCTGCATCATCTCTTTACGATGGTGTAAACGACGAACATATAATTCCGGATAGCCTCCAGGCAGATAAACCAGATCAGCAGCTGGAAGTTTATTATCTCTCAGGGGGCTAAAATATGTTATATGCCCCCATTTCGACAACTGCTTCAAATTTTTCATGATACGTAAAACAAAAAGCCTCATCTCTGGCCACTGCGATTCTTATTTTCCGCTGAAAAACCTCATTTATACCTTCTTCCGATACATAAGGTAATGTATAAGGACATGGAAATACAGCCTGACATAAACTAATCAGCTTATCTATATCAACGTATTTTTCTATCAGGATGGATATTTTTTCTGCTACGTCATTCATCGAAGACTTGCTTGTAAGCGTAAGTCCCAAATGACGCGATGGAATATACAACTCATCAGCAAAAGGAATATAACCTAAAGCTTCAATGCCAGCATCTGTACATGCGTCCTTCAAAAAAGCATAATGCGAAGCCGATGAAACCTGATTAAATATAACTCCAGCAATCTTCACTTTTTGTGCAAAGTGCTTGAATCCCCATAGCATCGGAGCGACAGAATAAGCTGCTGCCCGTGCATTTATAACCAATACAACAGGCAAATTCAGCAGATTTGCTATCTCGGCTGCACTTCCTTTATCGCGGCTATAACCATCAAACAAGCCCATAACTCCCTCTGTCACGCATACATCTGCATTTTCTGCATATAAATTATAGATGCGCTGCATGTGATGATGATGCATCATCCAAGTATCAAGATTTATCGAAGGCCGTCCAGATGCTATTGCGTGAAACTGTGTATCTATATAATCGGGACCGCATTTAAATGGCTGTACCTGTAAGCCACGTTTTTTCAACGCACGCAACAATCCCATCGTAAAAGTCGTTTTTCCACTACCTGAAGTAGCTGCTCCAATTAATAATTGTGGTTTCATCATGCTGCAAATGTAAAGGTTTTCTACATATCAGCGAAATATCATCCTGCATTCTTTTATAGAATATGCATTGTTTTTACTAACTTTACCGTCTCAAACTCAAAGATAGAAAATATGAAATTAGGAAAATGGATTGGCGGCATCATGGGCTTTATGGCTATGGGACCGCTAGGTGCACTTGCAGGTTATGCAATCGGTTCACTGTTCGACAAAGCTGCATACGCTCCTGAAAATATGGATGCCGGCAATGAAACATATACCGGACAGAGAAATAGTTTTTTGTTCTCACTGCTTGTCATGGCTTCGTACATCATTCGCGCAGACGGAAAAATCATGCATAGCGAAATGGAATTTGTACGGCGATTCCTGCGAACAAATTTTGGCGAAGACGCTGTAGCCGAAGGAGAGCAGATATTACTTAACTTATTCGAACAGCGCAAACGTATGGAAGCAACCAATCCTTATGCTTTTCAGAATACTATCCGCGAATGCGGGGCACAGATTGCTGCCAACATGAGTTATGAAGAACGTTTGCAACTTCTGAGCTTCCTGGCACAAATTGCCCGCAGCGACGGAAATGTATGCGCCGCCGAAATAGATGCTTTAAAAGAAGTTGCACAGTCTATGCAATTGTCAGCCAAAGAGGTAGAGTCTATGCTGAACTTGTCCGGCAATTCTTTAGAGGAAGCTTACAAAGTTCTGGAAGTAGAACCTACTGCCACCGACGACGAGGTCCGTGCTGCCTATCGACGCCTTGCGCTGAAACACCATCCCGACCGTGTAGCAACATTGGGAGAAGACATTCGCAAGGCTGCCGAGGAAAAGTTCCAAAGCATTAACAATGCAAAGGAACGCATCTACAAGGCTAGAGGCATGAAATAATATGTGGAACAAACTCGGAGAGGTTGTCGGTTATTTCTGTTCGGTTTTCACGAATACCGATTCCGGCAGGCTCTCCGCCCACTATCCATGAACCAATGACAGGATATCGTCCGCTATAAGCCACAGGCTTTACATATTCCTGATATACATAAGCTCCCGTATTATAATCACCTTCTGTTTCTTTCAGAAGCGCATGTTCTTCCCATTGACGAATATCAACCACACTTACATTGTGCCCTTCGCGCGAGAAAACTGGTTTCTTACAAAATACTCCTTGCTGTGGACGTGACAAATAACAGGGTAATACATAAGGAGAATCAGGAAACAATTCATACAGTATACTTAAAATAGCCTTGTTCGACATTACCAGCTTCCAAATTGGTTCCAGCCACTCAACCTGAGCCAGACATCCATCCGGGCTTTCATCTATCATCCATTCCCAAGGATAAAGTTTAAAACATTTCTGAATACATTCACCGGAAGGATCATAAAAAAGACCATTTTGCAAATTCATGCTATTAATGTCAAGCACACGTGTAGAATATCCAGCTTCCATAGCTGTACTTGCCAGATATTGTAATGTTCCAGTATCTTCATGATCATCAAGAGCTCCGACAAAGTGTATATTGCTTCCCGCAGGGAATATATCTTTCCACGATTGAAACCAAACCTTCATGAATACCGTTATATTGGTCACATTCAGGAAAACATTCTTCTTTCCACTGCCACTGAATGACTGACGCTTCGAGCAGGGATGTAGGCGTATCTGCATTAAATTCCAAAATACGAGGAACACCTTTCTCGTCAAGCAGAAAATCAAAACGCCCATACAAACTCAATTCATCCCGGTTCCAGGACTCACAGATGCGTTCACATACCTCAGCAGGTATCTGCAACATACGCTCCATAAAATCCGGCTTTTCTGAAATAATGTATTCAGCAGCCTCACAATACATACGATAGGCTTCTCTTGTCGCCTCTTCAAGTCGCTCTATTTCTGCGGGAGTAAAACGGTAATAAGCTTCCTCACGCCAATAATCACCATGAAAATCGAACCCAAGAGCTTCAATTTTCTCCCTATAATCAGAACGAGGGGTCATATTGAATCTTTCCATCTGCTCCTGATTTATCCGTGAATGCTATATGAGCGGCGGGTAGTACCAAATACATTCCCACTCGATTTCGATTTACTTGTACCCGATGGGCTGACTTTTACTCCCGAAGGAGGATTCACCCGAGAACCATTGGCATCGGTCCATGAACCAGACTTCGGATAATAATAATGAGTGGTACTCAAGCCATTAGTCAGAGAAGGCATAAGTGCCCAACGCATCAGCATGGCATTGTAAATCCAGCTATTTCCCTGACTATCTCGGTATTCTTCTTTATCTTTTGGGTTTTCGGGCAATTCTGTTTTCTGTGTACATGCCGCCAACGTCATCAGACACATGGCTGCTACCAGATAATGTCGTTTATTCATTCAACTTTATTTTTTGTGCAATAAATTCATTAGCTTTACAAAAATACGGAAAATCCAATATATAATGAGTTTATATCCAAAAACTTTGCCAATATAAGAAAAACTTTTTACTTTGCATAGAAATAGAAATACACAACAAAGGAATTATGAAAGGTATAGTTTTAGCAGGAGGTTCAGGCACTCGCCTTTACCCCATCACAAAAGGAGTTTCAAAGCAACTGCTCCCTATTTTTGATAAGCCTATGATATATTATCCCATTTCGGTATTGATGCTTGCCGGAATCCGGGAAATACTTATTATATCTACTCCACATGATCTTCCGGGATTCCGTCGTCTATTAGGTGATGGAAGCGATTTCGGTGTTCATTTTGAATATGCAGAACAACCCTCACCCGATGGTCTGGCGCAAGCATTCATTATTGGTGAAAAATTTATCGGTAACGATGCTGCCTGCCTAGTATTGGGTGACAATATCTTTCATGGAAATGGATTCACCGCAATGCTGAAAGAAGCTGTACGAACAGCTGAAGAAGAAGCTAAAGCAACAGTATTTGGTTATTGGGTAAGTGATCCAGAACGTTACGGTGTTGCTGAATTTGATGAGGCTGGAAATTGCCTTTCCATTGAAGAAAAGCCAGAACATCCGAAATCTAATTATGCCGTAACAGGACTTTATTTCTATCCGAACAAAGTAGTAAATGTGGCAAAAAATATAAAACCATCAGCACGTGGTGAGCTGGAAATTACAACAGTAAACCAACGCTTCCTTGCCGACGGAGAACTGAAAGTACAGACGTTAGGCCGCGGGTTTGCATGGCTTGACACAGGTACTCACGATTCACTAGCCGAAGCATCCACCTACATTGAAGTAATAGAGAAACGTCAAGGACTAAAAGTAGCATGTCTGGAAGGCATAGCTTTGCGTCATGGCTGGATCACCGCTGAGAAGATGCGTCAGCTGGCACAACCAATGCTAAAGAACCAATATGGTCAGTATTTGCTGAAAGTAATAGACGAATTGGGACTAAACGATTAAAAAACGATTATACGAAAAATGAACGTTATCAAAACAGCAATCGACGGGGTAGTCATCATTGAGCCTCGTCTGTTTAAGGACGACAGAGGATATTTTTTTGAATCTTTTTCCGAAAGAGATTTCAATGCGCAGGTACGTACCGTACGCTTTGTACAAGACAATGAGAGTAAATCGAGTTATGGTGTTTTACGCGGATTACACTTCCAAAAACCACCTTTTGCACAAAGCAAACTAGTCCGCGTTGTAAAAGGAGCTGTACTTGATGTTGCAGTTGACATCCGAAAAGGTTCTCCAACATTCGGACAGCATGTAGCAGTAGAACTGACAGAAGAAAACCACCGTCAATTTTTTATACCACGTGGTTTTGCACATGGATTCAGCGTGCTGACTGATGAAGTTATTTTCCAGTATAAATGCGATAATTTCTATGCACCTCAAAGTGAAGGAGCTATTGCCTGGGATGATCCTGCTCTTGGCATAGACTGGAAAATTCCTGCTGAGAAAGTAATTCTTTCAGAAAAAGACAAACACCATCCGCTATTAAAAGATGCAGATTGGCTGTTCTCTTACGGCGAAGAACTATACTAAAAACAACCTTAAAAAAAGTGGCATGTCTTCTAATACTATAGAGGCATGCCACTTTAAATTATCTTCCTTTTTTAATCGTCATCACGATCCATATCAATCAGATTAAATTTCAAGTCAAACTTCAAATCCCAAAAATTCGATAATCTTACTTCATATTCATAGCGGTCTTTTTCTATTTGCAAGATTTTTGCTTCCGGGTAATTTGTTTTTACATATTTTACAATCTGTGCCGGAACTGCAGTTTCAGGCACCAAACCATGTTTACACTTCATCTCTTTCCAGTTACCCTGCTTGTCAAATTCCAATTTATCACCGTTAACAAACATGACATCATA
>ENA-OQJO01000081-OQJO01000081.1-human-gut-metagenome-genome-assembly--contig:-NODE-81-length-12510-cov-1.987321_pt1 | contig 12510 bp, 13 predicted proteins | sample MGYA00242613_ERZ504780 | MGnify/ENA primary metagenome ERZ504780 (study PRJEB26092, sample SAMD00036368) | human gut metagenome | host: Homo sapiens | study: EMG produced TPA metagenomics assembly of...
AAAAAAAGAATACAAGTTCGTAAAAATACAAACACGGAAAAATTTACGAAGCGTACCGGAACAGAAAAAAAGGAAGGAAACTTACATGCATATTTCAAAACAGACGAAAAAAACAAACACTGGCGCAGCAGGGGCGTTATCTTTTGATCTGCCTGCTGAGTATGCTGCTGCTTTTTCTGGCTGGGAGCGTGCTTATTCTGAACCGGACGCAGCGGCAGGTATATGAGCAGCTGGAAGAGATTTCAAAGCTGTATACGGATGAGCTGGATAACCGTTTTTTTCGAATCAGCCGAAACCTGTTCTCGACTGTAATGGACAGCTCCAACCCGGATTCTGCGTTCTGGAAATATATGGATCTGATGGAGAAGGATCAGTATGAGGAATATGTCATTACGCAGCTGCGAAGGAATTATGTATCTGCAGCGTGGGATTTTGGAACGGATTACAATGTTTTTCTCTATACGCAGAAGGATGACAGCTTATATCAGCTGAGCATTTCATCCGACGGGCTTTACGCCGTTTGATCCCTATTTTGCAGGAAGCGCTGAAGCGCCGGATCAAAAGCCTGTCGCAGCAGACGTATGCAGTTAGAAAAATGGACCGTGATGTGCCAGGGAGACGATGTTTATATGCTCAAGGTAGCGCAGAGTCAGGGCGTTGGACTCGGCTGCTACGTCAATCTGAAGACAATTCTGGAACCGTTCTCTGAACTGTCTCTTGGAAAGAGCGGCTATGTCAGTCTCGTTGACCAGAACGGGAAAAGCATCGGAACACTGACGGAAAAAGGAATTGTAACGGACAATTCGAAAATTAATACCGACAATTACACCTTCCGGCAGGAACTTTCGCAGGCGCCGTTTGAAATCCGGATTAAAATCTCCTGGACGGGAGTCTTAAATCTGATGACGGGAAGTGTGTTTGCCCTTCTTGGCGTTGCTTTTCTGATGGTGATTGCCGGTTCCGTGCTGCTGTTCCATCTGAAAACAAAAATCTTAAAGCCGGTCGCTATGTTTACGGAAAATACTTCAAAAATATGACAATGGGGATCTCACCTATCAGATGTCGGAAGGAAATCTGGTAGAGCTGGAGCAGATTGACGATAAATTCCGAAACATGATTCATCAGATCCGACGTCTGAAGATCACGCTGTATGAGCAGGAGCTGGAAAAACAGAAAATCGAGATGGATTACCTGAAAATCCAGATTCGTCCGCATTTTTACATGAACTGTCTGAACTTTATTACAGCTATAGATTGAACTTCGGACAGTACGACCATGCAAAGTCGATGAGCCGTATTACGTCCGATTATCTCGCCTATATTTTCCGCAATACAAGCGAGATGGTGCCGGTGACGGCGGAGACGAATCACTGCGAAAATTACCTCAAAATTCTGCTGCTGCGCTATCCGGAAAAATTCACCTATTATTTTGAAGTCCATGAAGAAGTGAAAGACGCGGTAATCTTCCCGTTTCTGATTCAGGTGTTTGTAGAGAATGCGGCAAAACATGCCCTGACGCTGGAGACGGTTCCGCTGATTTCCGTGACGGTTTACCCGGAGGACCGCGGCGAAGAAAAGTATGTCAACATTTATATTTCGGACACCGGAAACGGCTTCCCGGAGGAGACGCTGCAAAGGCTGAAAGCAGGGGAAGATATTTCCGAGCATGGAAAGCATATCGGGATTGAAAACTGCCTGAAACGATTCCGTTATTATTATGGTGATACAGGAGAGATTCATTTCGATAACAGCCCGCTCGGCGGAGCAATTGTAGATATCCATATTCCATACAAGACAGGGGGAGAAGAACATGAAACTATTGCTCGTGGATGATGAAGAGTACGTGATTGAAAGTATCAAAAGAAATCTCGATCTTACAGAGACCGGGGTGAGCGAGGTGTACACTGCGTTTTCCGTACAGCAGGCGAAGAACATCATGGGAATGGTGGATATTGATATTGTAATCAGCGATATCGTGATGCCGGGCGGAATGGGATTCGACTTTGTGGAGTGGGTCAGGAAAGAGGAGCTGAAGGTACAGGTCATCTTCCTGACAAGCTATGCGGAGTTTGACTATGCCAGAAGAGCGATACAGCTGAACAGTGTCGATTATCTGCTAAAGCCCATTGATTTTGAAAAGCTGAAGGAGGCCGTACAGCGTGCGGCGGAATCCGTTGCGAAAGAAAAGAAAATACAGGATCTCAGGCAGGAAAGCATCAAGTGGAATCAGAACAGAAAAATTCTGCAGCAGGATATCTGGAAAAATGTGCTGAAAAGCGGCTTCTCCGAGGAAAAATTCTGCGAAACGGCAGCACAGCGCCAGCTTTCATACGGACCGGGACACTATTTCCGGCTGATTTGTCTGATGCCGGAAATAAAGAGCAATAAGCGGGAAATGTGGGATACGGCGACCATGGAATTTGTGATCGAAAATGTGCTGTCGGAACTGTATGAGGAAACGGACATTGCGGTAGATACTGTTTTTTATCAGGAACCGGGCATCTACTGGATTGTTACGCAGTCAGGGAAAAAGCATTCCCGCAGGACGGCGGCGGGACTGTGAAATTCTGCAGCAATTTGTTGCGTGGATGAATGAAAAAATCTATCCGGAGCTGTGGTGCGGCGCCGGGCAGTGGGAATCTGTACTGGGGATGCAAAAGCAGAGCCGGAATCTTCAGAAAATGCGGGAGGGAAGCCTTTCCGTGCGGAACGAGGTGCTGTTTCTGAACGAATTTCAGGCTCCGCAGACCAGCTACGAAAATAAGGAGCTGGATGTATGGAAAGCTCTGCTTTCGGAGGAAAAACCGGAGGAGCTGCTGGAGCGGCTGCAGAAATACCTTGACCGGACGGAGCGGGAAGGAATGATTACTAGGGAGCTTCTGGTAGCACTCCGTACCGATCTGACGCAGGTGGTGTATGCATGGCTTTCGGAACGGGAGATCAAGGCGTATGCACTGTTTGCAGATGCGGACATGGAAAACCTGCATCGGAATTCCCTTTATGGCAGAGAAGAGATGATGGAATATGCCGGGGTACTGGTTCGGAAAGCAGTTCAGTACAGACAGTACATCAACAAATCAGATTCGGTTACGAGCCAGGTATGCGCTTATATCGATGCACATTACCGGGAGGAGATTCACCGGGAGGAGCTTGGGGAGCTTGTCTTTTTGAATACGGATTATCTGTCCCGGATTTTTAAAAAAGAAAAGGGTATTTCGATCAGTAATTATATCATCCAAAAGCGGGTGGAGGAGGCAAAAAAGCTTCTAACACAGAGCACGCTGCCGATCAATACGGTGTCGCTGTATGTGGGGTACAGCAATTTCTCGTACTTTACGAAGATGTTTAAGGACAATACGGGATACGCACCGCTGGAATACCGAAGAAGTTTTAGTGAAAAATAGCGGAAAGCCACCCTTCACATGTCCGGGAAATAACAGAGGATTTTATCACTTTCTTACGCACCGGAACAACAGCAAACAGGTCAGAATAGTGAAAGAAAAAGGTCGGATCAGGGGATATTTTTTCAGATCAGATGTGGTAAAATTTCAGTATAAGATTCAGAAAAAACGGAAAACGATATTTTTCTGACATTTTAGGGGTTTCTGAAGAAGCAGATACAGCAAAAACGAGGTATGGAGGAGAAAAATGACCGAGCAGAAATTAAAAGAGCTTCTGGCCGACATGACGCTGGAAGAAAAAGTGAACCAGATGAGCCAGGTGGTGGGCGCCTTCTTCAATAAAGATATGGACATCACGGCGATGGGACCGATGGCAGATAAAGGCTTTACGCCGGAAAATGTAGCGCTTTCCGGTTCCATCCTGGGAAGTATGGGCGCAGAAACATTAAAGAAAATTCAGAAGGATTTCGTGGAGCAGCACCCGCATCATATCCCGATGCTGTTCATGCTGGATGTCATCAACGGCTTCAAGACCATTTTCCCGATTCCGCTGGGACAGGGCGCAACGTTTGAACCGGAGCTGTCCGAAAAGTGTGCGGCAGTTGCTGCAAAAGAGGCAGCCGTTTCCGGCCTTCACGTAACCTTCGCACCAATGACCGACCTGGTCCGCGATGCAAGATGGGGCCGTGTCATGGAGTCTACCGGTGAGGATCCGTATCTGAACGGCCTGTTCTGTGCCGGAATGGTGCGCGGATTCCAGGGAGACGATCTGAAGGAGCCGTACAAAATTGCTTCCTGTGTGAAGCATTTCGCAGGCTATGGCGCACCGACAGCAGGAAGAGACTACAATACGGTAGAGCTTTCCGAGCATACCTTCCGTGACTTCTATCTGCCGTCCTACAAAGCCGGCATCGATGCAGGCGCAGCGATGGTAATGACTTCCTTCAACACGGTAAACGGTGTTCCGGCAACCGGAAACAAGAAACTGATGCGCGGCATCCTGCGTGACGAGATGGGATTTGACGGCGTTCTGATTTCCGACTGGGCGGCAATCGAGGAGATTATTTACCACGGCTACTGCGCAGACCGTGAGGAGGCAGCTGTCCGCTCTGCCGAGGCAGGTGTTGACATTGATATGATGACCGGTATTTACTGCGAAAACCTGTGCCGCCTTGTAAGAGAGGGCAAGATTTCCGAGGATCTGATCGATGAGTCCTGCATGCGTATCCTGGAACTGAAAAACAAACTGGGACTGTTTGAAAATCCGTATAAAGACGCAGATGAGACGAAAGAAAAAGAGGTCATTCTCTGCAAAGAGCACCGCGCCCTGGCAAGAGAAGCCGCAAGAAAATCGTTTGTCCTGCTGAAAAACGAAGAGAAAATCCTGCCGCTTGGCAAGGAGAAAAAAATTGCCTGGGTCGGACCGTATGTCCACAGCAGAAACCTGATGGGCGCCTGGTCCTTTTATCGGAGATGCAAAGGATGTGACAAATCTGGAAGAGGCCGTAAAAGCGCAGGCAGATACGACAAACATGAGCTTCCATGCAGGTTCCCCGATGCTCGGCTCCGACATCCGTCTGGAGGGCTTCGGTGAAGCGATGGAGCAGTCCCATACACCGGAGGAAGAGGAGGCAATGCTTCTTGAGGCTGTAAACGCAGCAAAGGAGGCCGAGGTTGTCGTTCTTGCGATCGGTGAGGACCGTCTGCAGTCCGGCGAGGCAACCAGCAACGCGAACATCCGCATTCCGGAAATCCAGCAGAGACTGCTTGAGCGCGTTTCAGAAGTCAATGAAAACGTTGTCGTTGTTCTCTTCAACGGCCGTCCGCTCGACCTGCGCGATGTCGTATCGAAAGCAAAAGCCGTTCTTGAAGTATGGATGCCGGGTACCGAGGGTGCCAATGCAATCGCAGATGTTGTTTTTGGTGCATACGCTCCAAGCGGCAAGCTGACCATGAGCTTCCCGTACTCTGTAGGCCAGGTGCCGGTTCACTACAACGAGTATTCCACCGGAAGACCGCATGTGCCGGGCAAGGACAAAGACCGTTTCCGTTCCAAATACCTCGACATCCCGAACGCACCACTGTTCCCGTTCGGATATGGCCTTGGCTACACCAGCTTTGCAATTTCAGATGTGAAACTGGACAAGGCAGAGCTTGGCATGGAAGATGAGATTAAAGCCTCCGTAACCGTGAAAAACACCGGCGATACAAAGGGAACCGAGACCGTACAGCTTTACATCCACGACGTAGCCGCATCCGTGGTACGCCCGGTGAAAGAGCTGAAAGATTTCTGCAAGGTAACCCTTCAGCCGGGAGAAGAAACCGAAGTCATCTTCAAAATCACAGAAGAAGAGCTTCGCTTCCTGACAGAAAATGAGCGTGTAGAAAGTGAAAACGGTGCTTTCGAAGTCTTCATCGGAAGCGACAGCACGACAGAGAATAAGGCAGAATTTGTGCTGAAAAAAATAGAAGCAATACTGGGATGTAGCGTAAGCGGAATCAAGATGGGGGTCTGAATCGCTACGGAAAGATAAAAGAAAAGCCAGCCACAAAAAGCGAAAAGAATTTGCTTTTGCGGCTGGCTTTTTTCTGCCGGTACCGTATTGACCCTTCTGTTAAAACAAAGTAAAATAGAAATTGGTATTGGGACGAAAGAGAGGAAAAGAAATGGGGTACTTAGGAAACAAGTTACAGGGGAAATACCACAAAGACACATTCCAGACCGCCGTCAACATGGCGTGGCCGGCGATCGTGGAGTCGTTTTTCATTGTATTTGCGGGTCTTGTAGATTCGCTGATGGTAAGTTCGCTTGGCTCCTACGCAGTTGCCGCGGTCGGTCTGACGACACAGCCGAAGCTGCTTGGCCTGGCGTTTTCTTTGCGCTGAATGTGTCGATTTCTGCTCTCGTTGCGCGGCGGCGCGGAGAGCAGAGGCAGGGTGCGGCGAATGAGACTCTGGTAACTGCGCTTGTATTTATTATCTTTGCGGCAGCTGCATTCAGTGTTGGATTTGTGGCGTTTGCAAGTCCGATTATCCATCTGTGCGGTTCAACGGCGGAGACTCATAATGGCGCAGTAACATATTTCCGTATCATCATGGGCGGTATGATTTTTAACTGTATCCAGATGGGGATCAACTCGGCACAGCGCGGTGCGGGCAATACAAAAATCACGATGCGCACAAATGTAACATCAAATACGATTAATATTATTCTGAATTATCTTCTGATCAACGGCCATTTCCGGGTTCCCGGCACTCGGCATTCAGGGTGCGGCACTGGCAACCGTCACAGGAACGGTTGTCGGATGTGTGATGAGTATCCTTTCCATCACAAAGCAAGACGGATTCCTGAACCTTGGCTATATTCTGAAGAACAAATTAAACCGACGATTGCAGCGTTCATCAGCCTGGTCAGGGTCGGGTACAGTGTGTTTTTCGAGCAGGTTTTCATGCGGATCGGCTTTATGATGACGGCGATCATGGCGGCCAAGCAGGGAACCGATGCGATGGCGGCACACCAGGTCGGCATGAATATTATGTCGCTTTCGTTTGCGTTCGGTGACGGCCTTCAGTCCGCAGCGGTTGCACTGATCGGCCGGAGCCTTGGCGCAAAAAAGCCGGATCTTGCGAAAGAGTACGGCAGAACGTGCCGTCTGATCGGCGCGGGCATCGCAGTATGCCTCGTTGCCATTTATCTTTTCGGCGGAAGATGGCTGTACAGCCTGTTTTTCGAAGAACAGCATATCATTGAAATCGGTGTCAGCATCATCCATGTCATTATCTTCGTCGTCATTTTCCAGATCTGTCAGGTTATTTACATGGGATGCCTGCGCGGTGCGGGAGATACGCTTTATACGGCAGTTGCATCCATGATCAGCGTTACATTTATTCGTACGATCGTTTCGTATCTGGGCGGTTACACGCTGGGGCTTGGCATCGTCGGAATCTGGTTCGGCGTGCTGGCGGATCAGATGTCACGGTTTATCTTTGCGACGATCCGATTCAAACAGGGAAAATGGGTAAAAATTAAGATTTAATCGAATCAAGCAGCGAAGCGGATTGCGAATATCCGCTTGACGTAACGATTCAGAGCCATGCGAAATGGTACTCTGAATCATTACCAATATAAAATAAAACAGGAGGAAGCAAAACGATGTACGAATTTGACAGAGAAGCTTATGACAGGCGGATGGAGTGGTACCGCGACGCCCGTTTCGGCATGTTTATCCACTGGGGGCTTTACGCCATCCCGGCGCGCGGAGAATGGGTGCGGAGTACCGAGCAGATTACGAAAGAAGATTACATGAAATATTTTGAGGAGTTCAATCCTGTTGATTTCGAGCCGCGGAAATGGGCCAAGGCGGCGAAAGAGGCCGGTATGAAATACATGGTTCTGACTGCCAAGCATCACGATGGATTCTGCCTCTTCGACAGCCAGTATACCGATTTCAAATCCACCAACACGAAATGCGGCCGCGACCTCGTTGCAGAGTACGTTGATGCCGTCCGCGCAGAAGGACTGAAGGTCGGTTTGTATTTCTCCCTGCTCGACTGGTTCCACGACGATTTCCCACATTACGGCGACCGGAACCACCCGATGCGGAACAACCCGGCATACAAAAACGATGACCGCGATTTCGACCGCTATCTGACCTACATGCACAATCAGGTACGCGAGATCTGCACAAACTACGGAAAGCTCGATGTGCTGTGGTTTGACTTTTCCTACGATACGCTGCGCGGCGAAGCATGGAAAGCGACGGAGCTGATCAATATGGTGCGGAAGCTCCAGCCGGATGTCATCATCGACAACCGTCTCGAGGTGAGCGGAGAGGGCTACGGTTCTCTGGCGGCCGGAAATCCGACCCCGTACCACGGCGACTTTGTGAGCCCGGAGCAGATGATTCCGCCGAATGGCATCCAGGATGTAAATGGAAACGATATCGCCTGGGAATCCTGCGTTACGATGAACAATCACTGGGGCTATTGTGCCAACGACCACTTCTTCAAACCGGCACCGATGCTGATCAAAAAAGCTGGTCGAGTGCGTATCGAAGGGTGGAAACCTGCTTTTGAATGTCGGCCCGGACGCCAGGGGAAATATCCCGGAGGAGTCGATCGAACGGCTGGCTGAGATTGGAAAGTGGATGAAGAAAAACGGAGAGAGCATTTACGGCTGCGGAAAAGCCGGTATTGAGAAACCGGACTTTGGCCGTGTGACGCGCCACGGAAACCATCTGTATTTTCATGTCTATGAAAATACCGTTGGGCCGCTGCCGCTGCCCGGCGTGAAAAAAGAAGAAATTCAGGCGATCCGCTACGTCGCAACCGGCGCGGAAATCCCGGTTTCCACAAGCTGGGTACACAGCGATTATCCGACCATGGCATTCGCCGATCTCGGCGAAGACCCGGTATTGCCGGATGGAGTCGATACAGTCATCGATGTGATTCTGAAAAAGTAGAGGGTAAAATCGGATTTGATCCTGGAGCGTGTCTGAAAAAGCATTTCCGCAATCTGCAGGCTTCACTTTGCGGTATCTTTTTTTTCAGACACGCTCTAAAAGTCTTACAAGTTCTTACAAAATTCTGTATTTTTCGTTCCGCTGATTGACAGTTCTGGCAGAAGAATGCATACTGAAAAAAACAACAAGATCACAGCCCGTGCTTCGAAATTTAACCGAATCAAGCAAGTAGCGAAGCGGATTGCGAAGATCCGCCTGACTCCTTTTCCTGCGCAGGGAAGGATAAGAGCTTTCGGAGTGAGAAAAGGGCAGTCTGTTTTTAGAAACGAAGCAAGAGAATCACAGTTTCGTTTTACAAGAAAAAAAGAGGGGGAATAAAACATGATTCGTCTGAACCACGTTAGCAAAATTTACGGCGATGGAAGCAAAAAAGCCGTCGATGATCTTTCCTGGGATATCGAAGATGGAAAGATCACCGGATTTATCGGCCCAAACGGAGCCGGGAAAAACGACAACATTAAAAATGATCACCGGCATCCTGGCACCGTCCGAGGGAACGATTGAAATCAATGGAAAAGATATCCAGAAGGATCCGCTCGAAGCCAAGCGCCAGTTCGGTTTTGTGTCCGACGACCCGGATGCGTTTCTTCGCGTCAGGGGAATTGAATACCTGAATTTTATGGCAGATATCTACGGTGTCGGAACGGAAGAACGTCAGCGTTTTATCGAAGAAACCGCAAAACGCTTTGAGATGGAAGAGAACCTTTCGAGCCGTATCATGAGCTACTCGCATGGCATGCGTCAGAAAATCATGGTGATGGGCGCACTGATCCACAAGCCGCCGGTCTGGATTCTCGATGAGCCGCTGACCGGCCTTGACCCGCGCTCCGCGCACGAGCTCAAACAGATGATGCGTGAACACGCCGATGCCGGAAACGCCGTGCTGTTTTCCACCCATGTGCTGGAAGTAGCGGAAAAACTCTGCGACCGCATCGCCATTATCCATCACGGCCGCCAGGTATACCTGGGTACCCTGGAAGAATTAAAAGCGGCCTATCCGGATCAGACACTTGAAAATATCTTTCTGGAGATCACTGAACATGCGTAACTTATGGATTCTCACCCGTTTCCTTCTGAAAAGCGGACCAGGAAAAAGCAATCAGAAGAGCGGAAAAAGAAAGCATTTTCGGACGGAGGACGTATCGTTGTATACCTTCTGCTTGGTGTCTGCCTCCTTCCCGTGTCGGTCTTACTGTTTCTTCTGGGATATTCCGGCTATACCTTCCTGCAGCCGCTCGGGCTGGAAACCCTGCTGATCGAGTTCGTCTGTGCCATTGGCATGATGGTCATTTTCTTCTATGGCCTGCCGCTGTTTCTGAGCGAGTATTACATGGACTCTGACCTCGTAAAGCTTTTGCCGCTGCCGTTTACCCCGGCGCAGATTGTTGGTGCGAAAGGCTTCTGCTGTCTGCTGAACGAATACTATCTTATTGTACTGCTGTTCTTTCCGTTTCTGTTAGGGTACGGGATCAGCGCCAAAATGGGCATTTTTTACTGGATCAATATGATCCTCGCCTGCCTTATTTTCCCGGTTGTGCCGCTCGTTTACGCCGCAGTTTTGACGATGCTCGTGATGCGTCTTTTCAAAAATATCCGAAACAAGGATTTCTTAAGCTACCTCGGATTCGCCGCATCCCTGATTTTTGCGATCGGCATCAACGTATTTTCGCGCAGTATCGGAAATTTTGAAATGCAGGATATTATGAACATGATGGAAAGCCAGAAGGGCACTCTGCGCGCCTTCCGGACCATTTTTCCGAACCTGCCCCTGATGACCGGAAGCCTTGCAGATGCATCCTTTCTCAAAATGATACTCTACATCGCTACAACAGCCGTCATCCTTGCTGTCTTTTTCGCCCTCGCCTGGAAAATCTACCTCCCGGCTGTCCTCGGCATGAGCGAAACCACCAGCGAAAAACGCATTTTATCCAAAGAAGAAGTGACCCGAACCGTCAAAAGCAAAAATCCGGTCCGCACCTACGCGATGATTGAATGGAAAAAACTGTACCGAACCCCGGCCTGGTTTATGAATTGTGTTCTGATGCCTCTCATCTGGCCGGTCTTCATGCTTGGCATTGCCCTCGTTTCCGTCATTTCCAGCCTTGGCATGGCTCAAACCACCGGCCTTTGGACCCGGCTTGTCGCCGATGGCACCATATTCCGCCTCCTGAAAGGGGAACTGCCCGTTGCAATTGCTGTCCTTACCGCCGCCGGAATCGCCGTCATGATGTCCATGTTCTGCCTGATCTCTGCCACAGCGATGTCCCGAAAAGGAGCGAATACATTTACATGAAATGCATTCCGATGAGCTATCACGACCAGATCCGTGCCATGCTGGTAAGCGGCATCCTGATCAGTCTCCTTGGCACCTTGCCGTACGCACTGGTCTTCAACATCATCGCGGTCGTTTTCGGTCTGCACCCGGCGACCCTTCTTTACACCACAGCGATCACGGTTTTATTTACCCTGTTCGTCAACTACGAACAGCTCCTTTTTGACCTTGCATTTCCGAAACTAAACTGGGAAAACGAAACCGCCGCCATAAAATCCAACAACCGCTCCCTGATCTCCGTCCTCATCGACCTCGCCGTCGGCGCGATCCTGATCGGAGCCGGTTACCTGCTGTACGGAAAACTTCACCTCAGCATCCACATCACCACGAGCGTGATGATTCTGCTTACCGCAGTCCTGACTTTCGCTATGCGAACTGCCCTTTTTAAATGGGGAGTTCAAGTGATAGAACGTCTGGAAAGCGCTTAAAAGTTTCAAGACATAATAACAATATTAAAATGTGATAGAAAAGAGATTTCAGCCAATGTGCGGATCTCTTTTTTTTGCGCTCCTTTCCAATTTCGCTGCGTATTTTCTTTTATCGATTATGCTTCATTGTACTACTAAAAGACCTGTGTGGGCAATCCATTGCCGCCATTCCCCGAAAATTTTAAAAGACGGACAAAAAACAGAGGATTTCTCTCTGCATTTTGTCCGTCTCTCTACAACGTATTTATTGGATTCTCCGTTTACGGAAATGATTTCGGAAATGATGAACTAATTCATCGCCTCACCCTTCAGCAGTCTGCTGATGTGCTTGTACAGAAGCATGGTTACCAGTGATACCACAACACCTTTGATGATATTAAACGGTACAACGGCAAACAGAACAAAGGTCGGAAGACTTGTAATTGCTTTGTTGACTGCAGATCCCATTCCCACAAGGGCATCCATCGGCATTCCAAAGGCTGCTGCATAAGCCGGAAGCAGTACAAAAGCGTTCAGAAGACCGCCGGCTGCTGCCAGAAATACGGTTCCGACTGCCATACCGATCATGGCATTTTTCTTGGTTTTCTGTGTTTTGTAGATCCATGCGGCCGGCATAACATACGCGCAGCCGATCAGGAAGTTTGCTACTTCGCCAACACCTGCGGTGGTACTTCCTTTCATGACAAGGTTCAGCAGAATCTTAATCAGCTCAATCGCAGCTCCGGCAAGAGGTCCCATCGCAAAGGCTCCGATCAGCACCGGAACTTCGCTTAAATCAATCTTGTAGAAACTCGGGGCAAACGGAAGCGGGATGTCAAAAACATCAAT
>ENA-OQJO01000084-OQJO01000084.1-human-gut-metagenome-genome-assembly--contig:-NODE-84-length-12297-cov-2.871569_pt1 | contig 12297 bp, 9 predicted proteins | sample MGYA00242613_ERZ504780 | MGnify/ENA primary metagenome ERZ504780 (study PRJEB26092, sample SAMD00036368) | human gut metagenome | host: Homo sapiens | study: EMG produced TPA metagenomics assembly of the...
ACAACCGCGGAGGAGCCGCGGAGGACCGACTGACCGAGCAACCGGACCCAAAAGACAAAGGAGGTTATGAATGACCGATACCGATCAACAGATCACGCCCGCCGACGCGACCATCGTGTCGACCGGCACCGGGACCAAGGGCCCCGAAGAGCGGGAGCTGCCTGAGTCACTCAGCAACGACATGAGCCTGTGCCTGCGCATTCTGCGCGACGTACTGGGCGAATATGACCCGCAGCTGCTGGCGACGTTCGACACCGTGCGCAACTCGCGGTGAAGGCAAGCGCCGAGCATTTCGCCGGAGCGACGGCGGATCCGCACCCCGATGAGGATGGTCTGGCAAAGGCCGTCGCCACCATCGATGCGATGAATCTGCACGACGCCCAGCTGCTCGCCCGCGCATTCGCCACATATTTCCACCTCGCCAACCTGAGTGAGGAGAACTACCGCGTTTCCGTGCTGCACCAGCGCGAGAACCAGGTGGAAGACGACGAAGCCGTTGACCCGGTGAACGAACTGACCACCGCCTACCATCAGCTGCTGACCGAAATGGGGCCGGCCAGAGCCAAGGCGTTGCTGGAGAAGCTCGAATTCCACCCGGTGTTCACGGCGCATCCGACCGAAGCGCGCCGCAAGGCAGTCGAAGGCAAGATCCGCCGCATCGCGGAGCTGCTGGAAGAGAACAAGCGCCTCGGCGGCTCCGACAAGAAGGAGAACGTCCGCCGCCTCTACAACGAGATCGACGCGCTGTTCCGCACGTCCCCGATCGCGCTGAAGAAGCCGACGCCGGTCGAGGAGGCCGATACCATCCTCGACATCTTCGACAACACGCTGTTCACCACGATTCCCAAGGTCTACCACCGTTTCAACGACTGGCTGCTGGGCGACAAGGCCGGTCTCGAACAGCCGCAGTGCCCGGCGTTCTTCCATCCGGGAAGCTGGATCGGCTCCGACCGCGACGGCAACCCGAACGTCACCGCCAAGGTCAGCCGTCAGGTCGCCCGCAAGTTCAGCGACCATGTGATCGGCGCCCTTGAGGAGGCCACCCGCACGGTCGGCCGCAACCTGACCATGGAGTCCGAGACGACCCCGGCCAGCGCCGAGCTGAAGAGCCTGTGGAGCCACCAGAAGGAGATGAGCGAGCGCCTGACCGACAAGGCCGCACTGATCTCCACCAAGGAGCTGCACCGCGCCGTCATGCTGGTGATGGCCGATCGCCTGCGCTACACCATCGAGCGCGACGCCGACCTCATGTACCACTCCTGCGAGGATTACATCGCCGACCTGAAGGTCGTGCAGCGCTCCCTCGCCGAAGCCAACGCCAAACGTTCCGCCTACGGCCCGCTGCAGGACCTCATCTGGCAGGCAGAGACCTTTGGCTTCCATATGGTCGAGATGGAGTTCCGCCAGCACTCCGTCGTGCATTCCCGAGCGCTGGAGGATATCCGCGAACATGGTCTGCACGGTGAGCGTGGCGAACTGCAGCCGATGACCCACGAGGTGCTCGACACCTTCCGCGCCCTTGGTTCCATCCAGAAGCGCAACGGCATCAAGGCCGCCCGTCGTTACATCATCTCCTTCACCAAGAGCGCCCAAAACATCAGGGACGTGTACGAGCTGAACCGTCTGGCGTTCTCCCATCCCAAGGATGTTCCAACCATCGACGTGATCCCGCTGTTCGAGCAGCTTGAGGATCTGCAGAACTCGGTAGACGTACTCGAGGAAATGATCAAGATTCCGGAGGTTCAGGCTCGTCTGAAGGCCACCGGCGGCAAGATGGAAGTCATGCTCGGCTACTCCGACTCCTCGAGGACGCCGGCCCGACCTCCGCCACCCTTGCCCTGCACTCCGCGCAGGAGCGCATCGCCAAGTGGGCCGAATCGCACGACATCGACCTGACCCTGTTCCATGGCCGCGGCGGCGCCGTCGGTCGTGGCGGCGGCCCGGCCAACCGCGCCGTGCTCGCACAGCCGGTCGGCTCCGTGAAGTGCCGTTTCAAGCTCACCGAGCAGGGCGAGGTCATCTTCGCCGCTACGGCAACCCGGTGCTGGCAATCCGCCATGTGGAGTCCGTCGCAGCCGCAACGCTGCTGCAGTCCGCTCCGAGCGTTGAGAAGCGCAACACGGACATGACCAAGAAGTACGCCGACATGGCCAACAAGCTCGACGAGGCCGCGCACAACCGCTTCCTCGACCTGCTGAACACCGACGGCTTCGCACCGTGGTTCTCCACCGTCACGCCGCTGACCGAAATCGGCCTGCTGCCGATCGGCTCCCGTCCGGCCAAACGTGGCCTTGGAGCCAAGTCCCTCGACGATCTGCGTACCATTCCGTGGATCTTCTCCTGGGCGCAGGCACGCATCAATCTGGCCGCATGGTACGGCCTGGGCACCGCGTGCGAACAGTTCGGCGATTTGAACACCTTGCGTCAAGCGTATGAGGAATGGCCTCTGTTCTCCACGTTCATCGACAACATCGAAATGTCGCTGGCCAAGACTGACGAGCGCATCGCCAAGATGTACCTTGCCCTCGGAGACCGTGAAGACCTCAACAAAAAGGTCCTCGACGAGATGGAGCTCACCCGCAAGTGGGTGCTCGAGATCGTAGGCGACAAGTGGCCTCTGCAGCACCGCCACGTGCTCGGCCAGGCCATCCGCATCCGCTCGCCGTACGTGGATGCGCTGTCCGCCACTCAGGTGCTCGCCCTCGGCTCGCTACGCAAGCGCGTGGACAAGGAAGAGCTCACGCACGGACAGAAGGAGAACTACACCTACCTGATCCTGTGCACCGTGTCGGGTGTCGCAGCAGGCCTGCAGAACACGGGCTGATCTTCGGCTGACCGCCTGACAAAAGCGAGCGGGGAGGTTCCGTGCCGATAAACGGCGCGGGCCTCCACGTTCGCGTCGCGCGGCCCTAGCCTGGCCGGCGACAGCGCACAAAACAGGCACGCAGGCCGAGCGACAGACTCCCAATCATCCGACGTAACCCGGCGCCTGTCCGCGTTTACCCACGCCGCGACACCGACAGCCATCGTGGGCTTATACAACTGGTTCGGTCAGACTTATATTCTCGGCAGATTGAGCCTAGTCCACATTTCTCTATTTCTTCCTCGTCCTGCTTATAACCCCAATGACAACCCTTTTGGTTACGGCTTTCCTTCATGACAAACTGTCTTGGAAGAAGATTGTTCGCATCATAGCGCTGTCTTACTGTTTGACCATATTGGGTGTATTTCTGAACGAGCTGTGTTGTTGACGGAAGACGCCGCACTCGAAGGTTTTTGTTCAGCGCCTAACATGCAGCACTAGCATACTTATCCTCAATCCACTCATGATTCAGTAACAACTGCATGACTCCTGAAACACAGACACATAGCGAAGCCCTCGTTTGTAACTTCCACGAGAGAGAACCTTTGCTATTTTCACTAGAAAATCACATCCTAAAGCGCACCCCTACTCATTTTCCATTAGAATACTCTTAATATCTTAATCATTGTCGATTGAGATTAAATTTTCACATGGAGGAAATTATGAAATCCAGAAGAGTTTTTTTATCTCCACAATTATCTCAGTTTGCCTATGCACAGTTATGACCACTCCAGCCTTTGCTGTAAATTGGTGGCAGGTTGGATGGATTGTCGCCAATAACGTCATCGACCGGGTAGTCAATCTCGATGGGCAAAGTTCAAATGATCAATATTCCACCTATATGGTTTCACCTTCCATTGTTTTCAACAATGGCACCAATGGGGGCGAATTCTATATGCGCCCTCAAGTCTCCAGCCGTGTGACCAGTTTCGAAATGCACGCGCATAGAGCTAACCCCGTCGATTTTGGAGCCAATATAGTTCTAGCCTTGTCCACAACCTCAGGCAAAAGGGTTATCAATAAAACAGTAGGGACAAACCAGTATGTCTCATACACCAGATCAAGCAGCGATGGCACCGGAACATGGGACGCTCGTTTCACCGAAGATGACAGCGGGAAAAATTGGCAGTGTTATTACCGCCAATATTACGGCAATGGAAGAAGTCTTCCAACGATCATCGACGTCCCAAATACCGATCTAATCGACTACCTGGCTAACGATGGCACCACGTTCCGATACAACGCCAACCCAGATCAACCAAGAACAACAAAAGCCCCAACCCTTGACATCAAACAACTTAACAATCAATTTTATGACGAAAAAAGTGGTATATCAGTCGATTATCTTCGCGACTACAATACAGGAGATGATATTATTTTTGAAGATATCATAGATAAAATTCAATTCAATCCCAATGAAAACAATACATCACTCTTCTTTTTATTAGACAACGAATATATTGAATGGAAATTTAATGGAAATATCACCAACAAGTACAAGAAAGAAGACAGAATTAACCTTCATTTTAAAGTAATTACCGTGAAGCAATATAAAGGGATTACATTTGAGAGTATCGATTTCTTCAAAGATTACAAGCAACGGAATAAATAAACAAGGACCATACCCTTGCATCTCCGACTACCTAAAATAAGGAGAACAGTGCAGTACATATATCTCACAGCACTTGCCCTGCTAGGATTATGTATGCTTATTTTTCCAAGGCAACTCTGGAAAATAAGCAATTTCCTCTGGACTCAAAAAGGAGATCCGAGCAATCTATACACATCCTTAATGAGAATAAGCGGTGCCGCCTTTCTTGTTTTAGCTCTTATTCTTTTCATCTTCTGCAGATTGCAGTAACACCTACCTGATCCTGTGCACCGTGTCGGGTGTCGCAGCAGGCCTGCAGAACACCGGCTGATTGTAGCCAGTTTCTTTCAGGGTCCCCGTTCGCACTGCCGATCGGGGACCCTTTTTCATACCTATATCTGCCTTATATATGGCAGAATCGGAGCCTTGTCATGAGCCTTCTCGCTTATATATGGCAGACCATCATGCGAAAAACCCACTTCGGGGGTACATTTTTCCGGTTTTTCACCTTTGGGACTGCCATACATAAGCGAAATATCACCGGACAGAACACGAAATCTGCCATACATAAGCGAGATATCGCTCTATTTCCCAGCGAACGGTCAGACCAAAACGTATGATGTTGGCTAGCCTGAACAATGAAGGGTGGAGTCAATGGCAGACGAACTGTTTGTAGACCAGAACGAGGTCGAAGGTACGGCAAGCGGCGCATGGAGCCGCATGCTGGCAGGCAATCGCAGGTTTGCGGAAGGCAAACCGGAACATCCGAATCGTGGCGCCGAAGCACGCGCAGCACTTGTAGACACACACGCACCGGAAGCGGCCGTACTGAGCTGCTCCGACGCGCGGGTAAGCCCGGATATTATTTTCGATTCCGGTCTTGGCGACCTGTTCACGGTTCGCACGGCCGGTCAAATCATCGACGAAGCCGTGCTTGCATCCCTGGAATACGCGGTGACCGTGCTCGGCGTACGTTTGCTGGTGGTGCTCGGCCACCAGAATTGCGGTGCGATCAAGCAAGCTTCCAAGGATTACGAGGCGTTACTGCACGAACTGACCGCCGATGCCGAGGATTCGCTGATGGCCGCCGACAGCATTGCCGACATCGACGAACGCATCTGCGCTTCGGATTCGCTCATGATGCGCACCGTCGGTTTCTCAATCTGGCAGGCGCACGAGTCGGAATTGGAATCCAGCGAGGATTTCGAACGCGTGCACATCGCGCGCACCATCGAACTCTTGGTGGAACAATCCGAAGCGATCCAGCAGGCGCTGGCATCCGACAAACTCATGATCGTCGGCGCAAGGTACCAGCTGGACTCCGGCAAAGTCGAGGTTCTTAGCTTCTGAAACGGATTACAATTCGGAAAACGGAGATTTGCGAAACAGAGATCCAAAAAAGAACAATCCGAAGCTAAGCAATCTAAGAATAATTGAGAAAATCCAAGAAAATCAGGAGATACAGACACTTTGACATACCGCCCCGATAGAGTGGAACCATGTCTCTAGGTTTGAACATTCTCCTGATTTTCGTTTTTCTGTTGCTCGGATCGGTGTTCGCCGGCACCGAACTGGCGTTGGTCAGCCTGCGTGGATCGCAGATCGACCAGATGGAACAGGAGGATGCCCGCGGAAAGCGCGTCGCACAGATCGCGCGAGATCCGAACTACGTTTTTGTCGACCGTGCAGATCGGCGTGACGTTGAGCGGTTTCCTTTCCGCATCGTTCGGCGAATCGTCGATTTCGCCTTATATTGTGCCGATCGTTGAAAGTTGGGGCGTGCCGACGAGTGTGGCCGCTCCCCTGACCACCATTGTGCTGACGTTGATCATTTCGTACTGTTCGATCGTGATTTCGGAGTTGGTGCCGAAGCGTATCGCCATGCAACGCAACGAGCAGATCGCGCGTGCCGTGGTACCTGCGATTCATGTGTTTGCGAAGGTGTGCAAGCCGATTATTTGGCTGATCGGCAAGAACACGAACATTATCGTGCGCTTGCTTGGTTTCGACCCGAACGAAACCGACAGCGAAGTGTCCGACGAAGAGCTGCGCGTACTCGTCAACACCAATACGAACTTGAGCAAGGACGAACGCACGATTCTCGACGACGTGTTCGACGCGTCCGAAACGATTGTGGCCGAAGTGATGCGCCCGCGTGCCGACGTGGTTTTTTTGGATGGCGATATGCCGATTGAGGAGGCGGCCGCATATGTGAGAGAAATGCCGTATTCCCGCTATCCGGTGACCGGCAAGGATTTCGACGATGTGCTTGGTTTCGTGCATGTGCGCGACCTGCTTGACATTCGCGATCCCGAGGCGAAGACGGTTGCCGACGTGACGCGCGAGGGCATTTCGCTGCCGGGCACGTCGAAACTGCTGCCAAGCCTTGAGCTGCTACGTAAGCGCGGCATTCATCTGGCGGTGGTCATCGACGAATATGGCGGTACCGACGGCATCGTCACGTTTGGAAGATATGACGGAGGAACTGGTCGGCGATATTCGCGACGAATATGATCTGCCGGAAGAGAAAGGCGGCGAACGCACGGAACGTACCACGTTCGTCAATGGCGTCGCCACGATCGAAGGCGGCATGACGATTGAGGATTTCGCCGATTTGACCGGTATTGAGCTGGAAGACGGTCCGTACGAGACGGTTGCCGGCTATTTCCTGGCGCATACTGGAAAGATGGGCGAAATCGGCGACGTGCTGCCTTCCGACGACGGTTATGACATGACCGTCACGCAAGTGGATGGCCGTCGTATCGAAACGTTGGAAATCCGCAAGCATACTGTTGACGGCGATGCTGCGAAAGACTACGAAATAATCAAAAATAAAACGAAAATAAAACAGACTTGCGATTATGTAAATGCTGATTTTTTACACAATCAACATCAGTAATCGCAAGTCTGCTCTGTTATTAAATCCGCTGAGTTATTGCAGATTCAGCCGCGCAGCATGGGATGGCATTCGTCGTCCCACCATGCAAGCTGCGCGATATTGGCACGGATATGCTCGCAGGACGCATGGAATTTGGCCTGTTCGCTTTCGGTGAGTGTGGGACTGAGGACTTCTTCAACGCCGTTCGCTCCGATGATGCACGGCAGGCTGGCGTAATTGCCGCTTTCGCCTTGTTCGCCGGTAAGCAGCGTGGAGCAGGCGGTCGCATAGTGTTCATCGCAGAGCACAGCCTGCGTAAGGCGTGCCGCAGTGGCTGCAATAGCGTATTCCGTGCACTCTTTGCCGGCGTACACGCGGTATCCGCCTCGTCGGGCGTCCTGCTCGGTTTCGTCCTTGTCGAGGGCGAATCGCTGCGGATCGTCTTGTGCGAGTTGATCAAGCGGCTTGCCTGCGATGTTCACGTTCGACCAATAGGCGAACTGCGAATTGCCATGCTCCCCCAGCATGTATGCGCCGATTGATTTCTGATCCACGTTGACGCGTTTCGCGATGGCGTTGCGCAGTCGTGCGGAATCCAACGCGGTTCCGGTGCCGATTATTTTGCGCGGATCGTAGCCGGTGATGTGCCAGATTTCGGTTGCGACCACATCGCACGGATTTGAGATGGTGATGATCACACCGTGGAAGCCTGCATTGAACAGTCGGGAGATCCAGGTGCGTGCAATGTCGGTGGTGACGAACAGTTCGCCGTCACGATCTTTGGCGCTGGTTTTCACGTCGCCGGCAGCGTTGATTACCACGTCGCAGTCGGCTAGCTGCTCGTATTGCGTGCCGTAGTTGCCGATCACACAGTTATGCGGATAGAAACCCAACGTGTCACGTAAATCCTGACATTCGCTGACTACTTTTTGCTCGTTGATGTCGCACAGCTTCAGTTCTTCGGCCAGTCCTGCGGAAAGCACGGCATTTGCGACATGCGCGCCCACGTGTCCGATGCCGATAATGCCGACTTTTCTCAATACAGTCACAATCGACCCTCCCTCACTTATTCGATCTTTCTGCGTGGACTGTTTGCACGCAAACGTTTCAGTCGTCACGATTGTAGGCTTGCAAATCGCGGATGTTAAGCGTTCTGTACATCTTATGAACAAAAAGCTATACGAATCACCTATACGTCGTTATCAAACGTGCGTAAGCCGTGGCAAGTCATTGCAATCCGCGCAATGTGACGGCAGTGGCGTGATATCGCAAGTATTTCAACATCACAGGCAACGCAACAACATCGCCCTACGCAAGCTCATCGCAGCATGGCAGCGTGACGGCGAACGCAACAGCATCGCGAGCATCACAACACAACATGACGGTTCAGCTCCCGCCGCAATTGCCTCCATTGCGGCAAATATGCGCTCATACGCCGCTGAAAGTCCTCTCCGTGCCCGTTTTCCCACAGGTGCGTCATTTCGTGCACAAGCACGTATTCCAGGAATCTGGGATCCATAAGACCAAGTTGCAGGTTGAGTCGGATGCGGCCGGTTTTCGGCGTGCATGACCCCCATCGCGACGTCATGATGCGTAACGTGACATGCGTCGGCTTCCGCCCGATAATCGGCGACCATTTCGCAAGCAGCACCGGCAGTTGCGCATTGATGGCCCGTACGGCCCGTTCCTTCGCCGCGTCGTTCCACACGAAAACGCGCGGATTATTCAAGCTATTGGGATCGCCTGGATTGTTTCGATCGCCCACGCCGCCCGAATTTTCCAGGCCATTCAGATTATCCGGACCATGCGAACCATTCACACGGTCCAAACCATTGAAATCGCTTTGACGGATCTGTTCATCCTTGGCTTGCAGCATGGTGCGTCGCGCACGTTCGATCCATGGTTTGCGTTCCGTCACAAATCGTGCGATTGCCGCTTGCGACATGCGAGAAGGTGCGGAGATGACGATTTGCGCGTTCGGCGGTTTGATGCGCAGGTACATGTTTTTGATGGCTTTACGCACGATGGTCACCGTCATCCCAGCGATTTGCGTGGTTTCTTCGGATAGCGTGCGATTACGGTTGCGCACTCCCCTGCTGGCTCTCCCACTGTTGTTACGCTGGCTACGATGATTGTTCGGCATGTCTGCATTATGTCACGACACGCCGAAGACACACCTTGTATTGACTTTCTCTGAAATTCGCGTATTATTTCAATTCGTTGTGCTTAACAGTGCAGCAGGAACGGGCCCGTAGCTCAGGTGGTTAGAGCGCATCCCTGATAAGGATGAGGTCGGAGGTTCAAGTCCTCCCGGGCCCACGGTGATTAAGAGCGGCGCGGCCGCTTTTTTTCAACTATGGGGCTATAGCGCAGCTGGTAGCGCATCTGCTTTGCAAGCAGAGGGTCGCCGGTTCGAACCCGGCTAGCTCCACGGGGCTATGGCGCAGCTGGTAGCGCATCTCCATGGCATGGAGAGGGTCAGGGGTTCGAATCCCCTTAGCTCCACAGATAGGGTTTCCGGTGATTTCCGGAAACCCTTTTTTCATACCCAAATCCGAAATCCAAACCAGCATCCCAATTCCTCCAGTCACTGGAGAAAACCGGACGCAGCCAGGCACCTCACAGTCCAAAAACCTCCACCGAGTGGAGGAATCCTCCCACCAACAAGCCTCCCAGCATCCCAAAACCTCCAGTCACTGGAGAAAACTAGACGCAGCCAGGCACCTCACAGTCCAGATCCCTCCAGTCACTGGAACATATGACCCGCTGAGGCACCTTCCAGAGTCCGTATTATTCCAGCGCATGGAAGAATCATCCCGCTGAAAGACCATTGCAAAAGGCCGTCTCAGACGGGACTTGCGTCACCGCTTGAAACGGCCTTGGATTATTGATTATTACGATCGCTTGCGATGACTACCGCACTGCGACTGCACCGGCAACAGTGTCGGAATCGTTCGGCACGTTCTGCGCATCCTGTGCATTCCGTTTGGCAAGTTCGTCGCGGATTTGCTGCAACAGCAGGATCGTCTGCTCTTCGGTGGAGATTTCCGGCTCTTTGGCAGCTTCCTCCTCGGCTTTGCTCCGTTCTTCCGCAAGCTTGGTTTTGGCGAGCAACGCCTCGGTCACGTCACGGAATTTGTTGATCGGCACGAGAATGCAGAAATACACGGCCGCCGCGATAATCAGGAAATTCAATATCGCGCCAAGTACCGCGCCGAACGAAACCGTCGCATTATTGAATGTGATTGCCAGCAGACCATCCATATTCGGTTTGCCGAAAATCATGGCGATGAACGGATTAATCACATTGTTGACAATAGAGTTAACCACTGTGGTGACGGCACCGCCCATGACGACACCGACCGCCATGTCGATCATGTTGCCGCGTGCAATGAACTTCTTGAATCCTTCAATCATGATGATTCTCCCATTATGTGAGATCGTGAGATGTTATTGCGGACGTACTCTCTCCCACGCTTTCCGCATTTCCATCCTATAGGCAACACAAGGCACGGCAATCCCGTAAAAAGAAGCAGGTTCAGAACCAGCACTCGCAAAAAGCGTCTCCAAATCCTGAACAAGGTCTTGTGCCGTCCATATTCGTGCACATAGAATGAGACCGTCTATTGGTAACCCAACTATCCCGAAGGGGAAGAATATGCTCACTGACGAGTACGTCAAGCGCGTGTACGCGCAGGTCGAGAAGCGCGACGGCGACCAGCCGGAGTTCCTGCAGGCCGTTCGCGAGGTTTTCGAAAGCCTCGAGCCGGTGGTTGCGAAGCATCCGGAATATGAGAAGGCGGGCGTGCTTGAGCGCATCGTCGAGCCGGAGCGCGTGGTGAAGTTCCGCGTCGCATGGACCGACGATGAGGGCAAGGTGCAGGTCAACCGCGGTTACCGCATCCAGTTCAACTCCGCGATCGGCCCGTACAAGGGCGGTCTGCGCTTCCACCCGAGCGTGAACGAAGGCGTCATCAAGTTCCTCGGCTTCGAGCAGATCCTGAAGAACTCCCTGACCAGCCTGCCGATGGGCGGCGGCAAGGGCGGCTCCGACTTCGATCCGAAGGGCAAGTCCGATGCCGAAGTCATGCGTTTCTGCCAGGCGTTCATGACCGAGCTGTGCCGTCACATCGGCCAGTTCACCGACGTTCCGGCCGGCGACATCAACGTCGGCGCCCGTGAGATCGGCTACCTGTTCGGCCAGTACAAGCGCATCCGCGACGAATACTCCGGCGTGCTCACCGGCAAGGGCCTCGAATTCGGCGGCTCCCTGGCTCGCACCGAGGCTACCGGCTACGGCCTGTGCTACTACACCCAGGAAGCCCTGCGCGTCCTGAAGAACGATTCCTTCGAAGGCAAGACCGTGGTCATCTCCGGCTCCGGCAACGTGGCCATCTTCGCCACCGAGAAGGCTCAGGCCCTCGGCGCGAAGGTCGTCACCGCCTCCGATTCCAACGGCTACGTCTACGATCCGGACGGCATCAAGCTCGACATCGTCAAGGACATCAAGCTCGGCCACCGCGGCCGCATCAAGGAGTACGCGGAGCGTGTTCCGGGTGCCGAATACCACGAGGGCTGCAAGGGCGTGTGGACCGTGCCGTGCGACATCGCGCTGCCGTGCGCCACCCAGAACGAAATCGATGAGGAGTCCGCCAAGGCCCTCGTCGCCAACGGCTGCAAGGTCGTGTGCGAAGGCGCCAACATGCCGTCCACCCCGGAGGCAATCGCCGTCTATCAGGACAACGGCCTGCTGTACGGCCCGGCTAAGGCCGCCAACGCGGGTGGCGTGGCTGTGTCCGGCCTTGAGATGAGCCAGAACTCCTACCGTCTTTCCTGGACGTTCGAAGAGGTGGACAACAAGCTCAAGTCCATCATGGAGAACATCGTCGCCAATTCCCTGGCCGCCGCCAAGGAGTACGGCCATGAGGGCGATCTGATGCTCGGCGCCAACGCCGCCGGCTTCGT
>ENA-OQJO01000085-OQJO01000085.1-human-gut-metagenome-genome-assembly--contig:-NODE-85-length-12251-cov-2.269548_pt1 | contig 12251 bp, 11 predicted proteins | sample MGYA00242613_ERZ504780 | MGnify/ENA primary metagenome ERZ504780 (study PRJEB26092, sample SAMD00036368) | human gut metagenome | host: Homo sapiens | study: EMG produced TPA metagenomics assembly of...
GTGGACTTCGTTGCGCTCAGTCCGAATGAGTACAACGTCACGGAAGCACAAGGCACTGCCGACTTTCCCCATCAGCGGAATCTCCAAAGTGCGCAACAACGACGGCGGCACGACCTTCAATGGCGAAGTCCGCGCCGTGACCGATGGTTTCAAGCCTTCAGATGGACAGCAGATCAAGGTTTCCCTAGTGTTGCGGGATAAGCAAGGTGCCATCATCTATGGAGAAATGGCATTTGTGGATTGGCCGGACAATGGCCAATCCTGCCTTTCTCGATACTGGTGTACGATTTGCCGGACTACACGTCCTACGAGTCGTACGCACAAATTTGGTAGTTCGGCTTAATCGCCATCAGGCCGCGTTACGCGCCGCATCGACACTAGTGTTGCGCCGTGCCTGGCCGAATACACGGCCAGCCATCTTCTCATCGGTCTCGGTCTGGATGATGGTGCGCATCGGGCCCATGCAGATGGCCGAAGCCAAACCGTTCACCACATCAATCAGCAAATACGCCAGCAGCTTGTGGACCACGCCAAGACCAACGACGGAGACGCCCACCAGAGTGATGCCGAAGGCGACCACGCGCATGTTGTTGCGGACGATGATGGCGCCGAATCACCGATCATCCTTTGGGAACAACGCGTCGAAGGCATGTTCCATCACGGACTTACGGCGGATCACACCGACGAGCCTGCCATCACCATCCACCACCGGCAGTTTCTTGAACTGCTTCTTGGCGAGGATTCGGGCCACCTCTCCAACATGCTGGTCGGGCGTGGCGGCAACGACCTTACGCGTGGCGATGTCCATCACCTTCTTGCCGGAGAGCGCCTGCACCTTGGAGGCCACGGTTTCGTCGTCGAACACCACCATCGTCGAACCGGTGCCGGTGGAAACCGTACGGGATTCATAGGTGGCAATCGATTTCATGACATCGCCGTCGCTGACGAAGCCGACGAGCCTGCCATCGCCGTTCACCACGGGAAGGCTGGAAACGTTGAGGCGGATGAACTCGCGCACCACATGCGTGATGTCATCGCTGTCCAGGCAGCTGTAGGGCTGATCGTCCATGATCCCGCCGATGGACTGTTCCTGGGCCTGCTTGAACAGGGAGGCGGCGGGGGCCACGTATGCGCCGGCGTAGTGATGCTCGGCGGGCTGGCCTTCAGTGGTTTCGACCGCGACTTCGGCGGAAGCTTGCGCCTCGTAGGCCTTGGCGTTACGTGCGGCCTTCTCCTTGGCACGGCTGGCGACGGTGAAGATGCAGATGATCAGGGCGACCAGCGAGATGGCGGCGCACAGCAGGTAGGAGAACGCGATGCCGCTGGCCGTGGCGGACTTCACACCCTGGGACATGTGCGAGGCGGTCACGGATGTTTCTGCGGTGACCAGAAGCGAGGTCGCAATGGCTGCCGCGATCTGGCGGCCGGTGTTGGCGATGGCGTTGCCATGGGCGATCATGTCGTTCGGCAAAGCGTTGACGCCCCAAGTGTTGATCGGCATGTTGGCGATAGCCTGACCGGATGCCTGCAATGCGCAGAACACGGCGACAAACAGCACTGATGTCCTGGTGTTGATGGTGCCGAGAAGACCAAGAGAGATGGTCATGAGCGTAAGGCCGCCGATACCCACGCCGCGCGGGCCGAATTTGTCGAATGCGGCACCGGCGACCGGACTCAGGATGATGCCGACCGCCGCGGCGGGCAGCATGACCATGCCGGTGACGGTGGCGGATTGGCCGAGCACATTCTGGATGAAGATAGGCAACGTCACGTTGGTTGCGGCGACTGCGGCGTTGATCAGAGTGACCAGAATCGCGGAGTTGCGGAAGTTGCGGGTGGCAAGGGTGTCAACGCGCAACAATGGCTCATCGAGCTTGACTTGCTTGTATACGAATGCGACGAAGGCCACAAGACCAACGACGATTGAGGTAATGACGACCGGACTGGCCCATCCCATCGTGGAAGCGGACGAGAAGCCATAGAGCAGGCCACCGAACGCGATGGTCGAAAGGATCACGGACAGGATGTTGAGCTTTGGGTTCTTCAACTCGCCGACGTTCTTGAGCATCATCGTGCCTCCGACAAGGATGACCAGTGCCACGACTGCGATGCCAATGAACATCGGGCGCCATCCGAAACTGTCAATCACCAGACCACCGACAACCGGGCCGATAGCCGGGCCGGCGGCCATGACGATACCGGCCATGCCCATGGCGGTGCCGCGCTTATCCGGCGGATAGACGAGCATCGGCACTACGGCGACCAATGGCAACAGCACGCCGGAGCCGGCGGATTGCAGTATGCGTCCGACGAGCAACAGCACGAAATTCGGCGCGACGGCACACAGCAGTGTGCCGACCATGAAAGTGGCAAGAGCTCCGGCGAAGAGCTTTCGGGTGGAGAATTTATCAATCAGATAGCCTGAAATCGGCACCATGATGCCCGAGACCAGCATGTAGACGCTGGTCACCCACTGCACGGTGCCGGTGGTGATATTGAAATCACGCATCAGTGCCGGCAAGGCCGGTGACATGACGGTCTGGTTGAGCAGCGCGATGAACGAGCCGACGACGATCACGCCTACGATGATGAATCGGGTGTGCGGATCAATAGGCTTTGCGGAACTGGCGGCGGACCCGAATTCCGCGGTTTTCTGTGAGGTCACAGCATTTCCTTCTGTTGGTAACGGCATGTGTGGGCGATCCGGCCCCATACTTGTGTCAAGACGCGGGGACACCGATGAGTCCGGGGTAAAGGAAAAGCCGCCATCCGTTCCGCATTCATATACGGCAAACGATTCGCGGCTTTGCGTAAGTTGATGGCTATGGTGAGCGATTCATGCGACGTCGACTGCGGATGGGCCATCGGTACATCCCGGCATAAGGCGTGTCCCCGCTACACCAGCATCGAGAATAGGGCCATTTGTGGATTGGCAAACAGAACATTGCCGACGAACGACCCACGGCAGGCGCGTGCGATGAACATCGCGTAGCGATACAGGTTCATGGCATCTCCTTGATGGGTTTTCGTACGGCAGACATCGAGAAGCCTATCATCATTCAAATCGACGGTGAAAACCACGTATGCCCGACAATACACAAAATCTTCACAAAAGGGTTGGGCTTACCGCATACGATCCGCCTGAATAGCGGTCCGAGAATGAATCAGGGGCGAGCTAAGGGTTACGTCTCGTGTTTCCGTCATGCTGTCTGGCAAAATAGTGAAGCTGAACATGCGAGGCATCGACCGGAATCGGAAAGGGACTAATCATGCGAGTTCTCGGCAATATCCTGTGGATCATTCTTGGTGGGTTGGCCATCGCAATCGGATGGGCAGTGGTGGGACTGATTCTGTGCATCTCCATCATCGGCATCCCGCTCGGCATTCAAGCGTTCAAGATGGCCAAGCTTGCGCTCTGGCCGTTCGGCGCGGAAATCGTCAACCTGTAGATTCCAAATACTACAAAGCCGCCAAAGCAACCCTTGACGAGGCGATCACCGACGTCAACAATTGGATTGACCAGCAAGCCGCCAAGGCCGAATAATAAAACACACATTATGTTGCTGCAGCAGCCAATCCTTGCAGAACAATGTCATGACAAAGGCCTGAGAAGACGACTTCTCAGGCCTTATCCGTGCCGCTCCTCAGTCGCTTGTAGCGACAGCTCCCCTCACAAAAGAGGGGAGCCAGAGAAACACTTACTTCGAGACGTTGAATTTAAATTCGACGATATCGCCGTCCTGCATCACGTAGTCACGGCCTTCCTGACGCAACTTGCCTTCCTCCTTGATCTTGACCATGGAGCCTTCGGCAGCCACGAAATCGTCGTAGGAGACGATGTCGGCCTTGATGAAGCCTTTTTCGAAGTCCGTGTGAATCACACCGGCAGCCTGCGGGGCGGTATAGCCCTTGTGGATCTGCCATGCACGCACTTCCTTCTCACCTGCGGTAAGGAAGGTGGAAAGGCCGAGCGTATCGTAGCCGACTCGCGCCAACTGATCCAGGCCGGACTCCTCAAGACCGGCGTCGGCGAGCATTTCGCGGGCGTCGTCCTCGTCCAGCTCGGTCAGGTCGGCTTCGAACTGCGCGTTGAGGAAGATGGCCGGAGCCGGAGCCACGGAGGCGGCGAGCTTGGTCTTGAGATCCTGGTTCTGCAGTTCGGAATCGTCCACGTTGAACACGTAGATGAACGGCTTGGCGCTCATCAGATGCAGATCGTAGACGGAATCCTTGTCGAAACGACCTTCGCGAGTCGCCTTATCAATGGTTTCGCCAGCTTCAAGAATGGTCTTCGCCTGCTTGACGGCTTCCATGTAAGCCGGTTCGATCTTCTTGCCGCGCAGATCCTTCTCCAGCTTCGGCAGCGCGTTCTCGATGGTCTGCAGATCGGCGAGGATCAGCTCGGTGTTGATGGTTTCAATGTCGTCGGACGGATCGACCTTGCCGTTGACGTGCACGATATCATCGTCTTCGAAGGCACGCACGACCTCGCAGATCGCGTCGGCTTCGCGAATATTGGCGAGGAACTTGTTGCCCAGACCTTCACCTTCCGAAGCGCCCTTGACAATGCCTGCGATGTCGACGAACGTGACGGTGGCCGGCACGATCTTCTCCGTATGCACGAGCTTGGCGAGCACCGGCAGACGGTCATCCGGCAACGGCACAATGCCGGTGTTCGGTTCGATGGTGGCGAACGGATAGTTTTCCGCCAGCACGTTGTTGCGGGTCAATGCGTTGAACATGGTGGACTTGCCGACGTTCGGCAGTCCGACGATTCCGATAGTAAGAGACATGGTTCCCTAGCTTAGTATTAGGCTTCGATGGCGTCGACTGCTTTGATAACGGCACCACGGAACGCGCTTTCCTCCAACGATGCGACACCCTGATGGTGGTGCCTCCCGGAGAGCAGACAGCGTCTTTCATGGCACCCGGATGCGTTTCGTTGGCCAAATAGAGCGCGCCCACGCCTTCCACCATTTTGGCAGCCAGACGATACGCGGTAGCACGCTGCAATCCATATTTCACACCGGCATCGCCCAATGCTTCGATGTACATGTCGGTGAAGGCCGGCGCGCAGCCGGCGATGCACATGCCGATGCCCATGTGTGCGGTGTCCACGCGTTCAATCAGGCTGATTGACGAAAACAGGCTTTCGAAGGTTTCCGTCTGTTCCTGCGTGAGCGTGTTGTCGATTTCCGTGACCAGCACGCCTTTGCCGACAGCCATCGGCGTGTTCGGAATGGTGCATTGGATGTGTGCCTGTTCGAAAGACGTTCCGAACAGGTCGCGGAATTTGTTCAGATCCCAGCCTGCCGCAATGGACACGACGATGGTGTTTGGCTGCGCCAGCTGGTCAACAATCGGTGAAATCACCGCTTCAATCTGATACGGTTTGATGGCGATAACGACCACGTCGGCGACTTCGGCCACTTGTGCAGCGGTATGCACTGCTTTCGCACCAAGTTTGGCAGCATTGCGTTCCAGCTTGTCATAGTGTGCCGCGCAAGCCACAATGTCGTCGCCGCTGATTGTGCCGGCATTGACCAGGCCTTCGGCGATCGCCTGTGCCATATTGCCGTATCCGATGAATCCGATGGTTGGATTGGCCATGTTTCTTTCCTTTGCTATCGATGCTCGTCGTTGCTGAACGATCGTCAGAACAACTCCGCCAAATCTCCGCGGTTCAACGCTTCGTTGAACAGGTGCTTGAACACGGTGGAACCATGCACGCCGTCATGTTCAAACTCATTGGTAGTCCAATAATGTGAACGGCCGACGCGAGACAGCGTGTCGAGCTGCAATCCAGAATCGACGTACATGTCGTCAAAATAGACGGCAGCCTGCAGCGGAACCTCATTACGGGCCAACTGGTCGGCATCGTAGATCGTGCCGAAATGCGTGTCTTCCATAAGCACGTCCATGGCCGGCTTGAACGGACGCAACGCACGTTCCTGCTCGAACATCCACGGGAACATGGCCTCGCCGGTGAAATTAAGCGGACGGATGTCACCCGCGAATTCCGGATGCTCGCCGCGCACGCGCTGGGCGGCCCAGCAAATCGGCGTTTCCAGCTCGCCGTTGGCGTAGATGAACTCCTGCAACGGCCAGTACAGCGGGCGAGCCGAGGTCGCATCCATCACGGAAGACAGGAACTCGTCAGACAGTTCCGCCGAGGCCGAGGCCGAACCGTCGCCGTCAAGGAACGCCTGGTCAAGAATCCAATGCACGCGTTCGAAACTCGGCTTCATGCCGAAATCGGATCCCAAGCATTGGAAGCGTTCCACCGTGAGCGGATCGCCGTTCGGCAATGTGACCTCGCGCGATTGCAGTATGTCGGCAACCACTGCGGCACGTTCGATATCGATCGGGTAACGCTCGTAGAACTGCTTCGTCTTTGCCGCCATACGCGGGAACGTATGACGGTACACGTCGGTCGCATCGGCGGGAACGTGAGGAATGCCGCCCGTGGTGAAGCTGGCGATAACTCCTTGCGGGAACAGCGAAAGATACGTCAGGGTCAGGAATCCGCCATAGCTTTGACCAAGCGTGACCCAACGTGCGCCCCCGAATTCGGTGCGACGCAGATGCTCGAAGTCACGAACGATCGAATCGGCGAGGAAACGCTTCAAAAACGCGGCACCGGCCTTGCCGTCGCCGCCCATGTCCTCAATCACATGCGTGTCGACACGAGATGAACGCCCCGTACCACGTTGATCCGGCAACACCACGCGGAAATGCTTGATGGCCTCCTCGATCCAACCATCGGAACTTGGACCGAGCGGACGCGGACCGGAACCACCGGGACCACCCTGCAGGAACACGAGCAGCGGAAGATCATCATGCACATGTTCGGGAGCGGTGACCACACGGTAGAACAGGCTGATTGATTCGCCATCGAACCCATGACCGGGCTCGTGGCCCGTCCAATCCAACGGCACCTTGATGGAACGATCCTCAATATGCAATCCGGGCACGTAGTATTCGCTCAGCAACGTCATGCATTCACCTTCCCTTTGGCGTCATCGGCATGTTCAATGCGGGTAGTGACTTCTTGATGGCTTCCATCCCACCCACATGCGGAGACAACCTTACCTCACAAAAGCGGCTTTATCCTGCCGCTATTTCATTCCCGCGCATGATGGCGTCACAGCATATCTGGCGCTAGGGTGGAACGTATGTCGAATCTCAAGCAGCGTCTCTTGTCGTGGATGCATGGTCATGTCTTCGCAGGCGATCTCATCCTCACGCTTGTTATAGGTGTTCTGCTGTTCGGCGTGACCGGCAGCATCACCTATAATCCGGGATTGCTGTTTGACCTTAATCCTTCCATACAGATGGCGTGGGAAGCGGCAATGCTGATCCCGCTGCTGATTCGTCGATGGCGGCCACAGACCGGAGCGTTGCTCTGCGTGGCATTGGCCTTGACGCATCTCATATTCGGCCCTTGCATATTGGGCGCCGATATTCTGGCATTGTTCATGCTGTATTCGGTGATCGTCTACGGCAATCCCAAAAACACGAAAGCCTTCATTATTTTGGCGTTGGCCATCGGTCTTCTGGCTTCGGCGTTGATGGCATGGACCATGACCAATGGGCCGCTGCTCACCGGTGGCAAAGTGCATACGTGGAGCAGTTGGAATGGCTCAAATCCAAATGGCGCAATGGTCACGGAAGTCACTCTCGGCTCCATCTACACAGGAACATCCATGTCGGAAGTCGCCGACATGGTGGCGCAATACATGCTGGTGCTGACGCCGATTTTCGAAGTATGTATCATTTCCACCGTCATTGTAGCGTTCTGGCAGCGTGCCCGTCTGGCAACCGTTCGCATGATGCGGGAACGCAATGAGGCAATCGCCGCGCGAGACCAGGACGAACGCGATATCGCCGCGTTGGCGGAACGAGCACGCATCGCACGTGACATGCACGATGTGGTGGCGCACACCCTGTCAATCATCATCGTGCAGTCTGATGGCGGTCGCTATGCAGGCACGCATGATCCCGCGGTGGCCAGAAACACCATGGAGACGATTCGACACGAATCGGAACGCGCACTGCATGACATGCAACGTCTTCTGGGAGTATTCGGGGGTTCACCGCACGCCGATTATAACGATATCGGCAATCTTGTGGAACAAGCGCAAAACGTCTCCCCCGACATTCGAATCCGACGGAATATCACCGGCACCGCCAGCCCAGAACAACTCGGCGAACAAGCCTCGATAGCTTCCTACCATGTAGTGCAGGAGGCGCTGACGAATATCCGCAAGTATGCGGGGCCGCACGTCGATGTGCATATCAAAGAGTCATGGAACAACGGTTTGCTCACTTTGAGCGTCACCGACAATGGTCGTGGCGCGGCGGCCAATATCGACGGGCATACGCCAGGTTACGGCCTGTTGGGCATGAAGGAACGCATCGAATCGGCCGGAGGCTCATTGCAGGCTGGCCCTCAACTCGGCGGAGGCTTCGAAGTTATGGCCACCCTGCCTTACGGCGGTAAAGAGCCAGCGACAGACGAAACCGGCGAACAGTATGCCTCGGAACAGTCCGAATCTTGCAACACAACTGCCATATCCAGCAAAGCGAAACTATCCGACGAAGCAATCGCACCTCACACAGTCGTCAACATATCGGCGCGAATCCCAGATCAGCCATCGGAGCAGACGCAGGAAACCAACCAACCGACCGGTCGCGATCATCGTTCGAATGCCCTGCAACATTTGCGCATCACCGCACCCAATCTGCATGATTTGCTCAAATCGTTGAAACTGAAATCCGTAGAACTTGCAAATACATCCAATTCGCGAGGGCTGAATTGGGTGGAACGCGTTTCCGCGTGGACGCAGCACCATTATGTGCTCATGGATTCCGTTGGCGCCGTGATATTGGTCATGCTGCTGAATCGCATGTCGATTACGTTCTTTTTTGATAGTTCATGCGATGCGCAGCTCTCTCATGCGATCGCCGCATGCTGCTTGCTGGCGCTGGCTCTTCGACGAAGGCTCCCCGAGACTTGCGCGCTTATTGTGTTCGTATTGTCGGTTGTGCAATTGGTGTTTTTGGGATTGATTGAGGTTGGACATATCGTAGCGTCGCTGTGTGCGCTGTATTCAGCCGTATTGTATGGGCGTGAACACGCATGGCGCTGGACCGGTCTTGCCGCTGTCACCTGTTCAGCTCTGATGGGCTTGAAAAGCGCAGCTGATCAGCACGGATACACTACCTTGTTCGGCGCCATCGCCGCTTCCGCGGGCTTAACAAAACCGGTTTCAGCCACGTCAAGTAGTAGTGCAGCGTTCTTTACCGGTGTCATGTATACGGTTGCAGTGCTGATGCTGTGCGCCGGCATCATGGCGTGGGCACGTTGGCGCGTTCCAGCGATCAACGCACTGGTATTGCAGGCTCGCGAAGAGGCACTGGTGGCCGAGCAGGAGAAGCAGCGTATTCTCGCGGCGAATATGGAACGTGACCGTATCAGTGCCAGCATTCAGGCTGAAGTCACCGCCACGTTGAACAGCGTGATCAGCCAGGCCGTCGATGGTATTCATATGTTGGACAGCGCCGAAGCACAAGGCAAGGAGCCTACCGCCGACGAGATTTCCGCAGCGTTCAAAGCCATTGGCGAGCAGGGGCGCGCCGCGCTCAAGCGTATGCGCGAACTGCTTGGCGTGCTTCGTGAGACTGGTTTCAGCGATGACGCTCATGCCGGTAGTGCGAGCGAACTGCAGTTGAGGCCCGCGGCACCGTTGGAGGAGCAGCTGCAGCGCGTGTCTCGATAGCCGATTCAAGTTTTTCAGGGAGATTTAAGGGTTTGTTTCGCGCTGTGAGCGGAACAATGCCGATAAGGTGGAGAGTATGAGCGAGGAACAGAAGATTCGTGTGGTCATTGCCGATGATCAGGAATTGGTACGTGCCGGTTTCGCCATGGTGATCGGCTCCCAACCTGATATGGCGGTTGCGGCGCAGGCTCGCGATGGCGCGGAAGCTGTGGCATTGGCGGAAACGCTGCATCCTGACGTGGTGTTGATGGACGTGCGCATGCCCGGCATGGATGGTATCGAGGCGACCCGGCAGATCAGTGCGTTGCGGCATCGCTTCGCTGCCGATGGAACGCAATCAGAAGTCACTCATACCAAAGTGATCATTCTGACGACATTCGACTTGGATGAATATGTTATGGCTGCGATCACTGCCGGAGCTTCCGGTTTTCTGCTGAAAGATACGGAACCGGAAACATTGCTGAATTCGATTCGCACGGTTTTCAAGGTAATGCGATTATCGCACCGTCCGCCACGAAACGTCTTATCGAGAAAATGATGGAAGGCGATTTCATGGCTGCGAACGTTGGTAGGCCTGAAAATTCCGCAACTACTTCTACTACGGATTCAACATATACCGATCCGGAATTGGATGACCTGACCGACCGCGAGCGCGAAGTGCTTATTGAGATCGAGCATGGATTGTCGAATCAGGAGATTGCCGACAAGCTTTTCATCAGCCTGCCGACGGTGAAAACGCATGTGGCGCATATTCTGGCGAAAATCAATGCACGTGACCGCGTACAGGCGGTGGTGTTCGCTTACGAAAACCATTTGGTCTGATTGGTTTGTTGTTTTGCGTATGCATGATACGCAAAAAGGACTCCTACCATGTTTGTGGTAGGAGTCCTTTTCGTTGTGTTTGCTATGAAGCTCAGGCTTCGGCGAGCGCCTCAACAGGAGGCGTGCTCACTGCCCTGCGTGCGGGGAATACGCTGGCGAGCAGTGCTGCCACGGCTGCCACGGCGAGTACGATGCCGTTAATGCCCCATTCGAACGGGAACACCACTTTGCCGTACATGCTGAACACCACGTATGCGCCCAGCCAGCCGAACAGTGTGCCAAGCAGTACGCCCGAGATGCCGGATACCAGCGAGATGAGCAGGGCTTCCACCGCGAGGGAGCGTCGCAACTGGCCTCGCGTCATGCCGATGGCACGCAGTGTGGCGGATTCTCGGGTGCGTTCGATCACTGACAGCGACAGCGTGTTGGCTACGCCGACAAGTGCGATGAGCACGGCCACGGCGATCAACCCCACCAGAAGCATCATCATGGAGTCAATCATGTTCGCCCATACGATGCGTTCGGCGATCGGTCCGGTCACTGTCGCATCAGTGCTCTTCTCCAATGCGGCCTGCATGTCGTTGTAGATGCCGTCAACGGAAACTCCCGACTTGTCAGTGTCTGCCTTGACCAGCAACACATGGGTGGCGGCGTCAAGGTCACCATTGGTGAAATGGCTTTCATCCACGAATCCGACAGCTCCATACTGTGCGGATACGCGACGGTAGTCAGCTTGGTTTGCTTGCAATGTCAGCGAACGCGTAGTGACGCCGTCTGATTCCATTCGGTGGAGAAATCAGCCGTGCCATTGGCGAACTGCAGTTCCTTGCCGGTTTGCGCATTGTATGTTGGCATGAGCACGCTATCACTGTCGATGGAGGCGTTACCCAAGTTGGCACGCATGACCTGCTTGACCTGATCGATGTTTTTCACGCCGACCAGCAATGCGGACGTAGGCTGGGTTCCATCCGCTTTCTCCAAGGTCACGGAAACCGCCGGCGCATACAACGTGTCGGACACGCCGTTGATGTCAGCTACATCCTTGACCATTTGCTGGCTGATGTCATCGCCCATGGCCACGATGTCGACGCTATAACGGGTGGCGAGCGCACCATTCATAGTCTCTTTGGCGCTAGCGGCACCGGTTGCGATGGTGGAGACCAAGGTGACACCGATGAGCAGAGCGGCACCGGTTGCTGCGATGCGTCGCGGATTCTTCTGAATGTTGGCGTGCGCAACCGTTGCGGAAGGGCCTGTCAGCGAGGCCAACGCTCCAACTCCCTTCATGAGGGCCGGCATCCAAAACACCGCGGTGACCACCATTCCGAGGAACACCAGTGCGGCGCCGGCGATGGCTACGAGCAGAATCATCGTGAATTGATCGCTGCTCGCATTCTCGCCGCCATTGGTGGCTTGTACCTGCCAGATGGAAAATACCACCATGGCGATACCGACCACCACCATCAGAATACCGATTATGGCTCGCGTGAGGCTGGAACGACGGTTGTCGGTCAGTTCAATCGGGCGCAATGCCTCCAATGGCGTCACCGCAGTAGCGGAACGTGCGGATCCCAGGGATGCGAGCACCGTCACCACAATACCGAAAAGAATGGGTACGACGGCGGCTTGCCAAGAGAAATTGAATCG
>ENA-OQJO01000086-OQJO01000086.1-human-gut-metagenome-genome-assembly--contig:-NODE-86-length-12229-cov-2.202446_pt1 | contig 12229 bp, 13 predicted proteins | sample MGYA00242613_ERZ504780 | MGnify/ENA primary metagenome ERZ504780 (study PRJEB26092, sample SAMD00036368) | human gut metagenome | host: Homo sapiens | study: EMG produced TPA metagenomics assembly of...
CCAGTTGTGCCGCTAAAGCAGAGATGTATTTCCTGTGGTAAGTTCTACCTCTTTGTTGTTGACTTGTACTTTCATGATAATGATATTTTAGTGAAAGTAATAACAAAGAGCTGTCCCGAGAATCGGAGAAGATATATGATGGATACGAATAACAATCCCTTCGGCGGTACTAACCGCATCAGGTGCTTAGGGTATGATCTCAGCCCGTCCGGAGGGCACCCCTTTGTTTTTACTTGTGGGCAAAGATACACTTTTTGCTGTATATCTTGATAATTTTCACTTTGTTTTTCTTTTATTTTTTCGGGTGTCACCTATAAAGTGATAATTTATCGGGTAGAAAAAGAAAGTTTCTTTATCTGTAATTGAGGTTATATTTCCAGTAAATAGGTTATGAACTAATTGGGGAGAACTTTTATTTTTGCATCGTAATAAAAATGTTTGAATTATGTATATTGAAAAAATTGATTCTCCTGCCGATGTAAAGATATTGTCGGTTGAACAAATGGAAATATTGGTCGGCGAGATACGTCAGGCTTTACTGCATAAATTAAGTGAGCATGGTGGACATATCGGACCCAATTTAGGAATGGTAGAGGCTACTATTGCCCTGCATTATGTATTTAGTTCACCACACGATAAGATTGTTTATGATGTGTCGCACCAAAGTTATACCCCATAAAATTCTGACAGGTAGAAAAGGTGCCTTTTTGAATGCAGCAGATTACGATAAGGTATCCGGTTATACCAATCCACAGGAAAGTGAACACGACTTTTTTACTATCGGACATACTTCGACTTCTGTCAGTCTGGCTTGCGGACTGGTAAAGGACGACGCGACTTAGAAGGGAGGTAAGTAGAAAATAATTATTGCAGTGATTGGCGATGGCTCTTTGAGTGGAGGAGAGGCCTATGAAGGTTTGAGTAATGCCGGTGAGAATGGAACCAATATGATTATTGTAGTCAATGACAACGAGATGTCTATTGCCGAAGAACATGCCGTAGCATTGGCGTCAGGAATTGCTGCAGGTGGTGGAAAGCCTGTATATGGAGTTTATAGCTCATTTATACAACGTTCTTACGATCAGTTGTCTCAAGACCTGTGTATCAATAACAATCCGGCTACGATTGTTGTCTTTATGGGAACAATAGCTGGTATGAACGATGAAACTCATCTCGGTTTCTTCGACATCCCGTTGATATGCAATATTCCTAATATGGTTTATCTGGCTCCTACTTGTAAAGAGGAGTACTTCGCTATGTTGAAATGGTCTATTCATCAGCATGAGCATCCAGTTGCTATTCGTGTTCCGGGTGCTTCTGTTGTATCTGGCAATCTGGATTTCGATACAGATTATAGCGACTTGAATCGCTATAAGTTAGTACAAAAAGGAGAAAAGGTAGCAATCCTTGGTTTAGGAGCCTTTTATGGATTAGGAGAGTCGGTTGCAAAGCTTTTGAAAGAGGAATGTGGAGTAGAAGCTACCTTGATAAACCCTCGCTATATTACAGGACTGGATGTTGAGATGCTGGAAGAATTGAAACGCTCACATTCATTAGTCGTGACATTGGAAGACGGTGAGCTGGATGGAGGTTTTGGTGAAAAGATTGCCCGTTTTTATGGAAGTTCGGATGTGAAGGTCTTGAATTACGGAGTACGTAAAGAATTTGCCGACCGTTATATCACAGAAGAATTATTGAAGGCAAACAGACTGACAGATGTGCAGATTGTGGAAGATATACGTAAATATTGGTAATCAGATCAGATTATAAACAGAAAAGACTATAGCAGGACACTGTATAATGCTGCTATAGTCTTTTTTTATAAAGTGCTTACGCGTTATTATTTGTTTCGTGTAACTGTATAAATCACTTTACCGTCTTTATTGATCATATGCAGGTTAAGTACCTTTTTGTCGGCTGTTATCAGAGAAAATCCAGTTTCACTGCTACAGAATTTTGTTCCGTCGACAGGCTTTACGTCGCGGCTGAGTGAACCGGAGGTATTTACTACATAGTCGATGTTGCTGCCGGCCTTGCGTACGTGCTGGAAATTATGAATGTGTCCACATAAATACATGTCTACATTTTTATGTTTGCGCAGAATTGTATCCAGACGTTTTTGCAAGTCGGTACGTTCTGATTCACTCTTGTCTGTATCTGCATAGATGGGATGATGTCCGATTACCAGTACCCAGTCTTCTTTTGCTGTAGTGAGTACAGAGTCGAGCCATGCCAGTTGTTTATCCATGTTTTGTTTGCATGCGTCAGGATATTTTTCTGTATCCTTTCTGTATTTGTCGAGCAGTGGCGCTGTATCAATCATGACCATGCGAACTGTTACTCCGTCATTTTCTTCTACACGTGTATAGTAGCGGTCGGGCATTCTCCAGCGTGCACTTACATTGCTATAGTCGATAACCGCCTGTGTATTGCCACGATATTCGTGGTTTCCCAAAACAGGATACCAGGGAATCATCAAATCGGGGTGACTATAGATCAGCTCATAATTGGTCATCCACAAAGGATCAGTTGTGCTGCGTACACCTTCGAAATGGTGAACATCTCCAGCAGCTACTACAAATTCGATGTCTACATTCTCAGCCATTTTACCCATCAGTTCAGCGATTGGCTTCTGGTCATAATAGCCATTTCGTCCCAGGTCATTTGCTAAGATAAAATTGATAGGTTTTTCTAGTTTTGTCCATTCGGTTGTGTTCTGGGCAAATCCGCTTATTGCGGCCAATGCAACACATAGTGTGATAAATGTTTTTTTAATTGAAATCATAATGGTTTGTTTTTTGTTCAGTGCAAAGTTCGATACTGAATCTGAAAAAAAATATGAATTTTCTAATGAGATAAATTATTTTTTTGAAAAGAAAAGGTTCGAAACCGATGTGCAGTCCGAACCTTTCTTTGACAAAGTTTCTAGAAATTAGAAATGTTTATTTAGTTCCATAGGCACCGAAACGAGCTTCTACTTTTGGAGAAGTATAGGTTTGTCCGTTTACCTGCAATCCTTCGGTATCGAAGTAAGGAGCCATTTTGGTATCTGTTCCGTCATAAGCACCTGCCAGAACCGGAGATCCTGCCTGTACGTGGAAATCCCATGCGTCCTGATAGATGTAATCTGTCAAAGCTACGTCGTTGATTGGGAAGTTGACAAATTTCGGATCGTTGGCAGCACAGTCTGATGCTGTTTTTGTGATGATACTGTTTGCGTCTACTACGCCTTCGTAATAGTTTTTGTGTGCATAAGCATATCCTTCCCATGAATATGCTACGCCTGATTCATCTTCAAAGACAACATTACTTTTCTGAGTACCAGAAGCATAATAGTTGTAATCAATAACAGATTCGCTGCAATATCCTTCATCCGGATTGTTTGGAAGATCGTAGCTAGGAGTCATGGCTCTGAACTTACAGTTTACCATCAGGTTGTTGAATACGTTTGCAAAAGCATTTTTTTCTACATAAACACATCCGCCTTTTGCTCCGTCACGACGCCATCCGGCATTGATGATTGTATTGTTGTATGCCTGTATTTTTGCCATTCCACGATCTTCACTCTGGCCTGAGCTAGATAATTTCAAACCGTTGGTATTCGGGCTGAACATTACATTGCCTGCTACATCGACTACACAGCCTGCTTTTACATTTACTGCTTCAGCTCCGTCATATCCGTTGGCAGCAAAAATGTTGTTGGCAATAATGGCATTTCCTCCCATCAGGTAGATACCGTCTGACCATCCGTTACGCAAAACAGAGTTTGTGATAACATAGCGGCCGTTGATGTTATTGGTTGTAATTTGTGGATAAGCATCATCACCGGCAGTATAGATACCAGCACTAGCAGCAGGAGAACCTTCAATAACCTGACCACCTGTATATTCGATGATAGTATGATCGATCAGCATTTCTCCACAGGTAGAAGTTGCAACAATACCTCCCCACAGACCTGCCAAAGCATTTTCTTCAGTACGTTCATCTTCAGGAACAGAGAATAAAACAGGTTTTTCGGCTGTACCTTCACAATACAAATTTCCTTTTACTGTAAATTCGATTGGGGCATGGTTGGCTCCTACACCAGCAGTGCTTACAATAACCTTTGCACCAGCTTTAATAATCAGAGTTTTCCCTTCAGGAACAGTGTAATGGTTAGTCAGATTAGCTATTGTATCACCAGGCCATATGATGACGTCTTCGTTTGTTTCATCACCACCATCGTTGCCTCCAGGATTTTCAGTATTGTTCTCGTTTTGAATAGTTTCATCTTCAGAGCAAGCAGCCATAAAAGATAATGCTACTAAGGCTGTACCAGCCAGCAAATAATTTTTCAGTTTCATCTTGTAAAAAAATTGTTATTAGTGTCTAATTTATAATTGATTATAGTTTGTATCTGATTCCCAGCATGAATGACTGTCCGTGCCATTCCTTGCGTTCAATTACATTTCCGTCTTTGCGTTCAGAATTTACACTTTCCGTATGAGGACCATTCTGTATAAATCTCAGCAACGGAGTATCCAGCAGATTGGATGCTTTAGCAAAAATACTGATACCGTTTTTAAAGCTTTTTTCAACAGAAGCATCCAGTTGTATGTAGCCGTCTTCCCAGATATCATCATTATACCAGTTGGAAATATCGCTTAGACGTTTTCCGGTATAGCTTCCGGCGAGCTGGCTTTCCCAGCCATATTTGGTACTCTTGAAGAGTAATGATAAATTGGCTACATGAGCTGCCTGTCCGAATAGCGGACTGCTGTGATACACTCTTCACATCATTGCCTTCCATGATACGCTTGTCGGTAGTAATAGAAGAGTGAGTATAGGTATAGTTGGCTTTGATTCCGAACCAGTTGAAGTACTTCATTATATCTACTTCAACTCCCAAGTTGGTAGCATTACCGAAGTTCATCGGTTGTAGTATGTATCTTGACCTTCATTCAGCAAACCGTATTCTATCGGGTTCTGCAATCTTTTGTAGAACATACCTACCATGAACTGCTCGGATGATTTAGGGAAGAATTCATATCGCAGGTCGATGTTGTCGGCCACTGTATGTTTCAAATCCGGATTACCTTTTTCCTTGTAGTCTTCATTGATAATGCTGTAAGGTACAATCTCAAAGAAGCTTGGGCGGTTTATAGAACGTGCATACGAGAAGCGGAGGTTGGCGTTTTTATGTACTCCATATTTTACATGAAAGCTGGGAAGTACATCTGTATATTTCTGATTTCCTTCTGGATCTGCGTTTTCTGTTGGAAATTCCAAAACATATCCCTGATTTGTATGTTCAACACGTACTCCAGCGATAAACTCCCAGTTGAGATAGGTATATTTAGCCATTCCGTAGGCAGCACCTATTTTTTCGGAAGCGTCGTAGTTTAACGGGTCACTGATGTTGCCATATTTTTGTGCAGTAAACAGAATTTCATCATAGTTATTCCACTCCTCACCTTGATATTGAGGATCTTCCACTCCTGTAGCCGAATTGAATTTATATTCATTGAAGAAACTGTCACGTTTTTTATCGCGGTACATACCTCCTACAGAGAAGTCGAATATAGAACCTCCGTCCAGTTTCAGTTTATACATCAAGTCAACATATCCAGACTTATCATTGTCGGAGTTATGTTCCCACCGGCGTCTGGCCGCTTCTGATGTTTGTACGTGGCTACCTTGCATGAATATTTCTGCATTGTCTGGAGTTTCGCTGTATGCTTTTGAAATAACAGCCGACCAGTTCAGACGCAGAGCTCCGTCATCCAGAAAAGCATGTTCACCTTTCAGGGTAGAGTTGACGATATACTGACGGTTCCATTTCATTCGTACAGAACCTTCTTTGTCATCATGCCCGTCGCGTACTTCTGCTTCACGCATATCCATGTATCCATTGTACCATGTCAACTTATGGTTGGCATTGATGTGGTAGTCCAGTTTAGCGTGTGCTCCGATGCGTGTTTGCTGTGAAGAATAATTACGATATTCAATACCGTCGTGGGTTGTTCCCGGCTGATAATATAGTTCGCTTTCTTTTCCTCGGTAAGTATTCAGAAAACTGCCGGCAAGCATAACACCCAATTTATCATCGAAGAAGCGGTCGCCGTAAGACAATCCGGCTGTCAAGTCGGGCAATGGCTTTTTCCATGTCATCCGTAAATTATCGGTGGTGAAATTATCCATTGTTACCCGGTTGTCTTCGGGCTTGCCCATTTGTTCGTAAGGTGATTGTTTTACGATTGCTCCGTGATTGAACGATTGAAAATCGCGGTCGAAATACATGGCGTTGTAACCTGTAGACAAGTTTACTGTAAATTGTCTTTCTGAAGGAGCATCCTTCATAATCAGGTTGACTGCACCTCCGATACCGTCGCCTTCCATGTTGGCGGTCAGTGATTTGGTAACTTCCAGACGGTCCAGCATTTCTGACGGGAAGATGTCTAACGGGACAAAACGGTTTTTATTATCTGGGCTAGGAATTTTTACCCCGTTTATCAATGTATAATTATAACGCTTGTCCATTCCTCGTAAAATGGCATACTGACCTTCGCCGCTGCTGTTTCGTTCGATTGTTACTCCAGACATTCGCTGAATAACATTTGCCACTGTGATATCCGGAGAAAGTTCTATAGCTTTAGCACTCATTACGTTTACCACATTCATCGCAGCGCGTTCGATGCCACGGGCACCAGCTTCTGTCCGTCCCGGATTATTGGCTATAACCGTGACACCTTCTAGCACTACATCATCACTTTTTAGCGGAATGACTATTTCTGTATCCTTATTCCCAATCTCTACCTCGCATTTCTTGTAGCCGACGTAAGAGCAGACTAGTGTATATTTAGGACGCGCAACCGACAGGTTAAAACTTCCATCCATACCTGAAACAGCACCTTTTCCCGGTTCTTCCTTTATAAGAATAGAAGCTCCTATTATCTCTTCTCCGGTTTGTGCATCCTTTACTTTACCTTTTATATCTCTTGCATTTATATTTGCAGTTGCAAGAAGTAGCAGACTTAATACCAAACTTGATTTCATTATGTTTTTTTATTTTGACGCTGCAAATGTATTCTTTGTGTTTTTCATGGTAGTTTCGAAGATGTTTCAAATGTAATACAAAGGCCGGAAATGTATGTTACTTATCTTATAGGATACGATATGAGCTGATCGAAAATAAAAAGATGCTGAAGTCTTCAGAAAAACTTCAGCATGTTTTATGAAAACTTCAGCATCTTTTATTGAAATATTGTAACAAAAAAATAAAAAAGAAGAGCTTCTTTTTTTTACGATCCAAGTATGTCGTTTAAAAGCTTCAGTATAATGTTGCTGACTAGTCGGTTGTATTACTGTCAACAGCAGGAAGCTCTATTGCATCAACTATTTTTGCCAGTAATTTCTGACATCCTTCCAGTGATAATAGGGAGCTGTATCGGTAGGTAGTGGAAGTGTGACTTCATGTTCGTTGAGTAGTAGTTTAACCAGAATATCATCGTTGTCAAGCTTATGAAAGAAGATGAGCTGGATGTTTCCGCACATCGGAATGATACGGTAGGTTCGGTAGGTATCGGCTATTTTCTGCCAGTCGGCAGTTGCGAAAGACAGTTTGTCAATCCCCATCAGAGCTGCAAGCGGAGCCAGGTTAGTATCATGTCCGTAACGCAAGGTCACACAGTTTTTCTTCGAACTGATAACTGTATCAGCTGTTTCTATAAAGTTGCGCAACAGGTTACGTTCCAGCTTATACATGCATGAGCCACTTAGTGGAGAAGCTCCTTTCTCATAATACCATTCGAAGTTGTTTCTCTGCCAGAGGTCGTAACGTTCTTGTGAGGTAAACAGGAAAGATAAGTCTTCCTGATGGTAACTGCTCTGGCTGATACCGTGAAGCTCAAATAAGTCGGTCATGAGCTGTCTGGAGTCTTTTACGATATCTGCATTGATGAACAATTGTTTCATCAGGCGTTCCGGGTGAATGTATACACTGTCGGCAGCCTGATATACACTGTCGGCATTAGCTAGATGTGCTTCTTCGTATGTCGGATTTTTATATTTTATGTAATAGGCATCATGTTCGCTGACATCGGTTGTGATTACTAACCGGGGATTTAATCCTTTTAATTCGACACAAGCAGCTGCCATCGACAGGAAGGCACGGGTTTTGTAAGTAGAACGTGCATCGACATGTGTTCCGTCAGTGAATACTTGCGGGTAGTTTGTATACATACGGCGGATTAAATCTTTATGTTGCTGTGCCCCTTTAGGGGTCAGTTCGCCATATCTGCCTGCTGCTTCTTCAGCCAGCTTTTCGATTATGTTCAAGGCACGCTGTCCGTCGGTGGTGAGTTTATGTTGGCGTGCTGCTTCCTTTAATATACTCAACGGGCTATCGTATTTCTTTTTCTTTGTGAGATATCGTGAACCGTGACGTGCAAATGTGGAAATATAGAATGGAGTATATCCCTCAGGAACTGGGGTAAGTTTTGCCTCTGGTGCCTGGTAGGCATAATACTTGCCTGCGGAAAGTGCCGGATTGGCATTTATTTCCTCGAATGCACTTTGGGCAATTGCTGGCAGAGATACGATTCCAGCAAGTAGCATAGAAATAACTGTTTGTTTCATTTGTCTTTTCGTTTTTGTTCAGCGTGCAAAAATAGAGGCTTTCTGTACATAGTTATGCTTATGTTATAGTAAGATTGTTCAATCGGGGATAAATGAAACAAATGTGTAATATGGATGTAACATAAAGAAAGCCGTTTCAAACAACTGAACTGCTTGTTTGAAACGGCCTTATATAATTAAATGGATGTTGTATAGTTGATGTTCTCTTAAAAAATCCGCTATACGCTTGTTTATTTATATATCAGATATTTGATAAGAAATATCCTCCGAAGACCTGGAGTGCCATACCAGGTAATCCGATTCGGAAATCCTGAAGTGCTGTATGCAGACTTCCACTTAAAGTCCATTCTCCCAATGTTCCTGCCAGCTGATAAAAGGCAACTACTGCCAGCAAGAGAAGTATAGAAACATGTTTACTGCGGTGTGCCACATATCCGGCTCCAGCAGCAAGAAGGAGAGATTTCATTAAAATGGCAGGAAGAACGGCAGGAGCAGGCATCCCGAACAGCCAGGAGTTGACGAGGGGAGAGGCTATAGCTGTGAGCAGTCCGGCTTTCCATCCGTATTTGTAGGCTCCGATGAGAGTAAAGAAGTAAATAGGAAGCCATGTTGTTCCTCCTGATGGAAAAAGGTGGAACAGTTGAGGCAGAACTACATTTCCTGCTACAAAAATCAATGCAGTAAGATATGTCCGTGTTTCGCTATAGTTTAATGAGTAAAGTTTTACAGTCGATTCCATAATTATGTTTTATTTTTCTAGATTGTTGGTAGTTCTTATTTGTGCTACAAATTTTTCTATTATCGGATAGATTTCTTCTGCCGTGTCTGCTTCTGCACAAAGTGATTCCAGCGGACATCTTCCTGTCTGGGCACGATTGATGATAAATGGCACTTCTTTTCCGAACGAGGTTTTGATTCCTGCTGCTCGTAACAAAGAGAGAGCTGGAGTACTGATGATATCAGCATATACTTCTTTCATCTTTCCCAATACGATGAGTGCAGCAGCTCCTTTTCCTATAACTTTATCAGCCAACTGAGCGTTCTGCATAAAATCTCTTTCGTTTTGGTACAAGTCGTATAAATCAGCAACTCCACGCTGTCTGAATGCCCTGATTTCACCTTGGCTTTCTATTACACATGAGCAACCTTCCGAATGTAATAACTCAATGAGGCGTTTCATACTATACTTAGAGTGTTTCCTGTTTAAGTTGTTCTACATATCGGTCTATCCGGTGCAACTCCTTCGGTATATCGATTGATTGTGGACAATGAGGGTTGCATTGCCCGCATCCGATGCAATGGCTTGCCTGACGTAATTTGGGAACGCTTCGGTCGTAACCAACCAGAAAAGCACGTCGTGCTTTGGCGTAATTCTCGTCTTGTCTGCTTTTAGGCATATATCCTTCGTTTACGCATTTGTTGTAGTGTACAAGGATACCCGGTATATCAATCCCATAAGGGCAAGGCATACAATACTTACAGTCATTACACGGAACGGTCGGATAACGTAGCATCAGCTGTGCTGTTTCTTCAAGGAAGTCTTTTTCTTCCTGAGTCAGTGGTACAAGTGGAGAATAAGTACGTATGTTATCTTGCAAGTGCTCCATGTAAGTCATTCCGCTCAATACCGTCAGAACCTTTTCGGGTGAACCGGCGAACCGGAAAGCCCACGAAGCTACACTCCCTTCCGGATTCCGTTCTTTCAGGCGTGTGAAAATATGTTCCGGTATATTCGAAAGTCTTCCTCCCAGCAAAGGTTCCATTACTACTACCGGAATATCTTTTTTAGCTATCTCACTATACAGATAATCAGCATTTATGTTATTTCCAGAAGCATGCTTCCAGTCCGAATAGTTCAACTGTATTTGGATAAAATCCCAATGATACTTGTCGTGCAGGGCAAGTGCCTTGTCGAATTCTTCCTTAATGCCGTGGAACGACCATCCTAAATGACGGATTCTTCCGGCTTCTCGCTCTTTTAACAAGAAATCAAGCAAACCATTGTCGAGAAAACGTCCTTCCAGTCCTTTCTTTCCCGGAGCGCCTAACATGTGAAGCAAATAGTAATCGATGTAATCTACTTGTAGTTTCTTCAGTGAGTTATGGTACATCTTTACTCCGAAATCATAATCGGAGTTTGAAAAGTTTGACATCTTGGTGGCTACAAAAAACTTTTCCCGTGGATGGCGTTTCAGGGCAATACCTGTCGATGTTTCCGACCATCCTTGTACATAAACCGGAGCAGTGTCGAAATAGTTTACGCCATGTTCGATAGCGTAATCTACCAGTCGGTTCACCTCTTCCTGGTCGATGACATTTCCTGTTCCGTCAGGAGCAGGAAGGGTTGGCCGGCGCATACATCCGTATCCCAGCAATGATACCTTGTCTTCGTATGGAGGAAAATTACGGTAAGTCATTTTACCTACAGGTACAGTGGTATTTCCTTCTTTTTCCGAATCTTTTTTTGGGGAACATCCGTAGAGAGAGGCGGTTGCTCCTAACGTGCTGATACCTACTATCTTTAGGAAATCTCTACGGTTTATATTATGTTGCTTGTCCATTTTCTGTAATTTTTGAAAAGAGTTGTTTGAAGAAAGATTAAATCATACGATGATGTTCGTGCCCTTCTACATAAATGGCACTGAACGGACGTGCCGGACAGAGATTTTCACATGCTCCACATCCGATACATTTCTCTGTATTGATAGCAGGAATCTTGAGTGATTCAGGATTTCCGGCTTCAGAGGGTATCATGGATATGGCTTCTGCCGGACAGTGACGGGCGCAGTTGCCGCATTCTTGTTTGTCTGTAAGTGGAATACAGTTTTCCTTAACCCATACAGCATGACCGATTTGTATGGATGATTTTTCTGCTTTGTCTATCTTCAGGATTGCACCGGCAGGACAAACTTCCGAGCATTTTGTACATTCCGGACGGCAGTAACCACGTTCGTATGATAGCGTAGGCTGCATGAATGTGTCAAGTGACTGAGAAGGACGTAAAACGTCATTCGGACATGCAGAAACACATAGCTGGCAAGCTGTACAGTGTTGCTGCATATTGCGTGCGCTCTGTGATCCCGGAGGAGTTATCGGTGTTTGGCGTTTAGGAGCTTTTTTTTCGATGATATCTGCCAAACCTCCATCCATCTTGATTTTTTCCGCTTTTTCTATTACTTGTGCCTGAAGGGAGGAGGTTACCAGAAGCAGAGAACTAGCGAGAAACTCTCTTCTGTTTTCGCCCTTCGGCTGGCTGACTGGTTGTTTTTTGTCTTGTTTGGCATAGGCAAACCGATAATGAATAGCGTTCTTCTTGCATTTCTCGATGCAATTCATGCAGACAACACAGCGGCTGCTGTCTACCTGATAGTTTGTGGTATCAATACATGAAGCCTTACAGTTGCGTGCACAGAGTGTACACTGGTTACATTTTTCTTTGTCAATGCAGATACGGAACAGTGAGTAACGTGATAAGAAAGCCCAATATCGTAACCTACAGGACATATTGTATTACAGTAAGTTCTGCCGTTTCTCCACGATAATACGACGACCAATACAGCCATTGCTATTGCAACTATAAAGGTTGGCAGGCTTTTGAGCCATACTTCAGTCT
>ENA-OQJO01000087-OQJO01000087.1-human-gut-metagenome-genome-assembly--contig:-NODE-87-length-12153-cov-1.620572_pt1 | contig 12153 bp, 18 predicted proteins | sample MGYA00242613_ERZ504780 | MGnify/ENA primary metagenome ERZ504780 (study PRJEB26092, sample SAMD00036368) | human gut metagenome | host: Homo sapiens | study: EMG produced TPA metagenomics assembly of...
AAGTATAAAGAGGGAACGCTATGATCTTAATAATCGGTGGTGCATACCAGGGAAAGTTCGAGTATGCCAAGGCAAATTTCAAAGAAGGACATCAGATCATCAACAATTTTCATAAATATGTGCGGAAGACGATGCAGCAGGGCGGCGATCCGGAATTAGAGACAAAGCAGCTTATGAACAAAGCGGTTCTTGCCGGAAATGCAGACAAGCTCGTTTTGGTCAGCGATGAGGTCGGAAGCGGCATTGTGCCGATTGATGCATTTGAACGGGAATTCCGCGAGAAGAACGGACGCGTAAACTGCTATCTGGCAAGTCAGGCGGAGCAGGTTATCCGTGTGACGGCAGGAATCGGGACGAGGATTAAGTGATATGAAAGCAAAAATTGTATTAATCCGTCATGGCATGACGCAGGGAAATCAAGAATATCGGTATGTCGGTACGACGGATGAAGGGCTGCTTCCGGAGAGCGTGGAAGAGCTGCGAGGCATGCAGGAGTTTTGGAAGAAACAGGTGCCGATGAATGGTAGAACCGTGGCAGATAGTGTACATGACGAAATCGAAATTGCACCGGGGAAAATCACATGTGAGCAGTATAGTGAAAAAAACGAAAACAAAAATCAGGTTGTCTACGTCAGCCCGTATCTGCGTGCAAAGCAGACAGCGGATATTCTGTTCCCCGATGCAGGAAAGGTGGAAATCCCAGAGTTTGCAGAGTGCCGGTTCGGTGAATTTGAATACAAGAATTATGCGGAATTAAATGGCAATCCCGATTACCAACGCTACATCGACAGCAGCGGTACGACAGCGTTTCCGGGCGGAGAGACGAAAGCAGAGTTTACAGACCGTGTGATGCGGGGATTTGAGAAGGTGTTTGTGGATGTGGAAAGCAGGGAAGAACAAAAACGGTTACGAATGTGACGTTTCATCGAGAATAGAGACGGCGCACACATCCCTGTCAGACACGATCATTATCGTCGCACACGGAGGCACGATCATGGCACTGATGGATCAGTTGTCAGAGCCACACAAGGATTATTTTGACTGGCAGGTGAAGCCGGGCGAGGGAATTGCAGGATGGTTAGAAGCGACAGCGGATGGGATGCAGATTGTATCTTACGAGAAAATGAAATTGCCGCAGGGTATGAAAAACGGTGCCTGATGCTATGAAATAGATGTGATGGAGGCACTATGTAAAGGCAAGGTCGTGTGAGGTATGTCAGGTAACTAACAGTACGGAATACAAATATGCAATGTAGCTATGAAAGGAAATGTAAAGTGACCGTGTTACAGGAACGTATATTTATCATTATAATTGCATGTTTGCTTGATCTGGTATTCGGTGATCCACACTGGCTGTGGCACCCGGTACAGGGGATGGGCTGGCTGATCGATCATGTGGAGACGTGGATGCGCAAGCGGTTTCGGATACGGGAAGATCGCGACGCGGATATTCGTAAAAAACAGGTGGCAGGAACATTTACAGTTGTGATCGTGATAACGGTGTCACTGCTTGTGGCGGCAGGAATCCTATATGGGTGCAACCGGATTCATCATACGTTGTATCTGGTCGTGGCAATCTGGATGTCGTACCAGATGCTGGCAGCCTGCTCGCTTCGGCGGGAGAGCATGAAGGTGTGCAAGGCACTCGAAGCCGGGGATGTGGAACAGGCGAGAACAGCGGTATCCATGATCGTCGGCAGAGATACAGCATCGCTCACCGAGGAAGGCATCGCGAAGGCAGCGGTGGAAACGGTCGCTGAAAATACGTCGGACGGCGTGATTGCCCCGCTTTTTTATATGTTTTTGTTCGGTCCGGTCGGTGCGTGGGTGTACAAAGCAATTAATACGATGGACTCCATGCTTGGATATAAGAACGACAAATACCGGTATTTTGGAACGTGTGCGGCGCGTGTGGACGATGTCGTGAATTTCATTCCGGCACGACTTTCCGCGTGGCTGATGGTTGGTGCGGCAGGCATTTTGGGTATGGATATGGCTGGCGCGGCACGGATTCATTTGCGGGATCGACGAAACCATGCAAGTCCGAACTCCGCACAGACGGAATCGGCGTGTGCGGGTGCGCTTGGATTGCAGCTTGCCGGAAATGCATATTATTTTGGAAAGCTATATGAGAAACCAACGATTGGCGATGTGAAAAGGCAGATCGAGCCGAAGGATATCCGCCGGGCAAACCGGTTGATGTATGGAACCGCAGTGTTGATGGTGATCGTGGGTGTCGGCGTGCTGATCGGATGCGGATGTTTCACGTAGTAATAATTACTATTATTATATTGACAATAGAATAAAAGAGAGATACAATCCTTATTAAGAATAGTATGAATTTATAACACTCATGGAATTGAATTTTTGGATTATGATATTTCATTTAAAGGCATTTGCCCGAAATGCAGGGAGAAGGTAAAGGAGGAACAGCATGGATAGGAAAGCAATGTATAAGTTGAGTTATGGACTGTTTATATTGACCGCTAAAGAAGCAGAAAAAGATAACGGATGCATCATTAATACAGCCATTCAGGCAGCTTCGGAACCAAACCAGTTAAGTATCTGTGTAAATAAGGCAAATTATACGCATGATATGATTCAAAGAACCGGAAAATTTACTGTATCAGTCTTAAGTCAGAAGGCACAATTTGAATTGTTCAAACATTTTGGCTTCCAATCAGGAAGAGATACCAATAAGTTTGAAGCCTTTGAGCAGTGTGCCAGGGGCACAAATGGTATTTATTATATTACAGAAGGTACAAATGCATACATTTCTGTGACAGTTACTAAAACAGAGGACTTGGGCTCACATACGATGTTTATCGGTGAGATAACCGATATGGAAGTTTTAAGCAATGTTCCTTCAGTAACATATGATTATTATCAGAATAATATTAAGCCTAAGCCACAGGAGGTTGGAAAAACAGAGGACAGTCAGACAATATGGCGTTGCAGAATTTGCGGATATGAATATGTAGGCGAGGAATTACCAGATGACTTTATATGTCCTTTGTGCAAGCACCCGGCATCAGATTTTGAAAAAGTAGTAAAGAAAACGGAGGTAAAAGAGATGGCAGCAAACAAATATGCAGGAACACAGACAGAGAAGAATTTACAGGAGGCATTTGCAGGGGAATCACAGGCAAGAAATAAGTATACCTATTTTGCTTCTGTAGCGAAAAAGGAGGTTAGTATAGAAGGTATGATGGTATGAAGATATTAGTAATTCCTGATGTTCATCTTAAACCGCAGATGTTTAAACAGGCTACAGCTCTTATGCATCAGGGAATTGCTGATCGAGCGGTATGTCTGATGGACATCCCTGATGATTGGGACAAGCAATATAATGTCGGACTTTATGAAGAAACTTATGATGAGGCTATTCGGTTTGCAAAAGCATTTCCGGAAACAGCCTGGTGCTACGGGAATCACGATTTGAGTTATCTGTGGCATTGTCTGGAGAGCGGTTATAGCTCCATGGCTTCAATGACAGTGCAAAGAAAGTTGTTGGATTTGCGAGAGGCTGTTCCAGAAGATAATCCCATTAAATATGTTCAGAGAATAGACAATGTTCTCTTTTCTCATGGAGGCGTACTGAATTTCTTTGTAGAGGAATATGTTCCGCGAGCAAAATATAATGATGTGGATGCTGTGCTAGAGACGATTAATCAGCTCGGAAGAATCGAGATGTGGAATGATGCATCGCCGATCTGGCTGAGACCACAGCATTCAAAAATGAGATTATATAAGCCACGTAAGTTGTTGCAGGTTGTAGGTCATACACCTATGGATGCAATTACGAAAGAGGGAAATCTGATTAGCACGGATGTGTTTTCAACTTACAGAGATGGAAAGCCGATTGAACGGAGGAGTTCCTCCTGCTCGATACAGTGACATGGGAATACTGCGGAATTAAGATGAATTAAGATGTAGAATCCGATACGTAATTGGATGCATATTATAACAGACATTATTACGATGATGTCCGGGGAACGAGTGAAAGTAAAAACGAAATCGTATCAGAATGATATGGTGACATTTAAAAATAAAGATGACGTTTTAACTGCACTGATTCACTTAGGCTATCTGGCATACGATCGAAGAGAACAGATGGCGTACATTCCAAATGAAGAAATCCGCAGCGAGTTCACGGATGCGGTAAAAGAACATCAGTGTATCATTGAGAAGTATGAAAAATAAAAAGGAGTATGAAAAAATGTATTACGTACCAGACGGAACCAAAACATGTGGTTATTATGAATGCAAGAAATGCGGCAACCGCTTTTTATCCCTTCAGACGATGGAAAAAATCCCATGCCCGGACTGCGAGGCGGAGGTGGATTATGAAATCGGACCTGGCGAATCTTTGGAGGATGTGCTGGACACCGCAGTGCTGCTGCAAAAAATTGAGGGCGAAGAGGAAGTGGAAAAGATGGATGCACTCTTAAGTCTTGCGATTACCGGCGGAGATTTTGACTGGATCTGACATAACAGAGCTTTTTTCAAACACGCTCCAGACAGGTAGCGGATATTTGATGAATGCCAAGTCTGGCGTCCGCTCTGAATTTTCACAGAATTTTGCCGGAGTTTTTCCGCGATTTTAAAAGAAAACAAAGAAATTTCAAAGGTTCATGAGAAAAATGTTCAGAAACAACCGAAAAAACATCGGTGAAATTGTGTAAAATTGACAGAACTGATGAAAAAGACCGGAAATCATCGAAAAATTTAAGGATTGACAAAAAGCGGGAATTCCGCTAGAATGTGCCTATGTTGAAAAACAGCAGAGAAAAAGAATAGAGTAAAGATAACGCAACGGAGCGGTTCTGGGAATAGAATCGCTCCGTTTGTAATTTTCTCCCTTTCTCCAAGGTTTTATTTCTCCAAAAAACACTCTCAGAAAACCGGAAAACGCTCTGTCTGTTTTTTCAAGATAAACTCCATATAAGTAGTGGATTCGCAAAGGCGCGGTACGAAGGGAAAGCTTCGTGCCGCGTTTTTCAATCCCAAGGAGAAACGTCAGTAAAGAGTTCGCAACGGGGCGATCTGGAAGGAAGATTTCCAGATCGCTTTTTGATTTTACCGGAAAGGAGAAAGTCCGATGGAAAACACAAACGTCTTATTTGACAGAAAGCGTCTGGTCCGGCTGATCGTACCATTGATTGTGGAACAGGTGCTGGCCGTTACCGTCGGTATGGCAGACATGGTAATGGTATCCGGGGCCGGTGAAACGGCTGTTTCCGGAATCTCACTTGTCAATACGATCTGTGTACTGCTGATCGTGATTTTCACATCGATGGCAAGCGGCGGTTCCGTTGTCGGAGCACAGTTCCTCGGAAGCGGGGATAAGAAAACAGCGTGTCACGCAGCCGAACAGCTCGTTATGATCTGCGGACTGATTGCACAACAGGAGGCGAGGCGTATGAAAGAAGAAAACTATGAGGTAGTCGTTTTTCAGGGAGACCCGGGAACCATCGATCTGACGTACGAAGAAATAGAAGCAGAGTGGAACAAAATGCTGCAGACCGTACCACAGATCGGAAAGTTCCGTATCATCCATCAGGGGAAAAAGAGGTACATCTTCGAAGATTACAGCAGTCAGATCGGGAACGCCGACGCAGCACTTGGTATCTGGGTCCACAAAGGAGTGATCAACGAAAGCTTTTTGAAGCGCATCCGAATCTGAAATATATCGCAACGCTGGGACATGGATTTGAAGACTTCGATGTGGAAATGACAAGACGCCGGGGCGTGACCATAACGAATACGATTTACGGTGATGTCACCATTGCCCAGTATGCGATGGCACTGCTCATGAACATCTGTCATAACGTGACGGTACAGAGCGATTACACCAAAACAGGGTACTGGAAAGAAAAAGAAACGAATCCGCAGGCAAGCTACAATCAACTGTTCGTGCCGCAGATTGAGCTCTACCAGAAAACGATGGGAATCATCATCGATGAGGAGGCGCTTCTTGAGGCGCTGGAATCGAGAAAGGTTTATATGGCAGGACTCGATGTTGTCGCAAAATGAGCCGCCGCAGTATCAGATTCCGCTGATGCAGTCGCCGTACACCTTTATTACTTCCCATATCGCCTGGCAGCCGAAGGCAGCAAGACTCCGCGCAGTAGATCTGGCGGTGAAAAACTTCCGGTCTTACCTGGAGGGAATGCCGACGAGTGTGATTAATTAAAAACAGCGGATTGTGAAAACAGCTGCAAAAAAACGACTGTAAAACAGCAGAGCTGCGGAACAGTCCAGGCATGAAAGAAGAGGTTAGAAAATCTGTCAGAAAACAGATTTCTATATAGAAGCAGCAGAGCCGGTAAATGAATGGAAGAGAAAACCGGGAAGGCGGATAAAAAAGAAATCCGCAGCCGGAAAAATCAGAAGCTGTACAGGAGGCCGGTTCGGAAAGGGAGGGAAAATCATGAAAAAGCTGGAAATTGTAATTCGTCCGGAGAGCCTCGAAAACCTAGGAGCTACTCCTCGAGGTAGCAGAAGGCAAATAGGTATGTATGATCACAAATATCCTTGGATATGGAAATCAGAAGGGATATCGTCAGATGTACCGCGGAGCGGAAATCGTGGCCAAAATGCTTCCGAAAGTTAAAGTGGAAACCGTTGTGGAGGATGACAAGGTTCCGAAAATCGTTGATTTTGTTGTGAAAAACCTGTCAACCGGAAACTACGGCGATGGAAAAATTTTCGTTTACGACTGTTGAAGATGCAGTGCGGATCCGAACGGGCGTAGCACGGCGAAACAGGCACTTTAAAAAATCTGAAAGCTACCGTTTCAGAGATGACCGTTTCAGAAGATCTGCAGACGGGAACAGGTAAGATGGGAATGAGGAGGAACTTATTATGGAAAACACACAGGTATTACTCAATATCGTATGGACCATGGTCGGAGCCTTTCTGGTGTATTTTATGCAGGCCGGATTTGCCATGGTGGAGACAGGATTTACAAGAGCGAAAAACTCTGGAAACAATTCTGATGAAGAATATGATGGACTTTTGTATCGGTACGCCGTGCTACTGGCTCGTCGGCTTCGGCATCATGTTTGCCGGTTCCGGTGCGCTCATCGGCGGGTTTGATCCGTTCATCCGCGGCAGCTATGACTTCGGCACGCTGCCGGTCTGGGTCTACGCGGTGTTCCAGACTGTGTTCTGCGCCACTGCCGCGACCATCGTCTCCGGCTCGATGGCCGAGCGCACGAAGTTCAGCGTCTACTGCTGCTACTCCGCCGCCATCAGCCTGATCGTCTACCCCATCTCCGGCCACTGGATCTGGGGCGGCGGCTGGCTGGCTCAGATGGGATTCCACGATTTTGCAGGATCCTGTGCGATCCATATGGTAGGTGGTATCTCCGCACTGATCGGTGCCAAGATCCTTGGACCGCGTATCGGAAAATTTACGAAAGATAAATCCGGAAAAATCACAAAAGTCAATGCATTTCCGGGACACAACCTGGCAATCGGTGCACTTGGTGTATTTATCCTCTGGTTCTGCTGGTTCGGATTTAACTGTGGATCTACCACAGCAGCAACCTATAATCTTGGCGACATTGCCATGACTACAAACCTTGCGGCAGCAGCAGCAACACTTGTTACCCTGATTGTTACCTGGGTACGTTATGGAAAACCGGATATCAGTATGACAATGAACGGCGCACTGGCCGGACTGGTAGCTATTACAGCAAGCTGTGATGTAGTCAATGATTACGAGGCACTGTTCATTGGAGCAGTTGCAGGTGTTGTCGTTGTATTCGCAGTTGAATTCTTTGATAAAGTCGTAAAAATCGATGACCCGGTTGGTGCAATCAGTGTACACGGTGTCTGTGGAGCACTCGGAACCTTATTCACCGGTATTTTCGGCGAGGGATGCAGCTTTATCACCCAGATGATCGGTTTTGTAGCAGTTGCAGCATATACCCTGATCCTGGCGTTCATTCTGTTCTTCGTCCTGAAAAAGACCATCGGACTTCGCGTAACCGAGAAGGAAGAGATCGACGGATTGGATATGCACGAGCACGGATGCAGCGCTTATGCAAACTTCCACTTCCATAATGATAAATAAAAAAGGATCAATAAAAAAGGTGGTGCGGATATGAAAAAGCTGACAGTTATTGTCAAACCCGCGAACCGGGAGGATGTCATCGACATCATGGAATCGTGTGCCGTGTACGGCGTGATGGAAACGGATATCACCGGATATGGAAACCAGAAGGGTTACCGGGTGATGTACCGTGGAACCATGAGCGGACCGAATGTACTGATGAAATGCAAATTCGAGACCGTCGGTGACGATAAGACAATTGAAGTATTAAAAGGCTTTCTGGAAAAGAAGCTGTGTACCGGAAATATCGGAGACGGAAAGATTTTTGTCGAGAAAGTGGCAGACGTCATCCGGGTTCGTACCGGCCAGCGCGGCGAGGAAGCATTATAAAAACAAAAGACAGTAAAAAGGTGCAAAGAGGCAGCCAGAGCAGATCGTTCGGCTGCCTCTTCTGAGACTAAAAAAGCCGGAACGGGAGGAATGCTGCATGGTAAGATACATCATAAAACGTTTATTCATCGGAGTGGTGACAATCTGGGCACTGATCACCATTACCTTTTTCCTGATTCGGATTATGCCGGGCAGCCCGTTCGAGGCGGATAATCTTTCCCGGAGCGCGATTGAACAGCTCGAATCGACCTACGGACTGGATGAACCCATGTGGAAACAGTATATTCTTTACATGGAAAATCTGATGCACGGAGATCTCGGCATTTCCTATAAAAAGAACGTTTCTGTTAATACACTGATCGCAAGAGGATTTCCGTACACGCTAAGCATCGGACTTCTCTCTATTGCGGTATCTGCATTCCGGGCTGGATCGGCATGGCTCGTCAGGTAAGAGGCCAGCTGATTGCCTTAAAGGAGCAGGAGTTTTCCATGGCAGCACTCGTCATCGGAGCAAGTGATGCGAGAATTCTCTTCCGTCACCTTTTGATCAATGCCATCGGACCGATCATTGTACAGATTACCTTCCTTGTTCCGAATGCCATTTTTACGGAAGCCTTCTTAAGCTTCATCGGAATCGGCATTTCTGCTCCGATGGCAAGCTGGGGTTCCATGGCACAGGATGCCCGTCAGGTGCTTACCATGCACCCGGGACAGCTGCTTTTGCCGACCATCTGCATCTGTATCACCATTTTCTCCCTGAACTTCCTCGGCGAGGGAATCGGCGATGCCTTTAATCCAAAGAAAACCAGGGGGTGAAGCGTATGAGTTTACTCGAAATCAGCCATCTCACAACAAAATTTGAAACGCAGCAGGGAACCGTCAGCGCAGTCCGCGATGTTTCCTACCATCTGGAAGAGGGCGAGGTACTTGGTATTGTCGGCGAGTCCGGTTCCGGAAAAAGTGTCGGCATGCTGACCCTGATGGGGCTTCTGGCATCGAACGGCAGAGTGGAAGAAGGAGAGATCCTTTTCGACGGAGAAAACATTTCTCCGCCGCACATGAAGGACCGGAAAGAAAAACGGGCTTATGAAAAGAAAATGCAGCAGATCCGCGGAAACCGCATCGGCATGATTTTCCAGGATCCGATGACATTTCTGAATCCGATCCTGAAAATCGGAATTCAGATGACAGAGGGAATCCGAAAGCATCAGAATTGCTCCAAAAAAGAAGCGGAAGCGAAAGCCATTGAGCTGATGCGGCAGGTCGGAATTCCAAGTCCGGAAAAACGGCTCGATCAGTATCCGTTCGAATTTTCCGGCGGTATGAGGCAGAGAATCATCATTGCGACGGCTCTGGCGTGTGACCCGAAGCTGATTATCGCAGATGAGCCGACAACCGCACTGGATGTGACCGTACAGGCACAGATTCTGGAGCTTTTGAAAAAGCTGACGAAGGAAAAAGGAACCTCCGTTATTATGATTACCCACGACCTCGGCGTTGTCGCTTCTATGTGCGACCGGATTGCCATTATGTACGCCGGACAGATCGTAGAAGAGGGAACCGTCGATGAGATTTTCTACGAACCGCATCATCCGTACACGAAAGGTCTTCTGAACAGTATCAACAATTCGGCAAAGGATAACGACGAGCCGCTCGCTCCGATTCCGGGAACACCGCCGGACCTCTTAAAGCTTCCGAAGGGCTGTGCATTTATGAGCCGCTGTCCTTACACTATGAAGATATGTGAGGTACAGGCCTCTCCGGTGACAACCTACAGCGAGACGCACTGCTGCAGATGCTGGCTGGAATGTATGGATGAAACAAAAATCACAGTTTCCGGGGAGGAGGCGGCGCTGGAGGACTCTATGGCAGGTAGCCATTTTTATCCTGATTTTGCAGCAGTACTGCTGAAACAGAAGGTAGCGGAGCAGTACGGATTAAAAGCAGAAAATGTACTGACAGGAGCCGGATCGAGTGCGATGATCGATATGATCGGACTGACCTTTCTGGACGATGGAGATGAGGTGCTGTTTTCCGCGCCGACCTACGGGGCATTTGCCGACATGGCGTATTTAAATGGCGGTGTGCCGGTCTCCGTACCGGTAACCGAGGAGCAGAAATTTAATCTCCCTGCCATGAAAGAAAAAATCGGTGAAAAAACAAAAATCGTGGTGATCTGCAATCCGAATAACCCGACCGGAACGTATGTGCCGATCGGGGAGCTGGAAGCATTCGCAGATACCCTTCCGGAGGACGTTCTGTTGGTGATGGATGAGGCATACATGGAATTTGCCACCGAGCCGGACTGCTGTAGTATGGTCGATTATATGAAAGCGCATCCGGAAAAACCGATTCTGGTTCTCCGCACCTTTTCCAAATATTATGCGATGGCAGGCCTTCGTGTCGGCTATGCGCTGGGCTCCGAAGAGCTGATTGGAATCATGCGGAAATGTTCCGCTTCCTGGAATCTGAATGTCTGTGCCCAGAAAGCGGCAGTGGCAGGCCTGGCAGACCAGGAATATTATCAGGAGCAGAAAGCCAAAATCGTGGAGGGAAGAGAGTATCTGGAAAAAGAGATGGCAGCGCTTGGCTGCAGGGTTTATCCGTCCCAGTCGAATTTCATCTACTTCGATACCGGAAAAGATCCTGCCTGGATTCAGGAACAGCTGATGGAAAAGGGCATCCGTATCGGCGCATTCGAGATGAGCCGTGTCAGCGTGGGAACGATGGAGGAGTGTAAACTTTATATCAAAGCATTAAAAGAAATTCTGGAAGCGGCAGAGTGAAAAAGGTTTTACGGTAAACGTTAAAAGATAGAATGAAAGAGAAAAGACCGGATGAGAAGTAAAAAATCCGGTCTTTTTCTGCTGGTATGAGAACAGAAAAAGCGGATCAGCAGGTTGCATATTTCAGGTAAAAAAGGTATACTTATAAGTGATGAAAAGAGAAATATGTTAGCAGCAGCTAATAAGAAAAAAACAGAGAAAAAACATGGTTTTTGCAAATTAGTGCTTGCCATTCCATGAAAATTGGAATATTATATGTGCAAACGCCTATAGATGAAAAAAGATGTATCACATCCTGAAAGGGGAAAGAAAATATGCTTTTTAAAACATACCAGAAGATCACGACGTTATTTAAAGAACATCATGGATATATGAGCTTCGCAGACCTCAGAGATCATCAGGTGACCGTACTGCAGCTGGCAGAAATGGAAGAGGAAGGAAGTCTGGAACGATTTGCACGCGGCTGGTACTGGTGCAAGGACTGTGGTTATGAAAAACCGGAAGACTATCAATATATCGAAATTGCGAAAGTAAACCCACGTGCAGTCATCTGCATGGGACAGTGCTGCATGGCTTGCCGGAATGCTGAAAGAAGAGCCGGCTACGATTGCAGTTGCAACAGCACGGACAGACCGAAAAAAAATGGATCTGGAAAATTTTGAAATCAGACGTTTTTATTTCCAGAATGCCGATGTCCCGGGCGAAATCTGTGAGTAAAAAGACAGAGTTTGGTTCCTTACAAATATTATTCTCCGAAGAGAACCTTTTGTTGACTGTCTGCGCATGAACAACAAGATGCCGGAGGAAGTAAAAGAAGAAATCCTCACCTGGTGCCGGAAACAGAAATATTCCAAAGAAGAGATTCTGGAATACGCGAACAAGCTCCGTGCGGTAAAAAATATCGAGGAAGAGTAT
>ENA-OQJO01000089-OQJO01000089.1-human-gut-metagenome-genome-assembly--contig:-NODE-89-length-12100-cov-3.293243_pt1 | contig 12100 bp, 17 predicted proteins | sample MGYA00242613_ERZ504780 | MGnify/ENA primary metagenome ERZ504780 (study PRJEB26092, sample SAMD00036368) | human gut metagenome | host: Homo sapiens | study: EMG produced TPA metagenomics assembly of...
ACGAAAAGTTGACAGTATCTTCTATTACCGCATGAGTACCGATAAGGATATGTACATCTCCCGTCACCAGATCTTTCAGAATTGTTTCCCGGCGCTTTCCTTTTACTGTTCCGGTAAGCAGCTCCACCCGTACATTCATACCCGCCAGAAAACGACATATCGTTTCATAATGCTGAGTAGCCAGAATTTCTGTAGGAGCCATCATGCAAGCCTGATAGCCGTTGTCCAGCGCAATCAGCATAGTCATCAGGGCAACAAGTGTTTTTCCGCTGCCCACATCTCCTTGCAGCAGACGGTTCATTTGTCTTCCACTTCCCATGTCACGGCGCATCTCCTTTATCACCCGCTTCTGTGCTCCAGTAAGCTGGAAAGGAAGATTCTGCGAATAGAAAGTATTGAATATCTCTCCTACTTTGCCAAATACCAGTCCGCGGAACTTATTTCTCCGTTCTTTGGTATAGCGAAGAATATTAAGCTGGACATAAAACAGTTCCTCGAACTTCAAACGGTATTGTGCTCTGCGGAGCAAATCAGGATTCTGAGGGAAATGAATGTTATACAGCGCATCAGTAAGCGGCATCAGCCGATAATGATCCACCAGTTGCGGACTCAAGGTTTCTTCAATAATCTCCTTCTGAAGCGCCCCGAAAAGATTTTTCATCAGTTTTTCCAGCGCATGCGAATTGAGATTGCTGCGCTTCATCTTTTCGGTCGTATTATAATAAGGCTGAAGCCCCATTGTAGAAAGAGTAAGCTCCTGTGCCGGATCAATATCCGGATGAGCTATATTTATTCGTCCATTGAATACGGTCGGCTTGCCAAAGACAATATATTCTTCATTTGCCTTATATTTCCCCATGATGAATTTCAGTCCCTGAAACCATACCAGATCGACAATACCCGTTCCGTCGGAAAAATGTCCGACCAGACGCCGCTGGCGACCTTCACCCATTGTTTCAAAGCTGAGTACCTTACCTTTTAACTGTATGTAAGGCATATTTCCATCTATTTCATGGATATAATACAGACGACTACGGTCGACATACTTATAAGGGAAATAACACAACAAGTCCCGAAAGGAATAGATATTCAGTTCCTTGTTCAGTATGGCCGCACGCTGCGGGCCCACCCCTTGCAAATATTTTATGTCACGCGTAGATAAATCGAACATTTATTTAAACCAGAACTTCTGCAACTTTCAAGTCGAATGGAGTAGTAAGCTTTATATTTTCACGATTTCCCGGTATTAAGAAGACAGGATGCCCCAAAGCCTCCACTACCGAAGCATCATCTGTAAAAGCGGAAGTATATGTTTGTCCGTAAGCCTGTTTCAGTAACGATGCAGTAAAAACCTGAGGAGTCTGCACCAGTTTATAACAGTCGCGTGGTACAGTCACACTCTTTTCGTCTGCTTCTATCCGACGGACTGTTTCCACTACATCAATAACCGGAATTACAGCTTGCTTTTCTTCAGCAGCAGCATAACAGGCGGCTATCACTTCCTGAGAAACAAAAGGACGTACACCATCGTGCACTCCTACTACACTATTCCTATCATCCACCAAGGCCAGTCCGTTCTTTACAGAATGAAAACGAGTTTCTCCGCCGTTGGCGATACGATGGGGAAGCGTAAATCCATATTCCGCACAAAGGCGCTTCCAGTAGTCCTGCTGGTCTACCGGAAGTACCAATATGATATTTATACATTTATCGTAAGCATAAAAGCCTCCAGCGTACGCATCAGTACAGGCTTTCCCTTTACCGGGATAAACTGCTTGGGTATATCTCCCCCCATGCGTAAACCTTTACCTCCTGCTACGACAATGATATATTTCTTCATCAGGCAAGCAACATTCCTTTTTTAACTTCCAAAGCTTTTTCTGCTCCTGCATATTTTTCCAGAATAGCAAAAGCAAAAGCCGGAGCAGCACCCGGACCTTTACCCAAGATAAAGTTATCGACAACTTCAACCATATTGCCTGTATATTCTGCACCTTCCAGATATTTGTCGAAGCCCGGATAGCAAGTAGCCTTCTTGCCTTTCAGCAAACCACGCTTGCCATATACCATAGGAGCTGCACAAATAGCAGCAAGAGGTTTACCTGCCGCAGCAAAACTCATAATCAGCTTGTCGAGTCCTGCATGAGCATCCAGATTTGTCGCTCCCGGAAGTCCACCCGGAAGAACAACCATTTCCACATCTTCTTCCTTCAAATCCTCGAACAGCATATCCGCAACGATAGGAACCTGATGTGAGCTGACAACGGTCTTTTCACCTGTTACCGACACAGTTTTTACATTCAGTCCCCCACGACGCATTACATCGAGTGGAAACATGGCTTCCATTTCTTCGAAACCTTCTGCCAAAAAGATACAAATAGTTTTCATAATATGATGAATTTAAATATGCTTATAGTCTTATTTCAACTTAAAGTAATAGGTTATCGTACCACTCTGATTGTTTACACCGTCTACCGAATTGAACCGAGCTCGACGAGCTGCCTCTTCTGCTGCACGACGCAAAGCGGGATTTACCGTATTGGTCCGTTTGTTTATACTCGTGCTGATGACTCTTCCGGCAGGATTTACTGTGATAGTAACCACAACTCTTCCTTCATCTTGTACATTGTATACAGGAACAGGCAACCCTCCAGGTCCCAAAGAACGTCCGTTCAAGTCGAATGTTCCATATCCTCCTACTCCTGAAGTCTTTCCCGTATTTCCATTTCCATCCGGACTACCTTCTATGCCTTGTCCGGAAGTAGCCGAACCTTTACTACCCATTTTAGATCCTTTACCAAATGCCCCGGCAATCTTGTTGGCAGCAGCCTGAGCAGCAGCACGTTCTTCTTCAGCACGCTTTTCGGCTTCAGTTTTTTCCTTGGGTTTGGTTACAACAGGTTTTGTTTCCTGCTTCTTTTTAGGAGTAACTTCTTTTTTAGGTTTTTCTTCTTTCGGCTTTTCCTTTTTTACCTGAATAGAAGGTTCATCATCCTGCGTAATCATAGGCTGTTTCACCTCCGGTTCCGGAGTTACTTCCGGTTCGGGTACAGAAGTTTCCGGCTGCGGCAATACATCAACCTCCGTCATTGTATACGGATCGGCATCTCCCTGAGCCATTTGTGTATTACCAAGCATAACCGGCACACCTCCTTCTTCTTGTATCTCAGGACGAGTAAGTGAGCAAAAGAGCAGCAATAGTACCACAAAGATATGCAGCACTACCGTTCCTATTATTCCGGTTACTTTACTTTTCTTCACTGTATTCTTTTTTAATTCTGTTTGTCAGGGCGGCGAGTAGCCAGAACCATTCTAAAATGATTTTCGTTGGCAATATTCAGGATACGGACAATTTCGCGATACGGAATCGACTCGTCAGCGTAAAGCGCCACATACATTTCCGGTTCCTTCGCAGCACACTCTTGCAAGAACGAAGGAACTTCGTCGAGTGCAAGCGGCATTTCATCCTCATTACCAAACGCCCCGTAATAATTCAAATCCTTATCGATAATTACCCGCGCCATAGGTTTGGCCGAAGTCTGCTCAGAACCCTGCGGAAGCAAGACCTTGATTGCATTCGGCGATACCATCGTAGAGGTAATCATAAAAAATATCAGCAGCAAAAAGATGAGGTCGGTCATCGACGACATACTGAAGGCCGGAGATATTTTCTGTCTTCTTTTCAGTGACATAGGCTTCTTATTTTTCGTTTGGTTCGTTCATCAAGTCCATGAAAGCAATGGTACGAGCTTCCATCTGACTTACAACCTTGTCTACGCGATATACCAGATGATTGTAAGCAAACATGGTAGCAATACCCACAACCAGACCGCCTACAGTGGTAATCATCGCTTCATAGATACCGCTCGAAAGCAGAGTAATATCAATATTGTTTCCGGCATTAGCCATATTCCAGAAAGCACGAACCATACCAGTTACCGTACCCAGGAAACCAAGCATCGGCGCACCGCTGGAAATAGTAGCCATAATAGAAAGTCCGTTTTCCAGTTTTGCAACTTCAATGTTTCCGGTATTCTCGATAGCAGCCTGTACATCGGCAACCGGACGTCCCATACGCATGATACCTTTTTCAATCATACGCGAAGAAGGAGTATTGGTTATACGGCAGTAATTGATTGCCGATTTGATTTCTCCAGTCTTGATATAGTCGCGGATACGATCCATAAACAACGGGTCTTCTTTACCCGCCTTGCGGATAGCTACCGCACGTTCAAAAAAGATATAAAAGGCTATGACAGACATCAGAGCCAGTACAATCATAATCCAACCACCTTTGCAAGCCATGTCCCAAAGGTTCATTTCCGATTCTCCCGATACAACAGGAGTCAATACGGGATTATTTCCCGTCATGGTGTCGGCAACGGTCTGTGCAGCTGCCAGCAGTGTCATTGTAATCATAATTTAACGAAGGCAATTTTTATATTCTTCAATAGTTTTCTTAAGTCCTAGATAGAGTGCGTCACAAATCAATGCGTGACCGATGGAAACTTCGTCCACCCATGGAATATTTTCATGAAAGTAAGCAAGATTCTCAAGGCTGAGATCATGACCGGCATTCAGTCCCATTCCCAACTTGCGGGTTACCTTTGCAGCCTCAACGAAAGGAGCAATGGCAGCTTCGCGATTCTTTCCATACTGTGATGCATAAGGCTCTGTATAAAGTTCCACACGGTCGGCTCCGGCTTTTGCCGCATACTCTATCATTTCCGTATCAGTTCCTACGAAAATAGAAGTACGTATACCTGCTTCTCCGAAAGTATCCATCAGCTCGGCCAGGAAGGAAAGATTATTTTTAGTATCCCACCCCGAGTTAGAAGTAATCTGGTCGGGAGCGTCGGGAACAAGCGTTACCTGATGCGGTTTTACCTTCAATACCAAGTCAATAAATTCTTTCGAAGGATATCCTTCGATATTAAACTCCGTACGAAGTATGGGACGAAGAGCCAACACGTCCGCATAGCGGATATGCCGTTCATCGGGACGAGGATGAACCGTAATCCCTTCGGCCCCGAAAGCCTCGCAATCCAACGCCACTTTTTCTACATCCGGGTTATTTCCCCCGCGAGCATTACGCAAGGTTGCTACCTTGTTTATATTCACACTTAGCTTAGTCATATTGAATTTATTTTATATCTTTGCGTCTACAACCTGCAAAGTTAACAGGTTTTGCGAGAAACCTGTTAACTTTACGTGACAAAAGATTGATAAAAAAAGCTACAAGATATGCAACGCAACCTCAGATTCGCCCTTTTTGGAAATACTTATCAGGAACATAAGTCGGCACATGTCACCCATTTGCTGGAGATATTGCGTGGCAAAGGAGCCGAAATCTGTATCAGCAACGAGTTTTACGACTTTTTAAAACAGCATACAAAAGCAAACCTCGACGGACTGGAGATATTCAAAGGTTACGACTTTAATGCAGACATGGCACTCAGTATCGGTGGCGACGGAACCTTTCTGCGTGCAGCAAGCCGTGTAGGAAAGAAAGAAATTCCTATCCTGGGCATCAATACCGGACGTCTGGGATTCCTTGCCGATATATCACCCGACCAGATGGAGGAGGCTTTCGATGAAATCTACGAAGGGAAATACCTTGCCGAACCTCGCAGGGTATTGCATCTGACATCCGAAGGATACGTGCTGAAAGGCTATCCCTACGGACTGAACGAAATAGCTATTCTGAAACGTGACAGCTCGTCGATGATTACCATACGGGCTTACATAAACAGTGAGCCACTCTGTTCGTATCAGGCAGACGGCCTGATTATCGCAACTCCCACCGGCTCGACAGGTTATTCACTCAGTGTAGGAGGTCCGATTCTTGTGCCGCAAAGCGGAACTATCAGTCTGACTCCCGTGGCTCCACACAGCCTGAACGTACGCCCGATTGTCATTCGCGACGACTGGGAAATCACACTCGACGTAGAAAGCCGAAGCCACAACTTTCTGGTAGCCGTAGACGGACGCAGTGAAACATGCCGCGAAGGAATCCGCCTGACGGTACGCCGTGCCGATTATTTCGTACGCATCGTAAAACGCTGTCATCACTCTTTCTTCAATACGCTTCGGGAAAAAATGATGTGGGGAGCAGACAGCCGTTTATAGTTCAGGAATACATACTGAAAGCTTCAGAAAAAGGCTTCACAAACTAGCGGAAAATGCCCTATTTTTTCGTACAAAGATTGTCGAAGTTTGTACAGATTTAAAAAAAATATCCTGATGTTTTTCCGAAAACATCAGGATATTTTTTTAAAACGTCAGCAAGAATATAATACGTTTCTTACGAGAATATCATTCTTTTATCAAAAAGAAGGATTTATCAATTGATTAACAGTGCATTACAAACACTCGGGCAGCTGACTCAACTTCATGCTGTTTGAACCTTTTATCAGGATATAATATCCCTGAGGCTTATGCATCCGGATATCAGCCAGCACTTCATCTACATGCTGAAAAGTCTGATAGGAATGAGTGGCTGCTGCAAATTCGGGACCAACCAGAACAACACGGTCAAAACCACATTCCTTCAGATAATCTACCACCTTCTGATGTTCTTCCCGACTTGCTTCACCCAATTCCTTCATATCGCCAAGAATCACCATCTTATGCGGAGCTTCTACCTGACGGAAATTCTTCAAGGCAGCCATCATACTGGTCGGGTTGCATTATATGCATCCACAATCAGTTTATTATCGGCTGTTTCTTTCAGTTGCGACCGGTTATTGTGAGGCAGATACGACGCCAGCGCACTGCTGATATCATCATCAGACACTCCAAAGTAACGTCCGATAGCTGCTGCTGCCAGCATATTATCCAAATTATACGAGCCGATAAGATGTGTATTCACCTCGTGCGATACTCCTTCTGCTGTCCATCGGAAAGACAGGAAAGGTGAACAGCTTATCAGTTCTCCACTGACATACAAACCGGCAGTCTGCCCGTAACGCACACAAGTCAACCCTTCGGCAATGCCATTCAGGTAAGGATTTTCATTCTGGATAAAGATAGTAGCTCCACCTTTATCCCGCAGAAAATCGTACAACTCTCCTTTCGTGCGGATAACTCCCTCGAAAGATCCGAAACCTTGCAGGTGAGCCTTGCCTACATTTGTTATAATTCCATAATCCGGTTCGGCAATATGTACCAGTGTCTTTATTTCTCCCGGATGGTTCGCACCCATTTCGACAACCGCCATTTCGTGTTCTTTTGTCAGACGAAGCAACGTGAGCGGTACTCCGATGTGATTATTGAAATTACCTTCTGTATATAATGTATTGAACTTCCGGCTCAGCACCGTAGAAATGAGTTCTTTGGTTGTGGTCTTTCCATTCGTACCTGTAATGCCGATAACCGGCGTTTTCAGTTGCCGGCGGTGATAATTAGCCAGTTGTTGCAAAGCCTGCAAACAGTTGTCTACGAGAATTGTACCCTCACCCGCATATTCAGATTCGTCGATTACAGCATAGCGGCAACCCTGCTTCAAAGCCTGTGCGGCAAAAGCATTGCCATTAAAAGTTTCTCCTTTCAGGGCGATGAACATAGAACCCTCAGGACAGTTGCGGCTATCGGTGGTCACCTTACCGCATTCCATAAAACATTTATATAATTCTGCTATTTCCATATTTTCTGTAACAAAATATTCCGGCACAAAGATAACGTAATTTAATTTCCCGCGACTGCGAAAAAACAAATTATTGTGTGTACATTTGCAGCGCTTAAAGACGTATTCATCGGACATGGAAAACAGTATCACGAAACTTATCAATGTAAAGGGACAGTTAATGGACTTATCCTACCCGCAGGTAATGGGTATCCTGAATGTTACTCCCGATTCTTTTTATGCCGGAAGCCGGAAACAGACAGAAACGGAAATTGCAGAACGTACACTTCAAATCGTGTCGGAAGGGGGAAGCATTATCGATGTAGGAGCTTATTCATCACGCTCCAATGCAGAACATATCAGTGCGGAGGAGGAAATGTCTCGTCTGCGTCACGGACTGGAGATTGTATTCCGCGAATGTCCCGATGCCATTGTTTCGGTAGATACGTTCCGGGCAGATGTTGCACGTATGTGTGTAGAAGAGTACGGCGCAGCTATCATCAACGATATAGCAGCGGGCAATATGGATGAAAACATGTTTGCAACCGTAGCCCGGCTCGGTGTCCCCTACATCATGATGCACATGCAGGGAACTCCGCAAAACATGCAGCAGGCTCCACACTATGACAATGTATTGAAAGAAGTATTATATTACTTTTCTGAAAAGGTACAGAAGCTGCGTGACCTGGGAGCCAAGGATATCATCATCGATCCGGGATTCGGATTCGGAAAGACGCTGGAACACAACTACGAGCTACTGGACAAAATGGAAGAATTCCAGATATTCGAACTGCCTGTACTGGTAGGAGTTTCACGCAAGTCGATGATTTACCGCCTGCTGGGAGGAGAACCGGAAGATGCCTTGAACGGAACAAGCGTCGTCAACACAATAGCCTTGATGAAAGGAGCCGACATCCTGCGTGTACACGATGTGCGTGCCGCATCCGAAGCAGTCAAAATAGTTGCCGCCATGAAAAAGTTAACTCCTGTAAGTTTGTAAATATAAAATTATGCCTTTCGATATTTCCATACTTAGCGTCAAAGATATTATCGACATTCTGCTGGTAGCGTTTCTATTATACAAAACCTACAAGCTGATGAAATCGTCGGGATCAATCAATGTATTTACGGGAATTCTCGTGTTTATCGTCATTTGGGTTATCGTATCGCAAGTGCTGCAAATGCGTCTGCTCGGTTCGATATTCGATAAGCTGGTAAGCGTGGGAGTCATTGCACTGATTGTAATCTTTCAGGATGAAATACGTCACTTCCTGCTCTCGCTTGGTTCACGCCACCGCACAAGCAGTCTGCTTCGCTTTTTTAAGGGAAGTCAGAAGAACGACAACAGCAAAGAGGCCATCATGCCTATTGTCATGGCTTGCCTCAACATGAGTAAAGGAAAAGTGGGCGCACTGATTGTCATCGAAAAGAATTTTCCACTGGATGACATCGCACGTACAGGAGATATCATCGATGCGAACATCAATCAGCGACTGATAGAAAATATTTTTTTCAAAAACAGTCCGCTACACGATGGAGCTATGATTATCAGCAACAAACGTATAAAGGCTGCCGGATGTATTCTTCCGGTATCACATAACCTGAACATTCCGAAAGAGTTGGGTCTAAGACACCGTGCCGCACTGGGAGTTTCTCAGGAAACAGATGCCATGGCAATTATCGTTTCCGAGGAAACCGGAGGTATTTCCATAGCCTATCAGGGTGAGTTCTACTTAAAACTGACGGCTGAGGAACTGGAAAGAATGCTTACGAGTGAAGATGAGCTTTAAGGATTAATCCAACATCAGGCTCATATAGGGATGAAGGTCTTTCAGTACAAGAGCAGTCAGCTCGCTTATTGTGACACAAGCATACTCTTTTCCCATCTGATAACCTTGTATCATCTTCCCCGGAGAAACCGTGTAATATCCATTGTTTTCTCCGATAACCTCGTCTCCTTGCAGATGAATACAGAGTTCCTCCCCTTGATAAACAGCAGCATACAACTCAAGGCAAGCAGGAACATTTATTAAGCGTGCCATGCCTAATTCATGCATCTCGTCAGCAAAAGGAAGTATGCATGTCATGGTTTCAGCTTGATAAAAAGCAGCGAGTTGATGTAATGCAACTGTCAGGTCCGCCTCGTCAGACAGAAGTATTTCTTTGACAGAAAGTGTCTTTTCCTGCATCAGGCAAAAGATAAGTCCGGACAAGACATCACCCTTTTATAAATTGTCCATACATCACCTTTGCTCAAAGCCAGATCAGACAGTACAACATGGAAATCATCAAAGGTGTGCTGTATGCAGCACGACCGCCTGTTCATTTGTTCATTAAAGTATGGATAAATTGTTTCTTCAGGGTTTTTCAACAGATCTATCTTACTCATTTTCAGATATGATACAGAGTTATTAACAGGTTGTTCATAACTGTTGATAACTTTTTCAGCACACCATAACGGAAACAAGTCGCGTAGCCTGAGCGAGCATAATATCCTTTCAACCAATCTTCGGCAGGAATTAGTGTTGAAAACACGATTCCCTCATCGAACATGGAACGATGTGTTTCCTCAAGCAGGCGACGCATAGCCCCTCTTGCCCGATAATCAGGATGAGTACAAGCGCCCGATATATATGAAGCAGCTACCGTCCGGCCACAAAATGTCATCGGATAAGATATCATCTGAAGCGCAGAAATCACCTTACCATCTTCTATTATCGCTTTATTAATCTGGTCGGTATAACGTAAACGGAAATAAAGGTCTACAAATGCTTCATCATCATTGAAGCAAGTTTCCCAAAGTTGCCTGACTTGTTCTTTTACGCTCATTGTAATTCCACGATATATTTTTCAAGAAGAGTTTCTGGATAATAAGACAATTTAGCCTTACGCAGTCCTTCCAGCCCCAGGTCTTCCTCACGGTTGATATAAATGTACTGTTCCGGAATACGATTAGCAAACTCATTGTTAATCATAGCATAGGCTCCTTCTATATCTGTATTTGCTTTCTCTACACAAGTATCGAAAGTTTCATTGTTTATAGGAGCTCCGAAAGTAAATGCTACAATCTCTCCGTTAACATGCAATACTCCTCCTCGCAAATCCAGTTCGTTAATATGCTTCAACGCATCAGTCATCGAACGCCGTTCTGCTATCAGAGCTTCATTCTCTGCACAGTCGTTTGCTTTACACCACATGCTTTCCAGACGCAGACACTCAGGGACGAGTTCGGCTGTCAACTCCTTATATTCATAATTAGGATAAGCTGCTTTAAACCGATTGATATGATTCCGTTTAGGCTGGTACTTTTTTCCACGAAGCGTTGCCAGATCAGAACGAAGATATACATAATCAAAATAATCACGATCGGCTGTAAACGTAAAACGCCCCGGAAAAGCAGCTTCCAGTTCTGCACGCATATAGCTACATACACCCAACAAACGGAAAGGAACACCTTTGCTGCGCGCATCCTCTATCAGCACGTCAACAATTCGATGTACATCGCCTTCACCCACCGGCATCATATATGCCAGTTCATTATCTGCATAAAAACGGAACAACAGAAAGCCGTCCATTTCAGCAATTTCCGTCTGGTACAAAAAACCTCCAGCTATACAGATTAGAAAACGACAAATCGCAGTTACGGCGCTTGCTTGTTAAAGTATAACGCTGCACAGTTTCCTTATCTTCCAGTTCTATGGGTCTAAATGGTATCATATTATATTTCTTTTATTTTTCAGGCGTAACCATGACTTAAAAAGAACGCACCGATATTAAAAAACATCGGCACGCTTCCACGAAACATGCTCGCATTGGATTTTATAATTTAATAGAGCCCCAGCAGATGAAGGATAGTCGGAGTAAGCAAAGCAGTCAAAATACCGTTCAGAGTCAATCCCAGACTGGCATAAGCTCCATACTTTCCACTGACCTCCATAGCACGCGATGTTCCTACCGCATGCGAAGCTGTTCCCATCGAAAGCCCTTGCGCTATAGGACTTCCAACATGTCCTACCTGAAGTACCTTAAAACCACAAATAGCACCAAATAGTCCTACAACAATCACTACCGCTGCAGTAAGAGAAGGTATTCCGCCTACTGCATCCGAAACTTCCATCGCAATCGGAGTCGTCACCGACTTTGGAGCTAACGACATGATAACCTCTGGAGAAGCTCCCAGCAGTTTTGCTATAATAGTAACCGATACTAGTCCGACAAGACAGCCTGCTAATTGAGAAACAATTAATCGGCATTAATGTTTTTTTATTCATGCGTAATTGTAGATACAAGGGAACCCCAGTGCTACAACTGCCGGCTTCAACCAGAACTCAATCAAGGAACCTGCTTCATAATATTTTTCATACGAAACATTTGTCAGTTTCAGAAAACAAATCAGCAAGGCAATCGCTATCAATATCGGATTAAGAATAATCAAACCTGTTTTTTTCTGCAACTGTTTGGAAAGAAAAAAGAATC
>ENA-OQJO01000090-OQJO01000090.1-human-gut-metagenome-genome-assembly--contig:-NODE-90-length-12076-cov-2.623232_pt1 | contig 12076 bp, 13 predicted proteins | sample MGYA00242613_ERZ504780 | MGnify/ENA primary metagenome ERZ504780 (study PRJEB26092, sample SAMD00036368) | human gut metagenome | host: Homo sapiens | study: EMG produced TPA metagenomics assembly of...
GTTACAGACAAGCCCTGCCATTTTGTATTATTTCTCCGTATATTCAACGGATTGTTATTCCGTAGTCCCCGTGTCATTTTTATCCTCCTTCTCTTTTTGTGTTTCAAACAATATTTGTGCAGCCAGCCGTGCTATATCATCTTTATTCTCAATGATTATACTCATAGTCTTTTCCGCTTTCCGAAGTTCAGCCTTTTCCCATGATTTCTCACGTACCGATTTAAACTCACAGAAAACGCAATAAGCCGCCCATAACATAGCGAATACTGGAAATGGAATGACAATGCAACATATAAGATCAATCATAACCAGTGTCAGAAACGGATTAAAATATTTCTTCGCTTTTGTCGCTGTCATTTTGTACTTCTTCGAGGTACGAAGCTCCCCACGTTGTTTCGCCTTCTGAATCCCCGAAATAAAATCTATCCCCATTGCGATTATGATAGCTGTCATACTTACCGCTATCAAGACCAAATGTAAAAACAAATGGTCGTGAATGAATGTTTCAATAATGTCGTTCATATCCTTTTGTGTTTGCGTTTATTATTTTTATTCCAATAGTAATTTGTTGATAGCATCAATAAAGGCTGGGGAACATAAACTTGCGTATTCCTTAATCATATTACACTCTTCATCGTTATACTCAATTTCTCCATTGGAGTTGATATTTTAAATGCGAGGGCATGAGCCTCTATTCCCCTGCCAAGTTGATAAATGATATTAGCAAAATCCTTCTTGTAGTTCTCAACGGAACATCTCGTCTTATCAATATCAACAAATATCTCAATTCTTTCAAAATTTATCCTTTTCATAATCACTTCCAATCATTATCATTTGAAGCACCGAACATCAGTCCTCTTCCCAACCAGTCAGAGTTCGGTGACGGATACATAAAATCCACCAACTGCATACAATGGTGCATGGAACCGCCATTCAATGTTTGCTTTGTTCCATTCGCGTATATCTGAACATTATTATAATTGTCATTTGCATTAACCACGAATATCCTTTGGGTGACGGCAAGACTCAAAAGATAACGGTAGGTTACATTCGATGTTATTCTAAATATAACCGTATCAACTGGAAAACCCGAAGTTTCACCGTTATAATCGTATCTTGGCGAATAGCAAGGAACTGTATAATAAGTTTCGTTAGCAGAGGAAGTCCCGGAAGTCAAAGGTATATAAGTACCGGTTTTATCAGCACCTTTTGTGTACACATAGGCATAGGAGCCGTAAACTACCATAATGCTTCTTTCCCTTGCGCCAAACACGCCTCTACACCATAAGTCAGAAGTGTAGAAACGTAATGACCGGTTATCCTTAGTACCTTGATGATACATATCACCATCAAACCACATTCTTCCATCACTTCCAAAGCTGATTCCTCCAACCGCATCACCAGCAGCATTCACGCAATTCAACCTTGTAAAAGAGCCTGATACACCTTTCAATGTACCTTCAAAAGTGCTGTCACCTGAAATAACCGCACCAGCCGCATAGAGTTTCCCTGCTATACTCACCTTATATGGCGCATCAGTCGGTGTTGTAGCTCCAACCCATAACGGATAGTCACCACCAACAAGACCTGCTGCAACCGTTTTATTATCGCCCTTCATTATCAAAAGCTGATTACCCTGCATGAACCGTAGAATAGCATTTTGAGCCATGATAAGCGGAGTGTACACTGGCACCAAAGAATTAAACTTCTGCCAATAAGTTGTATTTGTCACCGGAATGGAATCACTGGACGTATGAGTTTTCAGACATTTATACGCATTAAACGTATTAGCACCGGTAGTCACAATTGCAATATCCAAGTACCGGGTACCGGAAGTCAAAGCCTCGTCATTGCGATACTCTATGCCTTTAGCCCATTCGGATTGCCGGAGAATACAGCCTTGCAGCCCGTTTTTCCCCGGTTCCCCATTAGTACCGTCAATTCCATTTTTGGCCTTTCTTCGTATTAATATATGCCCTTGCGCCTCCATACCGGATTACTTCAATTTTGCTAATACTTCTTTTGCGATCTCTTTAGCCTTGATACGATAACTCTGATAATCAGTATATTCTTTCAGATATTCGGCACGCTTATCTTCGTCAAGTACCGAAGTTGTATCACGTGCCATTTCCAAGTTAGCGAAAATGGCATCACGCTTATTCGCATCATAACGTTCCATGATAATGGCACTTACAATACTATCATAATCATGCTCTCCTTCAACGTCCACATTTTCACAGACATACTGGTCTTCAACCACCATATCTTCCGAACCGGTCTTTTGAACGGCTTCTCTTCTTTCAAAGTCAAAGTAAATGCGTAACAACGCACCTTCAAGTACAAATTCAACACCAGTCGGCAGTTCTCCTACAAGAGTTCCATAACTTTTCATAAATTACCTCCATTTTTACAATTATTCTTCAAAATAGTAAGCACTCTTCCCGTCACCTAACGAACGCCGTTTGACAATCACATTCTCCACTGGAAAAATCTTCTGACCGTTATTCTCCGCTTCGCGAGCCTGATCCAACACATCTTTCAGATTATAACAGTTCGTTATGAATTTGCTACGTTGTCCGTTCTGTTCAAAAAGACACAATATCTTCCTTCACCTTGCTTTGTCTTCACATTCGTTTCAAAGTCCACCACTGTTATAGGGACATTGAGAATATCCATCAATCTTGTTTCTTTTACATCGAAGAACTTCTTTCCGTCCTTCGTTCTGCCACTCTGTTTGATACCTTTATCTGCAAAACTCATATCATTATTTGTTATTGTTCTCCATAAATTTTTACAATCTCCCCACTTGCACCAACCCCAGTATGAAGCTCGTATCTCGCGGTTACGTTTCCGGCTTTTTATTCGTTTCACCTTTCGGGCAAAGTTCTTTTTCATATTTTTACGCATCCGAACATTATCTTTCGTGAAGCAATAGCCCAAAAAGTTAATCCTTCTTCCTCTTACTACGTTTTCGCTTTCTATGCTTTTTGTTCTCATTCTTTGTTTCTGTCCCTATCGGAGCAATACAACTGTTTGCTTTAACTACCAACCCAATTTTTGCACTTTCCCGTTCATACGCACGAATAAGAAACAACGCTTCGGACTTAGAACGAGCCAGCATAACATTATCATCGCAATATCTATGCAGGCATTTGACATGATATTTCTCCTTCATTGTATGATCTATCCGACTTGCCGCAAAATTCCCGATAGGTTGGCTTGTAAATGCTCCAATCGGAACACCTCTTCTTCCGTTCAACTTCATTCTCCAATACGTCAACTAACTCTGTTCCGCTGTCATACGATAAAACAGCTATCTCGATCAATTTAATAAATCGTTCATCTTTGAATTTCCTTCTCAATGCAGCAATAAGCTCATGAAGAATACTTTGATAGAACTTTTTGAAATCAGTCTTTACGAACCATTTATATTCCGGGTACCGGCGAAGAAAACGTTTCATTCTCCTTACTCCAAAATGTAATCCCTTTCCCTTGATACACGCACTTGTATCATAAATCAAATTTCTATAAACATCTTCTTCAATCACCCTCATAATTGCATGGTGCAATATACGCCACGGAAAATATTTCTGTTTGACAATATCTCGAACCTTTCCTGCATCACTTTTTACCTTCATCACGCTATAATCCGGTACCGGAAAATCCAATGTCAGAATCATCAACTGCAAAGCTCGGAGGTCTTCTTCTGGGTGAAGATTATGCCGCCTGATAAAACGATTTTTCTTAACCTTCCCATCTTGTGCCTCTCTGTCCGCTTCACGCAAATTGTTTATTTCTGCAATGCGTTCAAGAATATATCCGACTCTTTTAGGTTTCTTTCCACCGTTTGCTTCTATCCGTTTATTGTCAGCCTCTATCCTTTCCGCTATAATTCTATCAATTTCATTATGCGACAGACTCTTCCAATCAATATCACTTCTTCCAATATTCACTGCTGCTTTGTTTTAAAATTTACACCATACTTCCAATTTTGTCTTGTTCAGACCATTCTAATTATTCCGATAACTGCAAGCTGTTTTTGCTTGCTTGAATAATTCGCCCGGAGCTTTCGAGAACCAACCTACTAACACCGCTTGTCGCCTTTCGCAAATAGGGCAACCTTTCCGCATTCTTGATTTTCTGACATCGTAACCAATTGATTACTACGTTGCAACGATATAAATCCTGCAAGGTCATGGCTCGGAGAACTCGCAGATTACTCTACGATAAATAAGTATGGCGAGAGCCGATATTCGCATTCGAGTTCGACCAATCGTTATTCGAGTTCGCATAAGCGAGGCCGCAATTCGCACCGTTATTCGCATTACCGCCCCAAAGAACCAGCTCTTGTTCCCCTCTACCAACCGTCCACGCCTTTCGGCTTTCGTCCCGTTGTCCGTTGCCGTAAAACGAGAAGGTGGACGGGTTTAATTGATTGAAATTCAAAGAACTAATCTTTCAAAGTCTGTCATGCAGCCATCAAAGATGCACCGCTAACAAATGTTAAATCTCCAAAATACGCAAGGCGAGAGCCGACAGTCGCAGACGAGGTCGACCAATCGGTATTCGAGTTCGCAGCAGCGAGGCCGCACTTCGCACCGTGATTCGCATAACCGCCCCAAAGAACCAGCTGCCCAGTAGTGTTTGCCCATGAATAATCAGCCCAATAGGAAGTGCTGCTTCCACCGATCTTTTTCGGGAAAATATCAAAAATGTTCCCCAAGAATTATTTCCTGCACTTGGCCGGAAACTGTCTGCCGGGTAGCTTGTCTGTATTCGCCATTTGGATGCGCAGCCAATTCAGCAGTAGTTGGTAAACGGTTTCCCTTATAAATGAAAATCTCAGTTCCACTTTGAGCACTATTGTTGGAACTACCACAAAATACTCCTTGCAGAAATTCCCATTGCCACCCATAAGGATCTTCTATACCCATCATGTTCACCCGTGAGCAATCCACCCCAGTATTACTTCCATTCACCACAGAAATAGCAATTTTACCCCAGTTGTCACCGAGACTTTTTGTTGCACCAGTTTTCAAAGCTGCCGCAGCAGCCCACAAATCTTTACTGGAGCTACCACCTACACCATAACCGAGTTTGGCTTGAATATTGGTATCTCCATATTGGGACAGTCCCAACATCATAATAAGTTTTCGCTGATCGTAATCAGTCAGCCCCCATTCCTTACCATTTACTTGTGCAGCAGTCCAAAATGCGTTGATCGTCTTGCTGCCTGCCGGTGCAACTCCTGAACGTGAGACAAGTGCACTACCTGACATGGAGCCTTTATATGCCCCAATACAATTATACATTCCACCGTTTGCCCCACCGATAAATTCACCGCCAATAGGTAGCATCGAGAGCCATAAGACTGGTAAACCACTCACACTGTCAGTCTGTACACGATAATACAAACGTGGCCCTATCCACATCACGTGCCCTTTGGTTTCATCTACCGCAGTACCATCAGCAAACACCGCACTATTGGTAGGGGACATTTTAGCAGCCCTTCCATCATTCGTTACGAGATAACGGCCACAATACAACTTGTATTCCGTCCATGCAGCAGTATTACCTATAACACCATAGTTTGTGCTACTTTGGGTTGATTGTTTGATTGGAATCCCCCAAGCCACCTGCCTCAACATTTGTTCATCGCCATTATTGATAGCGTTCATGAAGTTTTCTACGGTAATGCGTCTAACACTACCACCAACTTCTACCAGCACTGTATTGGAGCGCAGAATGGAAGTCACCAATGTTTCATTTCCTAATCCTTTAGTTGCCATAATATTATCTTGTTTTTGTTAATTAAATTTACATTCTGCCAAAACATCAACATCATATTGAGTCCCGTTCCTATCAGTTTCCGTTGTTGTCACAGATATGGAATTTATTGTAGAATGCTTCAAACTCTTCCAGTTTTCCTTATCCATCACATCCATAGTCCACGATGCGGAAGTAGGAGTATAAGTTGATCCAGTAGTCATATTTACAATCTTGGCACTTACTGTAACGGGCTGTCCGGTATCAACCTCTTTGTTGGAAGAAGTTATATAACACACAATCTGAAATTCATCTGCCGTGTCAACAATGCGTACCCCGGCACGTGCTATCGGTTGTGAAGCACCTGAAGATTGATAAACTTCCGCTATGAACAACTGGGTACCATCCACATCACCACGAGTAACAGTTATACTCTTTTGCCCGTTCTTATCAGCCCAAGCCGTCGTGTCCTTATACCATTTTACATAGTAATCGGTAATCGCATTGGCACCAGCATACAATTTTGTAGTCAATGTGCAACTTGTCACTTGGCTTGTCAGCTGTTCAGTACTCGCAAGAATGGCAAGATAGTAAGAGCTGGCTCCCATATTCTGAATGGCAATAGGCAGTTCCCCGGTCAAATTATACTCAACACCTGCCGTAGAAGCGACACATGAATAAGTCAATGTATCTCCCGCAATATTCGTTTGCTCGCCAAGTTTCCGATAATTTTAATGGCACCGGTACTGGTATTCAAAGAGAATTTGCCCGTACTGTCTTTTTTCCAACCTCCACTTTCCGTGCCGTTAAAATTTAAAGCCACTCCATTGTAAGCCCAACTATGGCGCGACAAACTGACCGCCAACCCACGCGCTGAAGTCACTTTGGGTGTCCGTACCGGCTGATTCGCAGCTATACTCCAATCAGGAGAGACAGCCCCACTTGCTTCATCTACGGCCTGAAACAATGGAATGCCATTATTTTCAAAAGTCAGCATCAAACTGTCATTGGAACGAAGACGTTTGATTGTGATGCTATTTTGGGCACTATAATTTTCTGCCATATTCCCAACCTCCTTCTGATATAATTTTATTCATGCTTGTATTAGTATAAACAATACCGTCCAACAACAGTATTCTATCTTCCAGTTCTCCATCAAGAGAAGGCAGACACATTACCTCCTTTTCATTCAAGACAATGGATTCTCCCTTTACTAAGTGCCCCAACAACAGAACCCCGGCATCCAAAGCCTTTTCCTTATTTGCTACAACATACCTCATGTCAATTATTTATATATATGTTCCCGTTACTGTCCGTATATTCATTTGTTCCATCTGTTAATACAGAGAAAGCCTTTTTCTGCTCGGCCTTAATGTACACATCCAACCAATCATCAAGATAAGTTTCACCAATACCGGTTCCATCCAACATTATCACAGTTTTTTCTCCTTCCTGCCATTGTACCCCGGTCTTATTTGCACTATCCGTAAACCATACCATGCGGATAATCGGTGCCGGTATCGGCACAATTTCGCCATTCCACTGTACCATAGCTATATTCCTGTGCAGGATTTCATCAGGATTGATGGAAGCCTGACTTGCCGGTATGCACGTAAATTTGGGATAAACACGATTGACGGAGAATTGCTGTCTTGCAACCTCCTTTCCACCAACCTTCACCAACAGCAAGTAATCCCCCTTCTCGACCAAACGCAAGTCCATTATCAGGCTGGTTAAGGACAAAGCCACTATTTCATGGTTTGCGGTAGTCAGTATTGTTTGACTTGATATGCTGTTCACCTGATAAAGTTCAATTGTATATCCGGTAGTTATTTTATTCACTCCCTTTGTTACCATAAGTGGAATGGTGCGCTCGTATGAATTTTCATCCAAAGCTGCATTCCTATTGGCCGTAGATGCGGAAATCAAATTGTTGGCTACCTTGTAATCATACAACAAAAGCTTGTCAAGAAATGGATTGTACTGGATTATCTGACTATCCCCAATAGACAAACCGTAGGTATCTTCACTCTTATCTACCGTTGTCAACATGATAGAGTCAGTCTTAACGGGAATATTCACCCCAAGCCGGGTATCAGCTATCAGACCTTCAAAATACAACTCAAAACTTTCACCCGGAGCCACATTTCTGCTTATGGTAATGGCACCGCGTGTATCTCCAACCGTATCTATACTGTACTTCCCATTCCATGAACTGATTGCAGAAATATTCTCTCCATTAGCAAACCAGTTCATTTCTGCCAACAAAGAATTAACATAAGGCATATCCCAGCTACCGTCAGCGGCATTCGCTATGACTTCCGGTAAAATCACCAGTGGAGTAACCCCACGGTCAGGATCATATTCATTTGCCACCGGATTATAGACCTGATTGGCCGGACTGTTCGGTGTCATTATCTTCAAGCTTACTGCAATCGTAAGCGGTTGAAACTCTTTTCTGATTCTTTTCTTTTCACTCTCTATCATATCGTCACAATTGCTTCTACTGATGCAGTATCATTTGTTGCCGTTATGGTAAACAAGGTACTTACCACTGTTACTGAATTATTTCCTAAATCACTAATTTCCTTTGTGTTATGTATCGTTATTGAACCGTTGAAATCCTTATGCTTGATATTCCAAGCTTCATCATCGGCGGTATCTCCACTATCCCTTCGGATAGCCCATTGTCTAACTGTGTCTGTAATATCCTCCCAACCTTTAAAGACCTTGCAAGTAATTTCCATTGATTCACCATAAGCAAGAAAATTGTCACCTTGCGTATCAATCTCAATGCGTACCGGTGCATCTATCTGTAACTGTTCGATTGTGCCGGTCATATAAATGTTATTCAGATAAGCAGAATAACCGGTCATATCCAACCCGAAGATGTTGAGATTGCTCAAATCCCCATCTTGCATTGCAACCATACTCTTTGTAAACTCCCAGTCATTTACCCCTACCAAGAAACGGCGGTATGTCCTCGTCTCATAAGCGGAAGTCTGGCGTTCCTTGTTTGTAAAGTTGCCATAAGCGACAAAATGCAAAGCCTCACACGGATGGAAAGAATATTGCCAACGATCAGAAACACCACGAAGCACATAGCGAAACCTTTTGTTTGTTCCGGCATCCAATATTTCTGTAATACGAAAATAGATTGTACAGAAACCGGCAAACATACGGTTGCCACGGCTATCATCTATATCAGATACCGCATTATTCCCCGGCGTTTCATAGTCATGGAAATACCCCATGCAAATATCATCCACAGCCACAGCACCTATTTCACCGTCTTGTAATTTCAAACTTATTGTCCCGGAACGTAGCAAGTTACCATCAGCATCATAATCAGGCTCAACACTCTCTATAATTCCAGCACCGGGAGAACGCCATTTGTCACCAAGCACAATTTCAGCACGGTTAAAACGCAATTCCGGCACCTCTAAAAACCTGCGTAACGTGAGGCTTTCCATATACCCACGTCCCATGCTGTCTATTTTCGCCCCAAAGCCGGTCAAACCCTCTGCAAAACCGCTTGCACCAAAGATAGCACCGGCTAAGAAGCCGATAAGCCCAGCTGCCGTATCATTGTGGGTGCGCGAAAGAAAAAGCTGATTGCCCAGTGAACGGATGATAGACTGTATCTGTTGGGTATTCAAGCCACCGGTTCCCTGCCCACCACCTGCAATAGAGTCTATCTGATTTTGGATTTTTTCAAGCGATCCAACAGCCTTTTCCTCCCGAAGTGTCATAGTGTACTTCGGTATCATATCTTCTCCCTCTTTGATAATAAGGGTATCAATAATGATGCTGCCTTCAATACCAAGATCGCTATCAGTGAATAGCATCAAGTCCCCTTCTTTCAAAGTATCATGTATGCTTGCTTCCCCCCTTGCAACAGCCTCATCATGTTGGCGTGCCATGAAAATATCATCCACCTTCGGTTCATACGAATAGCGCACATAGTCATTCTTTGCAAGATATTTTTTCGCGGTAGCAAGCAACCGTTGTGAAGCGGCCTGAATATAAACGTCCGGCATATCAATATAAAGCAGGACAAACTTGTCACCGGACTTTATATTGTAATCCTTGTATGGGAAATATAATTTCAGACTTTCATCATATACACGGTTACAAGTCAGCACATATTTATTGCCCTTCTTCTCACATTTGGTTATTTCAAAATCCCGGCCACCACACATGCCGTTTTTCATGCTAATGGTGGCTGTTTCAGAAGTCAGGTAATCGTTTATATTGAAACCAACATCTTTTAGCGTTATTGTAAAAGGTGGGACATCTTCACCTTCCTTCAGGCTATCCATTGTACCATCATCTGTCAGTTGTTCGGCATCAGCCACTTCGTCAAGATTGCCATTATCCCCGGCATCCAATGATACATAAATACCTGCATCTTTCAACTGTTCGGCGGTCATACCTTCCATTGAAGGACATATTTCCTCCAAACCACCGGTACCGTCAAAATAAACACTCCCTTCCCGAATGCCAAGCACAGCAATATTCTTACTGTCAATATATGGATCAAGCGTTGTCTTAGGAAAATCAGGTAACATCAGATTTTCCACGGCCATGTTATTCGGCAAATAATTGGTAAGAGAACTGTTTGAGAGCTTATTATAATACCGGTTAGGCATATTTCTTGTACTACCGTATGCACGCAATCGCGTAATAATCTGTTGATCCGCATCGGCTGTACGTTGAATTTCGTACAAACCGTTTCCACGTCCATACTTGAAAATATTGCCCACAGCAATACCGGCAGTACCGATTGTTATTGTTCGGCCACGAATAACAAAGTTCGCACCAAATTTTGAATTGAACAACTCCAATGCACCCCATACCTTTATATTGTTCACATCAATGTTTACATTGGTAGTGCTCACATATTCAGGGTGTACGGCAACCGTCCATTTTTGTGCTCCGGTATATATACGGTCAAGATTTACTTGAACACGGTCTGCCAAATCTTGTATAGACGAAGCGAAGAAACTGAACTTAGGCAAAGAAGTGAAGTGTATCTGATTATCACTTTTCACATAATCAAGAAAATCACATCGCGTCAATTCATCTCCCGGCCAGTTGAACTTTACGTTATCATAGACAAACGCTTCTCCCGAAGTTTTTCTTGCCGCCTTTTTTAATGCCGTAGGATCATAGTTTATCTCAAACTTCTCACCACGGTACATAACATAGTCACCTATCTCAAAAAGAATGGGTACGGCACTTTTCAGAGTGCTTGTCACAAAACATGCACCCATCCATGTACCATTATACTCCAAACCTTTCAGTGTACAACGTACCGTATTGCCAGTTTTATCATAAACCTTCCATGCCATACAGCTATACTTTTTCAACCAATGCAACTATCTTTGTCGGTTCCGCAACACTATACGAGGGGATTATTTGAGTTCGAGGATCAGTTACTCTGAATTTTACCGGGAAGGTCAAGACTTCATCCATATTGGACTTATTAAATTCAAAATCTCCAACCTCCAGTAAGTAAAGTCCTTGCCGCCCGATACCCGTGTGCGAGTTATATATTTTCAAGGTGGCACCGTCACCATTTTCTCCCGTGAGATAGTTTTGAAAGGCCATAATTTTATCGTATGCAGTACCCAAATCTCCCTTATAGCACATCTCGGCTTCCAAGTCGTATGCCTTTAATAGCAGCTTATCGGGTATGTAAGTATCTTCACCGTCTTCATCCGGCCAATCCCGTTTGGGTAAATCTTTCGTTTCCCCACCCGGCTTGAACGGAAATTCTGTGCACACAATTCCAAAATGCGCCAAGCTGTCTTTGACTGGAGCATTCTCGGTAGTTTTCTGCATCAAAATAGAATACGGTTCGTTCATATACATATATTAAAAAAGAGCTTGCCGCAGAGATATTTAGTCTCCACAACAAGCTCTATGGCCTTATACTTTAATCTTATTTCAACGCAAATATAATTGTATTTTCTATATAATCATAGAAAATAATGCCATAAAAGCATTTTTTAGTAGATTATTATACTCAACCCCTAACTTGCTTCCACGTGTATGTTGAAAAACATAAAAAATATCATTTGTCATAATTTTATTTATTAATACTTTTGCATTTAATTATAAAAGAGGTTATTATATGTTAGGAGTTTTAGTTTGGATAGTAGTGATTCTTCTGATCTGCTTTAGTGTTACTGGGTGGCATTGGATTATATTTTATGTAGTCATACTACCATTTTCAACATTGCTATTTTTCTTCTATGTCGATTTTCCCGAAAATCGTTTTAATATAAAAAGATTCAAGAATGAC
>ENA-OQJO01000092-OQJO01000092.1-human-gut-metagenome-genome-assembly--contig:-NODE-92-length-12050-cov-2.074981_pt1 | contig 12050 bp, 15 predicted proteins | sample MGYA00242613_ERZ504780 | MGnify/ENA primary metagenome ERZ504780 (study PRJEB26092, sample SAMD00036368) | human gut metagenome | host: Homo sapiens | study: EMG produced TPA metagenomics assembly of...
GGTGTCGATTTCCTTCCGTGCAGAAGCCATTTCATGTGCTTCCTCGCCGCATCCATATTCCTCATCGCCAAGGGTGCAATCATCGAAGAAGTCCTTTGGCAAGTTCGCACCCATGACCATGTTCATCATGTTCAAGGCGGAGTCGGAGTTGGGGCACTGTATCCATGGGTAATCGTCCTTCTGTACGCGCCCGCGCAGTAAAAGCTCGCCGAGGGCTTGCTGCCATGGGGTGATATCGACTTCCCTGTTGTACAGCCGGAAATCGGTTATGGTCTTGCTGCCAAAGCAGGAAATCATGTCCGCGATATCGGAAAGCGGCACCTCGTCAAGGTCGATGGACTCGCAGGCCACCTTCCAAGCGCCGGTGGCATGTCCGGTCTCCGGGTCGCGGACTGGAAATGCGGTAGCCAGACTGACGATGGCACCAAAAAGTCCATTGGTTTTTTTCCTCTTTGAGAAAGCGAAGTTGTCTTGAATCTCCGTAAAGTTGTTGTCGAGATATTCATCTTCCAAACGGCTCCAATCGCCGAACCATTTGGGATTCGATATGTTGTTAAACATCTATTCCATCTCCTTGTTCTGATTGATTTTCGGGGTGCCATCGAGTCCCGCCCGCTCCGCAAGCGCTTCCTTACCGGATGCCATGTCATGGGATTCGGACTTGACACCGGTTTCGGTAACTTGTGCCTTCTCGGGTTCCGCCTGTGCCAGCAGATAATCCTTCATGGATTCCAGAGCTTGAAACGGGGTGCCGTCCCTAGCTTCCGCGAGCAGATAGCGCATCTGCTGGGAGGTAAGGGCTGGGGTGTGCATAAGGATTGTGGAGACCTTTGCCATAGTGGCATCGGAAAACTCTGCCGCCGTTGCATCGAAGACGGCCATGAGCTGTTGCGCGTTCATGTCCGCGCACGCCTGCATGGTCATCATGAGAAGCGGCGCGTTATACCCGCACCGGTTCACGGCATAGGCACAGGCGCTCATCTGCTCTACGGAGAGGGAAGCCGGGAACAGCCCTGCAAAGTCCGCATCGCTCAGGTCTGCAACCGGGGTCTGCCCGCGCATGGCGGCAAGAAGCGCGATTTGCTGCTCCGGCCTGTAGTCCGGGTTCATGATACGCGCCACCTGCGCTTCGGTCAGCGATTGCTCACCGGTATAGGGGGCATGACCTGCGTTTTCCATGGCGGCGGCGATGACCTCCATGCTCTCAGGGGTAAACGCGGGCTTCGCGATGGCGCGGACGGTCTCATAGGGGATATGGCCTTGCAGAAGGATGTTGTTGATGGTGAGCAGCTGGGAGCGGGAGAGACGTTCCACAGGCAAATCGCCTCCCCCCGTGCGCCACGACCAGATAGGCGGCTTCCATGCGCCGTGCGTCCATCTGCGGGTCTAGGAAGCGTGCGAAGTCTCCGCCCCTGATAGCGATTTTCGCAATGGCCGTCATCTGGGCTGCGGTGTACTTGGGGGTCGCGAGCGCATCCAGCACGTCTTCTCCCACCGCCGGATTCAGCGCGGCGGCGATGATGGCATGGCCTGAAAGCCGTTGTACTCGTGCTCGGTCAGGCGCATCGCGTCGGCTTCGGTTAGGCCACGGTCGATGGCCTGTTCGTACTGAACAAGCTGTTTGTCGGTAACGGTTTCCGGGTCGAATGTTTTTCCGACCGGTGCCATAGGCATTCCTCCTTTCTTATGAAGCAGTTCCGCTACAGGGACGTGTCCGCCTGTTCCGAGCGTGTCGGGGCATCCTTCGTCTCCGACTGGCTATCGAGTTCGGTGCGAGCAGCCTTCGCGTCGCGGGCTTCGGATGCGAGAGATGCGGCAGTCGCTTCCGGCTCGGCGGATGTAGACTTCTCGGCTGCACGCATGGCTTCGGCGGGGGAAGCCCCGTCCATCAGCGCGAGGTCTACCAAACGCAGCTGCGCAAGGTCAAGCTCCGTCACGGGGAGGTCTTTGCCGCCGTGGAACAGCACGGAAACAGCCGCCTTAAGTGTCTGCTCGTCCATATTGCGAAAATCGAGGGGGTTCTTGCCGACAGAAGCGATATCCAGAAGACCGCGCATCTTACCGGACGAAAGGGTCTTGTCGGCTATCGTCTCAAGCGTCTCTGACGAGACGTGCGGGCTGCGGGCGGCTTCCATGAGGATATCCGCCTGCCTGTGAGAGAAATCATGTTTAGCAATCTGCGTAGCGATGGGAAGCGGCACATGGCTCTCCATCGCTTCCGCGTAACGGGGGTAGTCTACGTTTTCAGGCACCGTCGCAACGCCCTCCGGTACCGCTTCATAGGAGACGATATTTCCGTCGATGCAATAGCCGAGGTCGATGGGAAGATAGCTGTCAGCTTCCTTGGTCTCGGGGGAAAGCTCGCTCTCCTTAACGAGTCCCATGATGCGGTACACGTCCTCGGGGGTCGCACCGGAATCGAGAAGTTCGTGGAGGGTGTTCTCGATAGCACCGGAAGCATCCTCCATCTCGGGTCGGACGTGCGCTCACCGAGCGCGAAGCAGGGGCGGGCGAAGTTGGTGTTCAGGGTATCGACGGTATAGACCCTGAGCGCATACTCCCCCGGAACGTACCAATAGTCCTCATCGTTGGAGTAGGTGAGCAGGAGGGAGAGGTCAACGGGAATCTGCTCCTGCCCAATCCAGAAGTCGTTATCTGGCATGGCAATCATCCTTTCTGTGTTTCTAGTTGTGTGGTTTGCTGGCTTTCTGTGGTTCTATCTAACGGGAGAGGTCGGGCTTTGCGACCAGATGCTCGCGGGAAGGTGCGGCAGATGCGCCTGCAAGCTGTTTGGAAGCTGCCATCATGTCCTTGGCTTCCCCGGAGAGGGAGATGCCGCCACCGCCCTTTCCTCCGATCGCCCGCACCCTTTGTCACGACGGCCTGAACGGCCTCTTTTGCGGCCTGCTTGGCGGTATTCACAAGACCGCTTCCCGTGCTGTCACCGAAATCTTCTGCCATGTTCATTTCTCCTTTCTTGCCAAAAACGCCTAAAGGGCGTTGTCGTTGCTGTCTCTCGACTCATTCAGTTTCCGAATCATATTGAGGGCGGCTTTTCTGTTCTCCGGGAGAGCGAAGCGCGAGAGGGCGGCTTCTTTCGCTTCCCCCGAAAGGGAGTAGCCGCCATCGTCCGCACCGGGCAGGATGCCGAAGACCTCCTTGCAGGTCTCCTTGAGGAAAGCATTCACCTTCGCAAGGTCATCGCCCTCAAGCCAGTCGGTCGCGGCTTGTGTGCTGAGTGGATAAGCGAATCCATACGCTTCAAGGCCGTCGAGGTCGGCACCGACCATTCCGTTCCAAGGGTAGCCGAGCAGGGTGTTCATGTGGAAACTGGCTACGAACTGCCCGTTATCCTCGGTATCGTAGAACTCGACCATCGTGTCACCGCAGGGGGGATTTTCATTCTCGCTTTTTGGTAAGCCGCCATCCGCGCGGGGTTCACCGGGATAGACGAGATGCACGCGCCACCTGCCGGTAGTGAACTCGCGTGGGCAGAAATAGTTAAAGCCCTTTGTCTTCTTCTTACGCTTCATGCTAAATGGCATCTCCGTTGTTCTCGATGGAATCGAAACATTCCTGAATCATCTCCGCAACGGATTTCCGGTTCTCGTTCAAACCATTGCGGGAGGTGGCAGCATCTCTTGCTTCCCCCGAAAGGGAATAGCCGTCCTCACCCCTATCGTCACCGGGAGGGAGCCGCAGAACTCCATGCAGCTTTTCTGAGAAAGTCGTTCACCTTTGCAAGGCCATCGCCTTCAACCGTCCAAGCGGGGATGCCGCCATCAAGGGAGAACGGGTTCCCGTTCTTGAGCATCCGTGTCGATGGAGACGGCAATGGAATCGTTCCTCAAGCAGGTCGGTCATGTAGTAGCGAGAGACGAACTGACGCCCGGGAAGCGTGCGGCATCCTGCGAGGTATCGTAGAACTCCACAAGGGGGTAGGACGCGCGATGGACGGCGGCAGGTGCGCCAGAGTAAGCATTTAGCTCATAGGTCAGGCAACCATCGAGACCGTAACGCTCTCCGGGGTAGATAAGATGCACACGCCATTTGCCGGTGGTGAAGTCGTGAGGTGAGGGCATCGTCTGCGAGGGCGGAGAAGACCTGCGTGACAGTCGGCTCCCCAAAAGCCCTCGGGTCAGATACGAAGGTGGTGGAGAAGTCCTTTCCGCCTTTGGAGAGGGTGAGCGAGTATTTCACGTAGTAGTCTGGGGCAACGGTGTCCCTTTCCCGGTTCGTAATCTCCATCTGGAAGCCGGACAGAAACTTAGCCACTGCTTCCGTAGTGTCGTATGCCATAGCGCGTTCCTTTCCATCGGAAGCCGATGCTTGGCTCCCAATAATAACTTATTAAGGGGAAGGGGCGCACCGGTTTCGGCACGCCCCTTCGGTGAGTGGTAGCAGGTTTTCGGTAAGCGTTTATGCGCCAAGGATTTCCTTTGCCCAAGAGCCGGACTTTACAAGCCCCATCATGGTCGTGATGAGAACGGCGATAGTCTTGATGATGACACCGAACGAGTCGAATGTTTCTACGCCCTGTGCGAGACCAAGCATCTCAGCCTTTCCAAGTCCGCCGGAAACCGCGAGGGCGGTCACAAGATGCGGGTAGAGGTAGAGGATAAGAACCATGACCACGCCTGCGAGGGCTGCTGCCGCAAAGTTCTTGAGGTAACCGATTCCGATTTGCTTCGTCTCCTCGAAGCCGAGAAGGGAAATGGGAATCGGAGAGAAGGCGGCATAGACATAGAGCTGAACGGAACGGCCGAGGGCAACGACCATTGAGACCGCATAAAAAACGAGTCCGACCGCCCATGAAATGAGTCCGAAAATCAAAAGGAGGAAGCATCCGCCGAACGTGGCATCGGCCGCATCGTCCTTGGTCATCTCGATTCCGGGTTCATACCAGTTTTTCGATTGCAGCTTGTCCGACACGTTACCAACGAGGTCGTTGAAGATGCTGTAGATGGCGGAAACGAGGTCGAGGGCGTTGTCGATGAAGTAGCTAGAGGATGCAGTAGGTCACCACGAGGAATACGATATCCTTCACGGCGGGAAGGGTGCTCGTCGCGTCGATGCGCTGGCTAATCTTGATGAGTTGCATCAGCATGAAGAGACCTAGGATGGCATGGGCAACGGGGATGACCCGGCCTGATAGAAGTCTTTTACCACGCCATACGGCTCGGTTGTACCGAAAAGCTCGTTGAACGGTCCGGAAATGAACTTCGCATCAAGCGTCTGGTTGATGACACCGAAATAGGTATTGAAGAGCGTGGCAGCGATTTGCAGAAGCCACGTTTTAATCATGTTGGGGATATCAAGGAAGTCCCCGATGATACCCGCATAGGCCGGATGGGGAATGAGGAGCACGAGTGCGCAGGCAGCGAAGAGCGCGAATGTGCCCGCGAGACAAGCCTTTCTCCTGCGCAGGGGAACCGTCTTCGTCTCCTCATGCTGTGTGGATTGTAAAGTCAGTTGTTCATTCATAGAGATTCCTTTCTGCCTGCATGGCGATGCTGCCCTAGCCCTCGAAGGAGAACTCGCCCGTGGACTGCTCGTAAACGCAGGTGATGGAAACAGAGTTTGTGTCGTTGAGCTTGAAGTCCGTGGTGATGACCCCGTTCTCATAGTCGAGGTTCACGACTGTCTGCCATGTAGCTTCGGTGACAGAAGGGTAATGGACGGCGCACCACTTGGAGAGGGCGGTGATGACGGCCTTCTCATCCCCGCCGAAGAGTTTCGTGACCTCGCTGTTCATGCCCTTCACGGTAATGTTTGTGACCGCTTCGGCACGCTCGTATGCGGTGTTTTTCTGAGCGAACATCGTAGAGCTTGTAAGGGTGGAGATGGTGTTCTCACCGGGGGTCTTAGAATCGGAGTTCACCGCAGCGCCACTGCCGTCCGTGTAGGTCACGATATGGGTGCCGGTATCGGTCTCGAAGACGATGGTATAGAGATAGCCGCCGTACCCATCGGAGGTCTTTTCCACGCGGGAGATGGCGTAACTATGGACGGTCGGAGTTCCGTTCACCGTTTCCACGTAGGAGTCATCGGCAAACTTGAGGGTGTAGCGCCCCTCGCTTACCGACCAGACGGAAGAGGAGAGGGTGTCGATGAGTTCCTTGGCATCGGTATCGTATCCCTTGATGATTTCCTTCTGGGCATCGGTAAGCTCCACTTTCCCGGTTTCCTCCTTCGTCTTCTTCTCAGCGGCTGTGGTAGTGTCCGTGTTATTTCCTGCGTGCTGCTCCTTTGCAGTTTCCGCGCGGTGATGCGACACGTTGATGGCGCTCATGGCAGAGCCGCAGGTGAACATCAGGAGCAGGCACAGGGCGATGACGGAAAACTTCTTGTGTTCCGTCATCCATGCTTTCAGTTTCTTCATAGCAGGTATCCTTTCTGGTTTCCTATCGCCAGTCCCATGGATAGCCGCAGACAACCCATCCTCTTCCGTTTTGGGAAACCCAATCGGACAGGGAGATGGTGCGCAGACCGGAGTAAATGCTATCCATGACCTTGCCGTCACCGATATAGATGCCGACGTGCCCGTAAGCGTTACCGGCGGGGGTGTTGGAGCCGTATTGGGCGGAGATGAGCATTCCTACCTTTATCTGGGAGAGGTCGGTGGTGGCGCGTTTCTGGCTGTAATTGGCACCGTATCCCTGATTGCCGAGCTGCGTATTGCCGTTGCCGCCGACGGGATGACCGGCTCTTGCATAGACCCTTGTTGTCCATGTGGCGCAAAGGTTGGCTCCCGGCCACGGAGTCTGCGAGCAGGCATTCACGATATCCTTCTGCCACTGGTCGGCGCTCTGGTAGTCCTGCCCGCCACCGGGAATGAGGGTGGTGCCGGAGTACCGATTCTTGAACTCCTCTGCGGTCATGGAATCGAGCTGCGCAACGAGCGGATAGGCTTGGCAGATGGAACGGTACTGGGCGATATAGCTGTCCTGCGACGCGGTGTAGTACCCGCCCTCGCCGAGGGCACGTAAAAAGAGTTCGGAGTTGTTGGTGTCGATGGCCTTCTGGTAGTTAGGGACACGGGTGTAGTTGGATTGTTTATACAGATGCTCGCACCGGTACTTCATGTACGAATCATCGTCTTTGAAGACGGCGAAATCCGCGTAGGTCTTGTAGGCAGAACCGGAAGCACTGTATTCGGTGGTGAGCATTTTAACGGAACCCGTGATGAGTCCGCCGTAGTCATAACCGGCATATTTCACGCCGCCGTAGTTGTGGTACAGCCGCCCGAGGTCGGAACCGGAATCCGAGGTGCCGTTCTCAATCATCATCTGGCCGAGGAGCGCCGAAGCGGGGATATCCGTACTGTTCGTGGGCGTTCAAGCACGCGAGCACGAGGTCGTAGGTGACCCATGCGGGCATCCCGTCAAGCGATGCGCTCTTTTGCTCCTCATCGGCGGCACCGCCACCGACAACGGAAATCAGGCCGAAGGCCAAGATGAAGGCAATGATGAGTGGAAAGAATTGGGAGACGGCACCGGCAAGCGATGAAAGCATTCCCTTGATGCCACCGGAAAGAATCGTGAGCGCCTTTTCTTTCCCGCTTGCGCCGCAGCATTCTCGTAGACGTTCCTATGGAAGTATTTGGAGAACTGCATCCGCTTCTGGGCAGCTTTTTTATCCAGTTTCTCGGTGCGGTATTTCTTTTCCGAGAGGGCACCGAGAGAGTCTTTCTTTTCAAGTGCATCCTTACCGGAACGAAGGTGCTTTCTCGCCTTTCCGGCAAGTTTCGCGCCGGTGTGCGTGGTTGCGACCAAATCGTCCGTGCCTTCCAGCTCGGAGTCTTTGAGAGCGTTGTGGGCAGCTTTTGCGGCTACACCCTTTGCACCACGTTTCAGGCTCTTATTCAGATTGTGGCGAGACTGCACCTTTTTCGTGAGGGCATTTTTTCCGGTTAGCTGGCTACGGGATTTTCCGTCAAGGGCATCGGCGGCGGAAGTCTTCTTACGTTTCCTTGCGATGGCATCGAGGGCGGTACTTCCCGCGCCGTGCGTGCCCTTCTTGCCGACGGAATAGAGGTCACCCTTTAAGGCTTTGGCGCTCTTATCTGCCTTTTCCACCAGACCGGTATTGACGGCATCCGTACTTTCGGTCTTGAGGAGATTACTCATGGCTTTCTCACGGTCGTTTCCGCCGGTCGTGAAATCCGAAGCCTTCATCTGACGTTCACCGTCCTTTCCGGGGTCTTCTTACTGGGTTGCTAGATAACGGGGTTTTGCATCTTTCTTGTCCCCAAGCCCCGTCTTCTTCGTCTCATTGGGGTTCGTGGAGACAGGTCATAGAGAACGTTGCCGGACGGGAACTTGCCGCGAATCGGCACGCGGGCGTTTCCTGCGATGAGCAGGCCGTCACCCGGCTCTGCGGACTCGTCGATGCATTCCTCCTCCTGCTCGGACAGGTTCAGAAGTTCCGCCCACTTCATGCGGTCGAACGGGGACTGCTTGAGAAGCATGAGGAAGTCCGCGTTAAGGACGATATTTCGCGCCGCTTCGTTGGCGAGCATCGCCGTGGCGTTCTGACTGATACCTGTCAGCAAAAGTCCGAATTTTCGACCCTCATTCGAGAAGCGGGAGAAGTAGTTAAGTACCGTCGGGTACGCGAACATACTCTGCATCTCCTCGACGTAGAGCCATGTGCGGACGTTTCGCTTTGCATTGAAGTACATGCGGTTGCGGACGGCTTCGCAGACATTGATGAGGGCGAAGACCAGCATGGAATCCGGCAGGTCTTTCAGGTTGAAGTCCACGATGCGGGTGTTGAAATCGACGTTGCTCTGATGGTTGAAGAAGTTCATGGAACCCTTCACGAATCGCTCGTAACGGAGTGCGATGACCTGTGCCTGCTCCTCCGGCTGCTCGTTCGCGGCATCGTAGAAGTCCTGTAAGGTCGGCGGAAGATTGTCTCCGCGCTCTGCGGCCTTCTGGAAGGCAAGCTCGGTGCAGCGCTGTACGAGTGACTGGTCAACCTCAGAGAAGTTCGACCCGGCTTCGGCAGCGGAAGCGCCCGCCTGAGCTAACATCGCGTCCACCTTGAACGCAATCTGCTCGTTTCTCGTCATGTGTTCCACGGATACCGTATCGAAGGGGTTCAGATGGGTTCCGGTACCCACGCCGAAGTGGTAGGTGCTACCGCCGTAGCGTTCGGCGATAGCGGTGTACTCGCCTGCGCGGTCGATGACGTAAATCTCGTCCGTCGGATTGGAGAAGATGGTGCCCGTCATCTCGGTCTTGGTGAACATACCCTTACCGGAGCCGGTCTTGCCGCAGACGAAGCCCATCGGCGAGGTGAGCTTCTTGCGGTTGCAGACCACGAGGTTGCGGCTGTGCTTGTTCTGGCCGTAGAAGTTGCCGCCCGCATCGTCAAGCTCCTGCGTGGCAAACGGAACGAGGATGGAAATCTGCGCCGTGGTGAACATGCGGGAGATTTCCACGTGGTTATGGCCGAGCGGGAGGATGGAATTAAGTCCCTGACGCTGGCGATAGTCATAGGTGTCAAGCTCGATGGAGTTCTGACGTGCCGTGGAGATGATGCGAAGTACCTGCGTATCCAGCGCTTCCTTGCTCTCCGCGTAAAGTGTAGACAAAGCCCCGTGAAGACATAGAGACGCTGGTTCTTGTCTGCAAGTGGTCGAGCACGTCCTCCGTCTCCTCCTTGGAGTATTTCAGCTCCTGCGGAGGATGGAGAAGTCATAGCCTTTGTTCACTGCCGAGCGCTGTTCCTCGATGATTTCCTTGTCAATCCATGCGGAACGGGTGCGCACGTAATTGATAGCCTTGGATTTATCCATGGGCTGCACGTACCACGTGATAGCCATGGGGATAGGAAGGTCTGCCATGTCGGCAAGTGCGCGGTCGGAAAGTTCCGAGCCGAACTTCTTCATCACGAGTACCTGTGCGTAGACCCCGTTATCGAGTTTTACGCAGTCGTTATAGTGGCCGTCCGGGCGGAAATCAATCTGCGTCGGTGCGATGCAGTCCTTGGTAGTCTGTAAGCGCTTGGCGGAAATATCGCGCTGGTAATCGAACAGGAACGGCTTATAGGGGTTTAAGAGTGAATGGATGACAGAAAGGCGCTGGGTGCCGTTCATAAGGTGTGCCTTGCTGCCGATGGAGTTTAGGATGCGGGAGGATTCGACCTCGATGCGGGAGAGCTGACGCGCTGCATCTTCTGCGGTGTCCGCCGTCACGGAATAGGTGAGGTAGCGGTTCCTGCGGATGTTGCTGACCCCCTCCTTCACCTTATCGTTCAGGATGTTGTTGAATACCTGCGCGTCGTTCCTTGCAGCATCGTTTGCCTGACGCTCCGGGTCGAAGAACTTGCGGTGACCGACCTCTTCCTTGAGGAGCGGCGTGTTGATGACGCTCATCTGCACGAGCGTATCCGCACCGAACTGGTCGTAAAGGCGGGTGATGGCGGAGAACATGGCTTTCTGCTGCTCATCGCGCACCGAATGGTAACTGGTGTCATCGAAGGCGATGGAAGAGGAAAACATTCCCTCCTCCACCTCACAGATGCCGTCCTGATACATCTTGTTGTAGCCGATGTAGTTCACCACGTCTTTCGCGGAGTCGCGCTTCTTTCTGGCATCGGCCATCTTATCGGACAGCTCCTTGTCCCTGTCCTTTAACTGGGACTTGATGGAGCTGTAGGTCTTTTTCGCTTCCTTCTCGGCCTTCTTGGCTTCCTTTTTCCTGCGCTTCATCTCGCGCTTGGCGTGCTTCTTCTCCTTTCGGGTCAGCTTTCCGGCACCCTGCGTGACGTGTGCGACCTGAGAGATGGCATCCATGTCGATAGCGCCGGTATCGGAGCGCAGGGGCGCGGTGTTCCCGAACCCGTCACCGGATGCGTGGACGAACGCGTCCACGTCAAATGCGGCGTTAAGAGATGACCCGTCCTGCCCTTGGGGAGTAGGATTCGATGCCGCGAAGGTTTCCCTGCTTTCGGTAGTGTTTTCCATAGATAGTTCCTTTCTGCTTGCTGTTTTCCGACTCAGAGAGAAGTCCCGCAAGACGCATGGACGGCTTGTAGAAGATGCGGTCGTTCGTGAAGTTTGCCTTAAGCCAAAGCGGCGCAAACTGCTCGAAGGGCATCCCGCAGGGCTTCACGAAGCCCACGCACCAAAACGGCAACGAGACGGCGTAGATAAAATAGGTGCAATCGCTGACGTTCAGTCCCAAAACGAAGTAGATGTAAAGCCCGGCAAGTACCGAGACAGAAAGCGCACCCGTGATGGATACCAGGGTGCGCATGGTCATCTTGCCTACGATTTTGGGCTGATACTCGGCGATATCCTTGTGTACTGCTACAGAGAGCATGTTAGATATCGCTCCTTTCTAACCCGCGAGGGAACCCCAGTTGATACCGGTCTTGAAGTACACGGCAGCACCCACGACGATGGCACCGCCGATAATCATGGCGAGGGCACCGGAGAGCTGACCGCCGCCGCCCTGCATACCGTCCTTGATGGTAAGACCAAGGTTCACAAGGCCGAAGACGATGAGGATGCCGCCGAGGGCGGTCACACCATCAGAGAGAAGGTTTTTCACGTTTTCCAGCATGGTTGATTCCTTTCTTGTTTACTTGTTTTCTAGTAACCGTACAGATGGGCAAAGGCGATACAGGTAAGTCCCGCGACGATGATTGCAACGGCTTTCCGTATCTCCCCGCCCCTGCCGCGAAGAAGTCCCGCGAGGGTCATCCCAAGATAGATGATTCCCACGACGGTGAATGCGCCCGCAGCGGTTCCTATCGCCGGGGCGGCGAGTTTGACGAGTGTTTCCAAGTTCCTTCCTCCATTCGTCCCCTTTCTGCCTTTTTCGCGTGGCATTTCTCTTAATTATAAGTGACTACCGGTTCAGCAATTTACCCAGAAGCCCTTTCCTTGATTTTTTCCATGCCGCCCATTTCCATGCCGTGAACTCCGCACCCATATCCTCATCGGGGGTGTACGGCTCGCAGCCGTTTTTCAGATACCGCTCGAAATCGAAGGAGTTCTTATGCAAACGCTTCCAGTTGTGCTTATCCACGATATA
>ENA-OQJO01000094-OQJO01000094.1-human-gut-metagenome-genome-assembly--contig:-NODE-94-length-11895-cov-1.933464_pt1 | contig 11895 bp, 14 predicted proteins | sample MGYA00242613_ERZ504780 | MGnify/ENA primary metagenome ERZ504780 (study PRJEB26092, sample SAMD00036368) | human gut metagenome | host: Homo sapiens | study: EMG produced TPA metagenomics assembly of...
TGTCAAGGTACCAAACTTATTATGTTCGAGCGGCACTTAGGGACGGTTCCTTATGTGCCGGCATTTGGGGACACTCCTTGTGTCGACTAGTCATTTAAGAACGTCCCCAACGACTAACTTCCTCCTTCCCGTAACCTTTCCGCAACAATTCGTCCTCTGCGGTGCCAGCGCCCGTTCACAACGTCCCCTGCGCTACACTTAGTCGCACTGTGGCGCTGCCGCGCCGCGCCCGAACCAAGGGGGACACTCATGAAGAACACTCAGCTGCTGCTGATTAACGATATGTGCGGCTACGGCAAGGTTGCGCTTTCCGCCATGCTGCCGGTGCTGTCGCACATGGGCTATCGCATCCACAACCTGCCGACGGCTCTCGTTTCCGATACGCTCAACTACCCCAAGTTCTACATCCACGACACCACGGAGTATGTCCGCCAAAGCCTCGCTATCTGGGAGGAGCTCGGCTTTGAGTTCGACGCCATCTCGACCGGCTTTATCGTGACCGAGGAAGAGACGCGCATCATCTCGGACTTTTGCCACCGCCGTGCGCAAAAGGGCACCAAGGTGTTCGTCGATCCCATCATGGGTGACAACGGCAAGCTCTATGCGGGCGTGCCCGAGTCCACGATTGGCCTCATGAGGCACCTGCTCGAGTGCGCCGACTACGCGGTTCCCAACTACACCGAGGCGTGTCTGCTCACCGATACGCCTATCGCCGAGCAAATTACGCCCGATGAGGCCCGCGCCCTTGTGGACGCCGTGCGCGAGCTGGGTGCCAAGTCGGTGGTCATTACGAGCGCCGTAGTCAATGGCACGAACGCGGTTATCGGTTACGACCATGTGGCGGGGGAGTACTTTACGATTCCCTTTGAACTCATTCCGGTCTATTTCCCGGGCACGGGCGACACGTTCTCGGCGGTGCTCGTCGGCCGCGTTATGGCAGGTTGGAGTCTGCAGCGCGCGACGTCCGATGCCATGCGTGTGGTGGCTGAGCTTATCGAGCGCAATGCCGACCAAGAGGACAAGTCGGCCGGCCTTCCCATCGAGGCCTGCCTGGATGTGATTGACCATGAGTAATGCTGGCGAGGGCAGCATCAAGCCTGCGGGCGAGAACAAGCCACTCGGCGCGCCGCGTGGCAAGCGTCCGCGTATCCGCGTGAGCTGCGTGGACCAGCTGGGTGCGTGCCGCTGCCACCATGGTCACAAGCCCGGCGACGTTTTTGACTTCGACCGAGACCGCGGCAAGATGTGCGCCATGGCCTGCCATGTGGGCTTTCCCTATATCGATATCCTGCGCTATGGCGGAACCGTGCCTGGCAACGAGCCCGGCACGGCAAAGTTCTGCTGCCCCGAAGTCGATACACTGAACATTTGGCTCGCCGAGATCGTCGACGAGTAGTCGAGCGCAATGTGACAAAGGGACAGTCCCTTTGTCACATTCGCCGGGGCTGCCCCTTCTTTTTTGCTTATAATCCTAAATCTCTGCATTTCATCCGATATTAGGTTCTAAAAACTCTGCATTTCATCGATAATCAAGCATATAAACCTTGCATTTCATTTGATGACACTGAGGGGAGAGCCTATGCTGCGTAGGAAAATAGCGGCAGAGCTGGAGCGTTGGCTGAAGTCTGCCGAGCAAAAGGCCTTATTCATCACGGGTTCTCGCCAGATCGGCAAAAGCTATTCGATTCGCGCATTTGGCAAAGCCAGCCATGCAACCTACATCGAGCTCAATCTCATGGAAAATCGCCAGGCAAAAGATGCTCTTCTCGAGGCGCGGAATGCCGATGATTTCATCAGCAGGGTGACGCTTCTTTCGGGAAAGTCGATTGCACCAGGCAAAACGCTCGTGTTTATCGATGAGGTCCAAGAGGCCCCCGACATCATGACGATGGCAAAGTTCCTTGTAGAGGACGGGAGGTGCCGCTGGGCGTTTTCGGGGTCAATGCTCGGGACCCAGTTCAAGGGCGTCAGGTCCTATCCCGTGGGGTATGTCCACGAGCTTAGGATGTTCCCGCTCGATTTTGAGGAGTTTTGCTGGGCAACCGGGGTGAGCGAGGGGGCTCGCCAAACGATACGTGACGCGTGTATCAGCGAGAGGCCCATTCCTGATTACATTCATGACGCGATGATGGCAAACTTCAGGACCTATACCGTTGTCGGCGGAATGCCGGAGGTCGTGCAGCGTTTCCTTGACACGCAGGGCGACCTTGCCTCTGTTCGTCAGCTGCAGTCAGAGCTCAACGAACAGTACCGGCGGGATATCTCCAAGTATGCAAGCGGGCGAGCCCTGCAGGTGCAGAGCATCTACGATCAGCTCCCTATTATGCTCGAGGGCGAAAACAAGCGCTTCGTGCTCAATTCCATTGACCCCAAGGCTCACTACGAGAAGTATCAGCGAGATTTTGTATGGCTTGTCGATGCCGGCGTTGCTCTCAAAGCCGATATCGTAACCGAGCCAAAATCGCCCCTGCTCAAGACGGCACGGCCATCGCAGTTCAAGCTATATCAATCGGATACGGGCATGTTGATGGCGCGCTACCCCGTTGGAGTCGCCCAAGCGGCGTATCTTGATAGCAAAGAGCCCAATCTGGGCGGCATTTACGAAAACGTGGTGGCCCAGCAGCTAGCTGCCCAAAATCGCCAGCTTTACTACTATCAGACAAAAAAGCGCGGCGAAGTGGACTTTGTGGTCGATGGACCGGATGGGACGGCTGTTCCGATCGAGGTTAAATCGGGCTCCTATTACCACGCGCACGCTGCGCTCGGTCATGTGCTTGATACGGCTGAATATGGCGTAAGGCTCGGGATTGTTTTCTCGAGAGGCAACGTTGAGCGCAACGGAGCGGTTCTCTATTTGCCGCTATATGCGACCTGGGCCCTTTCGGATGTTTTGGGCGACTCCTGCGCCGAGGGGATAAAGCTGGAGGTCAAGCCGGTCTAGGGCCAGTCCCGGATGTGGCAAAGGGGCAGTCCCTTTGTCACATTCATGAGCGTGGATTTTCTCCCGTTTAGAGCGCACTCGAGCGCTCAAAGTGGGAGAAAATCCACGCTCGTTTTATGCCGATGGCGTGGCACGTGCGTCCGCGTGCTCGCTTGCCTATAACTGCTCGAGCATGGCCGTGCAGCCGGCGAGCACATCGCGGTAGGTGGCATCGAAGTTGCCGGTGTACCAGGGATCGGCCACGTCGCCGGGGCGATCGGTCCAATCGAGCAGGCGCGAGATCTTGCCGTCGGGGTCGTCGCCAAAGATGCGGTACAGGCCGCGGGTCGTTTCGTCGTCCATATAGACAATGTGGTCCCAGTCGCCATACTCCGCGCGTCGCACCTGGCGCGCGCGATGTGCGACGACGGGAATCCCGACCTCGCGCAGCTTGGCGAGCGTGCCATGGTGCGGCGGGTTGCCAATCTCCTCGGTCGAGGTCGCCGCGGAATCAATGACAAACTCGCCCTCGCGCCCAGCGCGGCGCACGAGCTCGGCAAACACCGACTCAGCCATCGTCGAGCGGCAGATATTCCCATGGCAGATAAACAGTACACGTTGCATATGCGGTTTCCTTTCGATCGCCATCATCGAGCTCGAGTATCGCATCTACGCCTGCGCCCTCGCCCGCTTGCGCTCCCAGCGAGCCAACTTAATCGTCACCAGCGTGAGCGCCCAGGCCACAAGCGAGAACACGGCACCGACCGCGCCAACGTAGGCAATGCCAACTCCGCTTACCACGGCGCCGCCCACTGCGGTGCCAAACGAGATGCCGACGTTAAACGCCATGGGCTCAACCGAACTTGCGAGTACCATCGACTTGGGATGGCGGCTGCGTGCCACATCCATAAAGTGTGTGATGCACGACACCGAGAACAGGTACATGAGCAGCGCCAAGCTAAAGACAAAGACCAGCGCGAGCGGCATGGTGCCGCCCAAAGCAAACAGCCCGAGTAACGCCGCAGCCTGCAGCACAAACGTCACAAGCAGCGCCTTCATGCCAAAGCGCGCATCGATCCATCCGCCCAGGATGTTCGAGATCAGGCAGAACACGCCGTAGGCCATGAGCGTGGTACTGGCTTGACCGTGCCCCATGCCCCAAGCACCTGCTCAAGATAAAGGCGTCACGTAGCCATGAAAACGTAGACGACCCCACGCCAACAAAAAGATGAGCATGCCGGTGACGATGCTCGGCTCGCGTAGCAGACCCGCCTGCTCGCGAAAGGTGGCGGGCTCGTCGGTTTGCCCAGCGCGCGGCATAAACATCACGAGCGCTCCGCAGATCAGAACGGCAAAGGCCAGCGTGCCGTACATGGCCACGTGCCAATCGAGCGTATCGGCCACAAACTTGCCGATCGAAGTGACAAAGACCATCGCCACGGAAAACGCGCCGTACACCACCGAGATGGCAAGCGAAGTTTGCTGCGGGGACAGCAGCTCGGGGATATACGTCACGCCCACGGCGAGCAGTGCGCCCGAGACGGAGCCCAAGATGATGCGCGAGGCGAACAGCACTTGAAAGTTGGGTGCCAGCGCCATGACCAGGTTGCCGAGCACAAAGACGATGCTATAGCACACGAGCAGCTGGTAACGGCGGAAGCGCCCCGTGCTGAGCGCGAGCGCCGGCGTCGCGATAGCGTAGACCAGTGCGAACACGCTAATAAGTTGGCCTGCGGTGGCAAGCGATACGCCGAGTTCCGTCGCTAGGTCGCTTTCGATGCCGACGACCACGAACTCGGAGCAGCCGAGCGAGAATCCCAACAGCACGAGCAGCGCCAGGCAGAGCTTGGTGCGTGCGGGGGAGAGCGCGGCGGCAGTTGACTTACTTTTTGGCGTGGTTGCGGCGGTCAAGGTTGTCACTCCAATGTCGCATGAATAAGCGGGATTCAATCCCTGCAACTCTAACAGAATGTGACAAAGGGACAGTCTCTTTGTCACATGGAGAGCTTGCCTGTATAGTCGCAATACAGGCGAAGATGGTCTCAGGTACATCGCGGGCGACAGGAGATCCCATGGGTATGCACACGACAAAGGTTGCAGTGGGCGAGGGCAAGTTTGCGCTTGAGGAGGCCCTCGAGGCCCCCTCCATTCGCGCTGCCCTCGCGATGTGACAAAGGGACAGTCCGTTTGTCACATTCCATTCCTTAGAAACTTGCAAATTCTTCAAGTTTCTAAGGTAACATCTTATAAACTTGCAAAAAATGCAAGTTTATAAGATTTCATGTCTGGCCGGGCGCTAGGGAGACTCTATGGATATCGTTCGCCGAAGCCGTTATCTTGATCGACTCATTGCTTTTCAGGATACCGACCTCATCAAAATCGTGACGGGCATACGCCGTTGTGGCAAATCAACGTTATTGGACATGATGAGGGACTATCTGGCGCAACAGGGGGTGCCAGCCGAGCGTTTGCTGACCTTTAAGATGGAATCTCTAGAGTACACGGGAATTACGGATTATCTGACGTTTTATCGTATGGTCCGGGAGCGCATCGACGGCATCGATCATCCCTACCTGTTCTTTGACGAGCTCCAGAATGTCGAAGGTTGGGAAAAGGCGGTCAACTCGCTCCGAGTGGATTTGCCGTGCGATATCTATGTCACGGGCTCCAATGCCTTTTTGCTATCGAGCGAGCTCGCAACGCTTATCTCGGGCCGATATGTCGAGGTCAAGATGCAGCCTCTCACGTTTAGCGAATATCTTGATTTTCGCTCGATTGATGCGGTCGCCGCTGAAGGGCTTGGTGAGAGGGTCGAACTTGTTTCCAAAACGGGCGATCGCCTTAATTCAAATACCGTGCTTGAGCAGTACATAACCTATGGCGGCATGCCGTTTCTGGCCCATGATGAGCCGAGACGTGAGCTGTGCCGCGACTATATCCGTAGCCTCTACCAGACGATCGTCGCGCGCGATATCCTGTCGCGTGCGACGCGTAGGGGTCGCGGAGCTATCACCAAGCGCGATGTTCTCGAGCGGCTCTGTGCGTATCTGGCAGACAACATCTCCAACCAAACCTCGGTCAACAAAATCGTAGGGACGCTCAACGAATCGGCGGGCGGTAAGACCAACGCATCGACGGTGTCGGCATATATTGACGCTCTGGAAGAGACGTACCTGTTTACCAAAGTAAAAAGGTATGACATCAAGGGGCGGGAGCTTCTTAAGACAGGCGGTAAATATTACATAGCTGATACGGGAATTCGCAGCTATCTTGACGGATATAGAGGTAGCGATAGCGGAAGGATGCTCGAGAACGTTATCTACAACCAGCTTGTATTTGAAGGATACGAAGTGTTTTGCGGCCATCTGCGCGCGGGGGAAATCGACTTTGTCGCAATCGGCGAGGGATCGGACCGCAAATATATCCAGGTTACCGAGCGGATCGATGCCGAGGCGACGAGAGAACGCGAGCTGCGACCGCTCAAGCTAAGCACGCTAGGAAAAATTCCTGATTCGTATGAGAAGATCCTGATTGTCAGGGATGGCGACCATCCAACGGACATCGATGGCATCAGAATCGTGGGGGCAGTCGACTTCTTGTTGAGAAATAAGATTACCCGCGGCTAAACGCAAACAGATCCGTTTCGATGCGACAAAGGAGCAGTCCTTTTTCGCATTCCGTGCGAGCCCTCGTGCCGTCTGGGGGTATAAGGCTAACAAGTGTTTATTTGCGAGGCCTAAGGGGCGCCCCGTATGGATATCGATAACTTTGAATGGTGGTATAGCGAGGGCGAGGCTCCGGACGATGAGTGGGACGAGCCCGCGTCGCGTGACGTGTCGAGCGACGAGGACGAGACCGGCAACGATGCCGCTGTCGAGCCTGATGCCGCCTCCGATGCCGCCGAGCCCCTGACCTTTGAGCAGGCTTGGGCCCAAGCCGAGGCCGATGAGGCTAAGGCCGATGCCACGGCCACACTCGGTGAGCCGGCGGACATGTCCATCTCGCCGGCAAAGATCCCGCAGCCGCGTCACACCATCGACCCCGACAGCACGGCATCCTTCAGCATTCTCGACGTGCCCGCGCAAGGCGCCCAGGCGCCTGCGCCCACACATCGCCCCGACCTGGCTCGTGAGGAAGACGCGGGCCGCCGTTCTCCGCTCGGCCCCATCCTCATCGCCTTCATGGCCGGCGTTATCGCCTGCTCGGCAATTGGAAACGTCTGGAGCCATGTTGAACAACAGCGAAAAGACGCCGCCAAGGCCGAGATGTCTGTCGAGCAATCGCTCAGCCGCACGCGCTCAGTGCATGTGTCGGTCGAGGTTAAGGACGGCGCGACGTGGGACACCGCGCGCGGCGACAGCCAAAATGCTCATCCACATCGTGGGGCGTACGCTCAAAGGGCAGACGATTGACGAGTATCAATACGTCAATTCCGCTGGTGACGGCATCGAGCTCAAGCCCGGCGACTACGAGCTCACCGTCGACGAACCGCCCGTCGCCACCGACGGCACGCGCTTCCGCGCCTCAAAGCGCATGGTTCCCGTGAGCTTTAACTCGCAGGCGCCCGATACGGTCGATAGCACTCCGCAGGGCGGGTTTGACCTTTACGTGGATACCCAGTAGGAGCTCGCCGCTCATTCCGCTATGGCTACTCAATAATCGCCTGCCGCCCCGTCCCGCCGCCAAGAGTGGGACAATAACCCTCGACACTATTGTTTACTTTTGGAGGAAGTAGCATGTCTACCGTCACTACCATCAAGCGCGGCGGTCTCACCGCGGCCATCGATTCCATGGGCGCCCAGCTCACGAGCCTTGCCCTCAACGGCAACGAGTATCTGTGGCAGGGCGACCCCGCCTTTTGGGGCAAGCATGCGCCCATCCTGTTCCCCATTGTGGGCTCGCTGCGCAACAACACGGCGACGTCTGCGGCTGGCACCTGCGAGATGCCGCGCCACGGCCTCGCGCGCATCGTCGAGCACAAGCTGGTCGAGGTTTCGGAGGACGGCTCCTCGGTAACGTACGAGATCACCGATACGCCCGAGTCGCTCAAGGCGTTCCCGTTCCACTTTAAGCTCAACATGACCTATGCCTTGACCGGCGACGCCACCCTCACGCAGACCTTTGCCGTCACCAACACCGGCGACGTGGACCTGCCGTTCTCGGTGGGCGGCCACCCCGCGTTTAACGTACCGGCTCCCGGCGCCGAGGACGAGGCATTCGAGGATTACGAGCTGGCGTTTACCGAGGCTTGGACCAATGAGGCTCCCATCATCACGCCCGACGGTCTTATGACGTTCGAGGGTAGCTACAAGGCTCCCGATAACTCGGACGTGCTGCCCATCACGCACCGCAGCTTCGATAACGATGCCATCATGTTCACCGATACCCCGGGCTCCACGCTCACACTGCGCGGCCGCAAGTCGGGCCATGGCGTCAAGATCGACTTTGAGGGCTTTAAGTACATCGGCGTGTGGTCTGCCGCCAACGACGCTCCGTTTGTGGCGCTCGAGCCCTGGACCGGTCACACCACCATGGACACCGAGGACGACGTCTTTGAGCACAAGGTCAACACCATCACCTTGGCTCCCGGCGCTACCGATAAACGTAGCTTTAGCGTCACCCTGCTCTAGAGGTTCCGCCGTTCTAATGAACGGCGGGCCGGTCGATGCTGCGCGCCGTCCAGAGCGATAATTTGTCATTCAAAAGGCACGGCATGACCAGAAGGTCTATGCCGTGCCTTTTTCATGCCAACTTGTTCGCTTTGGCGGCGCTCGCTGGCATTGCCAAAACAATCGACGTTCCCAACTTGACTACCGCGTGTCTATTAATTTTTTCGTCGCACATGCCGCGCTGCTGGTTGCGGGCGTATATCCTGTTAAGTCGTCAGCATACGATTCAACAGGGAAGGCAGATTATGCATTCTCCCCATCAACGCGACGCGCATCCACAGCCGGTATGCAGCCGTCGCATCTTTTTGGGTAGTGCTCTCGCTGCGAGCGCTTCTGTCGTCGCCGGCGCACTTGCCGGTTGCCAGCGCCCCTCCACGCTGGAAGTAGTTCAGCCCACGACGGGTGGCGGTCGCGACGACCTGTCCGATTCCGTTATCGGCAAGGATAAGATCCGCATTGGCATGGAGGCGGCCTACGCCCCGTACAACTGGCAGGTCTCCGAGGCCAGCGAGTACACCATCCCCATCGACAACGTGCAGGGCGCCTATGCCGACGGTTACGACGTGCAGATCGCCAAGATCGTCTGCAAGGCCCTCGGCGGCGAGCCCGTTGCCGTCAAGCAGAGCTTCTCGGGCCTTATCGATTCGCTCAACAACGGCCAGATCGACCTCATCATCGCCGGCATGAGCGCCACGCCCGAGCGCGAGGAGTCCGTCGGCTTTTCCGACCCGTACTTTATCGGTTACTTTGGCCTGTTCGTAAAAGAGGGCTCGCCCTATCAGAATGCGACCAAGCTCAGCGACTTTAGCGGCGCAACGGTCCTCGGCCAAAAGGACACCATGCTCGATACCGTCATCGACGAGATCCCGGGCGTTGTCCACAAAAACCCGGTCGACTCGGTCCCCACGGTGTTTTCGAATCTGCTGCAGGGCACGTGCGACGCCGTGACCTACAACACTGAGAACGAGAAGGGCTATATGGCCCAAAACCCGGGTATCGTGCCGATTCAATTTGCCGAGGGCGAGGGCTTTAAGCAGGAGGTCACGGCAAACGTCGGCTGCCGCAAGGGCTCGGACAAGCTGCTTAAGCTCATCGACAAGACACTCAAGGGCATTAGCCAAGAGGAGCGCGACCAAATGTGGGACGCGTGCCTCGACCGTCAGCCGGCATAGGGAGGCAGCATGAAAACCATTAATCGCCTGGCCTCCTTTATCAGGGCCGACCACCGTTATGTATACCTGGGCACGAGCGTTATCGCGGCGCTCGGCCTGGCGTTTAGCCAGCGCAACCCCACGCCGCTGAGCTTCTTGGCCCCCACGGGCGTGTTCCAAGATTGCCTTTGGGCGATCCTGTGGGCGTGGCTCGTCGTGTCGGCGGCGGCGCTGGTCACCAAGCTTATGCACTGGAACGACTATCGCGAAAAGTCGCCGTTTGCTTCCGAGCGCTTCCGTCGCGGCGCGCGCCTGGGCAGTTATGTTGTCGTTGCTATTGCGGCGATCTTCTTTGTCGACCGCTGCGTCATGTCGTTTATCGACCTGGTGCAGGTGAGCATTGTCTCGGATTCCAACCCCAGCGACTTTTTGTCGAGCCTGGTCTACATGACCTACAAGAGCGGCGACTTCTTCATCCGCGGCATCGAGATCACCATCGCGCTTGCCACCTTCGGCACCGTCATCGCATTCTTCCTGGCGCTGCTCTTTGTGTTCCTGCGTATTCAGACCTTCGACCGCGTGGACAACGACCTGGTGCGCTTCTTTAAGAGTATCGGCCGCGGCTTTGCGACCATCTATTCCACCATCGTGCGCGGTACGCCCATGATGGTCCAGGGCCTACTCATCTATTACGCGGGCTTCACCGTTTTGCGCGGCATGGGCTTCGAGACCGCCCAGGCCAACCAGATCTGGAGTACCTTTACCGCGGGCCTCGTCACCATCTCGCTCAACTCTACTGCCTACATGATGGAGGTCCTGCGCGGCGGCATCGAGTCCATCGATCCCGGCCAGGCCGAGGCGGCGCGCTCGCTGGGCTTTCGTCAGTGGCAGGCTATGCGCAAGGTCGTGTTCCCCCAGGGCATTAAAAACGCGATTCCGGCGCTCACCAACGAGCTCATCATCAACATCAAGGATTCGTCGGTGCTCTCGGTCATCGGCGTGTTTGACCTCATGTACGCTACCACCACCGTCGCCGGCGTGTACTACCGCCAGATGGAGGTCTACTGCGTGGCACTCGTGGTCTACCTGATCTTGACGCTCGTGGCGAGCCGCCTGCTCGAGGCCTTTGGCAAAAAGCTCGGCGCCGAGGCTCCGGTCACGCTGCCCAGCTCCAACTAGGCTCAAGACGAGGAGAATCATCATGGCAGATACCACTACCACCGGCGCTGTGGCCGCCGCACAAACTAAAGAGTCGCTTCATCCGCGTCGAGGGCCTGCGCAAGAGCTTCGGCTCGCTCGAGGTACTCAAGGGTATCGACTTGTCCGTCAATCCTGGCGAGGTCGTCACCATTATCGGCGCTTCGGGTTCGGGTAAATCGACCTTTCTGCGCTGCCTCAATCTGCTCGAGACCCCGGACGCGGGCCATATCTGGTTCCATGGCCAGGACCTCACGGCCGAGCGCTGCAACATTAACAAGCTGCGTGAGGACATCGGCATGGTGTTCCAGGGCTTTAACCTGTTCAACAACATGGACGTGCTCGACAACTGTACGCTCGCGACCCGTCACGCTCAAAAAGATGGGCAAGGTCGAGGCTAGAAAAATTGCGATGGAGCATCTGACGAGCGTGGACTCGAAAAGTTCGCGCACGCCGCCGTGGTCGCCTGTCCGGCGGCCAAAAGCAGCGGGTGGCACTGGCCCGTGCCATTGTCCGCAAGCCGAAAGCGTTTCTGATGGACGAGCCCTTGTCGAACCTGGATGCCAAGCTGCGAAATTCCACCCGAATCGAGATTGTACGGCTGCAGCAGCGCCTTGGAGTGACAACCATCTATGTTACCCATGATCAGACCGAAGCCATGACCATGGCGGACCGGATCGTTGTCATGAAAGAGGGTGTGATCCAACAGGTGGGTACCCGCAGGAGATTTACGCCGCTCCGGTCAACCTCTTTGTGGCCAGCTTTATCGGCACACCACAGATGAACTTTATCCCTGGCAAGCTGAGTGAAACCGGCTTTGAAAATGAAAGCTTCCGGCTTTCGCTGCCGGACGCGCTGAAAGCCAAGCTCCGCTCTTTCGATCGGGAAAGAGGTTATCCTGGGCTTGCGCCCGGAGGCGCTGGCAGTCTCGGAGGGTATCCAGGAGAATACCATCCCG
>ENA-OQJO01000095-OQJO01000095.1-human-gut-metagenome-genome-assembly--contig:-NODE-95-length-11867-cov-1.881601_pt1 | contig 11867 bp, 14 predicted proteins | sample MGYA00242613_ERZ504780 | MGnify/ENA primary metagenome ERZ504780 (study PRJEB26092, sample SAMD00036368) | human gut metagenome | host: Homo sapiens | study: EMG produced TPA metagenomics assembly of...
GTTGATCCAGTAATACGTTCCGTCCAGAAGCAGCCAGCCCGTATGGCTTGTGCCGTCCTCATCGAAATAATATGTTTTTCCGCCGTTCTGCACCCAGCCGGTGGCAAATGTTCCATCTGAATTGGCATAGTATGTTTTACCGCCGATGGTAAATGTCTGATCATGGTACAGACCGCCCCAGCTCTGGAATGCGTATTTTGTTCCGCCGATGGTATGAATTCCGGTGTACATGCCGCCCCAGCTTCGGAAATAGTAGCGGTTTTTGTCGTAGGTGATCCATTCAGACGATGCCATCGTACCGTCTTCTTTCATCCAGTACCAGTTGTTGTCATATTTCACCCAGCCGGTCTGAAGCGACGTATCCTTGTTGATCCAGTAATACGTTCCGTTGGTCAGATACCAGCCCTCTTTTGTAATCTGCTCGCCGTCTTCCAGAAAATAGTATTTCTTTCCATTGATATCGCAGACACCTGTATAGAAGGTTCCGTCATCTTTTGCCCAGTATTTCTTTCCCTGCCAGGTAAAAGATTCGTTATGGTAAACGCCGCCCCAGCTGTGGAAATAATATCTTGTTCCGTCAACCTCTTTCATTCCGGTGTACATCACACCGTCACCGTCGAAATAATATCGGTTGTTGTCATACGTGATCCATTCAGATGCAGCACGTGTGCCGTCCGCTTTCAGCCAGTACCATTTGCCTTCCAGCTTCAGCCAGCCGGTCTGAACAGAACCATCCTGATTGATCCAGTAAGTCTGATCTCCCAGCTGAACCCAGCCAGTCTGGCTGGCATGATAGATCGATCCGTCATTCTGCGCTATGTAGGTTTTTCCTTTTACGGTAAAGAAGGTGTTTCGATATACACCACCCCAGCTCCTGAAATAATACTCGTTTCCTCCGATGCTCTGGAAACCGTTTTTATAAATGCCGCCCCAGCTCTGGAAGTAATACAGATTGTTGTTGATTTCTTTCCAGCCGGATGCCATCATGACACCATTATCATCAAACCAGTACCAGTTATCATCGTACAGCAGCCAGCCGGTCTGCAGGACGCCGTCTTCTCTTACCCAATAATATGATGTGCCTTTTTTCAGCCAGCCTTTTTGTGTGATCTGCGCTCCCGTAGTATCATCAAATGCGCAGAGATCACCATGTCCATTCATTGTTCTGACTATTCCACGGGCAACGATACCATTTTCCTGTACATAGTACATTTTTCCGCTGATGCTGAGATACACATTTTTTCTGAATGCCGCCCCAGCTCTGGAAATAATAGAGGTTTCCATCTACTTCCTGAAAACCATTTTTATAGATTGCTCCGTCTCCCTTGGCATAATAAAAATTATTATCGTATGTGAACCAGCTGTTTTCTGCCATGCGGCCGTTCCGGTCCGGATCCAGCCAGTACCAGTTTCCATTCCGATAAAGCCATCCTGTTTTCAGCTGTCCGTTCTCATAAAAATACCAGCCGCCGTCGCCTGCCTTAACCCAGCCATTCTGACTGGCCCGCACAGCAGCAACGCTGTCCTGTGAAGCCTGTGTCTGCGTTTCACTCTGTATCCCGCTCTGCTGATCCTCTGTCTCCACAGACTGGTCCATCACCGTGCTGCTCCCCACAGCACTCGCGGAAACAGTCGTCGGATGTACGCTGAGCATCAGCACCATAAAAAGTGTACCGCCCAGAAGACTTCTCAATTTTTTCTTCGATGTCATTGGTAAGTAACTCCCTTACTATATTATATCTGCTTTTCTCTCCATGTTATCATTAGAAATTATATTATCTTTTGTAATATTTTGCAATAAAAACTAATCAAAATTGGTCCACTGGACCAGTTTTGATATGCTTAGCAAAAAAAGAGACATTCACGAAGGAATGTCTCTTTTTTTCTGTGTTTTATTCACGCTTTATTCTGTCTTTTCAAGACAATATCCTGTGTTATTAGAACAATCCTGTAATCTTTCCAGTAGCGTCTACATCGATACGCTCTGCTGCCGGAACTTTCGGCAGACCTGGCATGGTCATGATGTCACCGGTCAGGGCTACGATGAAGCCTGCACCTGCGGAGATTTTCAGGTTACGTACGGTAACTTCGAATCCGGTCGGTGCGCCGAGTTTGGTCTGATCATCGGTCAGGCTGTACTGGGTTTTTGCCATACAGATCGGGCAGTTGCCAAATCCGAGAGCCTCTAACTGTTTTGCCTGTTTCTGTGCATTTGCGGTCAGGACAACTCTGCTTCCGCCGTAGATCTTCTGAACGATGGCGTTCAGTTTCTCTTCGATGGAGCCTTCCAGATCGTATGCATAGGTGAAATCGTTCGGCTGCTCGCAAAGACGGACAACTTCTTCTGCCAGGGCTACGCCGCCCTCGCCGCCTTTTGCCCATACCTCGGACAGAACAACGTTGACACCGAGCTCTTTGCATTTCTCCTCAACCAGCTTCAGCTCTGCTTCGGTATCGGTCGGGAATGCGTTGATGGCAACGACACATGGCAGTTTGTATACGTTTGTGATGTTGCTTACGTGTTTCAGAAGGTTCGGCATACCTTTCTCCAGAGCTTCCAGGTTCTCGCCGTTCAGTTCTGCTTTCGGAACGCCGCCGTTGTATTTCAGGGCACGAACAGTTGCTACGACTACAACTGCATTCGGTTTCAGGCCTGCCATACGGCATTTGATGTCGAGGAATTTCTCAGCACCAAGGTCAGCACCGAAGCCTGCCTCTGTGATAGTGTAATCTGCTAATTTCAGGCACATTTTGGTTGCTGTTACAGAGTTGCAGCCGTGTGCGATGTTTGCGAATGGTCCGCCGTGAACGATAGCCGGAGTTCCTTCCAGTGTCTGTACCAGGTTTGGTTTCAGGGCATCTTTTAAGAGTGCTGCCATAGCGCCTTCTGCGTGCAGGTCACCTGCGGTTACCGGTTTCTGCTCGGATACTTTTCCGTAGGTATATCCGATGATGATCTTGGAAAGTCTTTCTTTCAGATCTGTGATGTCGCTTGCCAGACACAGAACTGCCATGATCTCAGATGCTACCGTGATATCGTAGCCGTCTTCTCTCGGCATTCCGTTTGTCTTTCCGCCAAGGCCGTCTACTACATTACGAAGCTGACGGTCATTCATATCTACGCATCGTTTCCAGGTGATCTTTCTCGGATCGATATTCAGAGCGTTTCCCTGGAAAATGTGGTTGTCGATCATAGCTGCCAGCAGGTTGTTTGCTGCACCGATTGCATGGAAGTCACCGGTGAAGTGAAGGTTGATATCTTCCATTGGAACAACCTGTGCGTATCCGCCGCCTGCTGCTCCGCCTTTTACACCGAAGACCGGTCCAAGAGATGGCTCGCGAAGTGCAACCATTGCTTTTTTACCGATTCTGGAAAGTCCGTCTACCAGACCTACAGAAGTTGTTGTTTTTCCTTCTCCTGCCGGTGTCGGGTTGATGGCTGTAACGAGGATCAGTTTTCCATCCTCCGCATTGGTGTCTTTTAACAGATTGTAATCAATTTTTGCTTTGTACTTTCCGTACTGCTCCAGATATTTGTCATCAATACCTGCTTTTTCTGCGATCGCTGTGATCGGCTGCATGGTACATTCCTGTGCAATTTCAATGTCTGATTTGTAACCCATTGTTTTAAAATCCCCTTTCTTTTTTCCGCTTTGTCCGCCGATTGATAGCCATATTTTACCATGTTTTGTAAGATGATTCAATTGATAATTATTTATTTCACAATCTTTATACGTTTTGTACCAAAAAAATGCAGAAAATTCCGCCAAAAGGCGGAGCGGCACAATTCTGCATTAAAAAAGAAGGATTCTCGGCTTTTTGCTGCCGAAAATCCTTCTCTTTTTTATTTTTTAAGAATACTGCGACTCATCCACCTCAAACGGTTCGTCGCACGGTCCTTCGAGGAGGCGGTAGCTGCCCTAGTGTGGAGAAGTTAATACCATTTTCCGTTCGATCAGTTTCCATCCTTTTACGGCTAGCCGTTTGCGTCAATGTAGTATCTCTGCTCGGTGTTCGTTTGCATAGCGGTGCGGGTTCAGGGAAACCCATTCGCTTTTGGCCCAGCGGTCTTCGTCTTCGATGTAGAACTTCCAGCCCTCATCGGTTTTGGTCCAGATGGAGGTTACCTGCTCTTCCATTTTTTCGAAAAATTTGGATTTCTGGGAGAGATCATCATTGAGCTGGTCGAAGGTCAGCTTCTCTGCAAGCGTCTGTTCACCTGAAAACAGGTTCGTTCCAAGACCGAGGCGGTCACCCTCAATGGTAGCTCCGAGACTTGCGATGGTGGTCGGGAACATGTCCATGGTGGTGAAACTTCTGTTTTTCTCCTGCTGCGGCTGGATCGGGGAGTTGATGATCACGTTGTATACGGTTCTGGTGTAGTCCGGATCAATGTTCTCACAGAAATCGGAATCCATCGTCAGATGGTCGCCAGAAATTACGATCGTTGTGTTCTCGTGAAATCCTGCTGCTGAATCCAGGAAACGAACTCGGTGACCTGCTTGCTGGAGCAGTGCAGAACCATTCCGTACTGGTTGTCGCCGTCGTTTTCTTCATCGCAGAGCTCACACGGATAGCCATCCTCAAAATGGGTGTCTGCGGTCAGCATGGTGAAGTTGAACGGCTCTCCCTCTGCTGCGATTTCGGTCAGGCGGTCTTTGGCAAAGGAAAAGAGTTTTTCATCCTCATAGCCCCACCATTCGTAATATCCTTCCGGGATCAGGCCTTTTTCCATAGCCCAGTTGTAATCGTCTACTTCGTAGTCGCCGTGCTCTTTAAAGTACTCTTCCCGGCCGCCGAACTGTCCGATTGAACCGATGAAGAAATACTGCTTGTAGCCTTCATCCGCCAGGACATCACCCAGGGTATTGATTTCCGGGAAGAAGCTGGCCTGATATGCCATCTCATTTCGCTGGATTCCGATGCTGAGAGGCAGACCGGAGGTCTGTGCGAAAATTCCGGCAATGGTCCAGGTTGCGTTTACGGTAGGCTGGCCGCCGCCGAGCAGCTCCGAATTGGAAAAACTGATGTTGTCTGCGGCAAGCTGGGTCAGCTCCGGGATATAGTTTTTATCGAATGCTCCGCCGGAAGCTTTGTCTGCGTAGGTGCTCTCCATGGATTCCAGATAGAGATAGATCAGATTTCGTTTCTGTTCCGGGAACGTGATATTCACGCGGTCCGGATCTACGTAGTTGTCTTCTACCACGGTATTGTACGTGCTCTGATTTTTCAGATAATCTTTTACGTCCAGTGCTGCCCACACGTCATTGATGGAATAGACGATGCTGGCGGCTCCTGCCGCGATACAGATCATCCCGAACGCCACATGGGCTTTGCGTTTTTCCCGAAGAAAATGCTGACCAGAATCAGAAGGATGAGTGCTGCCGCTGCGATCAGCGCACTTGAGCAGATATAACTCATCAGAAGATCATGGCTGGTTCCGGCAATCGGGGCCTTTAACTGGTAAACAAGCTCTTCCATGCTCAGATTCGGCCATGTTTTCCGCATCCAGCGCTCGGACGTAAACAGCAGCACGCCAAGCGTTCCGATCAACACTGCAAACACAGCCAGCAAAATGCGCCCTGTCTTTTTTTCGTTTTTTTCTGTTTCTTGTGTTTCATCTTCCTACCTCCAAAAAGCATTACAGCTTACAAAATCTTAACTTTTCTTTACAATCGCCTTACGTATTATAGCAAAGACCGTTTTAAAAAGATAGAAAATTTTTATAAAATTTTTGCACAAAAAGTGCATCCAAAAACATATTTTTTGCATGACACATAAAAACCCGCCCGGCACCGCAAATCTCTTCGCGGCCCAAGCGGGTTTTTCATCTCTATTCCGGGAAAGCCTTATCAGCTTGCCTTGTTCTTTCTCTGTTTGATGACCTTCAGTCGTGTGAACTCCTCGCGCTCCTTCTCCTCCAGTGCGTCCGCGATATCCTTGGACAGCTGGGTGTAATGCGGAATCGTGATGTTCTTCAGCGCGTTGGCACGCTTCTGTGTTTTCTTGATTGCCGCAGCAAGGCGGTACGCCGAGTTCTCTATCATGGAAAGGTTTAAGGTCAGGTCTTTTACTTTTTCAAAGGCCTGTCTTGCCTGATCCAGGGACTCCTTCGTGCTGTAGTAAGCATAAGTCGGGGCCTGTCCGGACGGATCAGCCTCTACCAGCGGAATTTCCACGCCCATGATACTCCTTGTCTTGATCCGGATAGATTCCTCCACCGGAACGGTATAGGACACGGTCTGTACGTTGGTGATACCGATCTCCATGTTCGCAATCTGCAGCGCCGCATATGCTTCGCGGAATGTCACATCAATCTGACGCTGAATATCTTTTGCCTCATCGATCAGGCCCATGAGCTCGCGGATCAGAATATTCCGCTTCTTGTCCATCAGCTCGTAACCCATGTGGGCAAGTTTCAGAGAGTTCTTTGCAAGAATCAGGTTTCCCTTGGTAGGAAAGGTATTCGGGTCCATTCCGATCTCACTCCTCTCGCTTACTCATTCATGGCATCGGCTTCTGCCTTTGCTTTTGCTACTGCATCAATGGTGGTCGGATGATAATACTGATCCAGAACCTTGGTGTTGACACGGTCGAGCTCTTCTCTCGGAAGCAGTCCGAGAAGCTCCCATGCCTTATTCAACGTATCTTCCATGGAACGGTTCTCATCCATTCCCTGGCCGATAAATTCATGCTCAAATTCATTACCGAATACCAGGTACTGTTTATCGATCGGAGAAAGCTCATCCTCACCGATAACGGATGCCAGGGAACGCGCATCTCCTACCTTTGCATAGCAGGAGAACAGCTGGTTCGCTACGTCCTGATGATCGGCTCTTGTGTAGCCCTCACCGATACCGTCCTTCATCAGACGGGAAAGACTCGGCAGTACGCTGATTGGCGGGTAAATAGACTGGCCGTGAAGCTGACGGTCCAGTACGATCTGACCCTCGGTGATGTAACCGGTCAGGTCAGGGATCGGGTGCGTGATATCATCGTTTGGCATGGTCAGGATCGGAATCTGTGTTACGGATCCCTCTACGCCCTGTACGATTCCGGCGCGCTCATACAGCGTAGCCAGCTCACTGTACAGGTATCCAGGATAACCTTTACGGGAAGGAATCTCTCCACGGGAGGAGGAAACCTCACGCATAGCCTCGCAGAAGGATGTGATATCGGTCAGGATAACCAGGATATGCATGCCTTTCTCGAATGCAAGGTACTCGGCAGCTGTCAGTGCTACCTTCGGGGTGATCAGACGCTCTACAACCGGGTCATTTGCCAGGTTCAGGAACATAACAACGTGATCCGATACACCGCTCTCCTCGAAGGTCCGGCGGAAGAACTCTGCTACGTCGTATTTAACCACCCATAGCGGCAAATACGATTGCAAACTTCTCATCAGAATCTCCAAGGGATGCCTGCTGTACGATCTGTGCTGCCAGCTGGTCGTGCGGAAGTCCGTTTCCGGAGAAGATCGGCAGCTTCTGGCCACGAATCAGGGTGGTCAGACCGTCGATTGCAGAAATACCGGTATGGATATAGTTTCTTGGGTATTTACGGGTAACCGGGTTCAGCGGCAGGCCGTTAACGTTTCTTCTTACCTCTGCGTCAATCGGTCCCATGCGGTCGATCGGTTTTCCGATACCGTCGAAGGTACGTCCCAGAATTTCCTCGGAAAGTCCGATCTCCATCGGATGTCCGGTCAGACGGGTATGGGTATTGGTAAGAGACATGCTCGAAGTTCCCTCAAATACCTGAATAACGGCTTTGTCTTCGTATACAGCAACGATACGTCCCAGTTTTTTCTCATTGCCGTCTACGGTAAATTCTACGATTTCCTCGTAGGAAGCATTTTTTACACCTTCCAGAACAACCAGAGGGCCATTGACCTCACTAAGGCCTAAATATTCAATTGCCATGATGAATTCCCTCCTTAACCATTCTTCTCGAGTACCTTATCGTAGAAGGTGTCGATATCTTTTTTGTATGTGTCAAACAGATCCAGACGGTCATTCGGTACATCGTATTTAATAGAAACGACGCGGTCGAAGATCTTGTCCTCTTTCAGTACGGACATTGGCATGCCCATCGTCACGAGCGCTTTGGATTTCTTGTACAGATAAAGAATAACTTCCATCATCTTGTACTGTTTTTCCAAGGATACGCAGGTGTCATCTGGATGGAATGCGTTCTGCTGCAGGAAGCCCAGTCGAATAACTCTGGCGATTTCCAGGGTCAGCTTCTGGTCATCCGGAAGAACATCGCTACCGATCAGTTTTACAATTTCCATCAGGGAGCTCTCGGAGTTCAGGATTCCCATTAACTGGTTCCGCATATCTACAAAGTTTTTGTTTACGTGATCTTTGTACCACGGCGACAGATCCTGCAGGTATTCACTGTAGCTGGTCAGCCAGTGGATCGCCGGGAAATGACGGGCGTAAGCCAGAGATTTGTCCAGTCCCCAGAAGCAGCGGACAAAACGTTTGGTGTTCATGGTAACAGGCTCGGAGAAGTCACCACCCTGCGGAGATACAGCTCCGATGATGGATACGCTTCCTCTGCTCCGCAAAGGGTCTGCATCATGCCGGCACGCTCATAGAAAGCGGACAGACGGGATGCCAGATATGCCGGGAAACCTTCCTCGGCAGGCATTTCCTCCAGACGGCCGGACAGCTCACGGAGTGCCTCTGCCCAACGGGATGTGGAGTCTGCCATGATTGCTACATCATAGCCCATATCGCGGTAATACTCAGCCAGTGTCAGTCCGGAATACAGAGATGCCTCACGGGCTGCAACAGGCATGTTGGATGTGTTGGCGATCAGGGTGGTACGGTCCATCAGCGGGTTGCCGCTCTTCGGGTCGATCAGTTCCTGGAACTCCTCCAGAACCTGTGTCATCTCGTTTCCACGCTCTCCACATCCGATATAGATGATGATATCGGCATCAGACCATTTTGCGATCTGGTGCTGGGTCATGGTTTTTCCGGTACCGAATCCGCCAGGGATGGCTGCTGTGCCGCCTTTTGCGATCGGGAACATCGTATCCAGGATACGCTGTCCTGTGATCAGCGGAACGGATGCCGGATATCTTTTCAGGGTTGGACGCGGTACACGAATCGGCCATTTCTGTGCCAGTGTGATCTCTTTTTCGGTGCCGTCTTCCAGTTTCAGTTTTACAATCGGGTCAAGGATGGTGTACTTTCCGTCTTTGGCAGCCCAGATAACCGTGCCGTTGACATCCGGCGGAACCATCGATTTGTGTACGATGGAACGGGTCTCCTGTGTCTCTGCAATGATTGCGCCGCCCATCAGCTCTTCGCCTTCTGAAACAGTTACATGGACATCCCATTTTTTCTCTGTATCCAGAGAATCTACGGTAAGACCGCGGCTGATATATTTACCGGACTGCTTTGCAATCTCAGACAGCGGACGCTCAATACCGTCAAAAATGTTGTTCAGGATTCCAGGTCCCAGTGTAACAGAGAGGGCATCTCCGGATGCGGTAACTGTTTCGCCTGGTTTCAGTCCTGTGGTTTCCTCGAAAACCTGTACTGTAGTGGTATCCTTTGTCAGGGCAATAACCTCGCCGACCAGACGTTCTTTACCAACGTAACCATCTCGGACATTTTAAATCCGGTGTTTCCTTTCAGATATACGACCGGACCGTTGATTCCATAGATAACTCCGGTTTTATTCATGCTCTACACCTCCGTGAAAGATGAAATTCTCCCGCTCTTCGTTCAGAAGGGTCTCGAAGGAATTATCGATCAGAATATTTTTCTCCGGAATGACCGCGCGCACGCCGCCAAGGAACGGCATGGCCGAAATGGTAAGGGTTACGGAGAGTTTCTGCTCCAGGGAAGCCTTATGAGCTTCGTCTGACGGATCCAGATATAAGGTCAGTTTGTCATTTCCGGCAAACGTAACGGCTTCGCGGATTTTGCGCTCCAGATACTCCTCATAGGATGGATCCTTTTTATAAGCGGTAAGTTTTTCACGAACTTCTTTAAACAGTTTTTCTTTTAATTCCAGATTTTTACGGGACAGCTTCCGTCTGATATGAAGCTGATCCGCTGACAGTGTCTTGTTGACATCACGTTTTGCTTTCTCGGTCTCGGCAGCAACTTCTTCTTCTGCCTGACGTCTTGCGGTTGCTTTATGCTCCTCGAAGATCTTATCCAGAGCTTTCTGGTGATCGCCGATCACACGTTCTGCTTCACGGTTTGCACTGTCCAGGGAATGATTATAAAAATTCTGAAGTTTTTCCTCAGTAGTCAATGTGTGTCACCTCCAGGGCATTCTTACAGTTTTAATCCAATAGATTCATTTACAAAGGAAGTGATAAAGTCCGGCGCTCTTCCGGTACCGTGACGGTCCGGAATTTCAATGAGCAGCGGAAGCTTATGGTTGAGGCGGACATCCTCCAGAATGTCCGGGAATTCCTTCCCGAACTTTTCTGTAAGGAGAATAATTCCGATCTCTTTGTCTGCCAGTGTTTTCTGCAGTGTATCATAAAGCTCCTCGCGCTCATGAACGACAACGCCTTCCACTCCGGCCAGGCGCATGCCCGTCTGAGTGTCTACGTTATCACTGATCAAGAACATTTTCATTTATGATTCCTCCAACTTAAGGTGAAGATCAATACCTTCCGGTTTTGGAATCAAAGTTTACCAAGAATCATGAAGGAGATGATCAGACCATACAGAGCGATACCTTCGGCCATAGCTACGAAGATCATGGATTTACCAAAGATGCTGCCGTCTTCGCTGATTGCTCCAAGAGCTGCGCTTGCGGAAGATGCAACGGCGATACCGGAACCAATACCGGAAAGACCTGTAACAAGAGCTGCACCGATGTAACCAAGACCGGTTGCAAGACCAGCGCCTGCTTCTGTTGCAGCAGATGCAGTTGTTGCGCCTGCGAAGGAAACAACGGTTGCGATCAGCAGAAGGCCGAAGAAGCCGCTTACATTGGCTGCCAGAGTATTTTTTGTAACGTATTTTTGTTGTGCTCACCTTTGAAGTAATAAGTCATAGGAACAACGATGGTTAATACCATTGCGATTGCAGTAAGTACCTGTACAAATGCTGAGTTCATAATAGTTTTCCTCCTGAAGTTAATTCATTAAATTTACTCTTTGCTGCGATCCGGAGCCATTTTCACTTTTTCCCGATACAGCTTCCCGCCATATTCGCTTCCATTTTGCATGGCTCTGAATCCTCTTTTATTTCTCGCCTTTTTCAAAAACGGAACAAACGGTTTTCCGTCTCCTTCATAGAACCGGCTGAACATCTCGTAATACTCCAGACGCAGTACCTGGATCGCTACCAGCAGTGCCTCAAGGCAGGCAACGAAGACATTTCCGAGAACAATAACCGGCCAGCTGATGCTGCCGCCGCCTGTTGCTCCGCCGAGCATCAGGACAACCTCCATCATAGCCGCATGGCTGACTGCATATGCGCCGACACGGACAAAGGAAATTGTGTTGGAGAAGTAGCTCAAAAGCACATCGAAGAGTTCGAAGAATGCCTGTACAAAGAACATTCCCTTTCCGGTCTCCGGAAATGCATTGCCCTTCTTCTCTACCATACGCTCCAGTGGCTCTTTTAAGAAGATCGCAAGAAGCGGAATACCGAACATGACTACCATCACGCCGACAGCCGGAGCTTTATGGCCGCTGAACAGGAGAACGAGTGAACGGCGAAGGGCTCCGTAGAAAATGAAGCCTGCCAGGGAGTTCTGGCTGAACAGAAGCTCGCCGAGCTTATGGTTTCTTGCTGCATTGATCATATGCAGAACCAATTCCTGTCAGAATCATGAACATACCAAAATGCAACCGCTGCGACAAATACGGTGTTCAATCG
>ENA-OQJO01000096-OQJO01000096.1-human-gut-metagenome-genome-assembly--contig:-NODE-96-length-11843-cov-1.636992_pt1 | contig 11843 bp, 15 predicted proteins | sample MGYA00242613_ERZ504780 | MGnify/ENA primary metagenome ERZ504780 (study PRJEB26092, sample SAMD00036368) | human gut metagenome | host: Homo sapiens | study: EMG produced TPA metagenomics assembly of...
AGACAGCCACAAGGTGTGATTGGCAGTCGGTGGGATATACATAGGTAACTGGCAGGTTACATATTGCAACAGGTATGTTACACATTGGCAGGTTTGTAACTTACATCTCGTTTAATACTTTGTTAAAATATAGTCAGGCAGATAAGTTATAAGAATTTATCGGCAGAGTTTTTTAGGAGTATATTTTTAAAATTGGAAGGAGATTTTACACTATGGCTAACAGAATCATGTTAAACGAGACATCTTATCACGGATCAGGTGCAATCCAGGAGATTGCAACAGAGGCAAAGGCGCATGGCTTTAAAAAAGCACTGGTATGCTCTGACCCTGACTTAATCAAATTTGGGGTTACAGCAAAGTAACAGATATCCTTGATAAGAATGGATTGGAATATGAGATTTATTCAGAGATTAAGCCAAATCCAACAATCGACAACGTAAAGCATGGCGTAGAGACATTTAAGAAATCAGGAGCTGATTACCTCATTGCAATCGGAGGCGGCTCTTCTATGGATACATCAAAGGCAATCGGTATCATCATCGCAAACCCGGAGTTTGAGGATGTCAGAAGCCTTGAGGGCACCGCACCGACCAAAAATCCGTGTGTACCGATCATCGCCGTTCCGACTACAGCCGGTACTGCTGCAGAGGTTACCATCAACTACGTTATCACCGATGTAGAGAGAAAACGTAAATTCGTATGCGTTGACCCGCACGATATGCCGATCATCGCAGTTGTTGACCCGGATATGATGTCCTCCATGCCGAAAGGCCTGACCGCTTCCACCGGTATGGACGCTCTGACTCACGCAATCGAAGGCTACACCACAAAAGCTGCATGGGAAATGACTGACATGTTCCATCTGAAAGCCATCGAACTCATCTCCAAATCTCTGCGCGGTGCTGTCGCAAACACCAAAGAGGGACGCGAAGGAATGGCTCTTGGCCAGTACATCGCAGGTATGGGCTTCTCCAACGTAGGTCTTGGAATCGCTCACTCCATGGCACACACCCTTGGTGCTGTTTATGATACCCCACACGGTGTTGCATGTGCCATGATGCTTCCGATCGTTATGGAATACAACCAAGAGTGCACCGGTGAGAAATACCGTGAAATCGCACGTGCCATGGGCGTTACAGGTGTAGACGAAATGTCTCAGGAAGAGTACAGAAAAGCAGCGATTGATGCTGTTAAGAAGCTGTCCGCAGACGTTGGAATCCCATCTGTTCTCGAGGCAGTCAAAGAAGAAGATCTGCAGTTCCTTGCAGATTCCGCACACGCAGATGCCTGCGCACCGGGCAACCCGAAGGATGCAAGCGTAGAAGATCTGAAGGATCTGTTCCGCAAAATCATGGCGTAACGAACATAATTCGTTTCCCACATGTCAAGCGGATATTCGCAATCCGCTTCGCTACTTGCTCATAACCGAATAACTGCTCCGCAGTTTATCAGAAGGAGCTTGCACTCCTCCTGATACAAGCAAGTCCCCACCCACTGCTTATTGCTTTTCGCAATGGAAGCAGGGGACTTACTTAATTCGGTTAAATCACCCCGGAAAACAGAAGTTTTCATCCTGTTTTCCGGGGTGATTTTTCTTTTTATTTTACTGTATTTCCGTCTGCATCCACAGTCACGGTATTGACTGTTGCATTGTCGAGAACCATATTGATCATGCGCTCCATCATGATGTTGCGCACTACCGTATCTTCCCCGTAATAGTCATTGGCTGCTTTCAGGAAATCTTCCTGCGACATATTGGCATTGGCTGCCTCATCGTTTAAGATCTGCTGGTAATCCTGGTCATCTGTAGTCCAGCCTTCTGCCTCTTTTACGGCATCCAGAAGAAGGGCACTTTTTGCCATCGTTCCTGCATACGTTGCTTTCTCCTGATTGTAGGTTGCTCTGTCCGCATACTGCTCCAGATAGTCGTCCAGGGAAATGCCGTAATTCTGCAGATAGCTGGTATACCGTTTATCGTAATCCTCCTCGCCGAGAGTGACGTAGGATTTCGGGATTTTTGTGAAGGTACAGCCGTCTGCTACCTGCTTCATCGCATCGTCCTGCAAATTATTTTCCGCTGTCGTCTCATTTGCAGCCTCCAGCTCTGCGCGTTTTCCGGCACGGTATTCCTCCACAGTACTGTAATCTGTATTTTTTGTCTACCCATGCATCATCGAGCTCCCCATCCGTCAATGTTTTCTGCCGGGCGGGTAAACGCATTTACCGTAACGGTAAACACAACATCTTTTCCTGCCAGATCGGTACTCTGATAGCTGTCAGGGAATTTCAGGTTCAGATCCTTTGTCTCCCCTGTTTTCATTCCAATGACACCATCCTCAAATCCATCGATGAAGGTACCGGATCCGATCACCAAATTGTAGGAATCGCTGCTTCCGCCGTCAAACTCCTTGCCATCAACTTTGCCAACATAGGCAATATCGGCGGTGTCGCCTTTTTGTACGGTGGCATCCGGATCGTCCATGGTGACAGCTGTCTCTGCCATAATGGCCGTCTGTACGTCATCATCCGTTACCTGCTCTACTTTCTTTTCCAGTGTCAGCTTTTTGTAATCTCCAAGCGTTACACACTCTGCCGGATCAACTTCCTCATCGACAACCGGAATCCCGTCTACATCACTCGGGGAAGCGTATTCCTCAGAAGCTGTGCTGTCGGACGATGTGCTGCCTGCGCTCGACGCATCGGATGCTGAGGAAGCGCTTGTGCTGCTTGCGCTTGATACGGAACTGCTGCTTGTTGTATTGTTTTTTCCTACATCCGCTCACACTGGCTGCTCCCAGTGTCATGAGCAGAAGCATGACTGCTGCTTTTCTTTTCATTCTTGAATTTTCCTCCATACTACGCCGTTCCCGGCGCGTTGTAAATCTCATTTTACCATACTTGTCTGGTAAAAAAAAGGCTGGGGCTCCGATTTTAGAAATTCTTATGATTTTCAACCGTAAAATCGCCTGGATTGCGCTAAAATGTGTTTGCGTTTTGCCGAAATCAATGTTAGAATGTTCATAGACTGGCATTGTATGTTCCGATGCCCACATTATTTTTTGCAGAGGAGGAATAGAGGGATGAAACCCTGGATTATCGTATTAATCGTATTAGCTGTCATCGCTGTCATCCTTGGTCTGCTGTATTACTTCGGTAAAAAAGCACAGACAAAACAGGCCGCACAGCAGGAACAAATGGAGGCCATGAAACAGACTGTCTCCATGTTGATCATAGATAGAAAAAGCTTCGCATGAAAGATTCCGGACTCCCACAGATGGTCATTGACCAGACACCGAAAATGATGCGTCGCTCAAAACTGCCGATCGTCAAAGCAAAAGTCGGTCCGAGAATCATGACCCTGATCTGCGACGCTGCTATCTTCGATCAGATCCCGGTGAAAAAAGAAGTCAAGGCTACCGTAAGCGGTATCTACATCACCGGAGTTCGCGGCATCCGCGGTCGTTAGAGCAGCCGGCAAGAAAAACGGACTTCTGGCAGAGAATAGCTCCGCAAGGCACGCGGCGAGGAGAAATAAAATTTCATCTGAAACAAAAAGAAACACGCTTTGCGTGTTTCTTTTTGCTTTCGCGGCAGTCGCCAAGGTCTCGTGCAAGCACGGACTTTGGCTCGTTGCTCGCGAAAATACCCGAGTTGAATGATTTTCATTCTTCCCGGGTATTTTTTTATAAATTCAGTTTTCCGCCTTCCCGCGGTCTTACCTCGATATCGATTACGCAGTCCCCCACGTAGCTGTCGTTGATGTCGAGCGCGTATTCTGCCTTCAGTAAAATCTGATCCGGCGTCTCTTTCATTCTGACCTTCGTCGCCGCAACTCCCATGTTGATCATGCCATATGGCGTGTGATAAAACGAAATGTTCTTTTTATCCTCCTCAAAAATCATATGGACATCAATGAGGCCGCGCTTGCGCACCTCGAGGGCGTTTTCCGTAAATTTGATCATGTTGTGCGTCATCATGTCAAAGCCTTCGGTTGCCTCGTCGTAGATCAGAAAGTGATGGTCCGTTTTTCTTGTAGTACGAACCCGTCGTCATAACCTCCACCGGTTCTTGTTCGCCGGATTCCTCATCCATCAGATACTGCAGTCCGCGGATGCTGATGAGTACGTCTTTTTCCTATCCTTTTTCTGATGTTCCTCTCTCTTTTCTGTATGTCGTTTTTAATAGTTTTCAATCTGTACCTGTTTCGTATCGCTGATCTGCTCCGGCAGAACGGAATGTGCGAAGGCATTGAACCGCTCCACGCCGTCGCTTGCGAAGAACTGGTATTTTTGACGGCCCAGCTCATCGTTTCCCGGATTCTCCAGATCCAGCTCCCGCAGCAGTCTGCGCAGTGCCTGTGAGGTTTCGTATGCCGGGTTGACGAGTGTTACTTTTTCTCCGACTACTTTCCGCAGCAGAGAACGCAGCAGCGGATAGTGGGTGCATCCCATAATCAGCGTGTCGATGTCTTTATCCAGAATCTCTGCCAGATAGCGGCGCGCCACTTCCTCGGTGATCGGATCTTTTGTCCAGCCCTCTTCCACGAGCGGCACGAACAGCGGACACGGTTTTTCCGTAAACGGTGATCGCCGGATCTGCCTCGGTAATGAGCTGCTGGTAGAGGCCGCTCTGAATAGTGCTCTCGGTTGCGATGACGCCGACGCGCTTGTTCTGCGTCGTCTCGACTGCCATCTGTGCACCCGGTTTTACCACACCGATGATCGGGAGATCGATCTCTTTTTCGATCGTATCGAGTGCCAGCGCGCTCGCGGTGTTGCAGGCGATGACGATTGCCTTGACCTGCTGGGTTTCCAGAAAGTGTACGATCTGGCGGGAATAACGGATGACGGTATTTTTCGATTTGGAACCGTACGGCACACGCGCGGTATCTCCAAAATATACGATTCGTTCGTCGGGCAGGTTTCGCATAATCTCACGCACTACGGTCAGTCCGCCGACACCGGAATCAAAGACGCCGATCGGCGCCTGTCTGTCTGCTTTCATACTTTCCTCCATTTTTCATCCGGCATTACTTTTTTGTCATGCCGAATGGGGTTCATTTCTATATTTAATATATCTGAATTTTTACATTTCTTTTTTCATTTCACGACCCTGGTTAAAATAGGTCGCTGATACATTATTTTAACCCGAATGGAGGAATATTGCAATCATTTCTCTTGAAAGTCTTTCGAAAAATCCGCTTAACGCCAGAAAAACCGGAACGAAATCCGGTCACTTTTCAGGATTTCGCGGTAGGCGGCGTCACTCAACAGATTCTGCAGCGGAATCCGGCTTTTTTCGACTTTTTCTGCACTTTCGCCATCCTCGTTTACGGGGCGCAGGGCATCCGAAAAGCAGATGGACGGGTACAGCATGCACCACCAGTTGTGCCCTTTGGCTCTGCCGATGTTGATCTGAAGAGCGTCGTACGTTCCGGCGGGGAGAATATAACTGCCTGTTTCTTTTTCCTCAAAACTGGCTTTTCCGTACGTTACGGTGATATCGTCAGTACTGCCTCCTGCGCGCAGCGTCTGAAGGGCGGCGGCACGGATGGAGGGCTCGTTTTCACGCAGGATTTCTTCGGTTTCTGCTTTTGTTTCGGCTCCGTGCAGGATCGTCTGCAGTTCTTCGGCAACGGCATCGCGTACCTGAAGCTTGATCTGCTGGTCGGAGGCGCAGTCGCTGTTGGCTCTTACGTGAAAGCGCACGATCTTTGCAGCGACTTCCTGCTGCAGACGGGACTCGCGGAGAAGATTGGCGGTTCCGGAAAGGATCAGCGCTGCAATGCAGACGGGGGAGCCAGCGGCGGCAGAAAAATTTGAAATGCCGCCTGGAATTGACTTCTATGCTGGTTCCCAACTGTATTTCGGGGCTGCGCCTGCCTGTCCTGGATTTCTTCTGTGTCTGATTTTGATTCCGTTTCCGGCTCTGTACTTTTTTCTCATTCATATGCTGCCTCCTGTTTTTTCCAGTTTTGCCGGATTGCAAACTTTTATACACAGACACTCACTGCCCGCTCCGATATTCCATACACTTTAAACCTTTTACGGCGCTTTCGGAATCCACGGAATGCTCCTTTCGTTTTCCCACGCATAGCACAAGTCCGCCAGTGTCACCGCCTCTTTTCTTTTCACCCGGTTGTCATAAATTCCGCACAGGTACTCACCGACGGACTCCACCTGTTTTCCGTTCTGCTCCATGATATCTTCTGGTTTTTCTGCGTGAAACAGATAGGTACTATGCCCAAGCGCACGGTCCTGTTCCAGGTACTTCAACAGTTCTTCCATCCGTCCCCGGTCACTGAGCAGTGCATCGGAAAATACAATCGCCTGGACGTGTCCGGTGTCGAGATCATATTCCTCTGTGCTGTCGTATTGCTGCGCAATCTCCTCAAACGTCTCCGCTTCAAAGAACAGCGATGCGGGGTCCTCGTCGGTTCCCTCCTCCTGCTCATCCTTTCCCTGGCCGGTCACCACCGCAAGATTCGCAGGCGCATACCAGGCGCGCCATTTACCGCCAGCCGTCTCCTTTTCTCCGCCGCTCTCACTGACCGCCGTCCCGGTTTCTTCCCCAGTTTCACTGTTTTCCGGCGCAGTCGCCTCTTCCGACACATAATCAAAAGCAACCGCCAGTGGATACAGCCGCTTTTCCGGCTCTACTGCCCCGCAGGATGACAGGAAAATCATACTGCCCAGCGCCAGACACACAAGCCGCAGTTTTTTCATATGCTTCTGGCAGAAGCCGAGCAGCACCGTGATGGCAAGGAAAAACGGAAGTAACCGTATCGGACCGACCAGCCGCTTTCCGCGCATGACAGCAGCCATATAAAAAGCACTGTACCGATCCGTACATAGAGATTCTGCGGTTTCCACAGTCCCGTCTTCTCTCCGATCAGCGATACGTAAAACAGCAGACTTCCCAGTGTGAACAGCAGTCCCATCAAAAGAAATGCCATCCACAGAATATCAAACCGCTCCAGAAATCCACCCGGCAGGCTCGTTCCTGCCATTAACAGTAAGAGCGGGTCCTGCGCCGCAGCCGTGCCGCGCCGGCCGAAAACGCCGAGCAGCGCCATGCTTCCTGCAATTACAAGAAGCCCCGTTTTCCAGATACTCCGCGTCACCGGAAGAATGACACTCCTGTGCTCTTTCTGCACATGCCCCAGTAAAACGGCAGCAGCGCAATCGGTGTTCCATTTTCCAGTGTTCTCCACACATTCCGACCCAAAAAGTATTCCGTTATCCACAATTTCAACAGACTTTGCTGTCTTCCAGGCATCCTCAAACGAGGAAAAATGCATCTGCGGAACCGTCAGCAGAAGCAGAATCAAAATCCCGCCCACAATCCACGGATAGAGTGCTTCCGCCAGCCGTCCTCTTTTCTGTACTTCACTGCCGACACCAAACCCGGCCGCCGCGAGCAGAAACAGTCCGCAGAGCTCCTGCGGTACACCCGCTGTCAGATACGCGGCGGCAAGCTCCGCCATTCTGCGAAGCAGTGTTCCGCCGAGGAAAAGCAGATAACACAGATACATCACTGCCAGAAGGAGTTTCCCAGCCTTTCCCATCACGCTTTCCAGGCGGCAGTAAAGCCCGCCAAGGCGCACGAGATAAATGCACCACACCGCCAGCAGCCCATATCCAACGAAAATCCCTGCCATACCGGGCAGGCCGTCCGATGCGCCGTACGCTGCGAGCTGCCAGAATGCCGGGCAGAGCAGAACGAGCACGATCTGGCGTTCCATCTGGCGCTGTGAAATTCTGTCATTTTCCGAAAACATGCGTCACTCTCCCCTTTCCTGTTTTTCTTCCGGCTCCGCAGCTTTTCTGTTTTTCCGCAGCCGCACTCTCTGATCGCGCTTTGTAAAGACCGGCCGCTCCCGCATCTGATGCATCGGCGGCCGCCATACGGAATCCTTCGGCGCATGGTAGCCCGCAAGTCCTTTCCCGACGAACGGCATCAGATAGGGAATGCCAAAACTCGTAAGCCCGGCGAGATGACCCGCGAGAAGAAATGTGCCGAGCACCATGCCGAAAATGCCGAGCCATCCGCCGAGCAAAATAAAGCCAAATTTCAGCAGCCGGAACGGTGCGCCGAACTCTTCGTTCGGAATCGCCAGCGAACAGAGCGCCGAAACCGCAACCACAACGACGGTCATCGGGCTCACCAGATTGGCGGAAACCGCCGCATCTCCGATGATCAGTCCGCCCACAATTCCGATCGTCCCGCCAAGCGGCCCCGGCATGCGCACACCGGCCTCGCGGATCAGTTCAAAAGCAAATTCCATCAGAAGAATTTCCAGAATGCCGGGGAACGGAACGCCTTTCCGCGCTTCGGCGAACGCCAGCAGGAGTTTGGTCGGAAGCACCTGCGTGTGAAAGCCCGTGACAGCCAGGTATCCGCCCGAAATCCATAGGGCGAGAAAGACCGCCGCATACCGCAGCAACCGCTCAAATGAGACGATCAGAAAATGATGATACCGGTCCTCACTGACCTTTAAAAAGCTGTCAAATGATGCCGGGAAGAGAATCCCGACCGGGGAATTATCACATAAAAGCAGGATTCTTCCGTCCAGAATCTCCATCGCCGCGCGGTCCGGCCGTTCGGTCGTCTCGAAGCGCGGGAACGGCGATTTCCACTGCGGTTCGCAGAGCTGCTCGACCATGCCGCTGTCAAAAACGCCGTCCACTTCCCAGCCGGCAATCTGCTGTTTTACCTCTTCCAGAAATTTCGGATAAATCAGCTCTTTCTCATACACCAGAGCCAGAACCGTATCAGAACGCGCACCAAAATGTATCTCCTCCACTTTCAGATCGGTGGTCCGCAGACGCTTGCGGACGAGTGCCGTGTTGGTTTTGACGGAATCGGAAAAGCCCTCGTTTGAGCCGCGCAGCACTTTTTCGGACTCCGCTTTCTGGACTCCCATATTTGGATATCCCTTCGAACCGATTTTGACGGCGCAGTCGTAACCGTCCACAAAGAGAACGGCGTTTCCCGCCAGCATCGAGGCAAAGGCATCCTCGAGGGTGTCAAATTCCAGCGTGTCCGAAATTCCGAGCTGATTTTCCGAGAGAACCCCCGGGATATCTGCCTCGGGAACCTCCATCAGACGGTTCAACAGCTTCCCTATCACGGAATCCTTCAACATAACGCAGCTCACCGCCACTTCTACGTAGATCAGCAGCGCACCGGTTCCGCCCGTTTTGCCGAGTTTCATCGGGCGGATCTGAATATCATCGCAATTTTCACACCATGTACGGATCACGCTTTCATTTTCCGCCAGTGTGAGTGAAATCTGCGTCTTCTCTTTTTCCATGCCTGCGTCCCTCCTTCTCCTCCTTTTGAAAGCTTCCGAAAAACCATCTGGAGAAATATACTCTGCAAAATTCCATAAAAAAACATTCTGTCACGATTTTTTTACTCTGTAACAGAATGTTCCTTTTTCGAAATTTTATACGCTTTTATTTTCTTCTACGCCCGTCATGCTCTGGTGATGTACGGTCTGCATAATACTCTCCTGCTGTCGCTCGATATGCTCGCGGATCATCTTCTGTGCGCCTGCAAGATCCCGATTTTTCATATGTTCATAGAGGGCATCGTGCTCCTCAACCAGGGAACGTCGGGATTTTACATCCTTTAAATATTCAATCCGGTAACGGTACATTTGCTCCCGCAGATTGTTCAGCAGCTGAATCAGGCGCTCGTTGTTCGTCGCCTGATAAATCACATCATGGAATGCCACATCTGCCTGTGCAAGCTTCTGCAGATCATCCGTCTCTGTTGTCTCCAGCATTTGTTCAAAGCTGCGCGATGCCTGATAAAGCTTCTGCAGTTCGCTCTCTGTAATCCGCTGACACGCCAGTTTTACCGCCAGCTCCTCGAGTCCGAGCCGCACCTCCAGCACATCGTTCAGATCTTTTTCCGTGATCTGCGCCACCTGTGCACCCTTTCGCGGCACCATGATTACAAGGCCATCCAATTCCAGCATGCGAATCGCTTCACGGATCGGCGTACGTGAAACGCCAAGCTGATTTGCCAGCCGGATCTCCATCAGCCGTTCACCCGGCTTTAACTCCCCGCGCAGAATCGCCTGGCGCAGCGTGCGGAACACGACATCGCGGAGCGGAAGGTACTGATAATCCTCCATCTGCAGGTCTAACTCATTTTTTGCCATACTTTGTACCTCCCGGTTTTGATACTGTAGTCAGGAATGTCTGTTTCGACAGTCCGCTTATTTTTAACTGATCGCGGGCAAATTCTGCCTTGTCCGGATCGTCGAAAATGCCGAATACGGTCGGGCCGCTGCCGCTCATCATCGCATTGACCGCACCGTTTTTCATCATCTGTGCCTTGATCTCATCGATCACCGGATACGCCGGACACGTCACGGATTCCAGCACATTTCCCATGCGGTCCGTGATGCCGTACAGGTCATGATTTCGGATCGCCTCTACCATGCCGTCGATATCCGGATGCTCCGTCACCTCATCAAGATGCAGGTTTCCATAGACAAATTTCGTCGAAACATTGATGCCCGGTTTTCCGATCAGCACGTAGCACATCGGTACGCCGGGAAGGGATGTCAGTCTTTTCGCCGATTCCTTCTGCCAGCGCTGTACCGCGCATCACACAGTACGGAACATCCGCTCCGATCTGCACACCCCGCTCCATCAGCTGGCGTTTTGTCAGACCAAGCTGAAACATGCGGTTTAATTCCTACCAGTGCTGCTGCCGCATCCGAGCTTCCGCCCGCCATGCCGGCCGCTACCGGGATAAATTTTGTCAGGTTCATATCGACACCCTGACGGATATCGAATTCATCCATCAGAATCTTTGCCGCTTTGTATACGAGATTTCCGTCATTACACGGAAGGAACGGCAGATTGGTTGTAAGCCTTATTCCGGGTTCTTTGCTCTCCTTTATTTCCAGCTGATCGTACATCTGGATCGTCTGCATTACCATGCGGACTTCATGGTAACCATCCTCTCTTTTTCCGGTCACATCAAGACCAAGATTTATTTTTGCAAGCGCACGCAGTTTCATCGTAGGCACCACCTTCGGTAATGTTTTTTGTATACATAGATATTAATGGATTTTTCTTCTATTTTCAAGCGTTATCTTCTGTTTTTGTACATAATTTTATACAATTCAGTTCAACAGACTTAGAAACGCAGGCGTAAGCGGTGGCTAATGGAAACGAACAAGAGCAAAATAAGAGTTTACGAACCTGTCGAAACTTGCTATAATTTTCATCAGATATCAGGGCAAAAGATCAAAAAGCCAATGCAAGCTCGCTTGCAAGAGGATTTTTGATCTCTTGACCCCAACATTTTTGCCAGATGCCAGAGCATGTCTGAAAAAAACTTTTCGTAAGCTGCGAATCTCAGATTACGGAAATGATTTTTCAGACATGCTCTAGCTTCTGCGAAGGAAAAGGAAGTAGCTTTTTATGAGTTCACAAAGATCTTATTCATTTTCCCGCCAGGTTCTGGTCAACGGATCCGCGATGGCATTCCGATCGGGCTTGGCTATTTTGCGGTCTCGTTTTCGCTCGGCATTGCAGCGCGTAAGGCAGGTCTTAGTCCTTTTCAGGGCTTTCTCGCCAGTCTTTTCAACAATGCTTCCGCCGGAGAATACGCTGCCTTTACACTGATTGCCGCCAACGCAGGCTATCTGCAGGTCGCTATCATTACGCTCATCGCCAATGCGCGGTATCTTCTGATGAGCTGTGCGCTTGCCCAGCGTTTTTCACCGGACACGCCGTTTTTTCCACCGTTTTCTCATTGGTTACGATGTAACGGATGAACTGTTTGGCATCACAATCGCGCGCCCGGGCTAGGCT
>ENA-OQJO01000097-OQJO01000097.1-human-gut-metagenome-genome-assembly--contig:-NODE-97-length-11795-cov-1.929208_pt1 | contig 11795 bp, 14 predicted proteins | sample MGYA00242613_ERZ504780 | MGnify/ENA primary metagenome ERZ504780 (study PRJEB26092, sample SAMD00036368) | human gut metagenome | host: Homo sapiens | study: EMG produced TPA metagenomics assembly of...
AATCTGATCCCGCGGTTTTATGAGCCGACAGAAGGACAGATCCGGATTGACGGAATTCCTGTAGAACAGCTGAAGCTGTATGATCTCCGAAAACAGATCGGACTTGCCACGCAGGATGTTCTGCTGTATTCTGACACGATCGAGGGAAACATTGCCTACGGCGATGATTCGATCAAGATGAACGAGGTTGTCAAGTTTGCAAGGTATTCCGCTGCGGCAGATTTCATTTCAAAGATGCCGGAGGGCTACGATACCCTGGTCGGAGAGCGCGGTGTTGGTCTTTCCGGAGGCCAGAAGCAGAGAATTTCTCTGGCAAGAGCACTGGCTATCCGTCCATCGGTTCTGATTCTTGACGATACAACATCGGCGGTTGATATGGAAACAGAGAAACAGATTCAGCAGTCCTTACGGGAGCTTGATTTTCCATGTACCAAGATTGTGATTGCACAGCGAATTTCGACAACGAAAACAGCGGACAAGATTATTGTTCTGCAAAATGGCTATATTGAAGAAATGGGAACACATGAGGAACTGATGGAGAAGAAGGGTTACTATTATGAACTGGTGAAGCTGCAGACCGGTGTGGATGAACTGTAGGAGGGGAAGCAATGGCAAAAATACATACAAGCAGGATGAAGTGCTCGAAGAGCCGTTTGACATCAAGCATCTGCTCAGAGCTTCATCCTATATCAAAAAATATGCAAAACGGATGGTTTTTGCGATCCTTTTGAGTGGCATCGGCGGTGCGTCCGGCTATGTGGCGCCGATGATTATCCAGCGGGCGCTGGACCTTGCAATTCCGGAGAAAAACGAGAGGCTTTTATTTTCTCTTGTGGGAATGCTGGTCGGCATCTATCTGGTGAGCGTGATCTTCACAACAATCCGAAGCCGCATTATGGTGGATGTCAGTCAGAGTATCATCTATGATATCCGAAAAGATTTGTTTGCACATCTGCAGGAGCTGCCGTTCCAGTATTACGATGACCGCCCGCACGGCAAGATCCTGATTCGGGTTGTCAACTACGTCAACTCGGTATCGGATATGCTGTCAAATGGTCTGATCAACATCGTTCTGGAGAGCTTCAACCTTCTGTTTATCGTGATTTTCATGTTTCTGGTTGATGTGCAGATGGCATTTGTCGTGCTCTGCGGCGTGCCGGTGCTGTGCGTTTTCATGGTCTGGATCAAGAATAAACAGAGACGTGCATGGCAGGCAGTTTCGAACAAGAACTCGAACCTGAATGCCTATCTGCAGGAGAATATTGTCGGAGCCCGCATTACGCAGATCTTTGCACGAGAGGATGAGAATGCGGAGATTTTCAAAGATCTTTCCAAGGATTGCCGCAGAACATGGAATACAGCAGTTCGCTATTCCAACCTGGTATGGCCGGGTATCGATTCAATTTCCGTCTGCGTGCGTGCTGCCATTTTTCTGTCCGGTCTGATCCTTTTCGGGCAGGGAAATAAGTCGGTTGGTACGATTGTAGCGATTTCGAGCTATGCATCGTATTTCTGGCAGCCGATCATGAACCTTGGAAACATCTTCAATAACTTTATCAACAACATTGCGTATCTGGAACGTATCTTTGAGACGATGGATGAGCCGGTGACGGTAAAGGATGCAAAAGATGCCGTTGAAATGCCAAAAATCCGCGGTGAGGTGACCTTCGATCACGTAAATTTCTCGTACGATGCGTCAAAACAGATCTTAAACGATGTTTCGTTTACGGTAAAACCGGGTGAGAGTGTGGCGCTTGTCGGACCGACCGGAGCCGGAAAGAGTACGATTGTCAATCTGATTTCACGGTTTTACAATGTCAATGGCGGTCGCGTCCTGATCGATGGACAGGATATCTCGCAGGTGACCATTCATTCCCTGCGTGAGCAGATGGGTATTATGATGCAGGACAGCTTTATTTTCTCGGGAGATATTGAGGATAATATCCGTTACGGAAAGCTTGACGCAACACATGAGGAGATTGTGAAGGCGAGCAGAACTGTCTGTGCGGACGAGTTTATCAGCAAAATGCCGGATCGCTATCAGACGGAGGTAAGGGAGCGTGGTTCCATGCTGAGCCAGGGACAAAAGCAGCTCATTTCGTTTGCGCGTACCCTGCTTTCCGATCCGGCCATTCTGATTCTCGATGAGGCGACCTCAAGCATTGACGTACAGACCGAAAAAGCACTGCAGACGGGACTCAATGCCATGCTGAAGGGCAGAACCTCATTTATCATTGCGCATCGTCTGTCTACGATCCGCAACTGCGATAAGATTATGTATATCGATAACGGCGGTATTATGGAGAGCGGAACACATGATGAGCTGATGGCAAAGAAAGGCCATTATTATAAACTGTATACAGCACAGCTTGATGAAGTACAGAAAGCGGGCTGATCAAAAAAAGATCATAAAAAAGATTATAAAAAAGGCTTCTGCCAGCGGATAAAAATCCGTGGCAGAAGCCTTTTGCCGTTTCTTGTTCGTGTCGCTTTTTGCGCGTGTCGCCGAAGCGACCCGCCGCAGGCGGAAAATTCGGCAAAGCAGGAGTTCTTCTTATTTTCCGGAGAAATATTTCTCTTTGATGATTTCAACCGGCATATCTTCACCGGTCCACAGCTTAAAGGAAGCAGCTCCCTGGTATAACAGCATGTACATGCCGTTTCCGGTCTTGCATCCAGCCTCTTTTGCCTCACGCAGCAGGCGGGTTTCCTGCGGATTGTAGATCACATCGAAAACGAAGAGGTCTTTGTGGAACATCGTTGTGTCGGTGATGATGGTGTTCTCGGTTTTTGGAGCCATTCCGACGGAAGTTCCATTGACAAGAATGGCGCTGTCTGCGATGGATGCGCGAAGGACTTCCGGATCGGAGAAGTCGTGCAGGGTAACCTTGCAGGAAGTACGCTCATTGAGTTTTGCAACGATTTCTTCTGCTCTTCCGAAGAAGTTGTCTCTGACGTTGAATACGTTGATCTCGGCTACGCCGTCGAGGGCTGCCTGTACCAGGATTGCGGTAGCAGCGCCGCCGGCACCGAGCAGAGTCATCTTTTTGCTGATGATGTCTACGCCGTTTTCTGCAACTGCTCTCATGAAGCCGACACCGTCGGTGGTGTAAGCAGTGAGAACGCCGTTGTCGTTGACGATGGTATTACATGCGCCGGAGATCTCCGAAGCAGGAGAAACCTTGTCTGCCAATTTGCACATGATATTTTTGCCAGGCATGGTGATGTTCCAGCCTCTTGCACCCATGGTGCGGAGTCCTTCGACTGCCTGCGGCATTTTGTCTTCCGGTACATCAAAGGCAAGGTAGCTATAATCAAGGCCGAGCTGGTCGCATGCTTCGTTGTGCATTTCCGGAGAAACACTGTGTGCAACCGGGCTTCCGAGTAAACATAATAATCCGGTGTGTCCTGTGATGTGTTTTGACATAATATGAAATCCTCTCTCTCCTCGTATTTCCGCATGATGATAAATCGTGCTGTAGCACTTTAAACTGCTACTATATGAAGTGAATTATACTCCAGATGCCGAAAGAAAGCAAGAAAAAAAGAGGAAATGACGCAAAGTTCATTTCCTCTTTTCGTGTTGGTTTTTGATTAAGGTTTAAGATGGAAAAGATTCGCCCGGAAATCAGATTCCAAGTTTCTCTTTCATGTAGTCAACCGGAGTATCTTTTCCGGTGTACAGCTTGATTGCGATGAGTGCCTGGAACAGCATCATGCCCATGCCGTTGAATACTTTCTCACATCCTGCTTCTTTTGCCTGTTTCATCATAACAGTTTCACGCGGAGCGTAAACGGTATCCGTTACAATGAGATCTTTTTTTAAAGAAGGAAGGATCAGGAATGTTGGAAAGGTCTTCCAGTGGATGCATTCCTACGCCGGTAGCATCGCAGAACAGGTCAGCTGCGTGCATTTTTTCTTTCAGGAGATCTTTGTCTGCCAGGTCGTTCATGGTAGCCTTGCAGTTGGTGTTCTTGTTGATCAGATCAACAATTTCCTCTCCACGGCTGTAGAATTTGTCTTTGATGTTGAAGATTTCGATTTCTGCAACGCCATCCAGAGCACCGCGTACTGCAATTGCAGTAGCGGCACCGCCGGTTCCGATCAGGATCATCTTCATTCCCTTGAAATCGATGCCTTCTTCGGTCAGTGCCTGCCAGTATCCCATACCATCGGTGTTGTAGCCTTTCAGTTTGCCGGTTACCTGACCGTTTTCGTCGCGGAGGTTGACTACGGTGTTGATAGCGCCGCATAACTTAGCTGCTTCATCTACCTCGTCCAGATATTTGTGGACAACAGTTTTGTTTGGCATGGAAATATTGGAACCGAGCATTTTCAGCGCGCGGATACTCTGCACAGCATCTTTTAAAGAATCGTTATCAACTTCGAAAGCAAGCTGAATGACGTCATCTCCGTTTTTGTCGTATGCAAGGTTGTGGGTTGTCGGAGACTGGGTGTGACGGATCGGGTAAGCCATTAATCCAACTAATTCGGTATGTCCTGTAATATTTGGCATGATATTTTCCTCTTTCTTTTTTTTATGCTGCGCTGTTGTCATTGATGTTGGAGTCAAAAGGTTTTTTGACCTTTTGACCCTGGTATCTTGTCATTTTGAAAAAGAAACAGCGTAGCAGATGATATACAGTTTTTGTCGGGCTGCTTAAAGTAGTGGAATCGTTATCGTTCCCTTATGCAGTGAAGCACTTGTTATTTCGCTGGGTAAGAAAGCGATGCTGGGGATTACTCAAGCGGCTCCAGATGCAGGTATCCCTGGGACTCCAGTACATTCAGGATCGCACGGCCTTCCATGGTACCTTCCATGATGCGGCGTGCGCGTACGGAATCGCCGATGGTATAAATATAAGTATGGGTATCGGCGAATGCTTCCTGAAGCTCCGGAAGAATCGGGTTGTTGGAGCGCATTCCAAGGCAGTTGAATCCATAATCGAAGGTGAGATCCTGGATGGTTCCGTCCGGAAGCTTTACAGTGAATGCGTTTCTTTTACTTCCTTGAAGAGCGGTGTTTGACATATTCTTTTACACCGTATTTGTCGTGTGTCTCACGCATGGAGCATTTGGTGATCGGGTCTGCAAGCATACCGATCTGCGGCAGCATATCGATGATGGTACACTCGGCGCCTCTCGGTGCAAAGTATTCAATAACGTCAAGTCCTACGGAACCGCCGCCGACTACAACGACTTTCTTGCCCTGACAGGCTTCTTCCGGATATTTTCCGGCGTTTACATTGTTGATCATACCAAAGATGGTATTTACGTTTCCGGCATCGATGTTCTCTTTCAGGCCTTTGATCGGCGGAACAAGCGGAACGGAACCGGTGGAGTTTACAATGATGTCCGGTTTGAACTGTTTGATCTTATCCACCGTAGCTTCGGTGTTGAGGAAAATATACAGGTTTTTCAGTCTGGCGGCTCTTGCCTCAAGGTATTTCGGGAAGTCTTTCATACGGGTCTTGCTTGGAAGATCGGAGATGAAAGTGGAAAGACCGCCGATGTGATCGTTTTTCTCAAGTACGAAAACGTTGCATCCGACTTCTGCTGCGGTGCAGGCTGCTTCCATACCGGCAGTACCGGCGCCGACAACAACAACGTTACAGTTTTTATTTACTTTCAGTGCTTTGTAAACATCGCCTTCCGGAACAGCCGGGTTTACGGTACAGCGGATCGGGCGGTTGACGCCGATACGGTTTCCGGCACATCCGACGTTACAGGAGATGCATTTCCGAAGGATATCTTCCTCGCCGTTCTCAACTTTTTTCACCCAGTTCGGCTCAGCGATCAGGCCGCGTCCCATTCCGACGATATCTACATCGCCGCTCTCGAGAACTTTTTCAACGACCTTCGGGTCACGGTAGTTACCAGCATTGATAACCGGTTTTTTTGAATTTATTTTTTTACGGCTCTTGCCATGTAGGAACGCCATCCATCCGGCAGGAAGTTGGAGTCGATCTGATACTGCAGGGATGGGTTGAGGCCGCAGGATACGTCATACATATCTACGAACTCATCCAGGTACTCGAGGTACTCGAGGGTATCTTCCAGAGTATTTCCTCCCGGAACACGCTCCTCAGCAGAGATACGAACGATGATCGGGAACCACGGTCCGACGTTTTTACGTACTTCTTCGAGAACCATACGTGGGAAGCGCAGGCGGTTTTCTACAGAACCACCGAATTCATCGGTTCTTTTATTGTAATACGGGGAGATGAACTGGCTCATCAGGTAGGAGTGGCCGCAGTGGATTTCAATGGCATCAAAGCCGATGGCCTGCACACGTTTTGCAGCCTCGCCGTATTTTTTCACGGTTGTCATGATTTCTTCTTTTGTCATCGGGCGAGGGGTTTCTCCGCCGGCTTTTGTCGGGATGTTGGAAGAAGAAACGGTTTCCATACCGGTTCTTGCGGAAGATGCGGAAGCTCCGGCGTGGTTGATCTGAATTGCTACGGTAGCACCGTTTTTATGAAGATTTTCGACTAACTGATAGTAGCGCGGCATAAAGCTGTCGTGGTCGATACGGATCTGGCTGGTTCCGTTGGAACCGACCGGGTACTCGATGTTGGCGTTCTCCAGAATAATAAGACCAACGCCGCCTTTTGCGCGGAGAGAGTAATAATTCATATGACGGTTACTCATCTCACCGCTTGTCTCACCGTAGTTGGTTCCCATCGGGGTCATTGCAATACGGTTTTTAATCGTTGTTCGTTTGATGGTAATTGGTTCAAAAATTTTTGGGTAAGCACTCTTCATGAAAATTTCTCCTTATTCATTACATGAGCGGTAATCCTCTGTTTGTGACAAATCCATCATAACTCTTTCGACTAAAAATTAACAATATCTTTCAGATAAACTTTTGATACGTTTTCGCTATCGTTTCTGGACTCTTCGATAATGTCAGCGTGCTGTTTCATGTATTCGGTAAACCGTTCGACAGCCGGAAGCCGGTAGCGGTTCTTCATCCAGAACATAAAAGTCTGATGATAAATCTCGAGACCTTTCAGTGTATGGATGCGGATACCGTCTGCCTGTTCCAGAATATCGGTTCGCGGCATGAGCGCGATGCCGAAGTTTCGCGTACCAGTGCCACAATCGAATATTCATCCGGGCATTCCATGATAATATTGGGATGAAGCTGATATTTGCGGTAGAGATGACCGGTGTAGGCCCCATCCAGGATGCGCGGTCGTAGCCGATCACCGGATAACGGGTAAGCTTTACAAGCGGAACCTCCGGTTCGTCGGCAATCGGATGCTGTTCCGGGGACACGATGACAAGCGGCTGCTGGATCAACGGAAAAAACTCCATGTCGTCGCGCTTTAAAAAAGCCGCCAAACCCAAGATCGAGTTCGCCGGATTTCACCTTCTGTGCAATGGCCGGGGTATGGTTCTGCCAGAAGCTAAATGCAACATTTTTGTTTTCTTCTTGGTCCAGAAAGGTACGGACGTTGTGCGGAATATAATGTCCGGCAAGTGGAAAAATATAACCGATATTGATTTTGCCGCCACCGGAGGCGAGCTCTTTCATCTTGCCTGCCGCAATGTCACAGTCGCCCGCGATCCGGTCTGCATGCTCCAGGAAAAGACGGCCGGCATTGGTAAGGACAACACCGCGCCCTTTCTTTTCAAACAGCGTGATTCCAAGCTCGCTTTCAAGGGCGGCCATCGAACGGCTCAGGGATGGCTGGGAAATATAAAGCTCCTCTGCCGCCTGGTGATAATTTTCCAGCCGGGCGACCTTTCGGAAATAGAGAATCTGATTCAGTGTCATGTGGTTTTTCCTCCTGAAAAAATGGTTCCGTAAGAAAGTCTTTGCTTCCTCTTATTATGATAACTCAAGTATACCATATCAATGCATTCAATGCATTGATTTTTTCCTTTAAAAGCATTAGACCGCACACACTTTCACTGTTAAAATAAAGGCAAATGTTATTTTTTTAACATTCACGAAACTGGTAATCTGTTGTTTGTGACAAAACAAAAGGATGAACCGAACAGAGGAAAAAGACAATTTGACCTCAACACATGATCTATTTAAAAAGGAAGAGAAACCATGAACAAGAAATACCTGCCAAGTGCATTAATTTTGTACTTGAACTACTTATCCACGGTGTTGGATGCTCTATTCTGGGCCAGGCAGTCATCAAAGAGGCTCTGGCAGCAGCATGGGGAGTGGAAGCAATGGCAATTACCGCAATTTCCGCAGCACTCGGTCTTGGCCGTCTGATCGCACTGCCATTTGCAGGTCCTCTGTCCGACAAGCTCGGACGTCGCATTTCCACCGCAATCGGAAGTGCTTCTTATGCAATTTATCTGATCGGCCTTGCCCTTGCATTTCATGCAGGAACACACGGTGGTTATACCATCGCTTACGTATGCGCCATTATCGGCGGTATCGCAAACTCCTTTCTGGATACCGGTATTTACCCGGCAGTATCCGAAATTATTTACAAAGCTCCGGGCGTTGCTACTATGGGAATCAAATTCTTCATCGCAATCGCACAGATGCTGCTTCCATTTGTTCTTGGTGTAGCGGTTACTTCTACCGCAGCCGGCCTTACCTCCTACAATCCGTTATTCTATGGATGCGGAATTGCGTATATCGTACTTTTTGTACTGGTATTCCTGTTCCCGCTGCCAGATGCTGACCAGAAGCATCCGGTAAAAAGAGGGTCTGATCGACAGCCTGAACATACACATTTCTCCTTCGAATCCATCGCCATGATCCTGATCGGATTCACCTGCACCGGTACCTTCCAGCTGTGGCTGAACTGTGCACAGAACTTTGCAAAAGAGAATGTAGGCTGGGCTGATCCGTCCATCATGCAGACCTATTATTCTGCAGGAACCATGCTGGCACTGATCGTAACAGCGTTCCTGACCAGAAAAATCAAAGATGTTCGTTTCATCGTTGTTTACCCGGCCATTTGCCTTGTAACTATGATTGCTGTCCTGATGGGACAGAGTAAACCGCTGATGATCGCCGGTGCTTTCATTATCGGATGGGCTGGTGCAGGCGGACTGCTTCAGATCGCAACTTCCGTTTGCAACATGCTGTTCCCGAAAATCAAAGGAACCGTAACCGCACTGGTTATGATCGCATCTTCTCTCTGCAACTACACCATCCTGACCGCAGCATCTAAAATGCAGCCGTCCGGCGTTATGACCATGAATATCGTTCTGACCGCAGTTGGTGTTGCACTTGGACTGTTTGTAAATATCCGCTATAAAAAAATGGTTGAACTTGCACAGCAGGACAATTAAATGAGGTTAAGGATTGCGGAAGTACGAAGTACCAGGTAATCTGGACGTGAAAAGAAAAACCTGCAAAGAAAAGTCAGGGTTAAATTGAAGAAAGAAGGAAAAACACATGAATACAGTAAAAGTTCGTGATATTGAAATCGGTGCCGGCGCACCGAAAATCATCGTTCCGATCGTAGGTGTTACCAAAAACGATATCATCGAAGAAGCAAAAACCTTCCATTCGATTCCGGTTGATGTTGTAGAATGGCGTGTAGACTGGTTTGAAGGCGTATTCGACTTTGCGCAGGTAGAGGACGTGTTAAAAGACCTCCGCGAAGCACTCGGCAATATTCCGCTTCTGATGACGTTCCGTACCTCCAAAGAGGGCGGTGAAAAAGCGATTGAGCCGGCAGCCTATGCGGAGCTGAACATCAAAGCAGCACAGACCGGATATGTAGATCTGATCGACGTTGAAATTTTTACCGGAGACGAGATCGTAAAAAAATCATCGATGGTGCACACGCAGCAGGTGTAAAGGTTATCGCTTCCAATCATGATTTCTTCAAAACTCCTGCAAAAGCAGACATCATCTACAGACTGCGCAAGATGCAGGATATGAACGCAGATATTCCGAAGATTGCTGTTATGCCGCAGAACAGGAAAGACGTCCTGACCCTGCTTGCAGCAACAGAGGAAATGGCCACCAATTATGCGGACAGACCGATCATCACCATGTCTATGGCAGGCACCGGTGTAATCAGCCGTCTCTGCGGTGAGGTGTTTGGCTCTTCCATGACCTTCGGCGCGGCAAGGAAAGCATCCGCACCGGGTCAGATGGGTGTGAATGATCTGAGCACCGTTCTGGATCTGCTTCACAAAGCCATGTAACCGTTTTTTCTTTAGGGGACACCGGTATTTTTAGCTTTGCTGTTGATGCCGATGTCCCTTTTGTATTATTGTTCTGTTATAAATTTAACGGAGGTATGCCTTTTATGAAGAGAATATTTCACTGGCTGGATGAAAATCTCGAAGAATTTCTTCTTGTGATCGGTCTGATCGCCATGACGCTGATCATGGGAGTCCAGGTTTTCTGTCGTTACGTTCTTGGCATGTCGCTGTCGTGGTCGGAAGAGCTGACCAGATATATTTTTATCTGGTGCGGTTTTTTTAAGCGTCAGCTACTGCAGTAAGAAATGCCTTTCCATCAAGATCGAGCAGTTTGTTGCGATTTCCCGCCGGAGAGGAAAAGCCATCTTCAAAATTAGTGAATCATACATTTGAACTGATTTTTTTCTATCTATATGATTCCGTTTGCTTTTTCCTATATGATGTCGTCGGTTAAAAGCGGCCAGCTTTCCCCGGCCTGCAAAATCCCGATGTACTTTATCCAGGCAGCACCGCTCGTCTCCTTTGTGCTGGTTGCCTTTCGTGTTTCGCAGCGGTGGATGATCGAGTTCCGCGTGGCACGGGGTGAGAACGTTTTCGACCCGGCCCATCCGGAGCGCAATACGCCGGAATCCTTCATTGAGGCAAATGCCGGAGCAGATAACGCCACAGAAAATGCCCTGAACGCGGGTATCGACAACCGCATTCATACGATTAAAAATTCAAACGAGGAGGAACGCTAATGCCGGTCGTAGTATTATTTTTGATTTTTGTTGCTTTGCTGGTCATCGCTGTTCCGGTATCGATTACCCTTGGAATCACATCTGTGCTTCCGTCGGTGTTTGACCCGTCCTTTACGGTAGGAGCCAAATATCTGATCCGTGCCATGTTCGGAGGTCTCGATTCCTTCCCCCTGCTGGCAGTCCCGATGTTCGTCCTCTCCGGTATCATCATGGCTAAGGGAGGCATCTCTAAAAAACTGTTTGATGTCTTTGCCTATTTTCTCGGAAAATTCACCGCAGGTATGCCGTGCGCCGTTATCGTCACCTGCCTTTTCTATGGTGCGATTTCCGGTTCCGCTCCGGCGACCGTTGCTGCTGTCGGAAGCATGACAATCCCGATTCTGACTACCCTTGGTTATGATCTGACATTCTCCACAGCGATTGTGGCAGTTGCCGGCGGCCTTGGCGTTATCATTCCCCGAGTATTCCGTTCATCATGTACGGTATGGCTTCCGGTGCTTCGGTCAGTGACCTGTTCCTTGCCGGAATTGTACCGGGTCTGATGATCGGTCTGCTGCTGATGCTTTATGCCATCTATCACTGCAAACGGTATGGGGAGGATAGGGAGAAGATCTATGCAGAAGTCAAAGTGCTGCATGACAAAGGCCTGCTTCGCGTTTTAAAAGAGAGCTTTTTTGCACTGCTCAGTCCGGTAATCATCCTCGGCTGTATCTACAGCGGCGTTGCTTCCCCGACCGAGGCGGCTGTTATCTCCGTATTCTATGCATTGATCATCAGCCTTTTTGTGTACAGAAGTATCCGCATCCGCGACATCTGGTCCATTCTGGTTGAGGCGATTCGTACCTTCACTCCGATCCTGTTCATCCTGGCGGCATCGACAGCATTTTCCCGTGTCCTGACGCTGATGCAGG
>ENA-OQJO01000098-OQJO01000098.1-human-gut-metagenome-genome-assembly--contig:-NODE-98-length-11753-cov-1.936694_pt1 | contig 11753 bp, 9 predicted proteins | sample MGYA00242613_ERZ504780 | MGnify/ENA primary metagenome ERZ504780 (study PRJEB26092, sample SAMD00036368) | human gut metagenome | host: Homo sapiens | study: EMG produced TPA metagenomics assembly of the...
GTCTGCTTTTCTTAAAGTATTTTTTTGTATCTGTGCAAAGCCATGCGAAACGGAAGCAAAACCGCAAGCAGGAAAAAGATGGCAAATTCCGGAAATATCATTGAGAAAAAAGTTCAAAAATGGTAAAATAGGAAAAACAACATCTTTAAGCGGAGGATAAAACAAAATGAAAAAACTGAAAGTAAAAAAAGGCAGCACCTGTATGGCTTGTCTTGCCTGTGTGGGAGCATGTTCTGAGGCATTTTATAAGGTATTTGATCCGGACAAGGCATGTCTGCAGATCGTAGAGAAAAAGGCTGTCCGCCCGATCGCCTGTCCGCAGTGCGGTAAATGTGCCGAGGCCTGTCCGGAAGGCGCCATTACCCAGAACCCGAAGGGCGTTTACATGATCAACAAGAAAAAATGTACGGGATGCGGAGCCTGTGCGAAGGCCTGTCCATTTGGCCTGATCGTAAAAACCGAGGGAAATCCGGCTTCCAAATGTATCGCCTGCGGTATCTGCGCGAAAGCCTGCCCGATGGATGTACTGGAAGTTGTGGACGAATAATGATCCGAACTCTTAGATATCGCCAGGATCTCGTGTAAGCACAGATCCTGACTCATTGCTCACATAAACATAAAATGCACTGTGGAACGTCGTCGGACAATTCCACAGTGCATTTTTCTGTTTAAACGAAAAACAATTGATTCCCGCTCGCCGCCTGGCAGAATGATCGATGCCCGTTTCCACAGACAGCATTCCGACAAAAAGGGACAAAATTTACAATTTTACTCCCGCGCCAGCAGAACCATCGATTTTGCCGGAAGCATCATGCTTTCTTTCATCTCTGCTCCATCCTCTGCACAGCGTTTTCCATCGCAGAGCAGTTTCCAGTTTCCTTCCGGGAGTTTCTGCAAAGCTTCTTTTTCCCATGGATTGTAGAAGACGCAGACTGCGCGGCCATCCGGGTATTCCAGTTCGTAACCTGCGATCTGGTTTTCACGGAAAAATGTCTTTTTACAGTCCGGCTCGCACGTTCCGTATGCCTGGAATTTGCGGCGCAGTTTCAGAAGTCCGCGGTAATAGTCCACCAGCTCTTCCTGCTCTAAGGCGCGTGTCCAGTCAATTTTGTTGAGCTGCCACGACGATTTGAAGCTGTTTCCTTCGCCATGCTTCGTGCGCGCAAATTCCTCACCCGCCTGGAAAAACGGCATTCCCTTGCAGGTCATCACAATGCCCGCCGCCAGACGGTTCATCGAAAGCGTCCGCTCATCCATCTTGTCAAAATCCGGCTCCGCATCCTCCTTCCGCTTCGGATCGGACAGTTTTAATTTATCCCACAGTGTATAATTATCATGTGCCGACACATACGGAATCAGCTGGCTCGCATTGCGCGGCTCATAGGCTCCTTTTCCGTCCAGCCAGCCGTCTGTCGCGGAAAGTATTCCTGCTGAAAGACGCTCTTTTCCATTGACATAGCCTCCCTCTGCGGCAATGAAAACACTTCCCTTGATGGAATCTCTCGTATCGTCACAGAACATGGAAATGCCATCCATCAGCTTTCCGATATTCTGTTTATCCGACGGGAAATATCCCTCCTGCATTGCGCTTGCCGCTGCTTTCCACGGTTCACCGTAAACCAGAATCTCCTCACCGCGCGGCATCCGGTTCAGAGCTGTGCGGATCGCATTCATGGTCTCCGTATCGTGCAGCGCCATCAGGTCGAAGCGGAAACCGTCGATATGATATTCCTTCGCCCAGTAACAAGCCGAGTGAACCATAAAGCGGCGGAACATCTCCCGCTCACTTGCCGTCTCGTTTCCACAGTCGGAGCCATTGGAAATCGTGCCATCCTCCCATTCACGGTAATAATAATAAGGGACTGTTTTCTGAAGCGGCGAATCGAGATTGTACGTATGATTGTATACCACATCCATAATCACGCCGATGCCGGCTTTATGCAGTGCCTGAACCATTTCCTTCATTTCCCGGATACGTACCTCTCCGTGGAAAGGATCGGTTGCATAGGATCCCTCCGGCACATTATACTGCACCGGGTCGTAGCCCCAGTTGAACGCTTCCGCATCGTCTTCCGGCACACTTCCGAAATCGAAAACAGGAAGCAGATGCACATGAGAAATGCCAAGCGACTTCAGATAATCGAGCCCTGTCGCATGAATTCCGTCTCCATTCAGCGTTGTGCCTTCTTCCGTAAATGCCAGAAACTTTCCACGGTGCTTATCCGAAACACCGGAATTCGGATCGCTTGAAAAATCCTTCACATGAAGCTCATACACACAGCGGTCCTCCGGCCGGATTTCCGGTCTTTATCCTGCTCCCAGCCCACCGGGTCCGTCTCTGCAAGATTTACTACCATACTCCGCTCCGAATCAACACCGGAAGCCACGCCGTACGGATCGACCGTATCAAAAACGCCATCTGAGTGCAGAATGTGATACGTATAATACGTTCCATACCGCGCTCCCTGCAATGCACAACTCCAGACACCCTTTTCGCCGCGCGTCATCGCAATCGAGGCTATTTTTCGGTCCCCGTACTCCCGGCTGCTGCCACGTGAAAACAGCTCCAGCGAAACCTCCATTGCTGTCGGCGCCCAGAGCTTCCATTCTGTCACAAACTGTTCATCCTTTTTCGGCATCTGCCAGTTTCCATCACATTCCCTGCTCTTTCTCACCGAGACACCGAGGTCATCTCCTTCGTACGTAAAGTTTTCCACAAATTCTTCCGATTCAAAAAAACTTTTCCACTCCGCCGGCGTTCTTTTCACCACCGCATTCATCTTCTTTCCCTCCATTTCTTTGTAAACCCGCAGAATCTCTCCGACACTCCACGCCTGCGCATAGCAGCCCTTCGACATCACCGGCGCCGCACCATCATAAATCTCCGCCAGATGAAACAGGCATCCTTCCTGCATCCAGCTCGCAAGACGGTCCAGTCCGCGGCGCACTTCCTGTTTTCCCTCCTTCGGGAAATAATTCAGCACCGCACGGAAATACGCCCCAAGCGGAAATCCCCAGACTGTCCCCTGATGATATGCCCTGTCACGCTCCGGCTGGCTTCCGCCGATCCATGGATGAAACGCCGGATCCTCCATTTCCAATGACCGCAGTCCTGCTGTCGTATACAGCTTTTTCTTGACCGCCTGTAAGATCCGCTGCCCCTGCTTCTGACTCACCATCTGAAACGGAAGCGCCAGCACAAAGACCTGATTGCATCGGAACTGCTTCTCTTCATACGTGCCGTTCAGCACATCCTTCAGATATCCTTCCTCTTCCATCCAGAACTTTTCGAGAAAACTCTTCTTCACCTGCTCCGCAAGCTTCCCATACGCCGATCCATCCTTTCCGACAAATGGCGCCAGCTCTTCCAGAATCCTCAGACCATTATACCAGTACGCATTAATCTCCACCGGCTTCCCGTGACGCGGTGTCGGCAGCACCTTGTCAATCCGCACATCCATCCACGTCACCTGCTCCAGGCCGCCCCCGGCCATAATCAGCCCGTCACTGTCCATTTTAATATGGAAATCCGTTCCCTTCTGATACCAGAACACAATATCTTCCATCACCGGAAACGCCTCGCGTACAAACTCCACATCTCCTGTCTCAAGGTAATACTCATACACCACATCCAGAAACAAAAGTGCCGCATCCACCGTATTATACATCGGAAGCGCATCCCCCTCCGGAAACAGGTTCGGCATCAGTCCTTCTTTTGTATATGCCATAAAAGTCCGAAGAATGCTCTTACACGCCTCATACTCCCCAAGTGCCAGCGTGCATCCCGGAAGCGAAATCATCGTATCCCGCCCCCAGTCCGCAAAATAAGGAAAACCAGCCATAATACTCTTCCCACCTGTCGATGCACGTTCCGTAATATACTGACTCGCACTCACCGCCAGCCGCTTTCCCACCGGATCAGAAATCCCGGACTTTTCCGCAATCATCTCCTGCCGCTTCTCTTCCTCTTCTATCCACAGCGCAATCCTTTCCTCATCCCACTTATCCACATCATCCGCGAGACTATACACAACAAAAAAGACCTGCTCCCTGCCGTCTCCCGTCATCTCAAACCGAATCCGATGATTCACGACAGCACTTCCGATGCCATCTCTTCCATCCCGCGCATCCTGCTCAAAAAACAAATCCCTCCAGATCCTCTCCTTCTCCATCTGAAGCTCCCCATTTGTCCCATAAGAAAGAATCACACCATTGCTCGCAATACACTTCCGGTCCACCGCAAAATCCTGCCCCTCCTGCAGCTGCTCCCCCTTCGCCGCAAACCGCATCACCGGCCGAACCGAAAAACTCCCCTTCTTCCCACTTCTCACCCGATACCGGACAAGAACCGTATTCTCCCCCTGAACCATCTCAATCGTCTTCTCAATCTCAACCCCCTTCACCCGGTAAAACCATACCGGCAGACTCCCCATCTCAAACCCTTCCAGAAACCGAAACCCCTCCACATTCTGCGTCCGATTCACAAACTCCTGTGAAAACAGCTCCGTCTCCTCACCATCCACCTCCAACGTCTCCCAGACATTCGAAATCAGATGCTCCCGCACCGTAGGCGCCTTCAATGCTCCCATTAACAGCGCCTGATCATTCCTCGCCGCATTCCCCATCACCGTCAGCGAACAATAACCTCCCAGTCCGTTTGTCAGCAAAAAACACTTCTTTTCTCCACTCCGGAAATCCATCCACTCCGAAGCATTCAGTCGAATCCTATCCATACCCAAAAACCTCCAAATTTCACACAATATCTTCCCGAAACTTTTCTGTTCTCATAAAATCAAGCACAAAAAACTCCGAAAATATTTTTTTCATTCTATCTCCAAACTTTGCACCAGTCAACAAACTCACGCCGATTCGCCCTCCAGGCGAATCCAGCCCCTCTCCCCGTCCTCCAACACACTCTCCCCTTCCACACACAACAATCTCACGCCGATCTGCCCTCCGGGCAGATCCAGACCACTCCTCCCGTCCTCCAACCCCAGGATCTGGCTCCGGCGTCGTGGCACCTGCCGCGCAGACAGGCGCATTGGCATCGGCGGCATGCGGATGATGCACGCGTGGGAGGCAGTGGAGTGAGGATGACGGACGGCCATCCAGGCCGGAAGTCAAGAGGCTCTGAGACGGGAAATCATCAGATTTCCTGTCGAATAGCCTCGGTTCCTCAATCCACCGCCTCCCACACGTCATCATCCGCCCGCCGATGCCACCGCGCCCGTCTGTGCGGCAGGTGCCACGGCGCCGGAGCCAGATCCGTCCCTCCCCCCCCACACACAAATAGAGCAGCCGACCCCTCATCGGCTGCTCCACAACTCATCCTTTGACGGCTCCTGAAAGCCCATCTGTATAATATCTCTGCATTACAACAAACAAAATCGCAATCGGCACCGAAATGCAAACCGCTCCCGCCGCAAAGCAAGTATACCAGCTGTCGATATACTCCTTCTCCAGCATCTTCCACAGACCCAGTGCAACCGTATAATACTTTGCATTCGCTCTGCAGATAACCTTTGCGAAAATAAAGTCCAGCCACGGTCCCAGAAATGCACTCAAAGTCGTGTACACAATAATCGGCTTACTCAGTGGAATTGTCACCTTCGTAAATACCTGGAATCTCGTTGCTCCATCCAGATAAGCCGCCTCATCCAGTGCCTTCGGAACCGTATCAAAAAATCCCTTTGCAAGCAGGAATCCCGCTCCGGAACCGCCCGAGTACACCAGAATCAATGCCACACGGATCATCGATCCCTCCGAAAGACCAACTGCCTTTAAGATATAGTAGACAGCAACCATCGACATAAATGCCGGGAACAGACCTAAGATCATCGCAATGTTCATGTAAGTCTTACGGATTTTAAAACGCATTCTCGACATACAGTAAGAAACCGAAAGCACGAATATCGTAGAGATCAGACAGCTGAACACAGCAATGATAAACGTATTCTTAAACATCTGCGGGAAGTCTAAAACCTGCGTATCCGTAAACAGACGCACATAGTTATGAAGCGTATATCCCTTTGGGAAAAAGCTGGTAACATAAGATCCCTTCTGTGTACTGAAGCTTAAGAGTGCAATCCACAGAACCGGAATCACCCACACAATCGCAAGCAGTGCCAGAACCACATGTACAATCACATCGGAAATCATTCCACGCGCTTTCATGGAGTGTGTTTTTTTCTCTTTGTTATTCATTATTGGAATCCCTCCTCGTTCTTGTAAGAACCAGTATTCCGGTACGTGATCAGTGAAACCACAGCCAGAATGACAAAGGTAAGAATACCGACAACCGCACCAACGTTAAAGTACTGTAAGTCAACCGTCAGCTTGTACAGCCAGGTAACCAGAAGGTCCGTCTTTCCGGCGGTTGCTCCGACCGGAACCGGTGCTCCTGCAGTCAGCAGATAAATAACGTTGAAGTTGTTGATATTACCCGTAAACGTCGTAATCAGATACGGAGTCGTGACAAACAGCATATACGGCAGCGTAATCTTAAAGAAAATTGTCACAGGACCTGCGCCATCAACACGGGCTGCCTCGTAAAGCTCACCCGGAATGTTCTGTAAGATACCGGTAACCTGCATCATGGTAAACGGAATACCAACCCAGAGGTTGATGATAACAACCGTTGCTCTCGCCCAGGTCGCATTTGTCAGGAACGGAAGCGGACTGCTGATCAGACCGGCCTGAACCAAGAGGTTGTTGATCAGGCCGTTGTCCTTTAACATCGTACGCATCAGAAGAAGAGAAACGAACTGCGGAATTGCAGCGGAAAGCATAAAACAGAATCTCCAGAATCCCTTGATGCGGGTTGTTTTACGATTGATGACAATCGCAAGAATCATACCAAGAATATAGTTCAGGAAGGTAGCGAGCACAGCCCAGATCAGGGTCCATCCAAGAACAGACCAGAATGTCTTGCCGATCGAGTTGCCCATGCCAAGAACCGTACTGAAATTTTTCAGTCCAACCCAATGAAAAATCGTCAGATGGTCGCCGACTTTACTGTAGCTGGTGAAAGCCATACAGATCATAAAGACCAGTGGAAGGATTGTGAAAATCACAATACCGAGAATCGGAAGTGTCAGCAGGGTCCAGTGCAGTCTTTTGTCAACGAGTGCTTCCAGATCCTCTTTGATGGTGTTGATATGTTTCCCTTCCTTTGCGCGACACTCTACCTCATAAGCACTCTTCATATTGACACGCCAGATCATAAAGAAGAGAACCGTAATAAAAATCGTTGCTACTCCGTAGAGCAGGAACAGAATTGTCATATCGCCGCCGGTATATTCATAAATACCCTTGGCCTCGTTCCACACCTCTTCCTGCGCACGGCCGCCCAGGGTGATGAGATGATAGAGATTGTTGATACCGCCTTCGATCATAAACAGGAGATACGCAATTTCTACTGCCAGAAATAAAATACCCTTTACGATCTGTTTGTGAGCCAGATTTCCCAGTCCCAGAAAAATAACGCGCTCTTCCGATGTATCCGTGTCCGGGAAAGACAGGATCTGACTGTTTTTCTGCTCATCTTCCCACCTTGTCGTCTTTCCCTCAAGAATCTGATTCTCTCCCACCAGCAAATCTTCAAGTAAATCCCCAAAAAGATCCTGCAAATTACCGTTGAAGTAAAACGAATATTACGATTTTCAATATTCATAATACCTCCTCTCCCTTTTACTTCTGATATTCCTCAATTCTGCAAACATGTTCTTTTGTCTTTTTATTATAATTAATTCCTACCAGAGCAAGTTTCCCTGATATTCTTCCAGACTTCTGCAATATTCTTTGTCCTTAATCTGCGCAAGCGCACCCTCTGCTGTTTTGTCCCATTTCAGTTCTACAACCAGCGCCGGTTTGTCCTGGTATCTTTTTCTTGGTACGAAAACAAGATCCGCAAACCCTTTTCCCCCAGGCAGTTCAACGGTAAACCGTGTAAAAAATTCCGTGCTGCATACAGCGCCAGTGAAATCGTATAGCTCAACGCATTTTCATTCATTGTACTGAAGCTGTGACGTTTCAAAATGTGCCAGCCGAATTCCCTCTGCTACCTGTGTTTCCTGTTTTTCCCACACAGCCTGCAGAAGATCTGCGGAATTTTTCAGTGCCTTTGAAATATCTCCCCATTGGGAAACGGTTACCGCACTGGCATATTCTGACTGTACCTCGGCATTCGGAATAAAAACATATTTATTCTGTTCCTCATAACCAAGATATCCAAGATGAATCAGCAGTGTCAGCACATCATCCTCTGTCCGGAAAGTTGTCATATCATTCGTAAAACTGCCCGTGTTCACCGGAATCTTTTTCCCTGCCATCATCTGCAGTACGTCATCCCGCAGGCCGTCAAAATTCAGATCAATATACCACTGTAGTGCTTCAAATGTTTCTGTCTGATTCCAGTAATTGCCGATTTTCCGGAATCGCATGGCATTGACAACCGAACGCGGGCTGTAAACCGAACTTTTCTCCCGGGAACGAATAGCCGTCATACCAGTTTTTAATTTCTGCCAGATCCATCTGATACCGGCCGCAGAGTTCTTCTACTTCCTGCTCCGTAAATCCTACATATTCTGCGAGCGGCCCTGGATCAAGCATTGTAAATTCATCAAACATATTCAGTGCAGAATGGGTTCCATATTTTTTGATCGGCAGAATACCCGTCAGATAGGCAAGTGCTACGTAAACCTTATCTTTCAGAAAATCCCGCTAGGAAATCAAGATACTCTTCCTGTGCTTTTTTATCCTGCTGATATTCCCGGAAAACACAGTCCCATTCATCAATGATAATGACAAACGACTGTTTTGTTGCCGCATAAATATCCTGCAGCGATTCTACCAGATCCGTATCGTCAAAGTAGTCCACGTCCGGATAACTGTTTTTCAGTTCCCGCAGCAGCATTCTTCGAACACGGTCAATCACCTGGCCAATTTCCTTGCTCCGGCTCAGAAATTCCTGCATATTCAAAAAAATCGTAGGATATTGATTTAAGTGCTGTGCAAATACAGCATTTTGAGAAATTTTCAATCCAGAAAAAAGTTCTCTGGAATCGCATTCCTTCCCATAATAAGCCGTCAGCATATCCGCCGTCATAGATTTTCCAAAGCGCCGCGGACGGCTGACACAGACATATCTCTGCACAGTATTAATCACCTGATTGGTATACTCGATCAGCCCTGTTTTATCCACATAAATTTCGGACTGAACCGCTTTTGTCAAATTTTTCATTTCCCGGATTCAGATAAACTCCCATATTCCACCTGCGCCTTTCTCTTTCTACCTCTATCATACGATATTCTTGCCTTAAGTTCAATTTAGCATAAGTTGAAAAATGCCAGAATGTTTTTAACTGAGGCAAAACATTCTGGCTGTTTTTTCTGGGATTGCTATGAGTCAATTAATTAATGAATAAAGAACGCGTCCTCTTCCTCGTCTTCCACAACCGGTGTCATCGGGTTATACTCGGTTTCCACCAATTTTTTCACCAGCTCGTGATCGAAGTTGCGGCGGATTTCACAGGTTCTGTCGAAAATCATGGTTGCTTCATCCCCTGGGGTGCATGCCGGCCAGTTCGGGAGGGATGGGGTTTCCGGACTTCCGTAGCGGGCAAAATTGATCCAGGCGGTGGCCATACGCTCCTGCAGACGGTCTGTTTCGCCCGGGACATTGCATACGGCGATGCGGTCGATGTTATGGAATACGAACGGAATCTCGGCACAATGCCATGCGGCTTTTCCGCCATCGATCGGGAATTCATAGGTAAACTGGTAGGAATAGGTCGGCGCTTCTGTAAACTCCGATTTCTGACGAATGAATTCGATCGTGTCCGGACGGAAGAACGTATCCACAGACCACAGATCGGCAATTGTTTTGTCCGGATATGCTTTTTCAAAAAGAGAAATCAGCTCCGGCGTTGCATCGCCATATTTTCTCGTCAGGAACGCAATCTGTTCCTCACGGTTCATCTCATGTTTTCCCGGCACAACCGGTCCAAAATCAAACTCACCGATGTTGGTTCCTGCCAGCACAGGAATCGTTTTAGCGTGATCCGTAAATCCGCACTTGATCGGATTTCCGCGGAACCAGCCATTCTCCATCGGTCCCTGTCCGATATAGCAGCCTTTCGCAGCAACCTCTGCCTCAACTTTATTGTACGCATTTGACAGCTCATAATACGGGATCGTCTCAAGCTTCTCCACCTCGGACTCGTCCAGATTCAGTTCTTTTAACAGAGCCTTCACAATCGCGGTGCCGTCTCCGTCCTCTTTCTGATAAACCTTTGCCTCATAAACACCGCTCTCGATGATACCCTTCTGGAACAGGCCGTCTGCTGATGGAATCTGCATCAGGTCAATCACCTTCATTCCGCCGCCGGACTGGCCGAAAATGGTTACATTCTCCGGATCGCCGCCGAACAGGGCAATATTGTCATGTACCCACTGCAGGGCTGCCACCATATCGGCGTGGCCTGCGTTTGCGGAGTTTTTGTATTTTTCCCCAAATGGAGACAGATCCAGATATCCTAAAATATTCAGTCTGTGATTGACGGAAACAAGAATCGAATCACCTTTCTTTGCGATGCTGACGCCGTCATACGCAACCTGCTCAATGGAAGATCCTGCTGCATATCCGCCGCCGTGGAACCATACGAGTACCGGCTTTTTTGCTTCCGGATCGAGTTTGTTTGTCCAGATATTTAAAGACTGGCAATGCTCATCCTGCGGCCAGTAACGGTGCGGAACCATCAGCTCGCCGTTCGGTGTATCCTGGTTCTGGAGCGGGCATACAAAGCCATAGTTCGTTGCATCCTTCACACCGTCCCATTTCGATGGAACCGGCATCTGGAAACGGTCCGCGTATGCATACGGAATTCCTTTGTAAATGTAAACACCGTCATAAAAATAACCTTTTAAATCGCCGGATGTGGTATGCAGCACCGGCACGCCATCGTAATCAAATATTTTCCCCATTTTGAAATACCTCTTTTCTGTAGAATTTAGCATTTATGTTGTTTTCAGTATAAACAATATTTTCGTCCTTTTCTACTCGAATTGCCGCAAGATCTTCTTATATTGTTGCTTTTTTTCCACTCTTTCTCTGTATTCTCCCACCGCGAGTGCAATTTTTTGAAGATTTTACAGAATCTGCTCCACCTCAATCAGCGCCGTCTCGTGCGGCTCCAGGCGTTCCTGCACCGTGAGGCTGCCTTCCGGGTCGGTTTCCTGCTCCCAGACACGGTATTCCGGGTCCGCACTGTGGCACAGCATCGCGCGCTCCATCCGGTTCATCCGCTCCGGAGCTCCCATCCGCACCCACGCATCGTAGCTGCTGCCGTGCTCTTTCGTCACTTTATACAGCCGCAGGCAATATTTTCCCGGTTCCAGTCCGGTCAGCTTCACTGAAAAGGTCCGGATTTCCCCCATATTGAATACGCGGTAACGGTCCGTGCGGGAAATATTCACGGCATGGCGGTAGCGGTACAGCATATCGTAGTGAACATAGTTGTAAAGGTAAATCTGGCTTTGGTTTTTCTCCGGCTCTGTGCTGATAAAATAGCCGTCCCCACGCTTCACCAGACGAGATCCCATTCTGCCGAGCAGCCGCAGCGCAGTGCAGACCGCCTTTGGAATGCCGTTCATCGTGAACAGCCCAAAACCTCCATGATACGTTTCCCGCTCCGGAAATACTTCATCCAAACGGTCATTGACCGAGAATACGCAATTCCCTGCAGCGCCTCTTC
>ENA-OQJO01000099-OQJO01000099.1-human-gut-metagenome-genome-assembly--contig:-NODE-99-length-11587-cov-5.838307_pt1 | contig 11587 bp, 11 predicted proteins | sample MGYA00242613_ERZ504780 | MGnify/ENA primary metagenome ERZ504780 (study PRJEB26092, sample SAMD00036368) | human gut metagenome | host: Homo sapiens | study: EMG produced TPA metagenomics assembly of...
GCCGGATTTGTCTATAATTACAAGGATTTCGACCTGGCAAGGACAGCCGTACACCTGGTAAAAAACATAATTACCCTTATGGGTGCTTCCAGATCAGTTTCACGGATATGGAACGGACGCACCGGACAAATCCGATACGTCCTTCCGTGGTGAAGAATGAAACCTTGTTCTTGCAGCTAATGGATGATATGCTGACCGCCTACCAGGGAAAGGACGGCAAACGGGACGAGTGGTTTAACGGGGCGTTGGGGATATTAAGGGGCGTTTCGATCCGGTTTTATAACGATTATCCGCAGTTTTGCACGATACCCCATATCGTTAATTTCATTTGTTCGGCCGGAACTGTCCGGATAACGTCGTTCCTGGAGGGCAAGCACCAGAGCCGGGTACTGGCCGGGGCATTCCTGGACGCAAAGGACAGCCCCAAGACGCAAAGCAGCTATCTAAGCAGCCTTACCAACAGTCTAAGCACGCTCGCCAACGAAAAAAGGTGTGTTATGTCCTTTCCGGAAATGATTTCGACTTTAACCTGATAGATCCGGAATGTCCGAAATTGGTTGTCGTATCGAACGCCTATCAGATCGAAAACCTGATTTCCCCGGTTATATCGCTCATGCTTTCCATTTCGTCCCGGCGTTTCACGCTGGCGAACAAAGTGCCGTTCTTCTACTTCCTGGATGAAGCGACCACGTTCCGGATCGCCGATTTCGAGAAACTGCCGTCCGTTCTAAGGGAATACCTTTGCAGTTTCGTTTTCCTCACGCAGTCGGCGGCGAAGATCGAGAAGATATACGGGAAATATGACCGCAGTTCGATAGAATCCAATTTCGGGAACCAGTTCTTTGGCCGGACAAAGGACATAGAGGCCTTGAAAAGCTACCCGCTTGTTTTTGGAAAAGAGGAGAGGCAGAGGGTTTCAAAGACCACCGGAAGCAGCCGGGGAGGGGAGAACCGCAGCCGTACAGTTTCCACGCAGAAAGAGGAAATATACGACACGAATTTCTTTACCAGCCTGAAATCGGGCGAGTTCGTGGGGAGTGCGGCACATTCCAACATGAGGAACTTTCATTTGAGGTTTGAAATGTACGAGGACAAGGAAGATCCGCTTCTGATCGTGCATCCCGTACTGGCCTCGGATATAGAGGAAAATTACCAGCAGATCATAAGGGATGTAGATACTAATTGAAAAGTGCGCCAATATTCCAGTTGAAAATTGCGCCACCATAGGATAAGTATAATGACCTTTGTATAATCCAAATGCAAAGGTAAAATGAAGACTATGGTAGAAAGACAATCAATAATACACATGTATAGGGTATGCGGTTATAGCAAACGGCGTATCTCTCGTGAACTTCATGTCAGCCGTCATACCGTTGACAATATTCTTTCAGAGTACGAATCAGCCATCCGCACGGACAATCCGGAAGAGGCTTTGAGTGATTTGCTTACCATCCAGCCCAGGTATGACAGTTCCAGACGCCGTCCTCGCCGGCTCACCCAGGAGATTAAGGATAAGATAGGATTTTGCCTGAAGAAGAATGCCGTTAAGATAGCTACCGGACTTCGCAAACAGCGCATGTTGAAAAAGGATATCCACCAGTTTCTGTTATCTCAAGGATACACCATCAGTTACGCCACAGTATGCAGTTATATAAAAAATATAGAGTCATACAAAGAGAAGAAAAAGAGCGAAGCCTTTATCCGGTTGTTCTATGAGCCTGGATGCATTGCCGAGTTTGACTGGGGTGAAGTTCTTCTTTTTATTGACGGTGTCAAAACCAAGTTTTATCTGGCCGTATTCACTTTCGGGCATAGCAATGGCAGATACGCCTATCTTTTCAGGCATCAGAATACGCTTGCCTTCATGGAATCCCACCGTAACTTTTTCAGGGATATACATGGTGTCCCAGCCATGATGGTCTATGACAATATGCGTGTAGCCGTCAAGAGCTTTGTCGGTGGTGATAAGAAACCTACAGAAGCTTTGATGAAGATGTCCGGTTTCTATTGTTTTGAGTACCGTTTCTGTAATGTACGGGCCGGATGGGAGAAAGGACATGTGGAGCGCAGCGTGGAATATGTCAGAAGGAAAGCTTTCTGCCTGACAGACCATTTTGGTGATATACATTCTGCCCAGGAGCATTTAAACCGGGTATGTATGCAGGTCAACAACGAGCAAGGCAGTCTTTCAACAGCGGAGAAAACATCACGTCTGGAAGCTGACCTGTCATCGCTGAAGCCTTTTCCCGGTAATCTGGGCTGTTTTGAGGTCTATGAGTACATTGTGGATAAATGGTCAACTATCAGCATGAAAAATGTTCATTATTCCGTACCTGATTCTCTTGTGGGAGAAAAAGTACATGTCAAGGTTTATAGTGAAAAAATCGTCATCCTGTACGGGAAGGAGAAAGTGGCCTCTCATCAACGCAGTTATTGCGGTGGAGACTGGTGCATCAAGCTGGAGCACTATTTGCGTACACTTTCCCGTAAACCGGGGGCATTGCCCCACTCTGTGGTTTGGCAAAGAGCACCGGAAAAACTGAGAAGGCTGTATGACATCCATTTCAAGGAAGACAACAGGACGTTTGTTCTGTTGCTGGACTATGCCCGAAAAAATGGATTTTCCGGAACGGACATTGTCGCGGCATGCAAGGAGCTGACCGGACGTGGTGTCAGAAAGATATCTCCGGACCAGGTAAAGGCCATGCTGCATGGTAGCGTACAGGGAGAAACAGAAGAAACCATGGAACCGCCTGTTCTCCCGGCACAACAGGAGAATATAGAAAGAGAAGCTGTGGATATGCTTGAAGGCATCACGGCGCTCATGACAGGATACAATGAAGTGCATGATATAATACCAACCATTTAAGTTTATAATATATGAAATCAGAAAAAGAAACCATTTATGACTATGCTGCAGAACTGAAGCTTCTGTCCTTTAAAGAGGAACTGGAATGCACCCTTTCATTGGCAGCTGAAGAAAACTGGAACCATCTGCAGTTCTTAACGGAATTGCTTGGAAAGGAAAGCGCCAGGAGAAGGGAGTGTAGAAGAAGATCAAGGATAAGATCTGCGGGATTTCCACAAATGAAGTATCTGCATGAGCTTGTTATGGAAGACATGCCCAAAGAGGCACAGGTAATATTACCTGAATTGGAAACACTGGACTTCATCAGACAGGGAAGAAACCTGGTCCTGTATGGAAATCCGGGAACGGGAAAGACGCATATTGCTACGGCTTTAGGAATAAAGGCCTGCCAACAGGACTTTACCGTATTGTTTACTTCAGTGCCGGTCCTGCTTACCCAGATAAGGGAGGCTAAATCAGCAAAGACACTGAGGACGCTACAATTAAGGTTTGAAAAATACGATCTGGTCATCTGTGATGAGTTCGGATATGTCAGTTGTGACAAGGAAGGAGGAGAACTGCTTTTTAACCACCTGTCGTTAAGAGCCGGGAAAAAGGCTACAATCATTACTACTAATTTGGCTTTTAACAGATGGAATGAAATCATAAAGGACAAGGTGCTTGTGGCGGCAATGGTTGACAGGCTTACACATAAAGCTTATCTGGTTAATATGACCGGACTGTCTTATAGGCTTAAGGAAACACAAAAAATGAGACAAGATAAATGAATATTTTAAACTTATAGTAATTTTGTAACCAGTTATGGATGGAGCTCTTTTCAATTAGAATACGGCGCACTTTTCAATTAGTATCTACAATTTGTCAGCAAAGAACAAACCGACAAACTCCGCAACTTACTAACAAGCAAAGAAAAACACCTTAGCCAGATCATGCAGCTGTTCGGAAAAGGAATGAAGCTGACAGCCTCTTGCTTCAACACTTACCTATGGCTATACACCAGGCCACATTGCATCGTACGGTTACACGTAAGAAAAAAGGAATTCCATGTTTATTTGGGGCAAAGGAGACTGTAATCTTGCCTCCGGAAACAAGCACACTCCAATCACTGAATGAAGCGTATCTTTCCATGCAAGCAGAAAGGCAGAAGGACATAGACAATTATGCAAACAACCTGCGCGACTATAACAAAGAGTTGAACCAAGAGCTACGCACCTTGATTGCTACGATGGAAGGGCAATTCCAGAATGTCCTTACAACTAAGGAACAATATCTTAAGAATTCGCATGACCGTTCCACTCTCGTCATCACCAGTCTTGTCCTTTCCGCGGTTCTTCTGTTGGCTGTATCATACCTGATTATTTTAAGGGATATACGTATAAGGGAAAAAGGGCGGAAACACTTGGAAGAACTAGTTTCGCAAAACTCTGTACTCTTGGACATGCAAAAGAATATCATCCTCAGCATTTCTCACGATATTCGAACCCCCTTGAATATTATTACCGGCAACACCGAACTGGCAATGAACACACGGGAAAAGAAACAGCGAAATATCTACCTGAAAAATATTGGAGATGTATGCCTTCATGTAGTACATCTTCTCAACAACTTGCTAGATGTATATCAATTGAATGAAGCAGAAGAAAAACGTCAAGATGTCCCGTTCAACCTTCATGAAATGTTAGAGCGCACTGCTGCGGGATTCTCGCATATGGCCAATAACAAGGGCATACGGTTTGTCTGCGATTTCAAAAACACGGATGTCAGACTTTATGGTGATGAGGTACGCATAGAGCAGATTATTGACAATTTACTTGCTAATGCCGTAAAGTTCACTGAATCAGGCACGATTAGTTTTCGCGTTTGTTACCATGGCAGGAAACTATCACTGGAAATTGAAGATACCGGCAGTGGTATGACCGAAGAGACACTTTCACGCATTTTCCGTCCGTTTGAGCGTAAGGCATCAGCTGCCAATGCCGACGGACATGGCTTGGGGTTATCTATCACACAAGGGCTAGTAAAGTTGCTTGACGGGAGCATTGAAGTAACCAGCTCCATCGAGCAGGGAAGCATGTTCCGTGTAACTCTTCCGTTACGGCAAACAGACGAACCGGTGAATAGCAAGAATTCGATGCAACCTCATTTTGAACACCTGCCTCATCGTGTTCTGCTTATTGATGATAATATCATGCTGAGAGATGTAGTCAAGAAAATGCTGGAAAGAAAAGGTATAGTATGTACGGCATGCCCTTCCGTCAAAGAGTTGGTTAAGGCTATGCGTAACATAGATTATGACTTGTTATTGTCCGATATACAAATGCCAGAAACCAACGGGTTTGATTTGCTTGCTCTGTTGCGCAACTCAACTATTGGTAATTCGCGAACAATACCTGTAGTTGCCATGACCGCACGCGGTGACTACGAGAAGAAGGATTATTTAGAAGCCGGATTTGCTGACTGTATTTACAAACCGTTTTCTCTTCCGGATCTGTTACATCTACTTTCAACTCTTAAAGAGTGCTGGGATGATAAAAAATATAAGGTGGATTTCAGTACGATGTTAGCAGATGTTGAAGACAAGACAAAACTGCTAGAGTCCTTTATTGAACAGTCAAAACGGGATGCGGATGAACTCGCTTCAGCCATGAATGATTGTGATCGAAAAAGATTGCGTAAGATTGTTCATCGTATGCAGCCAATGTGGGAGCTGTTGAAATTGGATGAGACCTTGTTTACTTATCGGCTTCTACTGAAAGACTTTGTTACTGATGATAATGCTATACGAGAACATACACAACAAATTCTGAAGTGTAACACTATGCTGATAGAAGAAGCGAATAACGAAATAAAAAGATTGAACAATGAAAAGGAGAATATTAATTGTTGAGGACAATGTAGGCTTGTCGCAGATGCAGAAGGACTGGTTTGCACAGGCAGGTTATGATGCGGTAACGGCCATAAGCGAACCGATAGCACGCTCATTGATACGTAAAACCACATTCGACATGATACTTTCAGATGTACGTCTGCCAGAAGGGAACGGTATCTCTTTATTGGAATGGATCCGTAGAGAAAAGAAAGATATTCCATTTATAATTACGACTGAATATGTATCGGTTCCGGATGTGGTACGTACTATTAAATTGGGTGCAATAGACTACTTGCCCAAGCCTGTTCATAGAGAACATTTACTGGAATTGGCAGAGGATGTGTTTAAGCCTATGGTTACAGTACGAAAAAAGGAAAAGGTAATGTTTCATCGGACAAGTCCTCTAATATTGCAAGTACAAAAAAATAGTCCGGTTGGTTGCCTCTTCAGAAATGGCTGTAATGATACTTGGAGCCAACGGAACAGGCAAAGAATCAGTGGCACAGAGTATCCATCAAGGCAGTGAACGCTGGAATAAACCTTTCGTGGCGGTGAATTGTGGGGCGTTGCCCCGTGAACTGGCAGCCTCTCTTCTTTTCGGACATGAAAAAGGAGCATTTACCGGTGCAGATACCGCCAAGGCTGGTTATTTCGATATGGCGAAAGGCGGAACATTATTTCTGGATGAAATCGGAACAATGTCTTATGAAATTCAAACCATGCTTCTCCGTGTGTTGCAAGAAAGTACCTATACACCAATCGGCAGCAGTAAGGAACGAGTAGCGGATGTGCGGATAGTCTCTGCCACAAACGAGGATTTGCTGCAGGCTATCAAGGAGGGGCGGTTCAGGGAAGACCTCTATCACCGTTTGAACGAATTTGAAATTCAACAGCCATCGTTGGCTGAATGCCCGGAGGATATCCTTCCCTTGGCTGAGTTTTTCCGTGAACGCTATTCAAGGGAGCTGAAACGGGAAACAAGCGGTTTTTCCGATGATGCCAGACGCAGAATGCTTGCCTATCCATGGCCGGGTAATGTGCGTGAACTGCAAAATCGGGTAAAACGTTCCGTGCTTGTTTCCGAATCACCGTTATTAGAAATGGAAGGATTAAATACAGAAATCCACCAGCATAATAATGAGACAATTCCCTTAACTGCTATCCGCCCGCTGAAAGACGAAACGCAGGAGAAAATGAACATAATCAATGCTCTTAAAGCCTGCAACGGACATCGGGAACAGGCGGCTGCGATGCTCAAAATCAATCCGGCAACACTGTACAGAAAGATGAAAAAATACGGGCTAAAATAAAATGCTATGACAAGTATTCAATAATTTCAATAGGAAAAGTATGTTTGCATATCATCTGTAGATTAAAAATCTCACTTCTTCCAACAATGGTATTTGCCGTCTGATTTACCGTAATTCTTGCAGGATGTAACTTGCATTTTGCGAGATTTCTTGCATTCTGCAAGGTCTTATTTCCATCATTTCTTTTCTCTAATAATTTTTATTTCGCTGTATTTCAATGGAATATCGATGCTATTCCATGAAACATGGTGACATTGGCATACCGTTAGCCCTATACCATAATATAACCTGTTGCGCGACAAGGTGTAATCACCCGATTATTTACACTCAAAGACAGACCGTATTATGATACAGATAGACCGTGAAACCTTCCAGATGATGCTCCATCAGATCATGGAACGGTTCGACAAGATTGAAGACAGGCTGAACCGCATGAACCGCCAGACTTCCGCCCTTGACGGCGACAAGCTGCTGGACAATCAGGACATGTGCGAGCTGCTCGGCATAACCAAACGCACCCTCGCACGGTACCGCCAGAAGAAACTCGTGGCGTATTACATGATTGACGGGCGTACCTATTACAAGTCTTCTGAGGTAGAGGCATTCCTCAACCAGAAGGGGAAACGTATGCCGGCAAGACTGAAAAACCAGGTGGAATAATAAAACTGAAAAGAATATGGAACTTGTATGTATTGACAAACAGACTTTTGAAGAGCTGCGTATCCGCTTCTGCAAATTTGAGGAACGGATGACACACATTTGCCGACCGGTAGAGGACCTCGGCCTGAAAAACTGGCTGGACAACCAGGAAGTGTGCGATGTGCTCCGCATCAACAAAAAGACTCTTCAGGCATATCGGGCCAAAGGGATACTTCCCTTCAGCCGTATAAAGAACAAGCTCTTCTACAAGCCGGAAGATATACAGAGATTGTTGGATTTGAGTTATCACCCTTTAATAAAGAGCAGATTATGAGCTATCATTTCATAGACAAGAAAGACCCGCACATTGATGTGATGTTTCAGGGATTGGAGAAATTGGAGAAGATGCTTTCGGTATTGGAGGAAATCCCGAAAACGTTCTTCAACGGTGAACGCTTCCTTACGGATGAAGAACTTTCCAATGTCCTGCGGGTAAGCAGACGCACATTGCAGGAATACCGTACATCCGGTGTAATCCCTTACTACCTGGTACAGGGAAAGGCTCTCTATAAAGAGTCCGACATTATGAAAATACTGGACGATGCCTATAAGCGGTGCCGGGAAGAACAACGCTGGGTATAGCTGGCATCATTAAAGTCAGAACGGAGAAACGACCTGCCGGGTTGCGGTTGTTTCTCCGTTCTCCTTTTCATACGGCTTGCGATTTCCGCTTCCGTTTTTTCTTTGTCGTGAAATCCTCTTCACATAATTCTATGCTGTTACCGAAGCCGGTGGCTCTCAAGCGTTTCATGTCCTCGTCCACTTTTGTGTCCATGACCTGCGCGTAAATTTGCGTGGTGGAAATGGAGGTATGTCCCATCATACGGCTTACCGTCTCTATCGGGACACCCAACGAGAGAGTGATGTGGGTTCCGTAATTATGCCGGGCCTGGTGGAAGGTCAAATCAAATCCATAGGCCTTTCCCAATTCTTTTGTCAGCATGATAAAATAACAGCGTCCGTAAATGTTGAACACCTTGTCCCCGGTTCTCTGGCTACGGTACTTCTCTATGATTTGGAGAGGAATATCCAGCAGACGGACAGAGGAAAGCGTATCGGTCTTTTGGCGGTGGATATGAATCCACCAAGTGCCGTCGTCTGCCTGCGTAATATCATTTACTGACAACCTCTTCAAATCCGCATATGCCAGTCCGGTAAAAGTCGAAAAGATGAACATATCCCTCACGAATTGTAATTGCGGCTTCTCTACGGGAGTAGTCATCAATGTCTTGAGGTCCTCCAGCTTCATGTGGCGGCTTCTTCTTTTGGGGAGTTCGGGGTGCAGACGGCAGTATGGATCCCGTCTCAACGTGCCCTGGCTGACAGCCCGTACCGTAAGTTTCTTCAAGCGGTACAGATGCTCATGCACGCTTTTGGGCTTCAGGTTGCGGTCGGTGCGCAGGAAAACTTCAAAATCGTCATAGAACACCCTGTCAAGACTTCGCAACGTGACATCTTCCATACCCTTCTTTTCCCGTACAAATGCGGAAAGATGTTTGTATGAACGCTGATAGGACTCGTATGTCTCCCGTATGCGGTCTATCCCGACACGTTTCTTGAATTCCTCATTATGCTCCCTGAAGAGAGCCAGCAGGGTAAGCGGTTTCTGTCCGATACCTTTGACTGCATTCTTGACCAGTTCTGCCGTGATGAAACCCAGGCTGTTCTTTATCCGATCATAATGTCCGGCTATCTCGCTTGTCAGGTCATCTATGGCGCGGTTCACAGTAACGGCATTCTCGCTTCGTCCATCTGCACGCCCTTTCTCCGGATTCCAGATAGCCGGATTGACAGATACTTTGGTACCTATCTGAGCCCATTCGGCATCGATGCTCACCTTGCACAACAACTGGCACATCCCGTCCTTGCGTATTTTTGTACGGTTGATATAAAACAGCACGGCAAATGTGCTGCGGCGTTTGGTATTCTGTTTCTCAATATTCTGTTCCATATACTTTCCATTTAAGGGTTTATTAAATGACGACAGAAAAGCGTTCTGAAATTTTCCGATTCAGTGCCTTTGTATCGGCATCTATCTTGTCATCGGTTACTTTCGCATAAATTTGGGTGGTTTCTATCTGACTGTGTCCGAGCATTTTGCTGACTGTTTCAAGGGGTACGCCATGGGAAAGTGTTATTTCCGTAGCGTATGTATGACGGGCGGCATGAAAGACCAACGGACGGTTTATGTGGCAGATTTGCGCAATCTCTTTCAAATAATGGTTCAGCATAGAATTGCAGTACATCGGCAGCAACTTGTCATCGGGAGCAGTGTCGCTGTACTTCTTCAGAATCTGTAATGGCAAATCAAGCAGCGGAATCTCAAATTCTATTTTGGTTTTCTGTCTGGCACTTTTTATCCACCATGTCCCATCTTCTGCTGAACATAGGTTGCTTTTGGTCAGCAGACACATATCTCTATATGAAATCCGGTAAAACAGGAAACAAAAATATATCACGGACATGATATAATGTCTGTCTGTGAAGCGGAGTGGTCATGATTCTGTGTAACTCTTCTGCCGTGAGATATTTCTGTACGGCTTTAGGACGCACCGGCTCGTATCCCAAAAACGGACTGGCGGTAATGATACCGTCAGCGATGGCCTCGCCGACAATCGTTTTCAGTTGTACGGTCAGATTGATGATTGTTCCGGGGGCGAGATTGCGTTCTGTCCGAAGGTACAAATCATACTTGTCAATAAAGGAACGGTCCAGTGCTGAGAACGGAATATCGGAGAGTTTGTATTTTGTCTGCAAGAATCTTTCGATATGGTTGTAGGCATTCCGATAAGCACGCAAGCTTTTCATGGTACGGTTTACTCCCACACGCTTTTCAAAACAATTGATAAATCGTCTGAAGTAGCCCAAAAGAGTTTCCTGTCCGCTGGACATTCCAAGCAGAATACTTTTTACCTCTTCTGCTGTCACACCGTCACGTACAGCCGACAGTTCTGAGTAGATACTTAAAGCCATTGCACGAATCTCGTCCAGACGGTTGTTTATTTCCTTTGCAGCCATACTCTTGCCTGACGCACGTCCGGAAGTCCAGCGCGACTGTGAAACTTTCATCTTCACACTGAATGCCGCTTCCGAGTATTTTCCGACACTTAATTTAGCCATTACAGGGCTGTTTCCGTCAACATCCGCCTCGCTCTTTTTCAGGTAGAACGATACCTTTACATTTGCTTGATTCATAACTAATTCCTTTGTTTGCAAAATTATTATATAGCGAGCAAATGAATGGCATGAAAAATATAGCGGAACGGAGAATAAGGTCCTTCGCCTAACAAACAAACCCTGTCTTTTTTTCTAATACGGAAAAATATGACTAAGTTTGCATGATAGACATAGCAAGAAACATCGTTCCATGCAGTGATAAACAGGATATGAAAAGTAGAAATGGAAGCTATTTCCAACCCTCTTTTTCAACCCGGAAAAGGCAACGGATAAGTAGCAAATCTTTCTCTTAACCTTTCATTATCCTGCATTTTAGCGATTTGGAAAGGTATAGAAGAATTTGGCTTAACTCTCCTCAATACCAAACACTTACTTTATTTATCCAAATTTTGCCGTTTTTTGCGAGTTTCCATATATTTGTGCAGGCTAATTCATAAAAACATAAATAGCAATTATGGCAGAAGAAAGTAATATTCCTATGACGAGGAATCCGTCAAGGCAATAATCGAATGGGCACAAACAACCCAGTTACCCAAGGAGGTGATGCTAAGTGAGGCAGAACATATTTTTGACACCTCTATGTATGTTAATGCGAATATCTGCGATATAAAGCAGCATTATCCGGATGCTTTCTATAATCCGGCCATTGATAGATTGTATCGG
>ENA-OQJO01000100-OQJO01000100.1-human-gut-metagenome-genome-assembly--contig:-NODE-100-length-11533-cov-1.799228_pt1 | contig 11533 bp, 14 predicted proteins | sample MGYA00242613_ERZ504780 | MGnify/ENA primary metagenome ERZ504780 (study PRJEB26092, sample SAMD00036368) | human gut metagenome | host: Homo sapiens | study: EMG produced TPA metagenomics assembly of...
ATTAGACCGTTTCGGGGTCGCCTACAGCCTTCATGATATCGAACATGAGGATGGTGCTGCAGAGAAGGCCATTGCGATCAGCGGACAACAGCACATTCCCGTGATTCGGTTCGCCGATGGCTCATGGCTGGTGGAGCCTTCGGCCACGCAGTTGCAAGCCAAATGCAAGGAACTCGGCCTGATCTGATTCAACATTGCGTATGCCATCTCACGAGCCGGACAAGGAGAATTGTCTCCTGTTCGGCTCGTAGACGTATGTGGGTCGGCTTCCGAATGGACTTTGCCCAACTCGCGGACATTGTCTGCACGTGATTGCATTCTTTGGTAAGTTTTTGCTTGGGTTCGGCAATGGTTGCAGAACCTACGGAAAGCCGTCAATCAACAGGCTTTCGAGAGAAAACCAAAGAAGGGAGTAATGTCATGCCGTTCCTTATTACGCTCCTTGTCATTGCACTTATCGTCGCTTTCCTGTTCTTGTCCACGTTGTTTATCGTGCCGCAGCAGCAGGCCTATATTATTGAGCGTTTCGGCAAATTCAACAAGGTGCAGTTCGCCGGCATTCATATTCGAATCCCGTTCGTGGACCGTATCGCCATGAAAACCAACATGCGCGTCAATCAGCTTAATGTGCAGTTGGAGACCAAGACGCTTGACAATGTGTTCGTCACGGTGGTGGCGTCCACTCAGTTCCGTGTTGACCCGAGCAATGTGGCCACCGCATACTATGAGCTGCGTGATCCGGCTGGTCAGCTGCGTTCCTACATGGAGGATGCGCTGCGTTCCGCCATTCCTGCATTGTCTTTGGACGATGCCTTCTCCCGTAAGGACGATGTGGCCTTTGACGTACAGAAGACCGTCGGCAACGAAATGTCCCGCTTCGGTTTCACTGTGGTCAAGACGCTGATCACTGCCATCGATCCGAGTCCGCAGGTCAAGAACGCCATGGATTCCATCAACGCTGCCCAGCGCGAGAAGGAGGCCACCCGTCAGCGCGCCGAAGCCCAGCGTATTCAGATCGAGACCCAGGCGGCAGCCGAGGCTGAGAAGACCCGTCTTCAGGGTGAAGGCCAGGCCAACTATCGTCGTGAGATCGCCAATGGTATCGTCGACCAGATCAAGAGCCTGCAGGCAGTCGGCATGAACGTGAACGACGTGAACAATGTGGTGTTGTTCAACCAGTATCTCGACACCATGCGTAATCTCGCCTCGTCGCAGAATGCGAAGACGGTGGTGTTGCCGGCTTCGACGCCTGGCGGTTTCAACGAGATGCGCGACCAGATCACCCAGGCCATGATGTCCGCGGACGAAGCTGCGAAATAGTCGCAAAATAGCCGTGCCGATGCTCTGCATCGATGACAAGATGACCTTCGTATTCGTGTTGTGCGAATTCTTGCGCCAAAGTGCTTTTTCCAACACGTCGTGCTCCCTCAATAAGCATGGCGCGCTTGCCATTCGACTGGCTTTTCCAAGCCATGAGTGTTGCGCCTGAAGAGCATGGTGTACTCCTTGAAAATTAAGGCATTTACACGAAATGCAGAGTAAGGACAGCGCGTTTTATACACGAAATGCAGAGTGTCGATACGGGGCGAGGATGTTTCGCTGACGTTCCAGAGGCATGAAGAATCCCTCCTTTCGAGACGGCCGCTTATATGTGACGGAGAGCGCGGCGGTGAAAGGAGGGATTATTGTTTGGCGCGTTGCCGTACCGCAACGCACGTCTATGTGATTGGCCTGTCGGCAATGACCGTGTTTTGCGCACGCATGTCATACGTTTCGGCGTATGTCACGCCATGCTGGCAAGACCTTCCTTGGAGTTTGAATTCGGCAGTGAGCAGTTCATCGCATGTGATTCAAGCAGGTGAAGCTGTTTCTGCAGGTCCATGACTTTCTTTTCCAGCCATTTGATGGTCATGGCTTGGGTGATCACCAGCAGATCGCGCTGCCCGGAATCGGATTTGTTTGCCAACGTCTGTGCTTCAAGCATGATTTTCGGATCGGCTTTCCAACGGGCGATCGCGCGTTCGATGCGCTTGCCTCCCACGATTTTCGGATCAAGACCTGCGCTGGCGAAAATACTGGTAGGACCGTTGCCGCGCAGATATTGCGCCATGCAACGCACCTGAAATTCCTTCGAGTACGTGATGCGGTCCATGGAAGCTCGCTCCACCGCGGGCAGGGTGTTCAGGTAATACACCTCGGTTTGAGTAAAACGACGACGCATGATGGTTCCCCTTGTGTGATATGCGGATGACGCTTCCGACAACGTCATCCGAATGTCTGCCTCGTTGTTTTCATTCTATTTTTGCGAGATTCGGGGATTTTGCCGTCTGGCACGAAACGAAGTGTTTTTGGCACGAAACGAGAAAACCACCCTAGTTAGGGTTGTTTTAGGAGGATGTGAGACGGGGGTCTGTGCTTCTCGGGGTGTTCCCCTAAGGGATGCAGGGAACTGGAAAACGGTATAAACTCGGTTGTGGGACAGACGTATTGACGCCGTGTGGGGGAGGGCAACGAAGACTATGACAGATCATGAAGGGCAAGAGTCGATGGAGGGGGCGCGCAGACCCATCATCGAAGTCAAGAATCTGCGTAAGGAATATCCGGTGCTCGACGAAATCGTCGTGGCGCTGGAACGCATCAATCTCACCATTCCGCAAGGGCAGATCTGCTGTATCTACGGCGAATCCGGTTCTGGCAAATCCACTCTGCTGAACCAGCTAGCAGGTATGGAAAAACCGACCAAAGGCGGCGTGCGCATCGGGGGAGGTGCCCATTTCTCGGTTGAATGAACGGCAATTGGCGGAATTTCGGCAAAAACATCTTGGTTTCGTATTCCAGTCATACAACCTGCTTCCCAATCTGACTGCCGTGGAAAACGTGGCAATGCCGCTGATGTTCCAAGGCATGCCGAAAAACAAGCGTGAGGCAATCGCCAAGAAAATGCTGAAACGAGTAGGGCTCGGCAAACGCATGAACCACTACCCGACGCAAATGTCGGGCGGACAGCAACAGCGTGTCGGCATCGCGCGAGCGTTCGCAGCCAGACCGCAAGTCGTATTCGCCGACGAACCGACCGGCAACCTCGACTCCAAAACCAAAACCGACGTGATGAACATGATCTGCGCGTTCGCTCGCGACCTCGACCAAACCATCGTGCTCGTCACCCACGATGACAATATGGCGCAATATGCCGACCGTATCGTAACGCTACTTGACGGACGCATCATCGATGACCGTCTGATGAACAACGCGTGACGGCAGAGAAGAGAAGGAAATTCCATGAGTAACAGCAACCATTCCGCAAAATTCATCAACATGCTCATCGCATTGATGGCGTCCATCGCCATCGCGCTGACCTGCATTGTGCCGACGGCGCTCGCCGAAGACGGTGATGGCACTGACGACAACAACGGCGGCTCCACCGTGCAGCCGGCCGGTCCGGTGCCGAACATCATCATCACCAACTTCACCTATGGCGACGGTTCCGTGGCGGTCGGCACGAATTTCGATCTTGGCTTCACCTTCCAGAATATGGGCAAGGTCGCGGTCGGCAATATGGTCGTGACCGTTGATGGCGGCGAGAATTTCGCCATTTCCGGCGGTACGAACACGTTCTACTACGATGCGCTGAATGCGGGAGCTGCGTTGACGCAGACCGTGCCGATGCAGACACTGGCCAGTGCGAAAAACGGCGCGCAGGGCATCGACATCAGCTTCAAATACGAGTATGTGGACGGTGCCGCACGCAGCTCCAACACTTCCGACATCAAAATTTCCGTACCCGTTTCGCAGCCTGATCGTTTTGAATTGAACGATCCAGTGGTGCCCAATATCGTCAACGCGGGTGAGGAAACTACTATCACCATGGATTACGTGAACAAGGGCAAGGGCGACGTTTCCAATGTCGAGGCGAGCGTTGAAGGCGACGGTATCACCGCCACGCAGGCCAAGCAGTACGTCGGCAATGTGGCGTCCGGCGCTTCTGGTTCCATCGGATTCGCTTCACTGCGGATGCGGCCGGCGAATATGATGCCAAACTGAAGGTGACGTACGAGGATGCCGACGGTCAGCAGCAGACCAAGGAATCGCCGGTGAAGATTACGGTGTCTGAGGCTCCGGCTCCCACCGATCCCGGTATGGATGTTGACCCGCAGGAAAATCAAGGCATTCCGACTTGGGTGTGGATTGTCGTTGCCGTGGCTGTCGTTGCCGTGATCGCCATTGTGGTTGTGGTGGTTGTGCGTCGCCGCAAGAAGGCGAAGAAGGCTGCCGAGGATGACGATTGGGATTGGGATCCCTCCGATTCGCATGCAGGTGCTGATGATGGTGCGGCTAATACGGCTGGTGCCATTGACGCGCCGACCCAGGTGATTGATTCCGTGCCCTCCGCCAAGGAGTGAGCATGCGATTTTCGGATATTGCACGTTCATGCACGCAGAATCTGCTGCGTCGCAAATCACGTACGATTCTTACGGTACTTGGCGTGATCGTCGGCTGCTGTTCGATCGTGCTCATGATTTCCATTGGCCAAGGCATCAACGAACAGAACGAGCAGATGCTACAAAAACATGGGCAACCTGAACGACATCACCGTATATGCGGACGGCGGAGGCTCGCATTCCACGGCAACGTCATCCAGTGTGAGCGGTGCCGACGGCGAACAGGCGAAACTCGACGATGACGCCGTGCAGAATTTCCGCAGCATTGCCGGTGTGGCCGGAGTGCTTCCTCAGAAAACGATGTCATACAGTGTGGATGCCACGCAAGGAGCTGGCTCCCGGTACGTGTCGCAATATGTCAACGTGGTGGGAGTCGACGCCACGCAATTGGAAGAATCCGGCTATAAATTGGCCAGCGGGCGTCTTCCGATGCGTGCCGGCGAAGTGTTGGCGGGTAAATCCTTCGTGTATTCGTTCTACGACAAGTATGCGTCAGATCCGAGCAATCATCGTATAGAAGCGGGCGATTATTACTGTGATGAGCACGGTTGCGTCCAATCCGAAGGCGAAGACCCGTTCTTCGATATGCTGAACTCCAAAATCACGTTGATTACCGGAGCCAACTATCAAAGTCCCGACGACTACCGCAAGGTGGGCGCGGATCCGTGGCGTCATCCGATTCCGGCAGTGGTGAGAGTCCCACCATTACCATGCCATACACGGTGGTGGGTGTCATTGATTCCTCCGCCAACAACTATGATGCGTTCACTTCCGGCATTGTGATGAGCATCGACGATATGAAAACGTTGAACGCCAAAATATCGGGGGACACCAAGGCCAACACGTCGAGCAAGGTCGTTTATGATCAGGTACTGGTGCACACCCAAGACATCAAAGACGTTGCCGACGTTGAAGCGCAAATCAAAGGCGCCGGTTATCAGACTTCCTCCTTTGAGCAAACGCGTAAGGAGATCGAAAAGCAGTCGCGGGGCATCCAGTTGGCTTTGGGCGGCATCGGCGCGGTGTCGTTCTTCGTTGCCGCGATTGGTATTGCCAACACCATGATTATGTCGGTGTCGGAACGTACGCGCGAAATCGGCATTATGAAGGCTCTTGGCTGCTATGTGCGCGATATTCGCATGATGTTCCTGTGCGAGGCTGGTGCGATCGGCCTTGTCGGCGGTGTGATCGCTTGCTTGATTTCCGCGATTGGTTCGATAGGCATCAATATGGCGTCTTTGGGTGGATTCAGCATTGAGAATATCGGCAAAGCGATTATGGGCGGCGACGATGTGACTCGCATTTCGGTGATTCCGTGGTGGCTTTTTGTGGTGGCCGTGCTGTTTTCGATCGCCGTTGGTGTGGTAGCAGGTTTCGGCCCGGCCAATAAGGCTGTGAAGATTCCCGCTTTGGATGCCATCAAGAATGATCAGTGATTGCTGATTACAGATCGCTGATTTATAGATTGGCGGGGAATGGTCCACAGATATACCGATCATTCCCCGCCAATTCGCTTATGTATCGATTATTCGCTGAGAATACCGCGGATTCGAGAGACGATGGTTTCTGAAGTCAATCCGTAACGTTCGTTAAGCTCGCCAAGAGGCACTCGGTCGGTGAACTCTTTGGCTGCGCCGAAATTCAGCACACGAACGCGAGAAGCATTGGCATTACTGGAATTGGCATAAAATGCGGTGACTTTCTCACCCCATCCGCCTTCTAGCTGGCCATCTTCCAACGTAACAACCAAACGATGCCCATCGGCAAGCATCGCCAGTAATTCGGCATCCATCGTGGAATATTGCAATGCGTCAACAAGCGTCGCGGTAATCGCAGCATGTTCTTCATCATTTTTCGGCCAGTGCCGACGTAATTTCGGCAGCCAACGGCATGGTGTTGCCGAGTCCAAGAATCGCCACATCCCTGCCGGGCTGAACGATCTGATAGCGGGCGAACGGGTATGCTCCGGCAATATTGACGGCTGGATCATGCTCTTTCGGCACGCTGCAACGGGTCGAACGCCATATCGGCGGCACGTTCAAGTGCGAGAATCTGCTCGCCGGGCATACGAATCGCCACCACGCCATGTTCGGACGGGCCGGTAGCCCAAGCCAACATGTCAAGCATCTGTTCGCCGCTCGCGGGAGCCAAACAGGTCACGTCGGGAACATTGGCGAACATCGTCATATCGAATGTGCCCGAATGCGTATTGTCCGCGCCGGAAATTCCCGCGCCGAAAATCAGCAGCGTGGCGGGAACATGATTCAATGCCAACTCTTGCTGCAGCTGGTCGAACGTGCGTTGGAAGAACGTGGCGGAAGTCGCAAGCACCGGGCGTCCGCCAGCCCTGGCGATACCCGCGGCGAACGCGCGGCATGTTCTTCCGTGATACCGGTATCGACGTAGTGGGCGCCGGCACGTTCGCGAAAATCTCGGGTGATGCCATTCGATCCGGGGGTTGCGGGGGAGGATGACCACCAATCCCGGCTCATTGTCGAAACGACGTTCCAGCGATGCCATGGCCATTTCGCCATAATATTTGCGTGCGTCAAGCGGTTTGCCGAGCGAGGCCTCCGGATCCTGCCAATGGTTGGCCTCGCATTGGCCCGCATGAGGTTGAGGATTGGTCTGATTGCAGCCATCCGAACCATTGTCGGCTTCCGTTTCGTCATTGAAGCCCAAGCCTTTGGTGGTGTGGATATGCACTACGATCGGGTGGTCAATGTCTTTGACCTCGTTCAGTACTTCCACCAGCGCGTCAACGTCATTACCCTGCTCCACATAGCGGTAGTCCAAGCCGAATGCTTTGAACAGATTCAGTTCGGCCATGCCATTCGACGTACGCAACTTGGCAAGCTGCCCGTACATACCGCCGAAATCCTCAGCGATCGACATTTCGTTGTCGTTGACGATGATGATGAGATTACCGCCCTGTTCGGCCGCATTGTTCAGTCCCTCGAACGCAATGGCCGAACTCAGGGATCCATCGCCGATAATGGCGATAACATTGCCGATAGTGCTTTCGCCGGCGGCGCCGCGCTGCATATCGCGGGTTTTGGCAAGACCGCAGGCCAGAGAAATCGAAGTGCCGGTATGGCCGAGCACAAAGGAATCATGCTCGCTTTCCAGCGGATTCGTGAAACCGGTCACCTCATCAAAACGAGATTGGTCCAAGTATGCTGCGGCGCGGCCGGTAAGCATTTTGTGCACGTAGCTTTGGTGCGACACGTCGAAAATGAAACGGTCGCGGGGCGAGTCGAACACGCGGTGCAATGCCACAGTGAGCTCCACCACGCCAAGATTCGAGCCGATATGCCCGCCATGTTTTTTGCCGTAGTCGAGCAGTGTGGCGCGGATTTCGAGGCATAGATCGCGTAATTGCTGGGCTGAAAGGGCATGTACGTCCGCCGGAGTGTGAATCGAACTCAAAATGCCAGCGGTCATCGTGCGCAATCACCCTTCCCATTCAATCAATGCAACCAACTGCGAAATCCTATCCCACTGTATGCCCCGACGAGGGTGTTTGCGGCAAAGGAGCGCAAAGTCTTCTCAACTTGAGGCACAATAGAGGTGTTTGCAATCGTGAAAAGCCGTTATTCGCAAAGGAGCGCGAACATGAAAGCCGTATATGCCAACGGAACGAATTATGATGATCCGCTGTCCGTGCTTGAAGTGGGCACTATGCCTGAGCCTGAAACCAAGCCATTCTGGTCCACCATTCGTGTGAACTCGGCGAGCGTGAACCATCATGACGTGTGGAGCCTGCAAGGTGTGGGGCTTTCCGACGAGCAGACGCCGATGATCCTCGGCACGGACGCGGCTGGCGTGTTGGAAGAAGACATTCCCGTACGAAAGGGACTTAAGGCCGGTTCCGAAGTGGTCTTGTATACCTTCGTTGGTACCGATGGCGCCGGTGTGATGCCGGGGGAGAGACGCTCGATCCTGTCCGAACGGTATGCGGGAACCATGGCCGAATACACACAGGTGCCCAGCGCCAACGTGTTCGCCAAGCCCGCGAATCTGAATCTTGATGAGGCTGCCGCATTGGGTACCAGCTGGCTTACCGCATATTCCCTGCTGTTCGCATCGGCGAATGTGAAGCCGGGAGACACGGTGCTTATTCAAGGCGCCGGAGGCGGCGTGTCGACCGCGGCGATTCAGCTTGCTCACGCGGCCGGATTGGAAGTGTTCGTCACGTCACGAAGCGAAGACAAGCGTGCGCGAGTGTTGCAGCTCGGTGCCGATGCGGCTTTTGAAACGGGTGCGCGACTGCCGCGCAAGGCGGATGCCGTCATTGAATCCGTCGGCGCGGCCACATGGAGTCATTCCGTCAAATCCGTACGCCCGGGAGGAACTATCGCCATTTGCGGCGCGACTACTGGCGACCAGCCGGGTGCAGAGCTTACGAGAATCTTCTTCCAGGATATTCGAGTGCAGGGCAATACCATGGGCTCCCGTGAGGATTTCGCACGTTTGCTGAAATTCGTGGAACATGCCGATCTGCATCCGGTCATCGATTCCGCATATGCGATCGACGACGCGCATCTTGCGTTCTCCAAGATCGTGAATGGCGACGTTTTCGGAAAAATCGTGCTGCACATCTAGCCGATTTGCGTAAAGTAAACGGTGTTCAAGAACATGTTCTTTTGGATTCTTTCGGAGGTCCTTGATGGCAGATAACAAGCCTGAAGTCGCAGTGATTATGGGGTCGGCGAGCGATTGGGAAACCATGAAGCATGCCTGCGAGATGCTTGACCAGTTCGAAGTGCCGTACATGAAGCAGGTGATTTCCGCGCACCGCACCCCGGAATTGATGGGCGAGTTCGCGCATAGTGCCCGTGCCAACGGTCTGAAGGTCATCATCGCCGGAGCCGGCGGCGCGGCACATCTGCCGGGCATGGTCGCGGCCCAGACCACCCTGCCGGTCATCGGCGTGCCGGTGCGCTCCCACGCGCTGTCCGGCTGGGATTCGCTGCTGTCCATCGTGCAGATGCCCGGCGGCATTCCGGTGGCCACCACCGCCGTCGGCAACTCCGGTGCCACCAACGCCGGCCTGCTCGCCGTGCAGATGCTCTCCGCCTTCGAGCCGGAACTGGCCGACAAGCTTGAGGATTACCGTAACGAACTGAAGGAAAAGGTGGCCGAATCCAATGCCCAGCTTGTCTGAAGAAACGGGCGGCCGCGTCTCCATGCTGATGCCGGGCTCGACCATCGGCATCATCGGCGGCGGCCAGCTCGGCCGCATGATGGCGCTGTCCGCGCGCTACATGGGCTTCCGCATCGGCGTGCTCGACCCGACACCCGACTGTCCGACCGCTCAGGTCGCGGATTTCCAAGTGACCGCCGAATACGACGACATCGCCGCCATCCGCGAACTGGCTGAAAAGTCCGACGTGCTCACCTACGAGTTTGAGAACGTGGACGCCGACGCCATCGACCAAGTTCGTTCCCTCGCGGCGGCCCCGCAAGGCACCGATCTGCTGCGCGTCACGCAGGACCGTGTCAACGAGAAGCGGTTCATCAACGACCATGGCACGCCCACCGCGCCGTGGAAGGCTGTCAACAGCGTCGAGGAACTTGAAGCGGCACTTGATGAGATCCACTATCCGGCTGTGCTTAAAACCCGTTCCGGCGGTTACGACGGCCACGGCCAGACCGTGCTCAAGTCCGAAGCCGACTTGGAGCAGGTGCGCGCCCGCGCCGACCATGACGGCAGCTTCCCGCCAAGCATTCTGGAAGGCTTCGTCGATTTCGCGTTCGAAGCGAGCATCCTCGTCGCCGGCAACGGCAAGGATTACGTGACCTTCCCGATCGTGCGCAACGAGCATCGCAACAACATCCTGCACATGACCATCGCGCCGGCCGAAGTGGACGAAACCGTGGCCAAGGAGGCGCACGAGCTGGCGTTGCGACTGGCCAAAGGCTTCGAACTCGCCGGCATTCTGGCCATCGAACTGTTCATCACCAAAGACAACAAGGTCATCGTCAACGAACTGGCCCCACGTCCGCACAATTCCGGCCACTACACCATCGAGGCCTGCTCGTTCGATCAGTTCGACGCGCACATTCGCGGCATCGCCGGCTGGCCGCTCGAACAGCCGCAGCTGCTCAAGCCCGCCGTCATGGTCAACGTGCTCGGCCAGCATGTGGCGCCGACCCGTGCGCTCATCGCCGACCATCCCGAATGGAACGTGCACGACTACTGCAAGGCGGAAGTGCGCCACGACCGTAAGATGGGGCACATCACCGTGCTGACCGACGACACCGCCAAAACCGTGGCCGACCTTGAGGCCACCGGCTGCTGGGACGACTTGAGAAGCCTGACATCATAAGTAATGAGTGAACATATCGTGCGGCAGACCCGCCAGAAAGACGCCATCCGCGACGTGCTGAACGGCTGCGACGAATTCATCTCCGCGCAGGAGCTGCACCGCAAGCTGGAAGACCGTGGCGAACATATCGGACTCGCCACGGTCTACCGGCAGCTCAACGCCCTGGCTGAAGCCGGCCGCGCCGACACGGTCCGTCTCGACGGGCAGCAGCTGTTCCGCCTGTGCGGCGATGACGGGCACCATCATCACCTCGTCTGTACGAACTGCGGCAAAACCGTGGAAATTGAATCGCCTTCCGAAAGCTGGCTGAAAGGCATCTCCGACAAGTACGGCTTCACCATTGAACGGCACACGCTGGAGGTGTTCGGCCTGTGCGAGGACTGCCGGAAGGCGGACAAGTAGCGGCTGTCTGCCGTATTCCCGTTGGAATCGTATCGCCATCGGCGCAATCCAATCGTAAAAATCGTAAAGAAAAAACGTTGGACGTTGTCTTTTTCAGACGCATATATGACAATAGGGCATTGCAAACGAACTAAGTGGGGTTATGCGTGACCAAAGCAACATCGAAAAACGAGCCGATTGAGGAGCTCGACATCGCTACCGTGGACCCGATGGCCAAGAAAGCGGGCAAGGGAGTTCCCCGGCTGGCTCTACGGCGTGCTATTCGTACTGTTCGAATGCGGTGGGCGTTTGCCGCCCTGCAGATCGGTGTCAGCGAATCCGCCACTCGAGTCCAACTATCGAACAACATGTGGCTCTACC
>ENA-OQJO01000102-OQJO01000102.1-human-gut-metagenome-genome-assembly--contig:-NODE-102-length-11496-cov-1.765679_pt1 | contig 11496 bp, 15 predicted proteins | sample MGYA00242613_ERZ504780 | MGnify/ENA primary metagenome ERZ504780 (study PRJEB26092, sample SAMD00036368) | human gut metagenome | host: Homo sapiens | study: EMG produced TPA metagenomics assembly of...
CGTTTTGGAGAAAGAAGGAACGCCGAGAGGCGATGACGCTACATGCGCAATCACCACAAGTGATTGTTCGCATCTCACCGATATGACGACTTGGGGGTCACGTCTTTGCGAAAAGACGTGACCCCATGGTATTTTATGCCTTGTGTGCCATCCGGCGAAGGGCTTTGTCGTGAAAGTCCTGAGCCACCCAATATTGTCAACCGGCATACAACCAATTCGCGTCATGTTCGCGACGACCTGTGTCGGTCGGCCGACGCCGCAAGGCTTTGGCTGCACGCAGGAACGCATGACCAGGCAAGTAACCGACAGAAAGAGGTAGTAATACCATGGCTCAGATCAATATGAGCGACATGCTGAAGGCAGGCCTGCACTTCGGCCACCAGACCCGTCGTTGGAATCCGAAGATGAAGCAGTTCATCCTCACCCAGCGCAACGGCATCCACATCATCAACCTGTTCAAGTCGCTCGACATGATCGACAAGGCCTACGACTTCATCAAGGCCACTGTTGCCCACAACGGCACCGTGCTGTTCGTCGGCACCAAGAAGCAGGCTCAGGAAGCTGTTTCCGCTCAGGCCACCCGCGTGAACATGCCGTATGTCTCCGAGCGTTGGCTCGGCGGCATGCTGACCAACTTCCAGACCGTGTCCAAGCGCGTCTCCCGCCTCAAGGAACTTGAGGAAATGGACTTCACCGACGTGCACGGCTCCGGTCTGACCAAGAAGGAGCTGCTGCTCCTCGAGCGTGAGAAGGACAAGCTGGCTAAGCAGCTGGGCGGTATCCGCAACATGAACCGCACCCCGTCCGCCATGTTCGTGGTCGATGTGAACAAGGAAGCTCTGGCCGTCGAGGAAGCCCACAAGCTGGGCATTCCGGTTGTCGCCATCGTCGACACCAACGCCGATCCGGAATCCGTTGAGTATCCGATCGCCGCCAACGATGACGCCATCCGCGGCATCGAACTGCTGACCAGCCTCATGGCTGACGCAGTGGCCGAAGGTCTGCTGGAGCGTTCCGGCAAGGCCGCCAAGGCCGAAGGCGAAGCCGAGCAGCCGATGGCTGCTTGGGAAAAGGAGCTCCTCACCGAGGGCGCTCCGGCAGCTGAAGCCTCGGCTGAGGCTGAAGGCGAAACCAAGGCCGAGTGAGACCATGCTCTATGATGGGAGGTGCTATGCCTCCCATCATCGGGGCATCACCAAATTTTCAGAGGAGACAAATCAATGGCAGCAATCACTGCAGCTCTGATCAAGCAGGTGCGCGAGGAAACTGGCGCCGGCATGATGGACGTTAAGAAGGCTCTGACCGAGGCTGAGGGTGACGTGGCTCGCGCCAAGGAAATCATCCGTGCCAAGGGCATCCAGGCCGCTGGCAAGCGCGAAGGTCGCAAGGCTCAGGAAGGCACCATCGCCTCCCAGGTCGTGGAATCCGCCAATGGCCAGACCGGTTACGCCGTCGAACTGAATTCCGAGACCGACTTCGTGGCCAAGACTCCGAAGTTCGTGGAGTTCGCTGACAGCGTGCTCGAAGACGCCGTCAAAGCCGAGGCCGCTTCTGTGGACGAAGTGCTGGCAGCCGCTTCCGGCGAAGCCACCGTGAAGGAAGCCGTCGAAGAGGCGGCCGCTCTGTTCGGTGAACACGTCAAGGTCGGCCAGTTCGCCAAGGTCGAGGGTCCACACGTTGAGATCTACGCCCACAAGAAGTCCGCTGAGATGCCGCCGAGCATCGTGGCCATGATCGCCACCGATGAGGCCGGCGCTGCTGTGGCTCACGAAGCCGCTCTGCAGATTTCCGCAATGGGTGCCCAGTGGCTGACCCGCGAGGACGTTCCGGCCGATGTGGTCGAGTCCGAGCGCCGCGTGGCCACCGAGAAGTCCTTGGCCGAAGGCAAGCCGGAGAAGATCGTTCCGAAGATCGTGGAAGGCCGTCTCAATGCCTTCTACAAGGAGAACGTCCTGCTCGAGCAGTCCTATGTCAAGGATCCGTCCAAGACCGTCGGCGACCTGTTCAAGGAAGTCGGCGGCGCAGCCGTGGCTTTCGCTCGTGTCGAGGTCGGCAAGGGCGAGGCTGAGTGAATTCGGCTTCAATGGTGAATCCGTGCGTTAGACGCTAGAGATTCCATGAGGTTGGCCATCATCCACAGGGTGATGGCCAACTTTGTTTTCTTCTCGACGCTGTGTCGTTGCGGTGTGGTGTCTGTGTTTGCCGATACTCTTGAGAGCGGTAAATTTCGTGAGTTCTCGGGCAAGAAAGGCTTTTCATGACTGGCGAAAACACTGGTGATAATCCACGCAGAGTGCTGCTCAAACTATCCGGAGAGGCGTTTGGCGGCGGCAAAGTCGGCATTGACACGTCCGTCATCCGCCGTATCGCTGAGGAAATCGTTCCCGCGGTGCAGCAGGGCGTTCAGGTCGCCATCGTCGTCGGAGGCGGCAACTTCTTCCGCGGCGCGGAACTTCAACAGGCTGGAATCGACCGCTCCCGCGGCGATTATATGGGCATGCTGGGCACGGTGATGAATTGCCTCGCTCTGCAGGACTTCTTGGAGCAGGAGGGACAGGCCACGCGCGTGCAGACCGCCATCACCATGGGTCAGGTCGCCGAGCCGTACATTCCGCTCAAGGCCATTCGTCATCTGGAGAAGGGCCGTGTCGTGATTTTCGGCGCTGGTGCCGGTATGCCGTATTTCTCCACTGACACTGTGTCCATTCAGCGTTCTTTGGAAATCCATTGCGATGAGGTGCTGATGGGCAAGAACGGCGTGGACGGCGTTTATACCGCCGATCCTCGTAAGGACGAGAACGCCAAGCGTTTCGCCACATTGAGCTATAATCGTGCCCTCGTCGACAATCTCGCCGTTATGGATGCATCCGCGCTTTCCATGGCCCGCGACAACAAGCAGCGCATCCGTGTTTTCGGGCTCGAAGGCAATGGCAATGTGACCCGCGCCCTTCTCGGTGAGGAAATCGGAACTATGGTTTCCACCGCGGAGTCCACACTCGCTGAATAACGACATTCAACGTCGAATATCGATCAAACAACCAACAACAAGGAGTACAAATGGCAACTATTGTCGAACAGGCCAAGGCACAGATGGCCAAGTCCGTGGAATCCACCAAGGAGAACTTCTCCGGCATTCGTACCGGCCGCGCAAATCCGGCGCTGCTCAACGGTATCACCGTTGATTATTATGGAGCTCCGACCCCGCTGAAGGCCATCGCCACCATCGGCGTGCCGGAACCGCGTACCCTGTCCGTCACTCCGTTTGACGCGTCCCAGGCCAATGCCGTCGAGAAGGCGTTGCGTGATTCCGATCTGGGCGCCAGCCCGCGTCGCGACGGCAACGTCATTCGCCTGACCATGCCGGAGCTGACCGAGGAACGGTCGCAGGAATATGTCAACTCGCCAAGGCAAGGCGGAAGATGGCAAGGTCGCAGTGCGCAACATCCGACGCAAGGCCAAGGAATCCCTTGACAAGGCCATCAAGGACGGCGAGATGGGTGAGGACGAGGGCGATCGTCTGCTCAAGGAGCTCGACAAGATCACCAAGCAGACCACTGATGAACTTGATACCCTGCTCGAAGCCAAGCAGAAGGAGATCATGGAGGTCTGAGAGACCTTCATCTCCTGAAAAGAATCGACGCACAGCCAGACAGGGAACATGATGGAACATCAGGAACAGCTCGAAAAAGAAACCGAAGAGGCCATCAACGCCATCAACAAGAAGACGGGGCGTAATATGCCGCAGGCCATCGCCACAGGGCGGTGCTCGTCATCCTCATCTTGGCGTGTCTGCTGATCAGCATTGACTTGTTCGTCTATCTGGTTGTGCTGTTCATGGTGCTTGCCCTTTGGGAGCTGCGCGTCGATTTCGCCACTGCGGGACTTCATATTCCCGTGGCGGTGTTGTGGGTATGTTCGGCGGCGACGTTGCTGTCCACCTATTACAGCGAACGTCATATCGTCGCCATGACGGTATGCGTGCTGGTGTCTTTGGTGGTCGTAGCGATCGCCGCCAGCGCTAAAGTGACGTTCGGCAGCCGCATCTCTCTGGCCGTGGCGGATAAGCTTTCCCACACCGATGCAGGCGCAAGACTTGAATCCTCCTTCAACCATGAGCAGGGAGAGGTAAGCCATAGCAGGCTGAGCCATGTCGCGGTCTCCATGTTCACCGTGCTGTACATTCCGCTTCTGGCTTCCTGCCTCATCATGCCGTTGACATTCAATGATCATCCCGTCGCGCATGCTATTATGATGGTATTCATGCCCGCGTTGAGCGATACCGGTGGTTTGTTCGCCGGGGCATGGCTGGGCAAGCACAAGCTAAGCCCCCGCATTTCGCCGAAGAAATCGTGGGAGGGTCTTGCAGGTTCCATTCTGTTCTCCATGATCGGATCTTTTGCCGTGATGTTCTGCACGTACGGGTCGGATGTGTGGATTTCCCGCTGGTGGGTCCCTGTCGTGGCCGGTTTCATGATCGGCATCGCCGGAACGTTTGGCGATTTGTGCGCATCCATGTTGAAGCGAGATATCGGCATCAAGGCATGGGACACCTGCTTAAGGGACACGGTGGCGTGATGGATCGTGTGGATTCCATTCTGCTGTGCGCGCCGTTCGTGTGCGTGCTGCTGTGGGCAACTGGAATGTGAGAAAGGCAAACACAAGCATGAGCGACTCCGTGAATTCCACGAAGGATTTGCCGGAAACCGGTATTACTCCAGGAGGCACTACCGGTGCCTTCCGCGACGTGCTTTCCAAAGATCATGCGCGTCGAGGCAAGCCGCCGCTGCATTTTGCTGATATGACTGAAGACGAACGTATCGCGAAAGCCAAGGATCTTGGACTTCCGAAATTCAGAGTCAAGCAGCTTGCCAATCATTACTATGGGCATTTCGACGTCGCTGCCGAAGAGTTCTCTGACTTTCCTGCAGCGAAACGAGCCGAAGCCGCAGAGGCGTTTTTCCCAACGCTCATTACCGAAGTGACCCGTCAAGTGGCCGATGAGGGCACTACTATCAAAACGCTATGGCGTCTGTTCGACGGTTCTCTTATTGAGTCCGTGCTCATGCGGTATCCCACCCGCACCACCTTATGCATTTCCAGCCAGGTAGGCTGTGGAATGGGCTGCCCGTTCTGTGCCACAGGTCAATTGGGTCTGACGAGAAACATGTCGGCAGGCGAAATTCTGGAACAGGTTCGTGTGGCCGCGAAAGCCATGCACGACGGCGAAGTCGCTGGTGGTCTCGGGCGCCTGAGCAACATCGTGTTCATGGGCATGGGCGAACCTATGGGCAATTACAAGTCCGTATTGAGCGCTGTACGCCAAATCAGCGCCATGCCACCTGAAGGTTTCGGCATTTCGGCACGCAACATCACCGTCTCCACGGTCGGTGTGGTACCAGGTATCAAGAAACTCACGGCAGAAGGCATTCCGGTGCGTTTGGCCGTGTCCTTGCACGCTCCGAGCGATGAGTTGCGAGACGAGCTCGTTCCAATGAACAAGCGTTTCAATACTACGCAGGTGCTTGATGCGGCACATGACTATTACTTGGCTTCGAAACGTCGCGTAAGCATCGAATATGCTCTGATGCGCGGTATCAATGATCAAGCCGAGCATGCCAAATTACTTGCTAAGCGATTGAACCATTACGGTGACAATTGGGCTCATGTCAATCCGATTCCGCTCAATCCCATCGAAGGATCGAAATGGACCGCTTCGAAGCCTGAGGATGAACAGCAGTTCCTTGATATCCTTCATAAAGCAGGCATTACTGCGACGTTGCGAGACACACGCGGGCAGGATATCGATGGTGCATGCGGGCAGCTCGCAGCTAAGGAACAAGATTAGATTTCAAGGAAAGATGCTTGTTCTGTCCGCTACTCGGACTTCCGACGAACATGCGTAACGTAAAACGGTTACTCTTGCATTCGTTGCACACATGATTATGCGCGAAGGAGTAAAACAGCATGTCACTGGCAGTCCGAGTCATTCCATGTCTTGATGTTGATGCGGGACGAGTAGTCAAGGGCGTGCATTTCGAGAATCTTCGCGATGCCGGCGATCCGGTTGAACTTGCCGCGGAATACTACCGTCAGGGTGCCGACGAACTGACTTTCCTCGATGTGACCGCTTCGAGCTCGCATCGGCAGACCATGGTCGATGTGGTGAGTCGAACTGCCGAACAGATTTTCATCCCATTGACCGTGGGTGGAGGCGTACGTGCCCTGAAGATGTGGATTCTCTGCTGCGTTGCGGAGCTGACAAGGTAGGAGTCAACACTGCGGCCATCAATGATCCGACGCTGATTGGCCGTGTCGCAGAACGATTCGGCAACCAAGTGCTCGTATTATCCGTCGATGCACGCCGTGAGCAGGGCGAGCGACACACTCAGTCGGGCTTTGAAGTAACCACCATGGGAGGCCGCAAATCCACCGGCATTGACGCTATCTGGTGGGTCAAGCGTGCTCAGGAGTTGGGCGCGGGGGAGATCCTGCTGAATTCCATGGACGCGGATGGTACCCAACAGGGTTTTGACTTGGAAATGATTAAAGCCGTGCGTAAGGAAGTGAAGATTCCGATCATCGCTTCCGGAGGTGCGGGCAAGGCTGCCGATTTCCCCCCGGCGATCGAAGCCGGAGCGGATGCCGTGTTGGCCGCGTCGATCTTCCATTACGGCAAAGTCACCATCGGCGAAGTCAAGGATGCCATCAAGGCCGCCGGCTATACCGTGCGATGAAAGCCGAAAACCGCAAAACAGGCGAATAACGTAATCAATAATCGAAGAAACAAATCAATAACACCATCATGACCAACGAAGCATACGACAACAGCACTATTCTTGACCCACGAATCGCAGAACGTCTCAAGAGGGACGATAAACGACTGGTGGCAGCCGTCATCCAGCAATTCGACACCAAAGAAGTGCTGATGGTCGGCTACATGAACGACGAGGCATTACGCCGTACGCTGACCACCGGCCGCGTGACCTTCTGGTCCCGGTCCCGTCAGGAATACTGGCGCAAGGGTGATACCTCCGGCCATGTGCAATACGTCAAGGGCGTGTCCCTGGATTGCGACGGCGACGCACTGCTCGTCGAAGTCGACCAAGTCGGTGCCGCCTGCCACACCGGCAAGCGCAGCTGCTTCCTCGAAGGCGGCCCCCTGCCCGTGGTCGAAGGCCATCGCCCGGCCGAGCAGTAGAACGGGCTTTCCTGACTGGGGGAAGCCGAGCGACCGCGTACTATGAAACAAGACATCGAGTTGTAAGCAAAGGAGCGAATATGAGCGAATGCAGCGTCAAACACCTGAAGTGGGGCGCCACCTGGCCCAGTCGCGAACAGTTCCACGAACTGGCCGACGCCGGATACCGTGTGATTCCGATTGTGCGCCGACTTCTGGCTGATTCGTTGACTCCTGTCGGATTCTATGAACGCCTTGCTGCAGGACGTTCCGGCACATTCATTCTTGAATCCGCGGAATTTGGCGGCACGTGGAACAGATACAGCTTCATCGGTGTGAATTCCATGGCTCAGTTGCGTTCCAACAACGGCAAGGCCGATTGGTTGGGTCAGGTTCCCGCAGGCGTGCCTACCGAAGGCGATGTGATGGAAGTCGCGCATGCTGCGCTGAAAACACTGAAAGCGCCGCATGTCGAAGGACTGCCGAACCTGACCAGTGGTCTGGTCGGTACCGTCGGTTGGGATGCGATTCGCCATTGGGAACCGACCTTGCGTGCCGAGGCGCCGAACGAGACCGGGCAGCCGGAAACAGTTCTGGCATTGGCCACGGATATTGCTGTGGTCGACCATGTGTCCGGATCGGTATGGATGATCGCCAATGCGGTGAATGTAGACGATCGATCCACCCGTGCCGATGCGGCATATGACGAGGCGGTGGCGCGATTGGATGATATGCAGCGTAAGGCCGCCACGCCTGTCGAAGGTGAAGCTCGCGTCAATGTGTTGGATGAGACCATTAGCCAGCCCGAGCTTCGTTTCCGTACGGAGAAGAGCGATTATGAGCGTTCCGTTGAAATCGCCAAGCAGCACATCATCGATGGTGACGTGTTCCAGGTAGTCATTTCCCAGCGTCTTGACATTGATTCGCCAGCCGATCCATTCGACGTGTACCGCGTGCTTCGTACGCTCAACCCCAGCCCATACATGTATTTCATGTCGTTGACCGATGCGCAGGGGCGTGACTTCAACGTTATTGGATCCAGCCCGGAAACGCTGATCAAAGTGGACAATGGCCATGCCATGACCTTCCCGATTGCCGGTTCGAGGCCTCGTGGCACCACTATTGAGGAAGACGAGCAACTTGCCAAGGATCTGCTTGCCGATCCAAAAGAACGTAGCGAACACATCATGCTCGTTGATCTTTCCCGCAATGATCTGAGCCGTGTATGTCTTCCGGAAAGCGTGGAAGTCGTATCCTTGATGGATATCAAACGATTCAGCCACATTATGCACATCTGTTCGACCGTTACCGGGCGAGTTAACCCCGACATGACGTCGTTCGATGTGTTCACGTCGGCATTCCCAGCCGGAACGCTTTCCGGTGCGCCAAAACCACGTGCCATTGAAATCATCGACGAGCTTGAGCCCGCAGATCGTGGCATTTATGGCGGCACTGTCGGCTATTTCGATTTTTCAGGCAACCTCGATATGGCAATCGCCATTCGAACGGCATTCATCCGCGACCATGAAGCGAGCGTGCAGGCCGGAGCCGGAATCGTACTTGATTCCGTGCCGGCCAGTGAGTGGCAGGAGACTCGCAACAAGGCCGAGGCCAGCGTCGAAGCGGTGCAGATCGCCTCGCAGCTTCGCCAGTTGTGAGTCACATTCTGACCGTTCAATTGTGTTGTGAAAGGAAGCAGTAATGTCTGTGCTCGATGAATTGGTGGCGGGAGCCGTCGAGGATCAGCGATCAAGAGAAAACAACGTGCCGCTCGCTGAGGTCAAGCGGATGGCGTTCGAGGCTTCAGCGCCAATCGATGCGCGCCAGTGGCTGAAAAAGGACGGATGGCATTCCGGTCATCGCCGAGATCAAGCGTGCCTCCCCATCCAAAGGCCATTTGAGCGATATTCCGGATCCGGCCGCTTTGGCCCGCGAATACGAGCAGGGAGGTGCAAGCGCGATTTCCGTGCTGACTGAAGGCCGTCGGTTCCTTGGCTCTCTTGAAGATTTCGACAAGGTGCGCGCCGCAGTGAGGATTCCCGTGCTGCGCAAGGATTTCATCGTTACCGAATATCAGATTTGGGAAGCACGTGCGCATGGTGCCGATCTGGTGCTGCTCATCGTCGCCGCATTGGACGACGTCAAGCTCAAGTCGCTGCTCGATCTCGCGCATAGCCTCAATATGACGGTGCTGGTCGAAACGCACACTCGCGAGGAGATTCAGCGCGCGATCAATGCCGGAGCGCGAGTCATCGGCATCAATGCACGAAATCTCAAGGATCTCAAGGTCGATGTGAACAAATACAACGAGCTTGCCGCCGATTTGCCGGACGATGTGATCCGCGTAGCGGAATCTGGAGTGTTCGGATCGGTGGAACTTGAGGATTATGCCCGCGCCGGAGCCGACGCGGTGCTGGTTGGCGAAGGTGTCGCAACCGCATCCAACCATGAACAGGCTGTGGAGCGACTAGTAAAGGCAGGAGCAAGAGTGAAAGCATCCGAACAAACCCCGTTGGCAAGTCATGAAGGACCGTATTTCGGTCAGTTCGGTGGACGCTATGTGCCGGAAGCGCTGATTACAGCGCTTGACGAGCTTGAACGTGTCTACGAGGAAGCCAAGGCTGATCCGGAATTTCATAAGGACTGGCTCGATTGAACCAGCAGTATGTCGGTCGTCCGTCACCGTTGACCGATGCGCCGCGCTTTGCCGAGCGTCTGAGGGAAAAGACTGGTCTTGACGCCCGCGTGTTCCTCAAGCGTGAGGATTTAAACCACACTGGCGCGCACAAGATCAACAATGCACTCGGTCAGGCCCTGCTGGTCAAGCGCATGGGCAAGACTCGGGTCATTGCTGAAACCGGTGCAGGTCAGCACGGTGTCGCCACCGCTACGGTGTGCGCCATGCTTGGACTGAAGTGCCGTATCTACATGGGCCAAATCGATGCGCGTCGTCAGGCCCTGAACGTTGCACGTATGCGCATGCTTGGTGCGGAAGTCGTGGAAGTCACCTTGGGCGATCACATCCTTAAGGACGCCATCAACGAGGCTCTTCGTGACTGGGTTACCAATGTAAAAGACACTCACTACCTGCTGGGCACTGTTGCCGGTCCGCATCCATTCCCGGCTATGGTGCGCGATTTCCAGAAGATCATCGGCGAGGAAGCTAAGCAGCAGCTTCAGGATTGGTATGGTATCGATCACCCGGATGCGGTTTGTGCATGCGTCGGTGGCGGTTCCAATGCCATCGGCATCATGAATGCGTTCCTTGATGACGAACGCGTGAACCTGTACGGCTATGAGGCAGGCGGCAATGGTCCGGAATCCGGACGCCATGCCATTCGCTTCGCACCGGGAACCGGTGAACTGGGTATGTTCCAAGGTGCCAAGAGCTATCTTCTTGAGAATTCCGAAGGCCAGACCCTCGATACGTATTCCATCTCCGCTGGTTTGGACTACGCCTCTGTGGGCCCGGAGCACGCATGGCTCAAGGAAATCGGACGTGTCAATTATTCTTGGGCGACCGATGAGGAAGCCATGAGCGCTTTCAAGGATCTCTGCGAGACCGAAGGCATTATTCCGGCGATCGAAAGTTCCCATGCCGTTGCAGGCGCATACAAGGCGGCTGAGGATCTCAAGGCCAAGGGATATGAGCATCCGGTCATGATCATCAACATTTCCGGTCGTGGGGACAAGGATATGAACACTGCCGGCAAATGGTTCGGTTATCTGACCGACGAGCAAGCCAAAGCGCTCGAAGCCAATGGAGCCCAGGGCAATAACGCGGACGGCGAGTGAAAGAAGGAGTATCCATTATGACGAACGCAACAGTAACCACGCCGTCCGGGCAGCCTCTCGGCATCAGCCATAAGCCGAGTCCGACGGAAGCCATGTTCGATGAATTCAAAGCGGCGAACAAGCCTGCATTCATCGGTTATCTTCCATATGGATTCCCTGATTCTGACTATTCGTTGAAAGCATTCCGCACCATGGTTGAGCATGGCGTCGATGCCGTCGAGATTGGTCTGCCGTATTCCGATCCGGTTATGGATGGTCCCGTCATCCAAGCGGCTTCGCAGATCGCCATTGACAACGGCGAGAAAATCGCGAACGTGTTCAAAGCCGTCGAAACCGCGGCCAACGCCGGGGGAGTCCCTCTGGTGATGAGCTATTGGAACCTCATCTACCATTACGGCGTGGAACGTTTCGCACGCGATTTTGAAAATGCCGGTGGCGCCGGCCTGATTACTCCGGATCTCATTCCAGACGAGCAGGTGAATGGATCGAAGCTTCGGACCGTCATGGACTTGACCGAATCTTCC